>Ga0247611_10000627_pt1 | contig 69764 bp, 58 predicted proteins | sample 177DNAGHGhighgp2_FD_192422 | JGI IMG/M metagenome (GOLD analysis project Ga0247611, IMG submission 192422) | Sheep rumen microbial communities from Palmerston North, Manawatu-Wanganui, New Zealand - 1770 DNA GHGhigh gp2 | ecosystem: Host-associated > Mammals > Digestive system > Stomach > Rumen...
CATGTCTTCGTGCCTGGATTATCTGGAAGCGATAGACGATACATGTCATAAAGAAATAAACGACCACCTGAATCCATAGTGCCTGGTATTCCGTCTTTATGTCGGCAAGCGTCGCTCCCATCGAATTCATACGCACAAAGCCTCTTATGCCAAATGTTGAAGGTATCAAGGCTGCTATTCCCTGCCACATCCCCGGTATGCTGCTCTGCGGCCACGATATGCCGGAAAGGAAGAGGAAGGGGAGTGATGTGAAAACGACTAAAAGGATTACGTTCTCGCGGTATCTGACAAGACATGAAAGCATCATTCCAAAGAAGATACACGACAACAGATAGGGCGTCAGGAACGGAATTAACGGGGAATCTTCTGTGAGTAGTGTGTTAAACCCGAAAATCCGTGGAACTATAATGACCAGATAGGCAGACATGACGGCATAAATCATCAAGTAGCACAAAGACTTTCCTAATACAATCCTGAAGATACCGTTATAGTGTTTACTGACAGGAACAAGATCTTGGTATCGGTTGGTTTCACGAGCCGTTCCTGCCGACAAGCCAATTCCAAGTAATAACGTCTGCTGGATGATCAGTATCAGGACACAAGGAATGAGGAAACTTCCATAGCCTGCCGTTGAATTGAACACCGGAACATCGGCGAAATCTAACGGCTGAGTGGTGATTTGATCCTCTCTGTTCGTGTAATTACCGGAAAGCCGTATCTGTATTGCCTTATTCATGTTGCTCGAGACGGCCTGGGCAGACTGATAAATAGCCTTATAGGTGAGCATGAAGCTCATGTTACAATACACACTCACATGGGATTGCTGGAAGCGGAATAGAATCTGCTCAAAATCGGGAGGGAAATACAGGAAGCCATGAACAATCTGTTTGGCGACCAAATCTTTAGCCTCATCAATACTATTGCAATGGTATGTTACTTTTACATCAGGAGAGGCGTCGAGCTCACGGATAAACTCACGGCTTGTCTTGCTATGTGACATGTCGATGATGGCGACAGGTACGTTTTCAACGCGTTCACTGCTATATGCCCATGAATAGAGTAGAGGATAGAGGATAGGAACTAAGATAAAGAAGATCAACACACCCTCATCCGTAAAGGTGGTGCGCATCTCCTTTGCCCAGATATAGCACATGTCGCTGATACCTTGCTTGATTCTTTGGAATATATTCTCTTTATCAGACATTTTTCATCAAGGTATATAAATGTATGTGAGCATCGCCCTCTTTATTGCCTTTAACACAAATAATGGCAGACAAGCAAATATGCCTAATGCCATGAAATTGAACCACGCATCAACGAACGGGAAACCATTGAAGACACAGGTCTGGAATATCATGTTGTAATGACGTAGCGGAAAGAGCTGTGCTATTCCCTCTATGGCAGGGTTCATGGCAAAGACGGGGAATGTCGCGCCGCATGTGGTGAATCCCAACATTGCCCAAAGTGAACAGACACTCATGGACATACGTAGCGACGGTACTATCCCGAAGATGAAGATCCCGAAGCCTATGGAAGACAGGACTGCCAACAATCCCAATAGCATCAGCATCCACACGCCTCCAGGATGGGGGAATTGCAGGTATCCAAACAGATAATACATATACACATAAAAGATGGATAGGAACACCAGAAACTCTGGAAGAAGTTTTCCGGTCAGCGCAATGATGGTATTGTTTCCTGCCATTGCAAACCAATTCTTCGATTTCTTTAGTTTCAGTTCCGTACCTAATGTGTAGGTCGTTATCAAGAACATGAATAGCATCAGAATACCAGGAATCAGCATGGTACTAAGATACATATTGTAATTTGCCCAAGGATTGTTAATCATGTGCAGGTCAAGAGCGATGGGTTGCAAGAACGTCTTGATCTGATCATCAGTAAATCCTTTGGCTCTCATTGTTGCCTGACCTACTCCTGCCGCCCCCAAAAGGGCTACGGTTTTCAAGTCCTTGAAAAGAAGTGCACCAGCTGTCAGCGACACATTACTATAATATAAGGAGATTTTCGGTTGTCTTGAAGCAAACAAAGAACTCGTCGTGCCGTTCGGGATATACAAGAAAGCATAGATCTCATTTCTTTGAATCGCTCTTCTCGCCTCATTGACATTCGGATAGTAGGCAACGACATTGCTGGTCTGGAAACCATCAAGGCGACGAATAAGATTGCGACTTGTAGAGGTCTTGTCTAAATCTACAACACCGACAGGCATTTCCTGCGGTTGACCTTCGTTCATCAGTGTGGTGAAAAAGAAAGTCACAATGACAGGAAACACTATCATGCAAGTGAGATATACAGGATTGATCATTAAGATTCGACATTCCCGTAATGCAATCTTATAGATCTTATATATCATTTATTCTTGATTATCAACGACATTCCAGGACGCAAACCGTCAAATTTAGCAACGGGACGAGCCTTTACTTCAAACGTCTTCAGATCATATTGTCCGCTGGCTTTCGTCGCCTTCCAAACGGCATACGCTCCCTGATCTTTGATGTAGAAGACCTTCATGTTGATGTCTTTATTAAAGGCAGGAGAGAAAGCCGTGAATGTGTCGCCAACCTTCATGCCGTTCAAATGGTCTTCGCGCACATTGAATGTTCCCCACAAATCGCTCATGATAGAAATGCTCATGATAGGGGAGCCTGTTCCCACCAGTTCTCCGACAACAGGATAAACCGAACTGACTTCTCCTTCAAACTGAGCTGTCTGTACCGTTTCCCGAATGTATGAGTCTACTTCTCTGATAGCGCCCTTAGCCCTGTTGACTTGAGCTGCAGCAGCACGCTTCTCTTCCTGACGGGCACCGTTGACTGCCATTTCATACTGACTCTTTGCCGCTTGTTCCTGAGCTTCAAACGCTTTATAGTTAGCATAGACTTCATCTCTTTTTTGGGCGGTCATGACACCCTCGTCATATAAACGCTGAACACGGTCGTATGATTTCTTGGCTATTTCTAACCCAGCCTTTGCCTGTTGCCATAACTGATAAGCACCGCTGATCTGCTCTTTACGTGCACCGGCGTTAGCCATGTCACTTATAGCAGATGCAGCATCTTCTGCACTTTGCGCCTGAGCTCTTTTAGCCTTCACTTCAGGAGCGTCAATGATTACGAGCGTATCACCTACGTGAACATAATCGCCTTCTTTTACACGTAACTCTAAAATACGGCCAGGCACCTTACTGGACACGCGATATTCAGATACCTCAACTTCTCCCTGAATCATATCTGGAGTGCGGTCGAAAAGGAAGAAACCGATAACTCCAACTATTACCACTACTGCTATAAATCCTATTACAGCAAGTAAGATATTGTTATGTTGTGATTTAGCTGACATATTTTGCAGTTTTTATTTAATACTCTAAAGTTCCTAATGCTTTCTTTAATTCAATTAGTGCAAGCTTCATTTCAATCTCCGCATCAATCTTCTGACTTTGTGCTAATTGCCATGCGGTCTGGGCAGCAATGACATCTGTCGTTTCAATGACGCCTTCACTAAAGCCTAAATTTGCGCAACGTAGATTTTCCTCAGCGCTTCTGATGTTCTTATGTGTCATTGCGAGGCGTTTATTGGCCTCCTTCACTTTATATTGACATTGTGATACTTGTAAGTTGATTTTTTCCTGAACATCAGCCAATTCCATTTTAGCGATGTTTGTCATGGCTTTAGATGCACGTACTTTGTATTTCCCTTCAAACCAGTTCCATACAGGTACTCTGACTATAACTCCTACATTCCATGCACCAGTAAATTCTTTGGCAAATCCGTTGAATGGGTTGGGATTTGCCACTAAATATCCTCCTGTCAATGCCACCTGTGGAAGATAAGGGGCACGTATCAGATTTGTTGCCTCCTTGCTTAAACTAACCGTCTTTTCCAACATGCGCACCTCAGGACGCAGTGATGTGTCGACGAATTTCTGTTGCCATTCAAAATCGTCCGTGAAGGATATTTCATCCACACCTTCATCAGCCAGTTCTATCGTATCATCCATTTCAATACCGCATAGCTGACACAACAACATTTTTGCCAATGACAATCCATTCTCTACTTGAGTGAGTTGAATTTCTGCTTCGTTCTCCTTCACATCCACTTTTAAGCCGTCGGCTACCGTGGCGACACCCTCACCAATCATCTTATGGATGTCATCATCTAATTTCCTGACAAGCTTCAGATAGCTTTCCGCTAGTTTCTGCTTCTGCCGGAGTGATACGATAGTCCAATATGTGTGGTCTATAGTAAATAAGGTGTTTTGTCTTTTCAGTTCGATGTCATCATCCACTATCTTTTCATTAATATCAGCCATGTGGTTAGCTGCCGTGATGGCTCCTCCCATAAATATCGGTTGTCTGACCATGACCGAGCCTGCCCAGATGTTACGTGTGTCTGTACGAAACGCATCCCGAATGCTTTGGCCGATATTATTGCCCGTCTGAACAATAGGTGAGGTGAAATCATTAAGTAGTCCTCCAAGACTCTCTGCTACTTGCGGGGTGATGATTCCTTGCTGGATAAGATCGGTCAATACTCCCGATGCTTTCCCGCCAATAAATGAACCGACACTTGTACCAAGATTGCTGAGCATGTCCTTTTGAGAATTCTTCAGGAGAGACACCTCTTTACTTACGTGCTCATATCCTCCTAATACATCAACCTTGGGAAGATACTTTGTCCTTAAAGCCTTACGGATATTAATTGCCACATCCTGTTTGAACTTGACAATACTCAGTTGTTTGTTGTTTCTTAATGCCATGTTCCGGCAACTGTCTATCGTCAATACATTTTGGGCATTGGACGATGACACTATGCCGAAAAGAATTAATAAAGATAATAGCCGTTGCATCAAATATATGTTTTATTTACTTGAAAGAAAAACTCTTGGAACCGATCATGTGTCCATCTGCAAAGATACTGACCCTGTATGTTCCGCCGGACATCGCTTGATTAACATTCCAGAAAAGAGAAACCGGAGTTTCCTGACCACCATATTCAACACTTTTCTTCATAGAGTATTCCAGGGTACGATTCTCATAATTGAATGTTCCGCCTTCACCTAAAACTGAACCGGTAGGAGTGGTGATTCTGACATATACATTCTTCATGCCACTTGACGCTGTGACATTCTTTGCCAAGGCGAAGTCAACTTGAACAACCTTACATTTGTTCATGTCCTCAGTCTTCTTTCCACGCTTGTTCTTTGCGGTCATATTAATGGCGATAGCATCCAACTGGGCGGCAATGGCAACTTTCTCAGAAAGAGACTGCTTTTCGGTGTTTAAGCCGGCAATCTTATTTGTTGCTTCCTGGAACTGGGCTTTTACTCGTGTGTTCTCTTCTACAAGATTCTGATTCAGACGATTCAATGAATCAATTTCTAAAACGTAGCTCCGCAAAACGGCACGAACCGTTGCAAGTTCTTTCTTCAGACGAGTTATTTCACGGGCATCATTAGCCTTTACTCTTTTAAGCTCTGCCAATAGACGCTGGGTTTTTTCTTGTTCAGCAGAAAGTTGCTCAATAATGGAATCATTGTTAATCTGAGTTTTCATTTCGCTATACTGAGCCGCGAATTGCTGATACTCATTCTCCATTTCTTTTTTGTCTAACTCAGCGAGTTCCTGCATTTCGCGATTCTCCTGCTTCTGCTCATCCAGATTCTTATAAAGATAAATCAGACCACCGATGAGCGCGGCAAAAATAATCGCTAAAAGAGCTATCAATATTTTTTTCATTTCCCAAATTAAAAGCAAAGTTGTAAAATGTACATGCAAAATTAAACATTTCGTTTTAAAGATAAGTTCATCTCGTGATGCCTATTCTTTAAAAAAGTTAATTCTCCCATTTTTATGGAAAAATCGAACATCTTTAATCAAGGATAGATGCCTTAGTTCTCTAATTCAGAAATGCTTGTTTCGTTATTTGTTGAACAGGTCGTTTATAAAATCATCTAAGTCCTTCTCTAATCCTGCCATCAGGTCACCGCCTATAATAACGGTGTCATCATCTGCTATATATAATTCAGCTACGTTCTCCTTGTCGTCATTCTCCAAGACAAAGCTATACGGTTTAATGATGCCAAGGTTATCCACTTCACTATGCACACGTTTGAATATATTTCTAAGGATAACAGCTATCTGATCATAGAAGTCTTCATCCTTATTATCAATCCATTGTTCAACAACACATCGGGTTATTTCCTGGTCATCATCGTCAAAGGCAAGTATTTCGCCACTTTCCTGTAAAACTCTGATGTGAATATCAGTTAGCAGGGATGTGTCATCGTTTGCGGGGAATTTTTGTGCAATTTTCCTGATTGCGCGTTCAACCTGTTTAATGGTTTGTTCTGTTGCTTTCATTGTAAATGATTACTTGTTTTATTCATTGCAAATATACGGCAATTTGAGAAAAACACAAAATAATTACCAAAATTATTTGAGAACACAAGAAATAAAACTTGTTTTGGAGGAAAATATTTAGTATTTATTTGTAAATATAAAATTATAATACTATTTTTGCAATGCAATAATTATCACGCATTATTTGAAACTCGTCATTTCCTAATTTCATGAGTAATAAAATCAGGCATAGCGGAATAATTGATTTTATAGAAAATGGGCATATTCGTGTTCGTATTCTTCAGACTTCTGCATGTTCTCATTGTTCCGTTGCTAATTATTGCAATGCTTCTGATAAGAAAGTGAAGTATATTGATGTCTATAATGATTCAGATACATCGAGGAGAATAGGGGATGAGGTTGAAGTCGTAACCAGCACAAGTGTGGGAGGAAAAGCTGTGTTTCTTGCCTTTGGAGTTCCATTTCTCATTCTTCTCATTACGATATTTGTCGTGTATCATTTCACCGGGAATGAACCGATAGCAGCATTGTCTGCCTTGTTTGCTATTATACCTTATTATTATATTGTCTATTTAAATAGAAACCGCATAAGCAGGAAGATATCATTTGAATTAGAATAACAAACACTTTAATAACAAAACATATGAATTATATTTTAATTGCGGTAATTGTTCTTGGAGCGATAGCATTAGTATCTGCACTGATACTATATATTGTGTCCAAGAAATTTGCAGTGCAAGAAGACCCGCGGATAGGACAGGTTGCAGAGCTTTTGCCTGGTGCGAACTGTGGTGGTTGTGGTTTCCCCGGGTGTTCTGGTATGGCCGAAGCATTGGTCAAAGGAGCAGACAGTGGTTCGCTCGAAGGTTTCTCTTGTCCGGTAGGAGGGTCAGCTGTGATGACTCAAGTTGCTGATCTTCTTGGAATGGCTGTTGCAAATGCAGAACCATTGGTTGCGGTCGTACGATGCAGTGGCAGTTGTGAATTGCGTCCTCGTATCGTATCGTATGATGGCTTGCAAACTTGTAATGCCATGAATGCTTGTAGCATGGGTGATACGGGATGCGGTTATGGATGTTTAGGTTGTGGTGATTGTGTTGCGGCATGTAAATTTGATGCGATACGCATTGATGAGAAAACAGGTCTGCCTGTTGTAGATGAAGATAAATGTACTTCATGCGGTGCTTGTGTTAAGGCATGTCCTCGGAACATCATTGAGTTGCGCAAGAAAGGACCAAAGAACAGACGCCTGTGGGTCGGTTGTGTAAACAAGGACAAAGGTGCTGTTGCTAAAAAGGCTTGTGGCGCTGCATGTATAGGCTGTTCTAAGTGTACAAAGGAATGTAAGTTTGAAGCAATTACCGTCACCAACAATGTAGCTTATATTGATTGGAAGAAATGTAAGAATTGCAGGAAATGTGAAAGCGTTTGCCCGACTGGGGCAATCAAGAGTGTTAACTTCCCGGAGCGTAAGCTGAAAGAAGAGGCACCATCTCAGACTATAAAGGTTGCAAGTACAGTTAGTGTTGAACCTAAGACAGAATAAGAACCATGGAATTGAAAACATTTAGAATAGGTGGAGTTCACCCTGAGGAAAATAAGCTTACCTCAGATAAGGTTACTCAGATTGCTGCTTTACCGAAGCAGGCTATTTTCCCTTTATCACAACACATTGGAGCTCCGGCAAAACCGGTTGTTCAAAAAGGTGATAAAGTAAAAGTCGGAACGATGATTGCTGAAGCTGGTGGTTTCGTATCTGCACCGATATACTCTTCTGTCTCAGGTACAGTCTTCAAGATAGACGAAGCAATCGACGCTACTGGCTATCGTAAACCATCAATTATCATTAATGTTGAAGGAGATGAATGGGAAGAGAGCATTGATCGTTCAGACAAGTTAGAGAAACTTGCAGACCATCCCGAACTTACTCCCGAAGAGATAGTAGAACGAATAAAGATTGCTGGTGTGACAGGTATGGGTGGAGCCGGCTTTCCAACCTTTATTAAACTATGTCCTCCTCCAACGGCAAAAGCAGAGTGCGTAATATTAAATGGTGTCGAGTGTGAGCCTTACATTACAGCTGATTTCCGTCTGATGATGGAACATGCAGATGAAATACTTGTAGGTCTTGACCTGTTGATGAAGGCAGCAAAGGTGGAGAAAGGCTATATTGGAATAGAAGAGAACAAGCCTGAAGCAATACAGCTCTTTACAGAAAAAACCGCAAATGATTCCCGAATAGAGATTGTTGCCTTAGCGCAAAAATACCCACAGGGCGGAGAGAAACAATTAGTCGATGCAGTTATCCAGAGACAAGTTCCCGCGCCCCCGGCAATCCCTGTTAATGTCGGAGCTATTGTTCAGAATGTGGGAACGGCATTTGCCGTCTATCAGGCTGTAATGAAGCGTAAGCCTCTCTTTGAGCGTTATACGACCGTTACGGGTAAGCTGATTGCAAATCCAGGTAATTTCCTTGTTCGTATGGGTACACCGATGCGTGAATTGATAGAAGCTTGTGGCGGTATGCCTGAAGGAGACAATAAGGTACTTGCCGGTGGTCCGATGATGGGTAAGGCATTGATGTCAACAGATGTACCTGTCTGTAAGGGTACAAACTCTATTACGATTCTTTCAGGTGAAGATGCGGTTAGAAAGCCGGTTCAACCGTGTATTCGTTGTGCTAAATGTGTAAGTGCTTGTCCGATGGGGCTTGAGCCGTATCTGCTGGCAGCATTGTCATCGAAGCACATGTGGGAACGCGCAGAGAAAGAAGATATTGTATCTTGCATTTCCTGCGGTTCATGCCAGTTTACCTGTCCGTCTCATCGCCCGATCTTAGACAATATCCTACAGGGTAAAGCTGCCGTGATGGGAATAATACGTTCACGTAATGCAAAGAAATAAATAATAACCATTTACATAAAGATATACAAAATGGGCAAATTAATCGTTTCGTTATCGCCTCATGCACATGGAACAGATAGTGTGGAAAAGAACATGTATGGCGTCATTATAGCATTGCTGCCTGCTTTGCTTGCTTCATTCTGGTTCTTTGGCCTCGGATCTGTTGTTGTTTGTTTGGCAAGTGTTTTAGCCTGTATCTTCTTTGAATGGGCTATAACCAAATATATTATGAAGAGAGAACCGTCGTTAACCGACGGATCTGCCATAGTGACGGGACTTCTACTTGGCATGAATCTTCCCAGTAACTTCCCGATATGGATGATAATCATAGGTGCATTAGTCGCAATAGGTATCGGTAAGATGACATTTGGCGGATTAGGTTGTAATCCGTTTAACCCTGCTTTAGTAGGCCGTTGTTTCTTGTTGGTGAGCTTTCCTGCTGCTATGACTTCCTGGCCGATAGAAGGACAGTGGACAAGTTATGTAGATGCAGAGACGGGTGCGACTCCCCTTAGTCTGATGAAGACCGCGATAAAGACTGGTGACTCGTCTATCCTTGACCAGCTTCCCAGCTCTTTTGAGATGCTTTTAGGTAACACCTCGAATGGTCTTGGAGCCGGAACAATCGGTGAGATATGCGCATTAGCCCTGATTATTGGCTTGTGCTATATGCTTTGGAAAAAGATCATCACATGGCATATACCTGTTTCCATCATTTGTACGGTATTTGTATTTAGCGGTCTTTTGCATCTCGCCAGTCCTGTATATGCTAATCCCGTGCAGGTGGTATTGAGTGGAGGTCTTTTGCTGGGTGCTATATTCATGGCAACCGATTATGTGACCTCGCCTATGACGGCTAAGGGACAATTGATTTATGGTGTTTCAATTGGCTTACTTACTGTAGTAATACGTAATTGGGGTAGTTATCCTGAGGGTATGTCGTTTGCCATTCTCATCATGAATGCCTTTACCCCATTAATTAACACTTATATCAAGCCAAAACGGTTTGGGGAGATTCCTCAAAAATAAAGATGGAGGTAATGAAAATGAAAAAACTTGAATCATCATTATTAAATATGGTATTGGTGCTCGTATGTGTAGCACTGATCATGGGCGGTCTTCTGGCTTGGGTAAACAATATAACCAGTGGCCCGATCTCCCAGCAAGCTGAAAAGGCTTTGGCTGATGGTATAAAGCAAGTCATGGGTGGAGAGAAGCTTACTGTCGTTGAAGAGGATACGGTTAAGCAGACAATCGACGGCAAGGATTGTGTGTTTATTATCCATAAGACACAGGATGGACGTAAACACGACTTAGGAGCAGCCATTGAAACAACAACGATGGGCTTTGGCGGAGAACTCAAGGTCTTAGTCGGAATTGATACTAACGGAAAGATCTTAGGCTATACGCTCCTCCAGCATGCAGAGACGCCAGGCTTAGGTGCAAAGGCTGACACTTGGTTCCAGGAGGGACAAAAAGGTGATATTGTAGGAAAGAGTATGGCAGAGAAACCACTTGCCGTGACAAAAGACGGAGGTGATGTTGATGCCATAACGGCTTCGACAATTACTTCTCGAGCATTTCTGAAGGCAATCAATCAGGCATATAATGCTTATGCTAACAAGGAGTCTGACGGACAGACCGGTGCAACCAAACAAATAAAGGAAGGGTAGTATATGAATTATATAAAAGTATTAAACAACGGAATTGTCAAGGAGAATCCGACATTTGTCCTCCTCCTTGGAATGTGTCCGACTCTGGCTACAACGACGTCGGCATCAAATGGTCTGTCAATGGGATTGGCAACAATGTTTGTACTGATCTGTTCAAACTTTGTGATTTCCTGTATTAAGAGTATAACACCTGACAAGGTTCGTATTCCCGTTTTTGTTGTCGTAATTGCAAGTTTTGTGACGGTTCTTCAGTTGCTGATAAAAGCTTACTCGCCAGATATTGACAAAAGTCTGGGAATCTTCATTCCGCTCATTGTAGTGAATTGTATCATTCTTGGCCGTGCTGAGGCTTTTGCATGTAAGAATTCTCCTTTAGCAAGTATCTTTGATGGAATAGGAATGGGTATTGGATTTACCATGGCTCTCACTCTTTTAGGTATCGTCCGCGAAATCTTAGGAGCTGGTTCTGTGTTTGGATTCGTCTTATTACCTGAGACCACCAATATCCTCTTATTTGTTTTGCCTCCAGGTGCTTTTATCACTCTTGGTCTGTTAGTTGCAATCATCAACAGGTTGAGAAATGCAAAGGGATAATGTATAAGAATTAAGTTTAATCTGATATGGAATATATATTAATATTTATATCCGCGATATTCGTTAACAATATTGTTTTATCGCAGTTTTTAGGTATATGTCCTTTCCTTGGGGTTTCAAAGAAAGTAGAGACAGCTATGGGCATGGGAGCAGCCGTGGCTTTTGTCATGACACTTGCAACGATTGTCACATACCTTTTACAAATCTATTTGCTCAACCCCAATGGTCTTCAGTATCTACAGACACTGGCATTTATTTTAGTGATCGCCGCATTAGTTCAGATGGTGGAAATCGTATTGAAGAAGGTTTCTCCTGCTCTGTATCAGGCATTGGGAATCTTCCTTCCGCTGATCACAACTAACTGTGCCGTATTAGGTGTAGCCATCTTAGTTATCCAGAAAGACTTCTCTTTGATGGAAAGTGTAGTCTATGCCTTCTCTACGGCATTAGGCTTTGCACTCGCCTTAATAGTCTTTGCGGGCTTACGTGAGCATCTTGAACTGGTTGAGGTTCCAAAAGGCATGAGGGGTATGGCTATCGTTCTTGTCACCGCCGGACTTCTTTCACTTGCCTTTATGGGCTTCAGTGGTGTTGACGGTGGTTTACGTATCCTTTTTGGACTCGATTAGATCTTTTGACAAAACAATAATTAATTTAAACAGATAATAATGAAACAAACAATTTTAGTTACAGGTGGAACTGGCTTTATTGGATCTCATACAACCGTAGAGCTCCAACAGGCAGGTTATGAAGTAGTGATTGTCGATAATCTTTCCAATTCAAAGATAGAAGTTCTTGATGGCATTGAGAAAATCACAGGTATTCGTCCGGCATTTGAGCAGATTGACCTTCGTGATTTTAATGCTACCGAATCCATTTTCCAGAAGTATCCGAAGATTGAGGGTATCATCCACTTTGCGGCTTCTAAAGCAGTCGGAGAGAGCGTTGAGAAACCATTGCTTTATTATCGTAACAATATTGTCTCTCTCATCAATCTTCTTGAACTGATGCCGAAGTATAATGTTAAGGGAATCATTTTCTCATCCAGTTGTACGGTATATGGACAACCGACAAAAGAGAATTTGCCTGTAACAGAAGAGGCTCCAATACAGAAGGCTCTCTCTCCATACGGTAACACGAAGCAGATTAATGAAGAAATCATTAGCGACTATATACATAGTGGTGCTCCTATCAAATCCATCGTTCTGCGTTACTTTAATCCTATTGGAGCCCATCCTTCTGCATTAATTGGTGAATTACCTAATGGTGTGCCCATGAATCTAATACCATTTGTTACCCAAACTGCTATTGGAATTCGTAAACAACTGAAGATTTTCGGAAACGACTACAATACTCCCGACGGAACATGTATCCGCGATTACATCTATGTAGTTGATCTGGCAAAGGCACATGTGGCAGCAATGGCAAGAGTACTTGACCAGGAGACAGAGCCAATTGAGTACTTCAACATCGGTACAGGAAAAGGTTTAAGTACCTTAGAGGTCGTTGAAGGCTTTGAGAAAGCTACTGGCGTGAAAGTCAATTGGGAATATGCACCTCGTCGTGAAGGAGATATTGAGAAGGTGTGGGGTAATGTTGACAAAGCCAATAAGGTGCTTGGATGGAAAGCAGACACGCCAGTTGAAGACGTTCTGGCAAGTGCCTGGAAATGGCAGAAGAAACTTCGTGAAGACGGAATAATGTAATTTTTGTAATCATAAGTTTAAAGGGTGTGTTCATTTCAGTTGAGCATGCCCTTTTTTCATGTTTCTTTAGTTTTCCTAAACGATATGTTTAAGGAGCCTAAACGTATCGTTTAGCACGTCTAAACATATCATTTAAAGGTGCTAAACATATTCTTTAGTGATGCTAAACAAAACCGCAATGCCTTTTTAATGGGCACTGCGGTTAATAGAATCATGAGCTACAAATGATGAGTAGACTCCATTCCCCTGATTTTATTATTCGACTTTTAGCACTACAATTGATTTAGAAGGCAAGGTAATCTTTAGCACATCCTTTTTCAATTGATAGTCATTAAACTTCTTAGGAGACACCCGATTCGGATTGTCAAAATCGTTATAGTCTTTAATGTCGTTACATGTCAGAATCTGAGCGGACACTTTCTTCTTTGCTGAAGATGCAAGATTAATCTGCAATTCTTTACTCTTATCAAGACTAATATTAGACAAAGACATGATTAGCGCACCCTTCTCGTCCTTTGCAACAGACGCACTTATCATTGGAACGGTCCGGTAAGTCTTTTCATTATTGGGGTCAATATTCTTTTTCCAGTCGTGTGCAACCTTAACTGACTCACATAGAATGTCAACCGGAACAAATGTCGCATTCTGGAAATCCTTGTACATATTGAAGACATGGTAAGTCGGAGTAAGAACCATGTGGCCTGTACCCTTGGTGTCGGTAAGAATCATAGACTGAAGGACATTCACAATCTGTGCTATATTTGCCATACGTACGCGATCAGTATGCCGATGGAACACATTCAGCGACAAGGCGGCAACGAAAGCATCACGCATTGTGTTTTGCTGATACAGGTGTCCCTTAATAGTACCTGGTTCTTCATCCCACCATGTACCCCATTCATCAACTAACAAACCAATGCGTTTCTGAGGATCTTTCTTGTCCATGATATCAGAATGCTTCTTGATTACATCCTCTATCTCAAGACATTTCCCCAAAGTCCAATAATAATCATTGTTCTCGAAGTTTAATGCTGAGCCTTTTGAACCATCCCAACCTGAAACGGTATAATAATGGAGAGAGACACCATTCATTAATTGACCGATATTATCCATCAACACTTCGGTCCAGTTATAGTCATAGTCAGAGGCACCGGAGGCAATCTTATATAAGCGATTGCCATCGTAATTGCGGCAATATACACTATATCTACGGTATAAGTCGCTATAATACTCGGGGCGCATGTTTCCGCCGCATCCCCAGCTTTCATTACCGACACCAAGATATTTCACTTTCCATGCTTTGTCCCGGCCGTTCTGCCTACGAAGCTTTGCCATTGGTGTATCCCCATCACTGGTCATGTATTCAACCCATTTGGCTAATTCCTCGACGGTTCCGCTACCTACATTACCGCTAATATAGGGCTCACAATTCAACAACTCACATAGATTCAGGAACTCATGAGTACCAAAAGAATTGTCTTCAATCGTCCCTCCCCAGTTGTTATTCTGCATTTTGGGTCGTTTGTCGCGAGGACCTATTCCATCCATCCAATGATACTCATCAGCAAAACAACCGCCAGGCCATCTAAGAACAGGCACTTTCAGATCCTTCAATGCCTGCAGCACATCGTTCCTGTAACCATCTGTATTAGGAATGTTGGAATTTGGACCGACCCATAATCCGCCATAAATACAAGTTCCTAAATGCTCAGCAAATTGTCCGTAAATCTCTTTGGGTATTTTATACTTTCCTTCATCAGGATGAATGTTGACAATAGCATCTTGCGCATTGACCATTAGTGCCACAAATGCCATCAAATATACTGAAAGTATTCTTCTCATATAGTTTTATAATGATATGTAATAAGAAAGACTAATATAAATTGCAAACAAGTTGTTACAAATAAAGCTATGCTCTTACATTGCGTCAAAGCATAGCTTCATAATAAGTATCAAAGCATTCTCTGCTTATTTGAAATAGCGCTTCAGAAGACCGGCAAAGCCTGCACCATGACGTGCCTCATCCTTAGCCATCTCATGAACGGTGTCATGAATAGCATCGAAACCGGCAGCCTTTGCATTCTTGGCAATACGGAATTTGTCTTCGCATGCACCGGCTTCAGCAGCAGCACGTTTCTCCAGATTAGTCTTTGTATCCCATACGCACTCACCAAGCAGCTCAGCGAATCTGCTCGCATGATCAGCTTCCTCGAATGCATATCTCTTGAATGCCTCGGCAATCTCCGGATAGCCTTCACGGTCAGCCTGACGAGCCATTGCAAGATACATACCTACTTCACCACACTCACCATTGAAGTGATTACGTAAATCGTTGATCATTTCCTCATCAACACCAGGGAGCTTGCCATCGCCAATCTTATGAACAGTGGCGTATGTCATTTCACCTTCATCTTTTAACTCAGAGAATTTTGATGCAGGAGCTTTACAGATCGGGCACTTCTCGGGAGCACTTTCACCTTCATAGATATAACCGCATACAGCGCAAATAAACTTTTTCTTCATAATGTAAATGTTTAATGTTAATAATTAGATTTAGAATAATATACTAATTTGTTGTTAGTTTAATAATTTGTGTCTTTATATCAGGGGATGATACTTTTAATTGTACTTTACCGGCATTCTTTCCTGCTCTTAGAATGACTAATGCAGAACCATTAAACAGGCGTCTGGTATTGCCGACCGTCAGTTCTTCACTGGTAATATCTCCATTGTCCACGCCGACGATTTTAGCATCACCAACTACTTCAAATGTCAGTTGTTGATTGGCAGACCATACTTTGTTTCCTTTCTTGTCAACAGCAGTCACACGTATATGCTGTAAGTCTTTTCCGTCGGCTAACCAATTATTATTGTCAGCCTCAAGGTTAAGTCTTTGTATTTTTCCTGCCGTCATAATCTTATGACTGGCTACTGGTTTCCCGTCTTTATAACCTATAGCTTCCAATGTTCCCGGCTGATACATGATATCATCAATACGTAGTTTGTTGCGGCCTTTGGTGTTGAGCGTGTTCTCTTTCTCTGCCACAACTTTTCCATTGAGTTTCAGAACGACCTTATCGCAATTCGTATAGACATTTATGGTTGCTTTTGTGTCCGGCTTTCTGTTCCAGTTTTCACTCATTCTTGCCGTTCCGACTTGCACATCGTTCCACACGACATCAGATTTGTCATCATCAATCACACCGATATGAACGACTGGTTCATCACTAAACATCGAACGAAGCAGATAAGCAATAGGTTTAGGTTGCAGAGACAAGTCAAATGCTCCCTGTGCCCAACCTTTTGCAGGCCATCCTTGTGATTCACCTAAATAATCTATCTGGCCCCAATATGCTAAACCGATTACTTTGTCTTGGTTCATCTCAAAGAAGTTGGGACCCATGTTACTTGTATTCGCTTCACTCTGATAGAAAATCATCCACGGGTATTTCCTGCCGTCTCCATCAAAATACATATACCTATAATTATAGGCGGCAATGTCAGTCTCAAACACCAGTGGGGCAGGAATGGAGTCGGTCTCCAAGCTTCTTCCACGCGGATGCATAGCAACGGTAATCTTACGAGTCGGGTCATATCGTTGCACTACCGGCTTCATCATCCGATAGGGCGTTACTCCCCAATCCTCGAAAGGTAAGTTAGCATAAGTCTGCAATTCATTTCCGAGACTCCACATGATGACAGACGGATGATTTCTGTCACGTTTGATCCATTCAGGTAAATCGTATGGCCATAGCTGCATCCAAGGCTTTCTTCCTCCAGCGAACTGGTCTAACCATTTGTCATACAGCTCATCAACTACCAATATCCCTAATTCATCACACAAATCTAAGAATGATGTACTATAAGGATTGTGTGAGGTCCTGATATGATTGAAACCGAAGTCCTTGAGGAGTCTAAGCCGTTTCTCAATAGCACGCGGATAAGCGGCAGCACCTAAGGCTCCTAATGTATGATGGTTGGCATTTCCTTTCAAAAGAACCTTTTTGCCATTTACTCTCAAGCCAAAGTCAGGAGAGAACTCTATCGTCCGGATACCAAAACGGCTGGAAGCGACATCTCTAACCTGTCCGTTCTTGTCAGTAAGCTGCACTTCAGCTGTATACAGATATGGATCTTCACAACTCCACAAATGAGGGGCTGGTAATTGTATGGCAGGAAGTTTAATCTCATTAGAACGACTTTTACGATTGAAAGCCACTTTCTCTGCTTTTTCGTAAATGACGGTATTCTCATTATCTTTAATCCTTACCATCAATGACATCTCGCTGTCACGTGTGTAGTTCGTCACCTCTGCCTGAATGTTAATAAACTTATTCTCAGATGTGGTAATATACAAAGGGTGACGAGCGAAGTATAGTTGCGGATCTGTAGTGATTATATGAACATCACGGAACAATCCGCCACCTGTATACCATCTTGAATTTAGCGGATTACTGGTGTTTGCCCTGACTGCAATGATGTTCTCTTCTCCATATTTTAATTTATTGGACAGGTCTATCTCAAATCCTAAATAGCCATAATCAGTTCCGCCGATGCGTTCACCATTCAAATACACATCGCCGACATACATTATGCCTTCAAAATCAATAATCGTCCTTTTATTCTTTAAAGACATCTCCGGGATATATTTCTTCACATACCATCCCGAACCCATTTCCTTGAATGCACGGGCAGATAGTCTGCTTTTGAAGTTTGAAGCGCCGTCGCTATTGTTGGCGTTTTCATCAGCTGACGGAGCCACCCATGGTTGTTCTATCTGAAAATCATGAGGGACATCAATATCGCGCCAGTCAGAATTATCTGTAAAAGCATTCTGCAACTGTTCTACAGGATATTCTCCCAGATGAAACTTCCATCCAAAGTTGAAATCAGAGATTTGTCTTTGTGCTGACATTCCCATGCATACCATGAGTACCAGACTTGTCAAAAAGGATCTTTTCATTGATTCGATGATTGTTATGTTGCAAAGATAAAGAAAAACTCTCAACTCACAATAAATAGTTCAATTAATTACTTCTTATTTATCATTTTTTATTATCTGAAATGGTATTTTCCCATCGTTGTTTGCCGGCTCGATTCCCAGTAATTCGCAGATTAAAGGATAAACGTCAACATTAGGGAAATGAGGAATGTGAAGGTGAGGTATGTCAGGTCCGATAGCTCTGAATATCGCATGCATGTCCATCAATGTCGGATCATAACCGTGTGTTCCTCCAGAAGAGGGCTTGCCATCTTCAATGTAATATCCTTGGTCGGGCATTATGACAATATCCCCGACACATGGGTTTCCTCCATAATGTAAATAGGAGGGGATGTCATTTCGCATCCAGACTTTAACATGATCCATATCTTTCAACTTCTGGAATACTTTTCTTGCTTTCCCCTTCTTGGTATAGATATTTACAGGAAGGGAACCCTGAATCTCCTCAATCATGCTTTCATCAAGCAGATACTTTAACTTTAACGCTTGCGTTTCATCTGCCCATGTCATCCCATGGTCTGAAAGAACTATAAGGTTCACTTCGTCGGATAACCCCAGGAACTCTATTCCATTATACAGATAATGAACAAGAGAATCCATCTGAATGACGGCTTTCTGAGTACGCTTGTCATGCGGTCCATAATCATGCCCACTTGCATCAGGCTGTTCAAAATATGCCATGATAAGATCAGGCCTGTCCGCTGGACTCTTTCTTAGCAGTTGAATAATACCGTTAATCCTTTCTTCAAATGTCAGTCTCTTCTTTTTGTCATAAATAAAATACAAATCAGGATACATGCCTTGAATCTTAACTTCTGATCCCGGCCAGTAGAAGACTGCTGTCTGGAGTCCTTGTTTCTTCGCTGTAATCCACAAAGGTTCTCCACCATAGAAAAGCGGATTGTTCTTTATTTCTTTTTTCTTTATTGAGAAAACAGTTTTAGTAGATGGATTATAAAAGCTGTTTGCCACTATTCCATGATGATCAGGATATAATCCTGTTGCTAATGTATAATGATTAGGAAAGGTTTTTGAAGGGAATGATGGGATGAGACCGGATTCTATTCCATGATCCGCCATGAAATCCAGCATGGGTGTATTGTATATATACGAATAGTCCCATCTGAATCCATCAAGAGAGATGATGATGGTTGTATGGTTCTTTGATGCTTTTAATTGTACAGAAAAGAGTAACAAAAACGAAATGGAAGCAATAAGCTTCAGTCTCCAAAATTGATGATTCGTGCCTTTTGTATTCATAGGTATATATCAATGTTTTCTCGATATGTTTACAAAGGTACTTTTTTTTCAAAATAATTCAAAGAAAATGTGGAATAATTCGAATATTTTTTGTATTTTTGCAATGTTAAGATATTTTTGTGTACACAGTTATTTTTTATACGCATGGCTAAATATAATATTACAGAAAAAAGAGAAAAGGAAGCGGCATATAGAATGTTGGTGAATCCAAAGCTGATGGATGAACTAAAAGAGAAGATTTTAGATGTTGTTTTGATACAGAAAAGGTATAAGGACAAAAACTATTCAGCAAAGAAACTTGCAGAAGATTTAGGAACGAATACCCGGTATATTTCTGCTGTTGTCAATGTTCGTTTTCACATGAATTACACTTCTTTTGTCAACAAGTACCGTATTGATGAAGCAATGGACATTCTAACAGATAGGCGTTATCAAGATTTAAACATGGAAGAGATATCTGACATGGTAGGATTTTCTAACCGCCAATCATTCTATGCGTCCTTTTTTAAGATTAACGGAGTGACACCAAGAGAATATAAGATTCGTCATTTTGCCCAGCATCCTGCTCCTGTAGAAAAACCAAAAAGGAGAGGACGTAGGAAATCTTTGAAGGAAAAACTATCAACACCAGAATAACAATTATGAATCAGCTAGACTTCTGTTATTCTGATGAAAGATTTGCAGACATTCAATTATTACGTTATCGTTTGAATGGTTTTGAGAAGCTCTCCAAAAACCAGAAACTATTAGTGTATTATTTAAGTGAAGCTGCACTATGTGGTAGGGACATCACAACAGATCAAAACTGCAAATACAACTTACGTATCAGAAAACTGTTAGAAAGTGTATATACAGAGTATAGTGGCAACCGAGAGAATGATGATTTCCTGGCTTTGGAAATCTATTTAAAAAGGTTATGGTTTTCCAACGGGATCCATCATCATTATGGATGTGAGAAGTTCACAGCTCATTTCTCTGAAGAATTTCTCCTGTCTGAGATTAACAAAATACCAGTCTCTAAACTTCCTTTGTTAGAAGAAGAGACTGTATCTGATATGTGCAATGAATTGTTCCCGGTAATATTCGATCCTTCTATATTAAAGAAACGGGTTAATAAGACTGACGGTGAGGACCTGGTCTTAACTTCTGCATGTAATTTCTATGAGAATCTTTCACAACAAGAAGCAGAGGATTTCTATGCACAAAAGAAGAAACAAAAAAGTGACAGAATGCCTTCATTCGGCTTGAACTCTAAGCTGGTGAAGGAAAATGGAGAAATCAAAGAAGTTACTTGGAAGGTTGATGGGTTATATAACAAACCGATTCAACACATTATCCGTTGGTTGGAAAAATCTCTATCGGTAGCTGAGAACACCCTTCAGCGTGAAGTAATAGAGTCGTTGATAGAATATTACAAAACAGGTGATTTAAGCATTTTTGATGATTATTCTATTAAATGGTTAAGTGAAGTCGACGGACAGATAGATTTTATCAATGGCTTTATTGAGGTATATGGCGATCCTTTAGGCATAAAAGGTACTTGGGAGAGCTTGGTTGAGTATAGAGATGTTGAAGCAACCAAACGAACTAAGTTAATCAGCAGTAATGCCCAGTGGTTTGAAGACAATTCCCCCATAGATAACAGGTTCCGAAAGGCTGTTGTTAAGGGAGTTTCCGCCAATGTTATATGTGCTGCAATGTTAGGTGGAGAAGAGTATCCTTCAACAGCGATAGGTATCAATCTTCCAAATGCAGATTGGATTCGCGCAGAATATGGATCGAAAAGTATCACCATATCAAATATCACTGAAGCCTATAACAAATCTGCTAAAGGAAATGGCTTCTTAGATGAATTTGTTGTAGATGATGAGACTCGTAGCCTAATAGAAGAATATGGTGACGTTTGTGATAATCTGCACACAGATTTACATGAATGTCTTGGTCATGGTAGTGGACAACTTCTGCCAGGTGTAGATCCAGATGCATTAAAATCCTATGGAAGTACTATCGAAGAAGCACGTGCCGATTTGTTCGGGCTTTATTATATTGCAGATAATAAAATGGTAGAATTGGGATTACTCCCTGACAAGAATGCTTACAAAGCTCAATATTATACATATCTGATGAATGGATTAATGACACAGTTGACTCGCATCACTCCTGGCAATCAGATAGAAGAAGCGCACATGCGTAATCGTGCGTTAATATCACGTTGGGTGTATAAACATTCATGTGGGGCGGTTAAATTAATCCACAAGGATGGAAAAACATACGTTAAAATAGAGGACTACAATATACTGAGGGACTTGTTTGCCAAATTACTCATGGAGATTCAGCGTATTAAGAGTGAAGGAGACTTTACTGCTGCCCGCAGCATTGTAGAGGAATATGCAATTACAGTGGACCCCCAACTGCATGAGGAAATCCTTCATCGCTATTCCAACCTGAACATTGCTCCATATAAGGGATTCATTAATCCCGTGTTATCACCTGTTCGCAATGAGAAGGGAGAAATAGAAGATATTGTAGTTGACTATACAGAGAGCTATGTAAACCAGATGCTCCGCTATAGTTCTGAATACGGTTATCTATAAATAAAGAAAATGTCCGAAGATACACAGAACAAACTGAACCAGATAAAGAGGTCATTTAGGCTAATGATGAATGGTGTTACCGCCCAGTCAATGCGTTCAAAAGGATTAGATTACAAATTAAACTGGGGAACGAACATCATTGATCTGAAAACGATGGCTCAAGAATATGGGAAGGATTATGATTTGGCTGTTGCACTATGGAAGGAAAGTATTCGTGAATGTAAAATACTCGCAACTCTGATTATGCCGGCAAATCAGATGCATGAAGAATTAGCATGTACATGGATGGACCAGGCACAAACTCAAGAAATGGCTGAAATGCTTGCCTTGAATTTATTCCAATATCTATCCTTTGCGTCCAAATTGGCATATAGATGGTTGGCATCAGATAAGGCTCTTTATCAAATATGTGCATTTCAGATTCTCTCTAAGTGTTTTATAAAAGGAGAAAAACCGGACGACAAAGACATTAGTGTCTTTTTATCTCAGGCTTGTGTGGCATTACAAGATGAGAATCTTTCTGTTCGTCATGCAGCCATGAATTGTGTTATACATTTCATGGATTTAGGGAAAGAATATGATTTAAATGCACGTGAAGCCTTGTCAAAAGCCCGAATAGACATTATTTAGTTTTTTTTTCAAATTATATTATGTCTGTTTAAATAAAAAAATAGTACCTTTGTGCACCAAAAGATACACCTTTAATGGAAGATAAAGTAAAAGAGAATGTAAGACAAATACTGAATGGGTATTTGGAAATGAAAAAGTGCAGGAAAACTCCTGAGCGCTATGCCATTCTCGATGCTGTGTATAGTATCCGTGGGCATTTTACGATTGAAGAACTTAGTGCATACTTAGAGGAACATAATTTCAGAGTCAGCCGTGCTACTCTATATAACACCATTAAATTGTTTTATGAACTTCGGCTTGTTGTTCCTCATCATTTGATTGACGGAACCAAGTATGAAGCTTGCTATGCAAACAATAATCATATACACCAGATATGTACGGTTTGTGGCAAAGTATCTGAACTTCATTCTACGGATTTGATTCGCACTATACGAGAAACGAAATTAAAGCGTTTTCGCAAAGACGCTTTTTCTTTATATATTTATGGTATATGCAGCACATGTCAGGCAAAGATAACCCGACGTAAAGGTGTTGCACAAAAAGAAAACCCAAAAACTTAATTAATAGATGAAATCAGGAAAAGTTGATGTTCTGTTAGGTCTGCAATGGGGTGACGAGGGAAAAGGTAAGGTAGTTGATGTCCTAACTCCTCGTTATGATGTTATTGCTCGTTTTCAGGGTGGTCCTAATGCAGGTCACACATTGGAGTTTGAAGGACAGAAGTATGTTCTTCGTAGTATTCCTTCTGGTATTTTCCAAGGTGGGAAAGTTAATATTATCGGCAATGGTGTCGTGTTGGCTCCCGACCTCTTCATGGAAGAAGCGATGGGATTGGAAAAGAGTGGTCATGAGTTGAAATCTCGATTGCACATTTCTAAGAAGGCTCATTTAATCATGCCGACTCACCGTCTTTTAGATGCTGCCATAGAAGCATCGAAAGGTAAGAACAAAGTCGGTACAACGGGAAAGGGTATTGGTCCCACCTATACTGATAAAATAAGTAGGAACGGATTACGTGTTGGCGATATTCTTGAGAATTTTGAAGAAAAGTACGCTAAGTGTAAGGCACGTCACATGGAGATGCTTAAAGCATTGAACTATCCTGATGTCGATATTACAGAAGTTGAAAAGAAGTGGCTGGAAGGAGTAGAGTATATCCGTCAGTTTACTATTTGTGACAGTGAACATGAAATAAACGGCTTTCTTGCTGAAGGCAAGTCTGTCTTATGTGAAGGAGCGCAAGGAACGATGCTTGATGTCGACTTCGGCAGTTATCCGTTTGTTACCTCTTCTAATACGATATGTGCAGGTGCATGTACAGGACTGGGAATTGGCCCGAATCGCATAGGTGAAGTCTATGGAATCATGAAAGCATATTGCACACGTGTTGGTGCAGGACCATTCCCAACTGAATTATTCGATGAAACAGGCAAACGCATTCGTGATCTCGGTCATGAATATGGTGCAGTAACTGGACGCGAACGCCGTTGTGGCTGGATTGATCTTGTCGCCTTACGTTATTCAATCATGATTAATGGAGTAACCCAGCTGATTATGATGAAGAGTGATGTGCTTGATGAATTTGAGACCATTAAAGCTTGCGTTGCCTATAAGCAGAATGGTAGGGTTATTGATTACTTCCCATACAACATTGAAGACGGAATAGAGCCTGTATATGTTGAAATGCCAGGTTGGAAGACTAACATGACGAAGTTTACCTCTGAAGAGGAATTCCCCAAACCCTTCGCTGACTATATCGCCTTCTTAGAGGAACAGTTGAAAACTCCTATTAAAATTATTTCTATCGGTCCCGACCGTGAACAGACAATTGAACGAAAATAATGGCAAACAAACCGAATATACCTAAAGGAACCCGTGATTTTTCCCCTGTGGAGATGTCGAAGCGTAATTATATCTTTAATACTATTAAGGAGGTTTATGCTTTATATGGCTTTCAGCAGATTGAAACTCCAGCGATGGAGACCTTACAAACCTTAATGGGAAAATATGGGGAAGAAGGTGATAAGTTACTATTCAAGATTCTAAACTCTGGAGACTTCCTCAATAAAGTAAGTAATGAGGAATTAAACGATGGCAACTCTTTACATTTAGCAGCAAAACTATGTGAAAAAGGACTCAGATATGATTTGACTGTACCTTTTGCACGTTATGTCGTCATGCATCGTGAAGAGTTGCAATTGCCTTTCAAGCGTTACCAGATACAACCCGTCTGGCGTGCAGATCGTCCTCAGAAAGGACGTTATCGCGAGTTCTATCAATGTGATGCAGATGTTGTCGGTTCCGATTCTTTATTGAATGAAATCGAGCTAATGCAAATAGTTGATACCGTCTTTTCACGTTTTGGAATTCGTGTACAGATTAAAATCAACAACAGGAAGATTCTGGCAGGAATAGCTGAAACAATCGGACATCCTGATAAGATTGTTGATATTACCGTGGCTATCGACAAATTAGATAAGATCGGTATTGATAATGTGAATCTGGAATTAAGAAACGCAGGAATTGACGACCAGTCTATTGAAAAGCTCCAACCTATCATTTCTTTTGTTGGAAATAATGATGAGAAGCTGGATGTCATATCACAAGTGTTGCATGAATCTGAGATTGGCCTGAAAGGAGTCGAGGAATTGCGGTTTATATTAGACAACTTGAAAGCTGTAGGTCTAAAGAATGAGATTCAATTTGACTTGACTTTGGCTCGTGGCCTGAATTATTATACAGGAGCTATATTTGAAGTGAAAGCTTTAGATGTGCAGATTGGCAGTATTACAGGTGGAGGACGCTATGACAATTTGACTGGTATATTCGGTATGCCTGGATTGAGTGGTGTTGGTATCAGCTTTGGTGCCGATCGGATATATGATGTTTTGAATACGCTAGACCTTTATCCCAAAGATACTATTTCTACAACTAAAGTATTATTTATAAACTTTGGCGAGAAAGAAGTTGCTTATTGTCTCCCTATAGTCTCACAACTTCGTAGTATTGGTGTTTGTTCCGAGATCTACCCCGATAGTGTGAAGATTAAGAAACAAATGAGTTATGCCAATGCCAAGCAGATTCCGTATGTTGCCATGGCAGGGGAGAATGAGATAAACAACTCAATGGTTTCACTTAAAAACATGGAAACGGGTGAGCAGTCATCTGTATCTATTGAAAGATTATTGGAGATCTTAAGATGAAAAGAATCAGAATTGCCTTTTTTGTAAGTATTATATGTCTTTTGCTAACAGCATCGTCTAACAACAAGACTACTATATTTATTATAGGAGACTCAACGGCAGCTAATAAGGTTCATCCAGAGACGAACCCGGAAAGAGGGTGGGGGATGGTGTTACAAGGCTGCTTTGATGAACGAATCCTTGTAGACAACCATGCCGTAAACGGGCAGTCATCCAAGAGCTTCATTGATGACGGACGTTGGCAGAAGGTAGTTGATAAAATAAAAAAAGGTGATTATGTGTTCATCCAGTTCGGACACAATGACGAGAAACCCAACCCTAAACGTCATACAGATCCAGGTTCTACCTTCGATGACAATCTTCGTAAATTTGTCTCTGAGACACGGGCAAAAGGAGGAATCCCTGTGTTGTTTAATGCCGTAGTACGTCGTAATTTCTTGTTGAAGACAGATAACACGGTGGAAGATGAATCCTTGCGAAACTCCAAGTATGAAGATGAAATCGTCAATAGCGATACTTTGATTGATACTCATGGAGCATATTTAATTCCTCCCCGATCTGTTGCAAAGGAAATGAATGTTCCATTTGTTGATGCAAACCGACTTACGCATGATCTCGAACAAAGCATGGGCATTGAAGGATCAAGGAAACTACACATGTGGTTTAAACCCGGCGAGATTGTCTCAATACCTGATGGACGTAAAGACAATACACATTATAATATATATGGTGCTCATGTCGTTGCCAATTTAATGGCTGACGCAATCGCTAAGGAGGTTCCGGCTCTTCGTAAATATGTCCGCCATTATGATTATGTCGTATCTGCCATTGGCCGAGGTAATTATATGTCTTTGCAAAAAGCAGTTGATGAAGTCCCCGTAGGGAAGAAGACAAAGGTCTTAGTGTTAGACGGCAAGTGGGAGAAGCCTGTGATTCAGAAAGGGAAAAAGATAAAGTTTGTTGTCTTCTCAGATGCAGAAATACGGTAGAAGTTTTTCTGATCTGTTATTAAGTTGGTTCTCTGTCAACAAACGGCAGTTGCCTTGGCGAGAAACAAAAGACCCTTATGCCATTTGGCTCAGTGAGATTATTCTCCAGCAAACCCGTATCCAGCAGGGGATGAGTTATTGGCAACGCTTTATGCAAAGATACCCTACGGTTCAGATGCTGGCAGATGCCTCGGAAGATGAAGTCCTTCGTCTTTGGCAGGGATTAGGATATTACAGCAGGGCAAGGAATCTTCATACTGCAGCAAGGCAAATTGTTGAGATGGGGGCATTTCCATCTACGATAGATACAATCCGTTCCTTAAAAGGAGTAGGTGACTATACTGCTGCTGCGATAGGCTCAATTGCCTTTGGGCTACCAGAAGCAGTAGTAGATGGAAATGTGTATAGAGTGCTTTCAAGATGTTTTGGTATTGATACACCTATTGATAGTACTCAGGGAAAGAAAACCTTCAAGTCTCTTGCACAAACACTCTTACCTGAAAATGCTTCTGATTTTAATCAGGCTATGATGGACTTCGGAGCCATACAATGCACTCCAACTTCTCCTCAGTGTACATCATGTCCATTAATTGAAATATGTGTTGCTTTCAATGAGAAGCGTGTAGCTTCATTACCGGTAAAGGGTAAGAGCATCAGAATAAAGGAAAGGCACTTTACTTATATATATATAAGGTGTAAGGGGGAAGTGGCTTTCCATCGTCGGGAGGGGAAAGACATCTGGCATGGTTTATGGGAACCTTTCCTTATTGAAGCAGGTGATCTTCCGTGTTTCGGTGGAACTCTGACGCTATTATCCAAGGATGTTAAGCACATTCTTACCCATCAGATTATTCATGCAGATTTCTTCCTATTGGATATAGACGAGAAGCCTGAGCTTCCTCATGATTATATATGGATAAACGAAGATGAAGTCGATAACTATGGTGTGCCTCGTCTGGTCGAATTATTACTTGAGTGTATAGCTAAAAAGCAATAATCCCGGTCCTTGAAAAAGAACCGGGATTATTGTTGTTTGTTTGGAATAAGATAACTATTATTTGTTAAGCTTCGGGTATTACATTTACGACACTCTTATCGCGACGTCCTTTGTGGAACTCAACTGTTCCATCAACAAGTGCATAAAGAGTATCATCTTTACCAATACCTACATTGCGACCTGGATTGTGCTTTGTACCACGCTGACGAACAATAATGTTTCCAGCAATACATTTCTGACCACCCCAGATTTTAACGCCTAAACGTTGTGAAGCTGATTCACGACCGTTCTTAGAACTACCTACACCTTTTTTATGTGCCATTCTAAAATCCTCCTTAATTTAAGCAATTACTTGTTTTACTTCAACCTGTGTGAACTGCTGGCGATGACCGTTCTTTTTACGGTAATCCTTACGTCTCTTCATCTTGAAGACGATTACCTTCTCACCTTTTACAAGTGGGTTCAACACTTCAACTACAACTTTAGCTCCTTCTACAGTTGGAGCACCTACTGTGACAACACCCTCGTTATCTACGAGCAGCACTTTGTCAAATTCAACAGTTTTGCCGGCTTCCGCATCTTTAATACGGTTAACAAAAAGCTTCTGACCTTGTTCAACCTTAAACTGCTGACCGTTAATTTCTACAATAGCGTACATTAATATTTATTTTAAACGGGTTTTTCCGCATGGCGATTGTCTTTGTGACAATGCTTGTTCGAGCCAGTACGGACTAAATCGGGTGCAAAATTACTAATTATACTTGATATTCTTTCATTTTGCAAATAACATTATTGGCACTATTAACTCTAATTAACTTTCTTATATATAAAGTATCATTACAGATAGTCCGAATATGGTTTGGTCACCCTAAACATATCGTTTAGGGCAGCTAAACATATCATTTAGAATGCGTAAACGTATCATTTAGAATGCGTAAACGTATCGTTTAGTTAGAGTAAACCTAAACTCTTTCAATAGTTAATATTAAAAGATGTATCAAAATCAGATGTATTATCTGTACTAAATTCAATTGCATTGATTTTTTTTTCTTATATTTTGTTTTGTATTTCAAAATTAATATGTATCTTTGCATTTGAAAAATGGATTGAATGTCTTATTGAATGGCTTCCATTCTCTTACGTCATGCATAACTGTAAAGCGTAAGTTTACATCTTAGACATGAGATAGTAAGAAAGCATTTTAGTCCATGACTGTACTTAATGTATAGCTTTAAAGTTGGATTCTCGTGTTCATTGTGCGGTGTGGGACATTATGTCTCATGCTGCACTTTTTTTATAGTAGAGATACATCTGAAAATATAATTCATATAATTTGTATATTAAAAAAAAATGCTTATCTTTGTGACATAATATAAGCTTACTAATATGAAGAAAGTATTTTTGTTTTTTGGAGTGTTGATTGGACTATTCTTGTTTAATCAACAGACTTATGGGCAGTTTAACTATTGGCCTCATAAGATAAATAATGGGGTTATAGAACTGACATCTCCGTCAAGGGAAGTAGGTCAACAACATGCCTTGGGACTTACCGTACCAAAGATGGATGTTGTACGTGTAGCATTTGTTGGCTTAGGAATGCGTGGTCCTGGTGCTGTTGAAAGATGGACGCATATTCCAGGCATTCAGATCATGGCGCTCTGTGACTATGAAAAAGAACGCGCTGAGAGGTGCCAGAATTATCTTAGAGCAGCATCAATGCCGCCGGCAGACATCTATAGCGGTGAATATGGTTATAAAGAGCTTTGTAAACGGACGGATATTGACGTCGTTTACATCGCTACAGACTGGTTGCACCATTTTAGTGTAGCTAAAGAAGCACTTGAAAGTGGTAAGCATGTTGCAATTGAAGTACCATCAGCCATGAACATGTCTGAGATCTGGCAACTCATTGACCTGTCAGAAAAGAAACGCCTTCATGTCATGATGCTTGAGAATTGCTGCTACGACTTCTTTGAACTCAATTCGCTTAACATGGCTCAAAAGGGTCTTTTCGGAGAAGTAATATACGTTCAAGGTGCATACCGTCATGAATTGTCTCCCTTCTGGAGTGAGTATTGGAAGAAGGACGCGAATGACAAATTAGGTTGGCGTTTGGATTACAATCAGAAATTCCGTGGAGATGTGTATGCCACTCATGGATTAGGTCCGATAGCACAAGTTCTGAATATCCACCGTGGAGATAGGATGAAGACCTTAGTTGCCATGGATACCAAATCATTTAACGGCAAGCGATTTGTTGAACAACGTACAGGTGAGCCATGCACGGAATTCAGAAATGGCGATCATACAACCACATTAATATCTACCGAAAAGGGAAAAGTCATTGAAGTACATCATAATGTGATGACTCCTCAGCCCTATAACCGTATGTATCAATTGACTGGAACTATTGGTTTTGCAAATAAATATCCCGTAGAAGGTTACTCCTTTAACTCAGAAAACTTGAATAAGGCTGGTGTTGAGGTGGATAATCTAAGCGGACATGAGTATCTCAATGATAAAGAAAAAAATCTGCTTGTAAATAAGTTTAAGAGTCCATTAGTTACCAAGTATGGAGAAATAGCAAAGAAAGTAGGCGGACATGGCGGAATGGACTTCATCATGGATGCTCGTTTAGTATATTGTCTGCGTAACGGATTACCGCTTGATATTGACGTATATGATTTAGCAGAATGGTGTTGCCTTGCTGAATTGGGCAGCCTTTCCATGGACAATGGCAACCTTCCTGTTGCGGTTCCTGACTTTACCCGTGGACATTGGAATGACAAAAAGCGATATGAACACGCTTATGCTTCGAAAGAACAAGAAGCTATAACAGATTCAACAGCTATTGCCTTTACTACCAGTCTAAAAGAAAAAGGTGCGAAGTACTGGGCAAAGGTTGCTAAAAAAGAAGCTAAAGCGAAGAAACAAAAATAAAGATGTACCAAATAAAAATCCTGCCTATATATATAGGCAGGATTTTTTATTCTTTTTATCCTAAGTATTTCATGAGAATTTTAGCATTGCCGCTATCACGAAGCTTTGCAATACTCTTCTCACGAATCTGACGTACGCGTTCACGAGTAAGGCCTAACTGATCTCCAATCTCCTCCAGACCTTTTTCATGACAACCAATGCCAAAGCATTCACGGATGATGGTTATCTCCCTTTCTTTAAGCACTTTGTTCAAGACAGAGTTTAATTCTAATGCCATTGATTCATGATCAACCTGACGGTCTGTGCGACTATCATCACCAGATGCCATTACATCAAGCATACAATTATCCTCACCATCTTGGAATGGAGCATCAATACTAACGTGATGTCCGTCAGCCATCAAACTCTGGCCTATCTTTTCCTCATCTAACTTTGTGGCATCAGATAACTCAGAAACAGAAGGATGACGCTGGTTCTCTTGCTCGAACTTATTAATCTCATGATTGATTTTGTTCAAGGAACCAACTTGATTGAGTGGCAAACGAACAATTCGGCTTTGCTCAGCAATAGCTTGAAGGATGCTTTGACGAATCCACCACACCGCATACGAGATGAATTTGAATCCTCGAGTCTCATCAAATTTCTGGGCGGCTTTAATCAAACCAATATTTCCTTCATCTATTAAGTCTGTCAAAGTTAGTCCCTGATGCTGATATTGCTTCGCAACAGAAACAACAAAACGAAGATTGGCAGTTACTAATTTGTCTTTTGCACGTTCTCCTTCTGGTCCTCCTTTTTTAATTTTTTGAGCTAACTCTATTTCTTCATCTATCGAAATAAGCGGAGCACGTCCAATTTCCACAAGGTACTTGTCTAATGCTTCACTTGATCGGTTTGTGATACTTTTCTGTATCTTTAATTGTCTCATCTTTTACCTTAATTCTTCTAATTTCTTGAATATCAAGAAAATAACTACAATATATCCTTTAAACGCCGCAAATTTACATTTTTTTTCTAAAACTTGCGACTTTTATCAGTGATTTTAAAGTTAAATATACTTAATGTTTCAATATTAGCTCTGCTTTAGCAAGGTCTTCTGGCGTGTCTATTCCTACGGTTTCTATGTTTGTAATACCTACTTTGATACGATAGCCGTTCTGTATCCATCGTAATTGTTCGAGACTTTCTGCTAATTCTAAAGAAGATTGTGGAAGTTGAGTTATTTCCTTCAGCACTTCAGTGCGGTATGCATATAGACCGATATGTTTCAGGAAAGGATAATGTTGTAGCCACTCTTTTTTTTCTATACCACGGACAAATGGAATAACACTCCTTGAAAAATATATGGCAAATCCATTGTTGTCAACAACTATCTTCGGTGAATTTGGATTATCTAATGCCTCAACGGATGTAAATGGAATACCAAGTGTTGCTATCTGAGTGTTTTTATCCTGGAAACTCTTGCAGATAGTCTCTATCTGAGAAGGGTGAATAAAGGGCTCATCTCCCTGGACATTTACAATAACATCCCAATCACCATTGAGTATACTTACAGCTTCTTCTATTCTGTCGGTGCCACTTTTATGGTTCGGAGAGGTCATTACAACTTTACCGCCAAATTCTTCCACATGATTGAATATCTGCTGATTGTCCGTTGCAACGTACACGTCGTCTATTACCGTCTTAACTTGTTCATAGACCCTTTGTATAACGGTCTTTCCGCCCAATAGGGCGAGGGGTTTCCCGGGGAAACGCGTTGATGCAAATCTTGCTGGTATAATACAAACAACTTTCATATTCATTGTTATAATAATCGTTATCGTGAAGACCTGAAACCTTCTAACAATACATATTTTTTCTTCATCATTCGCTGATAGATATTGCGTAACCACATCTTATGTGTGATAACAAAGAAACCACCCACAACAAACATGATGAGATAAGAAACATTCTCACTGAAGAATAATTGTAATACGGATACAAAAATTACAGGGATGAAAAAGGTTACTAACTCGGCTACTATCTGGAAGTAATTATTCTCCATGCCATTCTTTGCCGTTAGCTTTGTGTTTAAAGGAACTGACTGTTTATTATAGACAGCCATCTGCATCAAAATAAAGTATTGGAAGCCGGCGGTGAAAACAGCATAGGAAATCAACATGAATATTGACCATTTCCCTGCAAGAATAGTAGGAAACATCAATGCAAAAGGTATGATCAGTATGATACAAAAGAAATAATACTTTGCCTGTAATAGCTTCAAGATGTTCTCATGTCTCATCATCAGGCAATCAATATAATTGCCTTCATTGCACATTACTTTCACAAGTAGCATGCCTCCAAATACCACATAATTATATATACACCAGAAATTAGTCATGTATGTAGTATCATAGACGTCAGAGAACGATATGATCAGGCTTAATAACAGGACTATCACCGAGGCAAAAATAAAACTCTTTCTGGGGTTCTTATTACGGAGAATAGACTTGATTTCCAATTTAAGATATTGTCCCGTTTCGCCAAATTTCTCTAAGAAACTGAATTGACTGACAGTATGAAGCGTCTTTACATTCGTTTTAGCCAGTTCTTTTTCAATATGTACATACTGGAGCTTCCTGTTAATAATTACACATATTATTAATAAGGCTAAAGGTATCAAATAAGGCAAAAGACTTCCTTCAGATATCAAGGTGCCTAACTTTGCGTAAAACTCGAACATACTTTCTATGCCCCCCATGAAAGCAGGAATGAGCACAATTAAATATACTCCTATGGGAATAAGCCAATAGAGCAAAGAGTCATTAATCAAAGTTCTGACAATTGCGTACCATTGGCTATTAGCTAAAAGGAACAAATACCATGAAAGCAAGAACCCCAATGTGACTAAAATACCCTCGCTGAATACAACAGACATTAAAGCGTAGGGGATTAACATAATCATCCATGTCAGATTTCCCCAATTGAACATGGAATTAAAGATAAAAGAGTCTACGCAACTATACTTTGATATGGGCAACAATATATATGGCTTAACAAGTTGGGCTGGCGTCTGTTGAGCCATGAATCGGATCATGAAGTCAAGAAACAACGTGAATGGCAACATTGCCATAATAAACTCAACAGAAGTGAAAGAGCGACTGTCGTTGGCTATCAACGCAAATATTATAGCAAAGAAAACTAAATAGAAGACAATCATCGCAAAGACGATAGCCAATAACCACTTAGCCGCTTTGTTCTGTGCAAAGTTAATTGAACGTTTCTCGGATAGTTTCCGATGTCGCCTTAGCTCTTTAATAATCTGTAGCCTATTCATGTTAAACTATGGTTATAGATGAAATGAAACTATCTTAGATCTATAATCTCTGCCTGGGGAAAATCACGGTCACTAAATACAAAGACTTTGTTGCTCTGATCCTTTCCCTTGAAGTTTGTGATGTTTATCGTCGTCCATGTGGTCCCTTGGCGCATTTTAACCTGAGAAGGGACATACGTTTTCTTATTTACATTAATATACATCTCCTGGATGTTTCTTTTCTTATTTTGAGCAACTAAATGCATCTGGTAATAAGCACCTAAAGACTTCATGCCCAAATCAAATCCACTCTTATACATATTTATAAATAGGTATGGATTCATTGCTGCCAACGATTCTTCCTTGGGATTGGTGATGTTGACTTCATCTGTGGATTTCAAGTAAGTCCACTGAGTTTTTCCGTCAAACCATACAATAGCTTGAGGAGTACTGGCATGAAATTTATTACCCTTGATGGCTATGGAGCCACTCGTGTTTCCATATTTTTTGCTCGTAATCTTAAAGTCGGCGCATGCACCTCCCTTTCTTCCGATAACAGAAGCTGTCTTATCTAAGACTTTTCTAGCTTCAACAGCATTTTGTGCTGAAGATACTAATGTAGCCAAGAAAACACATAATATTAATGCACAAATCTTTTTCATAATAATGTTGTTAAACTGAACACCCTTAATTACCTCTTTTAGATTTAATATTTGCAATAAGTGTATTGAGCGAATTCTCATCAGAGATGAGCACATCTCGAGGTTTACTTCCTTGAGCAGGCCCCACGATTCCAGCTTTAGCCAACTGATCCATCAGCCGACCGGCACGGTTATACCCAATTGAGAAACGTCGTTGAATCATACTTGTGGAACCTTGCTGAGAGATAACTATTGCATGTGCAGCTTCTTCAAAATACGGATCCAACACGTCAGGACCGGGTCCCACCTCTGCAGATTCACTCTCCATTGCTGGTTCTGGCAACTCCAATGGTTCTACTGGACCAGGTTGATCAGCAATATACTTGTTGATTCTTTCCACTTCAGGTGTATCAACGAATGCACATTGAACACGTATAGGCTCTGTTCCATTAATAATAAGCATGTCACCACGACCTACCAACTGATTTGCTCCAGGCTTGTCAAGTATGGTGCGTGAATCTATCATTGAAGTAACCTTGAATGCTATACGTCCTGGGAAGTTAGCCTTAATGGTACCAGTAATAATGTTTGTCGTAGGTCTCTGAGTTGCTATAATCATGTGAATACCCACAGCACGAGCAAGCTGTGCAATACGTGCAATAGGCAATTCAACCTCTTTGCCGGCTGTCATGATCAAGTCTCCGAACTCATCAATGACAACAACAATGTATGGCATATAGTCATGCCCCTTAGTTAAATCGAGTTGACGATTCACAAACTTCTCATTGTACTCCTTGACATTCCTTGCTCCAGCTGATTTCAATAAATCATAACGGGTATCCATTAATTTGCATAGAGAATTCAAAGTGCGTACAACTTTTGTGACGTCAGTGATAATCGGTTCATCATCATTTTCCGGCAATGTAGCCATGAAATGATTGGCAATCGGCGCATAAATGCTGAATTCCACCTTCTTAGGGTCAACCAACACGAATTTCAATTCATTTGGATGCTTCTTATAAAGCAAAGACGTGATGATAGCATTTAAACCGACAGACTTTCCTTGTCCCGTTGCACCAGCTACTAACAGATGTGGAATCTTAGCAAGGTCAGCCATATAAACCTCATTCGTGATGGTCTTTCCAAGAGCAATAGGCAATTCCATTTTTGTTTCCTGGAACTTTCTTGAATTAAGGATGCTCTCCATGGAAACAATATTCGCTTTTTTATTAGGAACTTCTATACCTATTGTCCCTTTACCTGGTATCGGCGCAATAATACGGATACCTAATGCAGAAAGGCTAAGAGCGATATCATCTTCCAGATTACGGATTTTTGAGATTCGCACACCTTCAGCCGGAGTAATCTCATAAAGCGTTATAGTGGGACCAACTGTTGCTTTAATGTCCTTTATATCAACACTGAAACTATTTAAGACCTCAACGATACGTTTGTTGTTTGCCTTGATTTCATCCATGTCCACTTCTGGCTTGTTGTCAAAATTATACTTTTTCAACAAGTCAAGTGTCGGGAACTTATAACGAACGAATGGTTCACGTGGATTAATTGGTGCATTTACATTAGTAGAATCATTCAGTCTTTTCCCTTTTGCAGATTCACCGACCTTAGCTACTTCAATGGTAAGTGGATCGATAGTTCCATTATCGGGAGTATTGCTGGATTGCTGTCTATGGATACTCGTGCGTATTTGTCCTGCAAAATTAGTGAGATCTACAACTGGTGACTTCTCTTCATCCTTCTTGTGATAATTAGAGACAGCGTCTCCATCCTCTTCCTTTTCAACATCAGAAGAGTTGTTGTCTTTCACAAATGTATCTTCAGATGAATCCCAGTCACGTTCTTCGTCAGAAGGAACAATTACGTTCACTTTTGAATTCTTATAATACGACGGATTCAGTATACGTCTGATAACATTGATAGTTTCAGTACTGATATAAGTAAGAAACACTAATGCCACTATTAATAAAACGGCAGTTAATCCAGGAGGGCCAATAAGGTTTTCCAGTTGTTGAACACAGAACAATCCGTGATTTCCACCAGGATTAAAAAACATATCAGATAAGAGTGGGGGAAGGAATTTTGCAAAAGCAACGGAACACCAGATCATTAATGTAGCCAAACAGAGAAACCATTTGAACATGTTAAGTCTGTTAACCCTCATCAAACGCAGTCCTACTAAAATGATAAATACCGGGATGATGAACGCTGCTAGTCCAAAATTCTCTGTAATCAGATAATAAGAAGAAATTGCGCCAATGGAACCACAATAGTTTACAAAGTCGTGCTTAGTATTTAGCCATTCGCCTGGCCTTAGATCCTCTAAAATACTCTGATCAATATGCCCGGTATAAAGATATGAAATCATGGCAATAATAGTACATACTGCCAAACATAACACAAAAAAGCCTAATACAAAATCGGCTTTCTCGTTGTTGAATATATTTTTTACCCCGAGCACATCAGCAAATGATTTTGACTTCTGCTCAGTTTTTTTCTTTGCCATTTGTCCTATATTATGATTTTAAGTGCAAAAATAGTCGAAAAAACTTAGATTCTTCCATATTTTCGCACTTTTTTTCTAATTTTGCATATCATTATTGATTTAGATGAAAAAAGTTATCTATAATAGATTTGACAAGAAAAAATTAACAAATCTCCCTGTTGAATTGTTCACGGGGAAAATCGTTATTGTCCAGTCTGAAGAAGAAGCTCAGAAGGCGGTCGATTATCTGTTGTCACAAAGTGTTTTGGGCGTAGATACAGAGACCAGGCCTTGCTTTAAGAAAGGACATTTTCATCATGTCGCCTTGCTTCAAGTAGCTACTCATGATATATGTTTCCTGTTTCGTTTATCCCAAATAGGTATGACTCCATCAGTAATCAGATTATTAGAAGACAAAAACGTCCCAAAGATAGGACTTTCATGGTCGGACGATAATATGAATCTGCAAAAACGGGAGGAGTTTATCCCTGGCAACTTTATTGATATTCAAAAGATTGTTGCGTTAATAGGAGTTGAAGACCAAAGTCTACAGAAGCTCTATGCCAATCTTTTCGGGAAAAAAATCAGCAAAAGGCAGAGGCTGACAAATTGGGAAGCCAATGTGTTGAATGACAAACAAAAACTGTATGCAGCTACAGATGCATGGGCGTGCATTAAGCTATATGAAGAAATCATTAGATTAAATGAAACGAAAGATTATGAATTAGTGGTTGTTCCAGAAACGAATAACGACGAGAATCAGACAAATGCGAATTAAATATGAAATATAATAACATCTATTTAAAAAAAGGAAAGGAAGAGTCTCTCAGGCGATACCATCCGTGGGTGTTTTCCGGAGCGATCAATCATATAGACAATGGTGTTAAAGAAGGGGACATCGTGCGTGTTCTCACTAACTCCAACGAGTTTATTGCCATTGGACATTATCAGATTGGTTCAATTGCCGTTCGAGTTCTTTCTTTCGACGATATTGTTATTGACGAGAACTATTGGTATTCTTGTATTCACTCTGCCTATACGATGCGTTTATCTACAGGTATTGTCAATCAACCACAAAATGATACTTTCCGTTTAGTACATGGTGAAGGTGACGGACTACCAGGACTCGTCATAGACTGTTATGGGGAGACTGCTGTTATGCAGGCTCATAGCGTAGGAATGCATATATGCCGTTTTGAGATATGTAAGGCACTCATTGCGGTGATGGGTGAACGCATTAAGAATGTTTATTATAAGAGTGAAACAACACTCCCATTTAAAGCCGAGTTAGACCAGGAAGACGGTTATTTATATGGAGGAAACGGTAACGATGTCTGTCTTGAAAACGGTCTTCGCTTCCATGTTGACTGGCTAAGAGGGCAGAAGACAGGATTCTTTATCGATCAGCGTGAGAATCGTCTTTTGCTTGAACATTATTCACATGGTCGTAGTGTATTAAATATGTTTTGTTACACTGGAGGCTTTTCTGTTTATGCGATGAGAGGTAAAGCTAATGTGGTACATTCTGTTGACAGTAGTGCTAAAGCAATTGAGTTGACAGATCGTAACATTGAATTAAACTATCCGAATGACAAGCGACATCAGTCGTATTGTGAAGATGCGTTTAAGTTTCTTGATGCAAATGAGAACAAATATGACTTAATAATACTTGATCCTCCTGCATTTGCCAAGCATCGTGCCGCTCTCCATAATGCACTGAAGGGATATATCCGTTTGAATGTCAAGGGAATGGAGTGTATTAAGTCGGGTGGAATCCTGTTTACATTCAGTTGTAGTCAGGTGGTCACTAAGGAACACTTCCGTAATGCGGTATTTACCGCAGCAGCTCAAGCCCATAGAAAGGTTCGTATTCTTCATCAGCTTCATCAGCCTGCCGATCATCCCATCAACATATATCATCCAGAAGGTGAGTACTTAAAAGGATTAGTATTGTACGTTGAATGACAAATTAATATTAAAGGTAAAAAAATATATTACTGAACATCAATTACTTAATAACAGTCAGCGATATATTGTAGCATTATCTGGGGGAGCAGATAGTGTATGTCTTCTTTTAGTATTAAAGGAGTTGGGATTTCATGTTGATGCTGTTCATTGTAACTTTCATCTTCGTGGAGAAGAATCTAACAGAGATGAGGCTTTTTGCATGCATATTTGTCAGGAGTTGAATATACATCTTCACCGTGTTCACTTCGACACTAACGAATATGCTTCTCTATATCATCTGAGTATAGAGATGGCAGCAAGGGAACTCAGATATAAATACTTTGAACAGTTAAGAAGGGATATTGGGGCTGCAGGAATATGTGTTGCTCATCATAGAGATGATAGTGTTGAGACGTTACTTATCAATCTTATTCGTGGAACGGGAATTCATGGATTGACTGGTATTATGCCTGTAAATGGCAAAATAATTCGACCTCTATTGTGTGTTTGCCGTGAAGAGATTGTAGAGTATCTTGCGTTGAGACATCAAGAATATGTTATTGACAGTACTAACATGCAAGATACTTTTGTACGCAATAAAATTCGTTTGAAGGTTCTTCCTCTTATGCGTGAGATAAATCCTTCTGTTTCTGATAACATTGCAAAAACAGCAGAACGCATTAATGAGGCAGTTAAAGTCTTTGATGAGGCTATTTCTCAAAAGGGTAATGAGGCAATAATCGGTAAAACTGACGAGTTGGTAGAGGTAGACATCAAACAGGCTTTTCAAAATGAATATGTTTTATTCAACATACTCAGTCCTTACGGTTTTTCATCTGCTCAAATTGAGCAAATCTATCACTCAGATTTAAGCAAGATAGGAAATCAATGGTGTTCAATGAATCATGTTGTTACAATTGACAGGACGCGATTGTTTATCGATAAAAAGATTGAAGAACGGCAACCGATGCGAATTCCTGAGGAAGGATTATATGTATTTTCAGAAAAAGAAAAAGTTTCTGTAAAACTACAGGTTGCTGATGAGAGTTTTCAAGTCAATCGAAACTCCTCTTATGCATGCCTTGATGCTGATAAAGTACAATTCCCTTTATATCTACGCAGAGCAACGATTGGTGATCGTTTTGTTCCTTTTGGGATGAAAGGAAGTAAACTGGTAAGTGATTTCCTTACAGACAGGAAAAAGACGCGACAAGAAAAAGCTAAACAACTTGTTGTAACAGATAAAACAGGGAACATTGTGTGGCTGGTTAATGAACGCCCGGACAATCGGTTCTGTATCACTTATGACACAAGGAACATACTTATTTTGTGCTTACTTCCGTAAATCCCAGCAGTCGGTCGGTTCTTTCTCCTTGTCCTCTATAATAAACAAGTGCCTGATATTTGTTCTCTGTTTGGAAGAAACTACCCTCTGATGGCATTGGAATTAACGTGCCATCTGGTTTCATGAGAAGATATTGATATGAGTAATAACCTTGTTTTAACTGTACAACACCTTCATAGGTCTTATTCACTTCATTATACTCCATTTTATATTGGGGAAAGAACATGTCGTATGTCCAGTCGGCATTTAAATACACATCACCATTCTGTTTTGGAGCTTTCAACTGAAAGTGTACCTGAAGATACTCACATAAGCGGTTTACTTCATAATAGTCGCTATTTCGAATACAAAACGCGCCATTTGCATCTTCATCATAGATATAATTAGGGCGGGGCTCGTCAGGGAAAATATATGCATGATACTCATGTCCATCCCAGTCTAACGATTCCATTCCCATAGTCGTATGGGAAACATCAAGCATCTCAAATTTCCGATATTCGTTTCCTGCAAGAAAGATGTAATCGCGGCAATGATCCCATCTAAGTCCATTACTCATCGTGTATTGCGAGTTTACATTTATTCTTGCATTATCCCAACGTCCATTCTGCATTACGACTGTTTTAATCTGTTGTCTGGGGTCAGTAACATTAATTGAGCCATATTTGATTTCCATACCAACTTGTTGATAAGCATTGTTAATCCCTGCATCGGTATTGGTAGTAACGCTAAGGGCAACACCGATTATCGGATCAACAACCATGAAATATGCTACAAACATTATTTCATTGTCGTTATCTTCATCATAAACTGTAACACGATAATTGCCACTCAGTTTTAGTCTGCATTTATCATTTGGAATCTGTAAATGATAATGGGTATATAAGACGTTGGTATTGAGTGATTCTTCAAGGTTATCTATTGCGATTCCGTCATTAAAGCCTTCAATGTAGTCACTGGTAAACAACTCTTCTGAAAGAGACCAGTCAGCCTCACAATGTTCAATTCGATAAACATAACGATGATATTCATGCGTCATGTCATCAAAGTCTATGAATAAAGGGGAAAGATTTGACATGTTCATTACAGGCATAGCCATCCAATTACCCCCAACAGTTACCTGTAATGAAGATATACGATCGTTGAGTATCCAATGTCTTTGCCCAAATGATAGTTGTAACATTCCAATGAACATCACAATCATCAGCAAGATTCTTTTCCCCCTTATCATATTCATTATACGTTAAAATAGTTTTCCAGTTCTTTCTCTGCCAGACCGTTTGTATTATCTATATCCTTGATAATTAATCCATGTTCCATCAGAAGAACTCTATTGGAAACCTCAACGGTATGTTGCAGATTATGAGAGGAAACAAGAATCGTTGCATGTGTTTCCTCACAATAATTCTTCAAGATCTTCTTCAATATGTTCTGTGAAGATGGATCAAGGAAATTGAATGGTTCATCCAACATTAATAATTGAGGACGATTTAACATTGAACCAATTATACCTATTTTTTGCTTGTTTCCTGCACTAAAGTCCCGAATCAGCTTTTTCTGTCCTATAATTTCATCACTCATAAACGATGACATTGTTTCCAGATACTCTTGAATCTGATTCTTGCCTAAGCCATTGGCCTTTCCGATAAAGTCAAAATACTCTTCAGGAGTCAGGAAGTCAATAAGGAATCCATCATCAATATATGCTCCTGTAATGTTTTTCCATTCTTCGCTTTCTATTGGATTGAGCGGAGAAGTACTAAGTGAGGATGAGTAGAATTCAACTGTTCCTGTATCAGCTTTCAACAAATCAAGAAGCAAGCGGAACAATGTGGTCTTGCCGGCACCATTGTTGCCGACAAGACCTATAACATCGCTACTGTTTATTTTTAGTTCTGGAATATCGACAGCTGTCTTTTCTCCAAAACATTTCTTTAAATTCTTTACTTGGATCTCCATGATTCAATCTGATTAAATGATTCCTCTACCATGACAGTTCTTGAACTTCTTGCCACTTCCACATGGGCATGGATCATTACGTCCAGGAAGTTTGTCTTTAATATATGGAGTGCGGGGAGCCTGGCTGGCTCTCTCTCGGGTGTCCGTATTAGCAGCTATGCGCTGTCCGGGATCTGTTAAGTCATCCTTTCTTTCGTTATACCGCTGGCTGCGCTGTTCTGGAGCTGCCTCGCGTACTTCCTCTTGCTGGATTTCAGGGATTTGAGCACGCATCAGAATAGAGGTAATACGATTGTTCATTTCATTAATCATATCGTCCCACAACTTAGCACTCTCTAACTTAAAGATAAGCAATGGGTCTTTCTGCTCATAAGATGCGTTCTGAACACTATGACGGAGTTCGTCTAACTGACGCAAATTCTCCTTCCAACTGTCATCAATCAGATGCAGAAGAATGGATTTCTCAAATTGCTTGACAACACTCTTACATTCTGTATCATAGGCTTCCTTCAGGTTACAAGGAATATTCATCACTCGCTTTCCATCAGTTATCGGCACCATGATACGTTCATATCTTGCCCCCTGATTCTCTTGAACATCCTTGATGACAGGCCATGCTATACTCTGAATTCGGTCTGTCTTACGCTTGAAGGATTCCATAGACAACTGGAATGCCTGCTCTTCAAGATCAGAGATCTTCTTATTTACAAAGTCTTCTTCTGTGAATGGACACTCCATAGCCAATACCTTCAGGAATTGTTCACGACATCCTTGATAGTCGTTTTTCTCTATGATATTGATCACTCTGTCCCATATTGTATTGGCAATATCCATTCCAATGCGTTCACCCATAAGTGCATGACGACGTTTTTCATAAATAACACTACGCTGTTTATTCATCACGTCATCATACTCAAGCAAATGTTTACGAATACCGAAGTTGTTTTCTTCAACCTTTTTCTGTGCCCGTTCTATGCTCTTCGAAATCATCGGACTTTCAATACGCTCACCTTCTTTAAAGCCAAGGCGGTCCATGACACTTGCAATTCTCTCACTTGCGAACAGACGCATCAGCTTGTCTTCAAGTGAAACATAGAACACAGAACTTCCCGGGTCTCCCTGACGACCTGCACGTCCGCGTAACTGACGGTCAACGCGGCGGCTCTCATGACGCTCTGTACCAATAATAGCAAGACCGCCAGCCTCTTTAACAGCATCCGACAGCTTAATATCAGTACCACGACCAGCCATGTTCGTTGCGATTGTGACGGCACCTAACATGCGTTCTTCTTCTTTCACAAGTGCCTGGGCATCGTTGGAAGGAAGCTTTTCTTTCTTATCTTCAGCTATAAGTTTCTCCTGATACCTTAATGCGGAAGGCTTATCACTGAATGCTTTACCATCGGAAGCAATGAATACTTTACCAAGTGTGCTCTGGCCAGCCTGTGCAACAATGTCTGCTTCTTTTTGGTGCAGCTTTGCATTAAGTACCTGATGGGGTATCTTACGCATAGAGAGCATCTTTGACAGCAACTCGGATATTTCAACGGAAGTAGTACCGACAAGTGTCGGACGGCCATTACAGCGGATTTCATTGATTTCTTCGATTACCGCACTATATTTCTCTCTGGCTGTCTTATACACACGGTCATCCATGTCATTTCGGGCAACTGGCTTGTTGGTTGGGATTTCCACAACATCCAGCTTGTAAATATCCCAGAACTCACCTGCCTCTGTAGATGCCGTACCTGTCATACCTGCCAGTTTGTGATACATACGGAAGTAGTTCTGAAGCGTAATTGTCGCAAAGGTCTGAGTGGCAGCTTCAACCTTCACATGCTCCTTTGCTTCTACAGCCTGATGGAGTCCGTCGCTCCAACGACGACCTTCCATGATACGACCAGTTTGTTCGTCAACGATTTTCACCTCTCCGTCAATAACAACATATTCATCATCTTTGTTGAACATGCAATATGCTTTCAGCAACTGCTGAAGAGTGTGAACTCGCTCACTTTGTATAGCGTAGTGATTAAGCAAATCGTCCTTTTTATTTAACCGTTCTTCTTCGGAAAGGTCTTTCTCAAGCTCTAATGCGGAAAGTTGACTTGTAATGTCAGGCAACACGAAAAGATCTGCATCATTTACCTGTTTGGCAAGCCATCCCGTACCTTTATCCGTCAGGTCACACGAATTTAGCTTCTCGTCTACAACGAAATACAATGGTTCAACTGCCTTTGGCATCTCACGATTGTTATTCTGCATGTAGTACTCTTCAGTCTTGAGCATTCCCGCTTTGATACCTTCTTCTGACAAGAACTTGATAAGTGGCTTGTTCTTCGGTAGTGCTTTGTGTGAACGATAGAGAGCTAAGAATCCTTCTTCCAGTTTCTTGTCGTCCTTGTTTGCCTGCCCTTCGCTTATAAGTTGCTTTGCTTCAGCAAGAAATTGTGTAGCCAACTGACGCTGGACATTTACCAGCTTCTCAACTAATGGCTGATACTCTTCGAACATCTGATCATCACCCTTTGGTACTGGACCGGAAATGATAAGAGGAGTACGAGCATCATCAATCAAGACCGAGTCAACCTCGTCGACGATAGCATAGTTATGGGAACGCTGTACAAGGTCGGCAGGGGAGATAGCCATGTTGTCGCGAAGATAATCGAAGCCAAATTCGTTGTTCGTTCCAAAAGTTATATCTGCCTCGTATGCCTTACGACGTTCGGGAGAGTTTGGACGGTGTTTGTCAATACAATCAACAGACAGGCCATTGAACATATAAAGCGGTCCCATCCACTCAGAGTCACGTTTTGCAAGGTAATCGTTCACGGTCACAACATGCACACCGTTTCCTGTCAAAGCATTCAGGAACACTGGAAGGGTAGCGACAAGGGTCTTTCCCTCACCAGTAGCCATCTCTGCAATCTTACCCTGATGCAGAGCAATACCGCCAAAGAGCTGAACATCATAATGTATCATTTCCCATTTCAGGTCATTGCCTCCAGCTGTCCAATGATTATGATAGATAGCTTTATCCCCGTCAATGGTAATGAAATCCTTACGAGGATCGGCTGCCAGTTCTCTATCAAAGTCGTTAGCGGTAACGATGGTCTCTTCATTCTCAGCAAAACGGCGGGCTGTATCTTTCACAATACAGAATGCCGTGGGCATTACGTCATTCAAAGCTTTCTCGTAAATCTCGAGCGCTTCTTTCTCCAGCTTGTCAATTTGATTGAAGATCACTTCGCGTTCATCAATCGGAGTGTCTTCAATAGTAGCTTTCAGTTCTGCTATCTTGTCTTTTTGTTCTTTAGCTGAATCTTGAACATACTTTTGTATTTCTTTCGTCTTAGCACGAAGTTCGTCGTTACTCAATGCCTTGATTTCAGGATATGCTTTCTTGACAATTTCAACCATCGGTTGAATGAGTCTCATATCTCTTGATGATTTGTCACCAAATAATGACTTTAAAAACTTGTTGAAATTCATATTTTATATTTTTGATAATTCTATAGTTGTATTCTGATATTAAAAAAGTGGCTCGGCAGAACATGCGTTCGGGGCTCTTATGCGGATTGCCTTGGCAATCGTAGGAGCAATGCGGTCTGTTGTGACCGGCGTGTTGATGTGGCCAGGCTTAACATCATTCCCATATATAATAATAGGAAATGGTGTAAAAGTGGCACGACTATTATAAGTTTCTTTTGTTTCTTCATTTAACAGGTTCCATCCAGGCGTTACGTCGATAAGGATATCGCCACTTACCGTAGGGTTAAAGCCATTGCGGAGCTTGGTGATGTCATTATTGCCATTGAGCAACCTCTCACTCGTATAGACATCTCCGACACCTGAATTCTGAACAAGAAACTCCTGGGAACGCCGAAGCATCTCTGTCAACGATATGCGTTTCTGTTCCAGAAGCTTGTGGTTGAAATATAGTTGACGGCCAAAACTGGTTTCCACATAATGTCCTTGTCCATAAATGGCACTAAGATACATGTTCAGCAAATTGGTCGTACGATTGATATAGAATGTTCCCGTTGGAATACGATACTGGGTAAGGTCTTCATCTACGGTATCATCAACATACCCCGTAGATGTGACTATAAATAAGACTTGGTCATTGCCAACATAAGCTTGTATACCAGAGATGAGACGAGCCAATGTCTTATCAAGACTCATGTAGATACTCTCCATTTCCACCTGATGATTCTCTGTGACTGACGAATGATAGGGGGCAGCAGAGAGCGTTACAGCCATGAGATCTGTAATCTTGTCCCGTCCCATAGCATTATTGCTCATGGCACTAAGAGAAGCATCAACAACTGCATCATTTTGGTAAGACAGAGAATATTGAAGAGTCCTTCCAGACTTCTTTGTATTCTTACTTGTTGTTGGAGACTGGACAGGGTGTAAAGTCGAGTAGGCTTTGAGCCATTCTGGGAAAGAGGCATTATAATATGTTGAACTACGCCATTGACCACTATTGTTGTCAATGTACATGACTCCATTAGCCGCATGACCGACCGACAATATCGCAGATTCACTGGTAGCAGCTATGCCCCATACAATGGCAGAGCCATTAGAGCTGATTTTCAGCTCGTCACCAATAGTGGAAGTTTGCAGATGATGCGGAGAAACATAATGTGTGGGATCATCTACGCAGGAGACAGGCCTTAATGTCTTTCGGTCAAGCCAGTATTTACCGACAATCCCATGGTAATAGGGTGACGTTCCTGTTGATATCGTTGCAATAGCCGATGCCCGGTCAATAGGCATGAACGGATAACTTGCGGCATCATAGACACAACCATTCTGCAATAACTTACGGAATCCGTCACTCCCATAGAGCGGGGCAAACTGATCAATGTAATCGGTACGCAATTGGTCAATGGTAATATTAACAACAAGCCTTGGGGCTTCTTGAAGAGTCTGTGCCTGCAACTCTGCACCACACATTACAGCAATGATTATTGCAAGATACCGATTCATCTACTTTCTTTTTTCTTATAATTATAAATAATTGATAACATTCTTAACAGCAAAGATAATGCCAAAATGTAAATACCCTCTGCATATTGTTGAACAAGCGTTCCGAAAAATGATAATATCAGAAACAACGTATAGACATATACATAGTAATGAATCTTGCCTTTCATCAGTTTCCTGGTGACAGGATACAAGAATACCAGATTCAGGGGATTCAGAATCAATATCTGGAGATTAAGACTGACTGTAGGGTGCTGGGAAAAGATCATAGCGAAAAGGACAAGTCCGCTGAGTCCTGTCAATAAAAGCAACAGAAAATCATATAGCCAGAAACTGACATGTAATCTGGATTCGAGAACTGTTAATATGACAGTGATAATGAATAGTATCAGAAAAGTAGTCTTGGGAGATATGGGGAATGACTCTTCCAATGTCTGAGGAGTTGGCTTAACAATCCACTGCTCACTTTCAACCAATGGTTTGTGGGTGTTATCAGCACCGTAGACTTGCGCCTTAGAGAAGTCATACAACAAGTTTAGTGGGATAAACTGCTGTTCTTCAGCTGTTGTATTCACATCAGCTTTCACACCCAGCAACAGATCATTCCCGAAACGTGTCCACGGATGATTACTTGTCCATTGATGAATGATGTCACGGTAGGTTATATCATCCTCCGACCCGGAAGGCATGATAACCTTTTCGCTCATGTTATCCAATAGGATGTCGCGGGCACGGGTCGTGCAATTGTCATAGAAATAGTTGTATCTGTAAACACGATTCTCCGGACGATAGTTGTTTTCAATCGCACTGATAATCTGCAGTTTATCCTTTGCACTTAGATTTAAGACCTGTTCTTTAATCCATCTGCCTTCGTAGGTGTATTCTTGTTTAAACCGCTCAAATGACGTAATGCCAATTTCGTAATCCGTTAACCCGAAAATAAAGCGAAGGACAAAATTCTCTTGCTCAAATGAAAACATCCCATAGTTGATGGCAAGATCCGTGTTGTTAATTCTATCATGAACCCGTATTGCCGTGTGTCCATACAATGAATACACTTCATTTCCTGGTCCGCATGTGAGCAAACAAATATCAACCGAATCCATTTTGCTCTCTAATGAATCCGCTTGAAAAGTTTGACCGTTCGCATTCATCGCGGTCATAAACAGGCAAAATAGTATTGACAACAATTTGACTTGTTTGCCCTTATTGTTCATTTATGTTTTCTTTTTGCTTTGCAAAGGTAGACAATTCTTTCCATTTATCCAAAAGTTTCACTAAGTTATTACATAAGTACGCGTGATAACTGTCAAGATAATTCCATGTTTTACCTCCAAAAATATGAGTAATTACGAAAAACGACCGGAAAACGGCAGAAAAAACCTTTAATTTATACAATATATATAAACCATTGATTAATAGTTAGTTATGATAATGTTTGCTTTTATCGAAATTGTCCCATCGGTTTCATTTTGCAAAAGCATAGGTTTACCCGTCCTAAACGATATGTTTACGCAAGCTAAACGATACGTTTAGACACCCTAAACGATATGTTTAGGCCGACGAAACCAATTGTAAGAAAAACTATCAAACCATGAAAGAAGGTCTGTTAAAGAGTCTTATTTCGTTTTAAAGGTCTGAAAAAGTATTAATATCGTTATAATTTGTATTCATTATTCGAGTTTTCGGATTTATTTTGATAATTTTGCACGAAAAATCAAAAAGCAAGAATGAAGAAAACAATCATTGCGTGTTTGGCAACAGTATTTGCTTATACTATTTATGCGCAAAGTGGAACGAATTCTCCATATAGTCAGTACGGATTTGGTATTCTTTCCGAACAGTCAACGGGATTTAACCGTGGAATGAACGGACTTGGCTATGGTTTCCATGATCATAACCAGGTGAACACTCTCAATCCTGCTTCTTATTCAAGTATAGATTCGTTAACTTTCATATTTGACGCCGGTGTTTCAGGACAGATAACCAATTTTAAGGAGGGCAACAAGAAACTGAATGCAAAGAATGCAAACTTTGAATATGTAGTTGCAAGTCTCAGGTTAGCAAAGCATCTCGGTATGAGCTTCGGTCTTATACCTTATTCTAATATAGGCTATAGCTATTCAACAAAGGATTATGTCGGGGAAATGAAATCAGCCTTGTCTACTGTAACATACAAGGGAAGTGGTGGTCTTCGACAGGTATATCTTGGTCTTGGATGGCAGCCTTTCAAAGGATTTGCAGTCGGATTTAACGGCGGGTATCTTTGGGGAAACTATAATCGGTCACTTGTAAACACCTATAGTGAAACATCAGCAAACACATTGGGTAAATACTATACGGCTGATGTCAGAAGCTATCAGCTGACAGCCGGATTACAATATACGGCTAAGCTTTCAAAGAAAGATGCGGTTACACTTGGACTGGTTTATAACTTAGGACACAAGATAGGGGGAGAACCGACTTGCAAAGTCGTATCAAACAACACACAGACGGCGGTTTCGGATACGACGATTTATCCGAAAGGTGATTTGCTTGAGTTAGAACTTCCTAACACTTATGGAGCAGGTATTATGTTTAATCATAATAACAAGTTGAAAATAGGTGTCGACTATACGCTCCAGCAATGGTCGAAAGTGTCTTTCCCTGAGTATAGCACCACATCGGGAATCGCAGATTACGAGCTGAAAAAGGGACTATTCAAAGACCGTCATAAGGTGACTGTTGGTGGAGAGTATTGTCCTCAGGAGATGGGGCATCGTTTCCTAAATCGTATTCATTATCGTGCAGGTGTTTCATACGCCACTCCTTATCTGAAGATAAATGGTGTTGACGGACCAAAAGAGATTAGTGCCAGTCTGGGATTGAGCATTCCAATCATGAATTCATGGAATAGCCGTTCTCTGCTAAATATCAGTGCTCAATGGGTCAGGCAAGACTCAAAGCAGTTTATCACAGAGAATTCCTTCAGAATCAATATTGGTCTGACGTTTAATGAACGATGGTTCATGAAATGGAAAGTGGAATGAAGCGCTCATTGTGTTGTCTCACGTGCTTAAGCTGGTTGCTTTCGGTTGTGTTCCTATCTTGTGAGAATCAAGTCGAGCACACTGCACCGGCTATATATGACCGTGATTCAGTTGCGGCAATGACAAGTTATGGAGTAAATGCACTGATTTCCGACTCTGGTGTGATTAAATACCGGATTGTTGCAGAACGATGGGAGGCCAATCAAGTTAAGAACCCTTCCCGATGGATATTTGATAAAGGAGTGTTTATGACTCAGTTCGACGAGAAGTTTCATGTTCAGACCTACATACAATGTGACACGGCCTATCATTATGACAAACAAAGGTTATGGGAATTAAGAGGCCGTGTTCGGGTGCTCACCAAAGACGGATTAGACTATTCAAGTGAACAGTTGTTCTATGACATGAATAAGCATGAGTTCTATTCACACGTCTTTTCAAAACTGATTACCCCGGAACGCACATTACAAGGGTCGTACTTCCGAAGTGACGAACAAATGACAAAATACTACGTGTCTAATAGTAAAGGTTCATTTGAGAAGGGAGACGTGATAGACGACGAACCGGCAAAGGCTCCATCCAATGACACTGTTCAGACACAACCATTGAGACAACAGGCACAGCCACAACGTAAAAATGTAATGTTCCACTAATAATCATGATGGATAATCCCATAGACATATCATTGATAATTGGCATCATTATAGCAATGATGTTCTCTGCATTCTTTTCTGGAATGGAAATCGCTTTCGTTTCCAGTAACAGGATGCTTTTAGAGATGGATAAAGAAAAGAATGGCTGGTCTCAGAAAATCCTTTCAGTATTCTATGCCCATCCAAACGGCTTCGTAAGTACAATGCTTGTTGGAAACAACATTGCCCTTGTCGTTTATGGAATACTCATTGCACGTCTCTTTGACTTTACGATATTCAAGGGTATGCAACCGGGTTTTACCGTTCCTGCTGATACAATATTGTCAACACTAATCGTGTTATTTACAGGTGAGTTTCTTCCCAAGACACTTTTTAAAAGCAATTCCAACAGACTTCTCACCATCTTCTCGTTACCCGCATACATCAGCTATATCATATTATGGCCAATAAGCAGATTTGCAACACTTCTCGCCAAGATAATTCTGAGAGTATTTGGCATTAAGATTCAGAAAGAAGAAGAGGAAGAAGGCTTCACAAAGGTTGACCTTGACTATCTTGTTCAGTCAAGTATTGAGAATGCCAAGAATGTTGACGAGATTGATGATGAAGTGAAGATTTTCCAGAATGCCCTTGACTTTGCCGACTTGAAAGTCAGAGACTGCATGGTACCTCGTACTGAAATCTATGCCGTCGATAATAACAGTTCTTTAGAAGAATTGAAACAGATGTTTGTCGAGAGCGGACACTCAAAGATATTGGTGTATAAAGAAGATGTTGATCATATTATCGGATATGTTCATTCATCTGAAATGTTCAGGAATCCATCGGATTGGCATGATACAATCAGGACAATGCCATTCGTCCCTGAGACCATGTCTGCCCAGAAGATGATGCAGATCTTCCTTCAGCAGAAGAAATCGCTTGGTGTTGTCGTTGATGAATTCGGGGGCACAAGCGGTATTGTTTCTTTAGAAGATATTGTTGAGGAGATTTTCGGAGAAATAGAAGATGAGCATGATAACTCAGAATATGTCATGAAGAAGACAGAATCTGGTGATTATATATTAGCAGCACGACTGGAAATAGATAAAGTTAATGAGAAATTAAATCTTGACTTACCAGAGAGTGACGACTACATGACGATTGGCGGATTAATCCTCCATGAATTCCAAAGTTTCCCGAAATTGAATGAAATAGTAAAGATCGGGAAATATGAATTTAAAATCATCAAGAATACAATGACCAAAATTGAACTCGTTCAATTACACATTAATGACACCTAAATATTTGAAAATTTAGTGTTTTACATCGGATAAAAGGTACATAATTATCTTAAAAAGATATTTTTTAATGGGAAAATTCCTTTATTTGATGTTTTTTTTGTATTTTTGTGCGCTTTTTAAGCAGATATAAGTAAATATTGAATAAATAAAAATAAAACAAAAATTTAAAGTAATGGCAGCAATTGGAAAAATCAGGAGCTGGGGACCCGCACTAGTTAGTGTTATTGCACTAGCTCTTTTTGCATTCATTGCCGAGGAGCTGTTCCGTTCTTGCGAATCTACTCGTAACGATCAAAGACAGCAGGTTGGTGAAGTTCTTGGAGAAAAAATCAATGTTCAGGATTTCCAGAAACTCGTCGATGAGTACACAGAGGTTATTAAAATGCAACAAGGACAGGAGCAGCTGAATGAGGCTCAGATGAACCAAGTTAAGGACATGGTATGGAACACATACGTCCAGAATAAGCTCTTGGAGGCTGAAGCAAAGAAACTGGGACTCACAGTTACTGACAAAGAACTTGAGAACATGCTCAAAGAAGGTACTAATCCTATGCTTCTTCAAACTCCTTTTGTTAATCAGCAGACAGGTCGTTTCGATGTGAATTCACTTCAGCGTTTCCTTGCTGATTACAAGAAGAACACTAATCCTCAGATGGCAAAGCAGTATGAGACCATTTATAGATACTGGACTTTCATGGAGAAGACTCTTCGCCAGCAGACACTTGCACAGAAGTATCAAGGTCTTCTTGCACATTGCCTGCTCTCTAATCCTGTAGCAGCAAAGCAAGCATTTGAGGATGAGAATGTCGAAAGTCAGGTTACTTTGGCCGCACTCCCATACAATAGCATTGATGACAGCAAGGTTGAAGTTTCTGAAAGCGAATTGAAAGCAAAATACAATGAGATGAAGTCACGCTTCATGCAGTATGTTGAAAGCCGTGATGTAAAGTATGTAGACATTCAGGTTGATGCTTCCGAAGCTGACCGCTCTGCTTTACAGAAGGATTTTGCTGCCTATAATAAATTGTTGACAGAAAACGAAGACCCATCTGATGCTGTTCGTAAGAGCACTTCTCTTGTAAATTATTTAGGAATTCCTGTTGCAAAAGAGGCTTTCCCAAGTGATGTTGCACAGCGTCTTGACTCTATGTCTGTAGGTGGAGTGTTTGGTCCTTATGAGAACAAGCAGGACAATACCCTTAATTTGATTAAGCTTGTTGCAAAGCAGCTGCTTCCTGATTCTGTTCAGTACAGACAGATCCAGGTTGGTGGAGAAACAGCAGATGTAGCACACAAGAGAGCTGACTCTATTTACAATGCTTTGAAAGCAGGTGCTGATTTTGAAGCTATTGCAAAGAAATATGGTCAGACAGGTGAGAAGAACTGGATGGTAACCAGCCAGTACCAGAATGCTCCGTCTATTGATGCTGATTCGAAGGGATATATTAATAGTCTGAACACAATGTCTGTAAATGAACTGAAAAACATTACTCTGCCTCAGGGTAACATCATTGTTCAGGTTGTTGATCGTAAGAATATGATTAACAAATACACAGCTGCTGTTATTAAGAAGACTATTGACTTCTCAAAAGACACATATAATTCTGCATACAATAAATTCAGTTCATACGTAAGTGCAAACCGTACTATCGAAGATCTTGAGAAGAATGCTCAGAAGAATGGATATAGGGTTCAGGAAATGAAGGATGTTACAACATCTCAGCATTATCTTGCAGGTATTCACAGCACTCGTGATGCACTGAAGTGGCTCTTTGAAGCAAAAGAAGGTGATATTTCACCGATGTACGAATGTGGTGACAACAATCACTTGCTGGTTGTAATGCTTGATAAGATTCATCCAATTGGTAACCGTAGCATCAATGACGAGCAGGTTAAAGAATTGGTTAAGTCTGAAGCTATTAAGGATAAGAAAGCTGCTCAGCTGATTGCAAAGCTCGAAGGTGTAAAGGATATTAACGGTGCAAAAGCAAAAGGTGCTACCGTTACAGATGTTAACCAAGTAACATTTGCAGCTCCTGTATTTGTTCCTTCAGCAAGTGTCAGCGAACCAGCCCTGAGTGGAGCCATTGCAGCTACACCTAAAGGCAAGTTCAGCGCTCATCCTGTAAAGGGTAATGGTGGAGTGTATGTCTTCTTAGTCAATAATAAGACAAATCGTCCTGGGAAACTTGACACAAAGGCAATGGAGCAGAGACTGCGTCAGAAGGCAATGCAATATGCAGGAGGATTCAACAATGAATTATACCTGAAGGCTAAAGTTGTTGATAATAGATATCTGTTCTTCTAAGAACACCTATTTATATATATAATAAAGAATCCCGGTGTACTTCAAAGTATACCGGGATTCTTTATTCATTAATTAATATATGATTCAACATCTAATACTCATCGTCTGCAACATCCTCTGCTTCTAAATTCAAGTCTTCTGGATCTGTATCAAATGTTGTACGATAACTTTCTTCTGTTAACTTATCCTCATCAAATTCGTCTTCATCTTCATCATCATAATTGTTCTCATCTTCTAATTCGATATCCTCGTCGTCATCATCATCCTCATCATCATTATACTTGCTATATTCATCATCGTTCTCAAATTTCAGCCGTGGTTTTTCCATTTCAGGCTTTTCCTTAGCAAATATAGCTTCAACCCAGCTGCCTTTTTCTATTTCCAACACATCAAATCCATCAGCGACCTTTTTGTCATACATACCTCCAGGTTTATGTAACCGGTCTTTTGGAAGAGTAGTAGTACTTATGTCAAATCCACTTTCAATAATATCACGAATACTCTGAGAAAGTGATTCCCATCCACCACCAAAGTTTCTATCAATTACTTCCATGAGCTTGGCTGCAGTGATGTGACGAATGTTCTCGTAAGTTAAATCAGTAACGCGCATGATAGGATGCTTTTTTAAAGCCCATTTAACTTTAGTATTCTCATCAATGCGAACACTACCAATCTTAAAACCACGAGACTCATACTTATCAATCACTTCAGGTTTATCAATCTTTATTTCTTCAAGATCGAAAGCACTACGAATGATATCGATATAATGACGCATGTTATCTTTGAGGTCTGCATCTTTTTCCGCTACTTCCCACATCCGGAAAATATCGTTCTCTTGTACTTCCCAAACATTACCTTTATTCAAGGTTTTTAGTGTTAAAAAGACATTTCCTTCTTGTTTCATATATATTCAGTTGTTATTTCTACTAAATAATAACAATTCTATGTTATTAATACTCTTTACTGTTTTTCTTGATAATGCAAAAGTAAAGAGTTTGTATTTAATTAGCAAACTTTTCACATAAAATTTTTAGTTTGTCTGTATTTTACACTATCTTTGTCAAAAAAATGAGCGAGCCATTAGCTGAAAGGATGCGTCCACGTACCTTAGACGAGTATGTAGGGCAAAAACATTTATTAGGAGAGGGAGCCGTTTTACGCAGAATGATTGAAACGGGTCATATTTCTTCGTTTATACTTTGGGGGCCTCCAGGTGTAGGTAAAACGACATTAGCACAAATCATTGCCAACATCTTGAAAGTTCCCTTTTATACCTTGAGTGCTGTTACCAGTGGTGTAAAGGACGTAAGAGATGTTATAGACCGTGCAAAAAGCAGCCGGTTTTTCAATTCCGCTTCTCCCATTCTTTTCATTGATGAAATTCATCGGTTTAATAAATCACAGCAAGACTCTCTGCTCGGGGCTGTCGAAAGAGGAGTCGTCACCTTGATTGGTGCAACCACAGAGAATCCATCATTCGAGGTAATTCGTCCTTTATTATCTCGTTGTCAGCTTTATGTGCTGAAGTCTCTTGAAAAAGATGATCTGTTAGAGCTGTTGAATCGGGCAATATCCAAAGACATTGAATTAAGTAAGAAAACAATCCAATTAAAAGAATATGCAGCTATATTACGATATAGTGGAGGAGATGCCCGAAAACTATTGAACATACTTGAGTTAATCGTGGAAGCTGAAGGAGCAGACAACATTGTTATTACTGACCAACTTGTAGAAACACGTCTTCAACAAAATCCTTTAGCTTATGACAAAGACGGGGAAATGCATTATGATATCATTTCTGCCTTTATAAAGAGCATTCGTGGAAGTGATCCAGATGCTGCATTATATTGGATGGCACGCATGATTGAAGGAGGGGAAGATCCCCAGTTTATCGCACGTCGGCTTATTATCAGTGCTTCTGAAGACATCGGCCTTGCAAATCCAAATGCATTACTTTTGGCAAATGCCGCTTTTGATGCTGTCATGAAAATAGGATGGCCTGAAGGTCGGATTCCTTTAGCAGAAGCGACGGTCTATTTAGCATCTTGTCCTAAGAGCAATTCTGCCTATTTAGCAATTGATAATGCATTAAGTAAGGTTAGAGAAACAGGAAACCTACAAGTGCCCCTTCATTTGCGCAATGCTCCTACTGGATTAATGAAACAATTAGGATATAGCGATGGCTATAAATATAGTCACGACTATCCCGATCATTTTATAGAGCAACAATATTTGCCCGATGAATTAAAAAGTGCCCGTTTTTGGCATCCTCAGCATAATGTGATGGAAGACAAACAAGTGAATTGGATTAAACGCTGTTGGGGAAACAGATTTGATGATTAATTGGCAGTATAATAATAAAAGCTTATGCTATACGATGATACAGAGTTTGTGCAGACAGTTCAAAGAATTATAGAATTCTTAGGAACATTTGCATTTGCCATATCAGGCATTCGTCATGCTGCAGCAAAGAATTTCGACTGGTTTGGAGGCTTTGTTTGTGGTGTTGCCGTTGCCATCGGAGGAGGTACAATCCGTGACGTAATGCTTGGTGTCGTTCCTTTCTGGATGACAAATCCTTTCTATTTAATATGCACCGCATTGGCTCAGGTATTTGTAATTGCCTTAGCTCGCTCATTAAAGAGGCTTGATAATGCCTGGTTTGTCTTTGACACGCTTGGTTTAGCCTTGTTTACTATTGCTGGCCTACAAAAAACACTGGATTGTGGACATCCGTTCTGGGTGGCAATCATCATGGGATGCATAACAGGATCTGCAGGTGGTGTCATTCGTGATATACTATTAAATAAGGAACCTGTTATCTTCCGAAAAGAGATATATGCAATGGCAAGTATAGGAGGTGGAATCCTTTATTGGTTATTAGGGATCTTGCAGGTAAATGTTGGCATTGCTACCTTCACATCATTCTCTTTGATTTGTATTATCAGGTTTTTGGCGATGAAATATCACATTTCATTACCTAAACTTCATGAAGAATAGGTTCTTACGATAAACCAATCTTCAATATCTTCATTATAAAAATGAAAGAATTTTTTCATTCTTTCATTTTTTAATTGTAACTTTGCATGATGGAATAGAAATAATTTATAAATTCAGATAAATATGCTTACACTTAAACTTATCACAGAAGAAACGGAGCGTGTGATTCGTGGTTTGGAAAAAAAACATTTTAAAGATGCTGAACAAGCTATCAACAACGTAATAGATACTGATAAAAAAAGACGTGAGGCTCAGCGGAAGCTTGATCAAGTAAAGCAACAGTCTAAACAATTGGCTGCTCAAATCGGTCAATTAATGAAGCAGGGGAATCGGGCAGAAGCAGACAACATAAAATCACAAGTTGCTTCATTGAAGATTGAGGATAAGAATCTTCAATTACAGATGGACGAGGCAGAAAAAGAGCTTGTAAATCTTCTTTGTCAAATCCCCAATATTCCCAATGATGATGTTCCCGAAGGTGCAGATGCATCATCTAATGTTGTAGTGAAAGAGGGTGGAGTAGCCCCTGAGTTGGGTGAAGACGCTTTATGTCATTGGGATTTATGTAAAAAGTTTAATTTGATAGACTTCGATCTCGGTGTGAAGATAACGGGTGCTGGATTCCCTGTTTATATAGGTAAAATGGCTCGTTTACAACGTGCATTGGAGGCATTCTTCCTGGAAGAAGCACGCAAAAGTGGCTATCTTGAAATACAGCCCCCTTATGTTGTAAACCAAGCTTCTGGTTATGGAACAGGCCAATTACCTGATAAAGAAGGACAAATGTACCATTGTAATGCAGATGATCTGTATTTGATTCCGACTGCAGAGGTACCTGTCACAAACATTTTCCGTGATGTGATTCTTGACGAAAAGGATCTTCCTATTAAGCGTTGTGCCTATTCTGCCTGTTTCCGTCGTGAAGCTGGTTCTTATGGAAAAGACGTTAGAGGCCTCAATCGATTACATCAATTTGATAAAGTCGAGATTGTCCGTATTGACACGCCACAACATTCTTATGATTCTTTAAATGAGATGCTTGAGCATGTGGAAGGATTGATGAAGAAGCTTGAACTTCCATATCATATTCTTAAATTGTGTGGAGGAGACATGAGCTTTACTTCTGCAATTTGTTATGACTTTGAAGTATGGAGTGCAGCTCAAAAAAGATGGCTTGAGGTATCTTCTGTCTCCAATTTTGAAAGTTATCAGGCAAATCGCCTAAAATGTCGTTACCGTCATGCAGATGACAAGAAGATTGAACTTTGTCATACTCTCAACGGTTCTGCATTAGCTTTACCCCGCATTGTAGCAGCTATCATTGAAAACAATCAGACACCTGACGGTATTCGTGTACCACGTTGCTTGATACCTTATTGTGGGTTTGACATGTTGGACGACAAGAATTTTTGACAACCAAAAACAAGAATATTATGAATAAAATCGTACGTAAAGAGCAGTTTTCCGAAAAAGTATATCTTTTAGAAGTGGAAGCACCTCTTATTGCTAAAAGCCGTAAAGCAGGAAACTTCGTGATTGTCCGTGTGGATCAGCATGGTGAAAGAATGCCTTTGACAATAGCAGAAGCTGATATCAATCGTGGAACAATCACACTTGTCGTACAAAAAGTAGGACTTTCTTCAACGAAACTCTGCAATTTGAATGAAGGGGATTTCGTAGCCGATGTTGTTGGACCATTAGGTAATCCTACTCACATTGAAAAGTTTGGTACTGTCATTTGTGCCGGTGGTGGTGTCGGAGTTGCCCCGATGCTCCCTATTATTCAAGCGTTGAAAGCAGCAGGGAATCGCGTTTTATCAGTATTGGCCGGACGTTCTAAAGACCTTATTATTATGGAAGATAAGGTTCGTGAAAGTTCTGATGAAGTTATAATCATGACTGACGATGGAAGTTACGGTGAAAAAGGAGTAGTAACAGTCGGTATAGAGAAGTTTATTCTTCAAGAAGGACATATAGACCGTGCTTTTGCTATTGGTCCTCCCATTATGATGAAATTCTCTTGTCTATTAACTCAAAAATACAATATACCAACAGATGTATCTTTGAATACCATTATGGTTGACGGTACAGGAATGTGTGGAGCATGCCGTTTAACTATTGGTGGTAAAACGAAATTTGTTTGTATCGACGGTCCGGAATTTGATGGTGCATTAGTGGACTGGGATGAGATGTTTAAACGTATGGGCTCATTCAAGAAAGCAGAAATAGAAGAAATGGAGCATTTTGAAGAGCACATCTGGAACACTCCTTCGAATTCTCAGGAAGATCTGGAAAGTACAAAGGTGTCTGCAATTGAAGATAATGCAACAGATCCTATTTCCGTTCTTACAGATAGAGATGCAGAATGGCGTCAGACTATTCGGAAATCTATGAAGCCGAAAGAACGTACGCAGATAGAAAGAGTAGTTATGCCAGAACTTGATCCTGTCTACCGTGCTACAACCCGTACAGAGGAAGTTAATATTGGATTGACTCCTGAGATGGCGGTTCTTGAAGCCAAACGATGTCTCGACTGTGCAAAACCAACTTGTATCGAGGGATGCCCCGTAAACATAAACATACCGTCATTTATTAAGAATATAGAAAGAGGTATGTTCTTGTCGGCTGCTAAAGTATTGAAAAACACATCATCTCTCCCTGCTGTATGTGGAAGAGTCTGTCCTCAAGAAAAGCAGTGTGAAAGTAAATGTATTCACCTGAAAATGAATAGCCAGCCGGTTGCCATTGGTTATCTGGAACGCTTTGCTGCTGATTTTGAAAGAGAAAGCGGTAAAATTTCATTGCCAGAGATTGAACCGTCCAATGGTATGAAGATTGCTGTTGTCGGTTCAGGTCCAGCTGGTTTGAGCTTTGCTGGTGATATGATAAAAAAAGGATATGATGTCTATGTGTTTGAAGCATTGCATGAGATTGGCGGTGTGCTGAAATATGGTATACCAGAATTCCGTCTTCCTAATAGGATTGTTGATGTTGAGATAGACAACTTGAAGAAGATGGGGGTACACTTCCAAACTGATGTAATTGTTGGAAAGACCATAAGTGTCCAGGATTTAGAGGAACAAGGCTTTAAAGGAATATTCGTTGGTTCTGGTGCTGGTCTTCCTAATTTCATGAATATTCCAGGAGAGAACTTCCTCAATATTATGTCATCCAATGAATATCTTACCCGTGTAAACCTAATGGATGCGGCCAATCCGAAAAGCGACACTCCTTTAAACTTTGGCAAAAAAGTTGTTGTAGTAGGAGGAGGAAACACTGCCATGGATTCATGTCGAACAGCAAAGAGACTCGGTGCTGATGTGACGATAGTGTATCGGCGTTCTGAAGCTGAGATGCCTGCTCGACTTGAAGAAGTAAAACATGCGAAAGAAGAAGGAATTAAATTCCTCACTTTGCATAACCCAATAGAATATCTATCAGATGAGAATGGAGCCGTAAGGGCAGTTGTGCTTCAGGTGATGGAGCTTGGTGAGCCAGATGCCAGCGGACGTCGTTCTCCTATTCCTGTAGAAGGTAAGACTATTACTCTTGATGTTGATCAGGTGATTGTTGCTATAGGTGTTTCTCCAAATCCGTTAGTACCTAAGAGTATTGAAGGACTAACTTTAGGAAGAAAGAATACGATTTGTGTGAATGAAGAAATGCAATCGTCTCGCTCTAATTTGTTTGCTGGAGGTGACATCGTCCGTGGTGGAGCTACTGTTATTTTAGCTATGGGTGATGGCCGTCGGGCTGCGTTGAATATGGATAAACAATTAAGAAACACTCAATAATGAATCTTAAAGTTCAATTAGCGGTAATGAATTTCCTGGAGTTTGCCGTATGGGGAGCATATCTCACCTGTATGGGAAACTATCTGGGATCAGCTGGCCTAGGAACGCAAATCTCATGGTTTTATGCAATTCAGGGAATTGTTTCAATTTTCATGCCTACAATCATGGGAATCGTTGCTGATAAATACATGCAGCCTCAACGTGTCTTAGGGTTATGTCATTTCTTGGCAGGAATGTGTATGCTTGCGTGTTGGTATATGGGATATTCTGCTGGTTTCGGGAATGAACTTCCTAATAAATCTGCCTTTATCGCCATGTATACCTTAAGTGTAGCATTCTATATGCCAACTATAGCATTGGCAAACACGACTGCTTTTACAATTCTAAAGAAGAATGGTTTTGATACTGTAAAGGACTTTCCTCCCATACGAACTCTTGGTACAATAGGTTTTATTGCTACTATGTGGTTTGTAAATTGTGCGACTTGGGATAACGGAGAATTCTTCTTCACCTTTTCTGAGAATCCGCATAAGTTTCAGTATACATTTATGCAGTTCTTTGTATCTGGCATTTTGAGCGTTGTACTCTTCTTGTATTGTTTCTTCTTGCCAGAATGTAAATTGGAGAAAAAGCAGGCTTCTTCTTTGGCTGAGACATTTGGCTTAACTGCATTCAAGTTATTCAAAGATAAGAATATGGCTTTGTTCTTTATCTTCTCAGCTATGCTTGGTATGTCATTACAAGTCACGAATGGATACGCAGGTCCTTTTATCACCAGCTTCAAGGGGAGTGCAGATCCTGCTATTGCCACATCCTTTGCTGCTAATAATGCGACATTGCTTACATCCATTTCTCAGATAAGTGAAGCATGCTGTATTTTGATGATTCCCTTCTTCCTGAAAAGATATGGGATTAAGATAGTGATGTTAATATCAATGTTCGCATGGGTTTTCAGATTCGGATTCTTCGGTTTAGGTAATCCTGCAATGCCAGGTGTCACATTATTTATTCTATCATGTGTCATCTATGGTGTCGCATTCGACTTTTTCAATGTTTCAGGTGCCATGTTCGTTGACCGTGAGTGTAGTCAAGATGTGAAAGCATCCGCCCAAGGATTATTTATGCTGATGACAAATGGACTAGGTGCAACTATTGGCACACTTGCCGCAGGTGAGGTTGTGAATCACTTTTGCGAATGGAACAGTCAAGGTTATTTAGAAGGTGACTGGAAAACATGTTGGTTTATCTTTGCTTCTTTTGCTTTGATTGTCGGAATAACATTTGCTTTGGTGTTCCATCCTGAGAAAAAGTAGTTTTGAATGTCAAAAGTAAGGCTCATATTTAAAAACATATCATTTGTTGTAGGGAGTGATGAGATTGGATTGTTATCTCTTGTTAATGAAGAAGAAACACGCCAACTTATCATTCCTTGTGACAAAGAAATGGTGTATCAGTTTCAGTTACGTATTAATCATGTTCCGATAAAAGACTGTTTATTACCAGAGACTCTTTGGGAAGTTCTCACCACACAGACCGATATTAATTTAGAAATATTCATCAATGGCATTATTGAAGGAAAGTATCGGGCAATATTATATAATACAAAGACTTTTGATACAGTTTCCATTAGAGTAAGTGATGCCGTCCTATTGTCTTACATCAGCAAAATACCTATTTATATAGATGAGCTGTTGATGGAAAAGCAAAGTGTGAAGTACGAAAAAGAATCAAATGGTGTTAGTATACCATTAAATGCCATGAGCATGGAACTTCTAAACAGTGCTCTCACGAAAGCAATTGCAGAAGAAAAATATGAGTTAGCATCTCATCTTCGTGATGAAATAAGACGTCGTAAATAAATTCTATATGAAAGAAGAGAGATATTTCTATGTACCCAATGCTTCAGACAAGACAGAACTGCCAGAAGAAGAAGCTAAACACGCATTGAAAGTCCTCCGTCTTAATGTAGGTGATAGAATCGTGTTGATTGATGGTAATGGTAGTTTTTATTCAGCAACCGTATCAATGGTTGGGAATAAGCATTGTTGGTACGAAATAAATGAAGAAATACCACAAGCAAAAGAGTGGAAAGGAAACATACACTTAGCTATTGCTCCTACAAAGATGATGGATCGCATGGAATGGATGGTAGAAAAAATCACAGAAATAGGAGTTGATGAGATATCTTTCTTAAATTGTCAGTTTTCAGAACGAAAGTTATTGCGTATAGATAGATTAGATAAAATCATTATTTCAGCTGTCAAACAAAGCCGTAAAGCATGGTTGCCTCAAATCAAACCAATGATTTCTTTTAATGATTTTATCTCCCAGCCATTTAACGGTAAAAAATATATTGCCCATTGTTATAATGAAATACCTCGAGTGGACTTTTATGATGAAATGAAGAAAATAACCGGCAACGAAAGTATTACGGTACTTATTGGTCCAGAAGGAGATTTTTCTTTAGCAGAAGTTAACCTTGCTCTCAAACATGGGTTTATCTCAATTACATTAGGAAAAAGCAGGTTGAGAACAGAAACTGCAGGCTTATTCTCTGTTACACTTTCTCATTTAGCATTAAGATAGTATTATGAATATTATAAGATATTTTCGAATAATCATAATTACAACAATATGCATATTATCAGTTTCCTGTTCTGATACTGATTATGTTAATTCTATTCCAAAAGAGTGTACGGCTTTGGTTTCTATTGATCCGGCAAAGATGTCTGGTGTAAATAGTCGTGTGTTAATGAAAGCTCTTTTACATGTAAAGAACATAGACAACTCCGGTCTGGATCTTAGTAATAAAATATATTTTTACGAGACCAAAGATGGGCATTTTGGACTTTGTGTTAAAGTAGATAATGAAGAAAAAGTAGAACAGTTGTTTAATACATTGTCCAACCAGCAATTATGTCAGCCTATTACAAGGCGCAAGGGATGTAAATTCACTTTGTTACATTCTTCATGGTTAGTTGCATTTACAGAAAACGCCTTGTTGATTATGGGGCCGTATAGCATGTCTGAAGTAAGCGTTCAGCAGAATAGAATGTCACGTTACTTGACCAACGAAGAAAGTGATGGGGTAAAGGCTAATGCGTATTATTCTAAACTAGATTCCATCACTTCTCCGATAGCACTAATTGCCCAATCTACAGCATTTCCTGAAAAGCTCTTTCTGCCTTTTACGTTAGGAATTCCAAATGATGCAAATCCATCACAAGTGTTATTTGTTGCAGAAGTGAATGCGAGAGGAGAATGCTTAGATGTAAATGGGGATGTTTTCTCATATAATAAGACGCTGGATCTTTCATTAAAGAAAAGTATGCAATCCAACCGTCTGATTTCAAATGAAATCCTGCCGTATATCAATCCGAATAACGAAATAAACCTTTTAATGAATGTAAAAGGTCAAGAGTACTTGAATCAATTACAAGGAAACAGACAATTCCAGTCTTTATTTGTAGGAATTAATACGATAATAGACTTTAATAAAATAATGCAAAGCATAGATGGGAATATGATAATAAGTATTCCTTCCTATAGAGATTCTGTTCCAAATATTAGTTTAAATGCAAAATTACTGCATAAAAACTGGATAAAAGATATAGCATATTGGAAAAAATCATGTCCAACAGGTGGGTATATTAAAGATTGGGGGAATAATTCATATCGTTGTTATACGGGCAAGATGTCATATTATTTTGGCGTCACGGATGATATGTGGTTTTATAGTGGTTCCACTGCTGAACAGGCATTATTATCATCAACAAAGGCAAATGTTAATCATTTAAATGATGATTTAATTAATATGATTATTGGACAAAAGATGGCAATGATGATAAATCTGTCATCAAATAAAACAAGTAAGTCAATATATTATAAAGTTTTAAATATGTTGAAACCGATACTTGGAGACCTTAATTATATTATAATACGGCAGAAAGGCTGAGTTATCGAGTGCTTTTCTTAATTGATAAAGTTATAAACAAGATATGAAAAGAGAAGAGGACATAAAGAATGCAATAGATGTGATGAAGAAAGGCGGTGTGATTCTTTATCCAACAGACACAGTGTGGGGAATTGGTTGTGACGCAACCAATGCTGATGCAGTTGATAGGATTTATAAGATAAAACATCGTGATGACTCGAAAGCTATGATTTGTCTTGTTGATAATGAGGCAAGATTACAGAATTATATTCGCAATGTTCCTGATGTTGCATGGGATGTCATGGAATTGGCAACAAAACCCACCACTATTGTTTTTGATAATGCCGCAAATTTAGCACCAAATTTGATAGGTGATGATGGCAGCGTGGCAATGAGAATAACGAAGGAAGAGTTTTCCAAAGAATTGTGTTATCGTTTCCAAAAAGCAATTGTTAGTACAAGTGCAAACATAAGTGGTTTACCTGCTGCACAGAATTATTGTGATATTGATGAAAGAATTTTGTCAGCTGTCGACTATGTCTGTTGGACACGTCGTCAGGAACACAATCCGCATCAGCCAAGCTCTATTATAAGGATTAAAGAAAACGGAGAGTTTGCTATCATTCGTGGATAAAGTGCAATTATATATATGATTGAAATAACAGCAACCGATAATAACAACAGAATAGACAGGTTTATCAACTGGCGAAAGAATTATATAAGTGATAAACAGTTTACTCTTATATTAGCCTTTTTTATAGGGTTATTCGCTTCTGTTGCTGCTTTATTTCTCCATTGGCTCATTAAGCAAATCCAATTTATACTAACAGATGGATTTGCACAGAATTCAGCAAACTGGTTATATCTGGTCTTTCCTGTAATAGGTATATATCTGACATCTTTATTTGTCAAATACATTGTCAAGGATAACATTTCACACGGCATTACTCGTATATTATATGCTATTTCTTCAAAAAGGTCACGTCTTAAAGTACATAATTGTTGGTCTTCAGTAATAGCATCTGCCATAACAATTGGCTTTGGAGGATCTGTGGGTGCTGAGGCTCCTATCGTTTTGACGGGTTCTGCTATTGGTTCAAATTTAGGACAATTGTTCAAATTGGACAATAAGACCTTAATGCTTCTCGTAGGATGCGGAGCGGCCGCAGCTATTGCCGGCATATTTAAGGCGCCAATAGCAGGTCTTGTTTTCACATTGGAAGTGTTGATGGTAGATTTATCAATGGCATCTTTACTTCCCATATTGACCGCAAGTGTTACAGCCACTTGTTTCACTTATATTTTCATAGGCAGTGATGCATTGTTTTCTTTTCATCTTGATGACGCCTGGTTAGTTGACCGTATCCCTGCAAGTATACTTTTAGGAGTGTTTTGTGGTCTGATTAGTTTGTACTTTATTAGAACCATGAATGCATGCGAAAGGGTATTTTCACGCTTGAAAAATCATAGATACGCAAAATTACTATTAGGAGGTAGTATGCTCAGCTTACTGATCTTCTTGTTTCCATCATTATATGGTGAAGGTTATTCTGCTTTGAATATATTATTAAACGGAAAAACAGAAGAAGACTGGAATCTGCTGTTGAACAATTCTTTGTTTTATGGAAATGCAGAATTACTGATCTTATATGTAGCACTAGTTATACTTTCTAAAGTATTTGCCACATCTGCAACGAATGGAGGAGGTGGTTGTGGCGGAACTTTTGCGCCCTCACTATTCGTAGGTGGTTTTAGTGGCTTTTTATTTGCTCGCATCTGGAACATTAATCAAATTGGTGTATATGTTCCAGAAAAGAATTTCACTTTATTAGGAATGTGTGGTGTGATGGCAGGTGTAATGCATGCGCCACTGACCGGAATATTTCTTATTGCAGAGATTACAGGAGGGTATATGCTTTTTATTCCTCTTATCATAGTTGCGGTTAGTTCTGTAATTACTATAAGTGTTTTTGAACCACATAGTATTTATGCTATGCGGTTAGCACAAGAAGGGAAATTGATAACTCATCATACAGATCATTCTGTTTTAACACTAATGAATTTGGAAAGTGTAATTGAAAAAGAGTATATTTCTGTAAATGAGGATATGGAACTAGGCAAACTCATTCATGTAATAAGCCAAAGTCACAATAACTTCATTCCTGTTATAGATGGTGCAAGGACTTTGCTTGGTGAGATAGATATTACAAAGATTCGTCATATAATGTTCAGAACAGAATTATATCATCGTTTTACTGTTCGCCAAATAATGACACCGGTTGCCGCTGTTCTTGGAGTGAATGACCCTATGGAAGATATTATGAAAAAATTCGAGAAGACAAACACATATTTCCTTCCCGTTGTAGATGTTGATAATCACCTAATAGGCTTTGTCTCTCGTACAAGGATCTATAATATGTATCGAAAAATGGTTGCAGACTTTTCTGCAGAATAAACTCTATTTATGGAAAAAGAAGATTTAAGGATTATTTTTATGGGTACCCCTGAATTTGCTGTAGGTACTTTAAGGGAGCTTGTAGAAAACAATTATAATGTGGTTGCAGTAGTAACTCAACCAGACAAACCCGTTGGGCGTCATGGATCTGTATTGCGTGCCTCTGCTGTAAAAGAGTATGCGATGTCGGTAGGAATACCTGTACTACAACCGGAAAAGATGAAAGACCCTACATTCCTAACACAATTAGAGTCATTCCATGCCGACTTACAGGTCGTAGTTGCCTTTCGTATGTTGCCGGAAGTGGTATGGGCGATGCCTCGATTTGGTACGTTCAATGTACATGCAGCATTACTCCCTCAATACCGTGGAGCTGCTCCTATTAACTGGGCAATTATTAATGGTGAAGACAAAACAGGCGTAACAACCTTTTTCCTAGATCAAGAAATTGATACGGGTAGAATTATCCTACAGAAAGAATTTCCCATTCCCGAAGATGCTGATGTAGAATACGTTTATGATGGATTGATGTGCTTAGGTGCACAAATTGCCATAGAAACCATCCAACGAATCATCGAAGGTAATGGTCATGTGGAGAGCATCCCTCAAGATAGATTAATTCTTCCCAATATCGAAAAACTTCATGTGGCACCTAAGATTTACAATGAAACATGTAACATCAATTGGAATCAACCGGCAAATAGTATATATAATTTTATTCGAGGATTATCCCCAATACCTACTGCATGGTTCCAATTAGATATAAAAGGAAAGTCACCTATTACGATGAAAGTTTTTAAATCTAAGAAGACGGGAATGTCGTGTAGTTCAAGTGAACCAGGTAGCATAAAAATTGAAAAGGGGCATTTATATATAGCATCATCTGATGAATGGTTGGAGTTATCAGATATCCAAATGGCAGGAAAAAAGAGGATGTCAGCAAAAGACTTTCTCAATGGATTCCATGTTTTCAATTGAAAAAACTCTTTATTTCAAATAAAATAATTATCTTTGCAAAAAATTAAATGTGATGAGAAAAATTATTTTTATATTTTGTTTCGTTTCATGTTTCATCAATAATGTATCGGCTCAGAATTTTGACGTGTCAGATTTAGTCGTTGGTGGAAAGATTGGCGCATCTGCAAGTAAATTCACTTCTGTTAAATGTGATCCAATGTTTGGCGCATATGGAACTGCTTATGCTGAAATATATATAAAGAAGGGGTTTGCTATGGATATAGAGCTTTCTATGATTCATAAGGGTGCCAGAAATATTTATTATTCAAGTAGTAAATTTGATGAGAATAAAGTATCGTTAGGACCATATGAATATCGTCTGGATTTTCTGACGACTTCCTACTTGGCTAAATATTATATTACCAATAATATTGGATTATATGGTGGTGTTAATGCATCAATAATGTTCAATGCTAAAGCTGAGAACAACAATCATAGCGTAAACATTAAGGATCAATTACATCGTGGTGAAATCGGAGCCGCCATTGGTGTTGAATATGTCTTTAAGAATAAGTATACAATAGATGCAAGATATAACTTTGGAATAAACAAACTTGCTAAAACCAGATTAGCTAAAGACATCTTAGGGAATACCCACGTTCATAATATATCTATAACATTTGGCTATAAATTCCTTGTGTTCTAATATTTGTTCTGAATATCTTCCTTATAAGAAATAACCGGATTATGAATCTATATTTTCATAATCCGGTTATTTCTTATAGGGGGAACCTGTTTACAAA
>Ga0247611_10000628_pt1 | contig 69689 bp, 59 predicted proteins | sample 177DNAGHGhighgp2_FD_192422 | JGI IMG/M metagenome (GOLD analysis project Ga0247611, IMG submission 192422) | Sheep rumen microbial communities from Palmerston North, Manawatu-Wanganui, New Zealand - 1770 DNA GHGhigh gp2 | ecosystem: Host-associated > Mammals > Digestive system > Stomach > Rumen...
TTTGCTGTATCTTTTAAAACAAAAAGAATTAATGAAAAAGAATTTATGGAAAAACTTGATAATTATGTAAAGGATAACTTCCCTATTTATCAAGTAAAACTATATTATGGTATTTATAATGTAGAAGATGTTTATGAATCAATCGATTCATTATTAATTCAAACAAAATTCGCAGTAAAAGAAATAGAAGGTAATCCAATTAAAAATGATATTTACTGTGACTATAAGATGAAGAATCGTATAACAGAAAATGATAATATTACAATTGAAATGAAGAAAGCATTACAAAAGAATGAATTCAAAATTTACTTGCAACCTGTATTCGATTTAAAGAGTAGAAAAATTGTTTCTGCAGAAGCTCTAACAAGATGGATTCACCCTAAACGTGGATTAATACCACCTGGTGAATATGTACCTATCTTTGAAGAAAATGGATTTATAGTAAACATTGATATGTTTGTTTGGGAAAGTGTATGTAAAATTATAAGAAATTGGCTAGATAAGGGATTAAATGCTGTTCCTATTAGCGTAAATGTAAGTAGAATTGATTTGTTCTCTATTGATTTCTATAAGGTTATTACAGGACTAGTAGAGAAGTACAAAGTACCAATTGAATATATCAGGTTAGAGATAACAGAAAGTGCCTTTGTATTAAATGAAGCAGCCGTAGTAGAAATAGTTGATAAACTTAGAGAATATGGCTTCAAGATTCTAATGGATGACTTTGGAAGTGGATACTCATCACTAAACTCATTAAAATTCATTAATGTTGATATATTAAAAATTGATATGGATTTAGTTAGAGGCATAGAAGAATCTATTAGACAAGCTGATATCTTAAAGTCAGTAATCAACTTAGGAACAACACTAAACTTAGATTTAATTTGTGAAGGTGTTGAAACTGAAAAACAAGCTGAATTTGTTGAAGCAAATGGATGCAAGAAAGCACAAGGCTGGTTATTCTCTAAAGCCATTCCAGTTGATGCATTCAATGAAAAAATGGAAAAAAACTAAATATTATAAGGAAATAAGGCAAATTGAAAAAAATTTGCTTTATTTTTTATTTTATGTCAGTAAAATGATAAGTTCATACGTATATATAAGGTAGAGGTGATAAAATGAAGAAATTTATATTTTTAACAATTTTACTATTTATGTTTACTATACCTATGTGCGTATGTAACGTAAAAGCAAGTGGAGCGGATTATCTATCTTATACCGAATTAGAATTTGAAAATCCTAAAAATAAATTATTAATTAATTATTCTGATGAAGAATTAGAAGTATATGATAAGAAAATAAGCTCAAAAAAATTTAGCGGATGGAATACTTATTATTTCAAGAAGCATCAAAAAGTAAATTATACTGCAGGTATAAAGTTTATGTACAAAAATGAAGGAACAACAGCCGCAACTTACAAATTTGAATTTAAAGAAGAAGTGATAAGCAAAAGAAGTTTTAATGTAACGGGCTCACTTGAAGTAAGTGTAAAAGGAGAAATAAAGAAATTTAAAGGTGGACTTGATACAAAGCTAAAGATTGATTATTCGTCTTCATCTACAAAAACTACACGTACAACTTGGTCAACAAATACCCAAGTAGATCCAAAGACAACTCTTATTATAAGTATTAAAGGAGAAGGATATATAGACCAAGGTGTAGCAAGTAAATATTTCTTTTGGGTACGAACAAAAAAAGGCGCATTTGAGATATTTAATGTAGCTACTGAATATTATTGTATGGAGAAAGTGAGAAACGAATAATGAAGAAAATAATGATTATAATTTTAATAGCTATTTCAGCTATTTTAACCACATGTATTTTAATTAATGTGCTTGGTAAAAATAAAACAGATTACTGTATTAGTAATAGAATGATTAATAACTATACAGTAGGTGATAATGAAAGAAGAATTAGTCAAGTATTATATTTTAATAGAGATAATATTTATAATAATTCAGATATTGTTAATTCAATTTCTTTTATCGATGAAGAAAATGGAAGTATTCTAAAATTAAAAATAAATAATATTAAAAAGACTGGATATGTACATAAATATAAAGGTGTAAAATACAATTCATATGTTTATGATTTAACTATACCTCAAATATCAAATAATCTATATTTTAAAAACTGCAAATTAGAAATAATATCAGAAGATCATTTCTTATATGTACCTATTGGAGAAGTAAGCATTAAATATGATGAATTTAATGATTCTAATAAGCCTATTATAGTTAATAAACTAGAAGGATCATGTGCCTATGAACCATATCAAACATTATCAAAAGTTAAAATGTCTTTAGAAAATAAAACAAATAATAATATAACAATATTATCCATGAATATGGGAGGTATGGTTGATTTAGTAAATGATTTTAGTGATTCAATAATTTATAATAATACAAATACATCAATAGATGAAACAATAATAGGTTATATGGAAAAGGATATTGAATTAAGTCTATCTTATAAAGCTAGATTAATGCTTAAAGAAAGCTATATAGAAATAAAATATAGTGATATAAACGGTGAACATACTGTATATATTGACACGTTTAATTATTATGATAATGGCTATAAATTGCCAGAATCTGATGATTTAATTAATAGTTTTAAATTTAAAGTATAGTTAGGTGATAAAGTGATAGAATTAATTGATGTAAATTATTCTTATGGCAAAAAGCAAGCTTTAAAAGATGTGAATTTAAAAATAAAAAAAGGAAGTTTTAATTTATTTATAGGCCACAATGGTAGTGGCAAATCAACAACAGTAAAGCTTATATTAAATCTCATTAAAAAACAAAAAGGATTAGTAATAAGAAATTATGATTCATACTGTTATATGCCGGAAAAAACAATATTACCTGATTATATTACTATTGATAATTTTTTAAATGATTTAGCATATTTTTCTAAGAATAATGATTATGAAAAATATTTAGAAATATTTAACATGGATAGAAATATGCTTATATCTAATTTATCAAAAGGAAACAAACAAAAAGTAGCTTTAATTCAATTACTGATGGAAGATAAAGATTTATATGTATTAGATGAACCAACTAATGGACTTGATCAAGAATCAATTAATATTCTTATAAAACTACTTAAAGAGAAGAACAAGAATGGTAAAACAATTATTGTTGTAACACATTATAAGAAACTATTTAGTAGATGGAAAATTGATAAATATGAATTCTGTGATGGAGAAGTTAATGAAATATCTTAAACTTGTTAATATTAATTTTAAATATTTATTAAGCAAACAATCAGTTTTCTTTCTTATAATTAGTTTTCTTGTAATATGTTGTTCATTCATATTTAATACTAATTTTTTATCAAATACATCTTCAAAAATATTATTTGAAAAAGAATATTATAATTCTTATATTTCTAGTTCATATAATGTTTTAATAGCTGTGTTTGGGTTACTTAGTGTATTCTTATCATTTATGTTTTCAAATTCCTATGATTTATATCTAATATCTAGATGCAAAAGAAAAGATATAATTATATCTAAGCTTATATGTGGAGCTATATTTGAACTTATTTATATCTATATTTCGTTTGCTTTGTTTAATATAATTCCAACTTTTTTTCTTAGATATTATACCTTTAAAATCTCGTTTATAAGGGATTTTCTCTTAATTTATTTTAACGGATTATTCTTACTATTTTTAAGCATATTAATGATAGAAATATTTAGAAATGTTTTATCATGCTTTATTATATTGGTATTGTTTTGGGCAATGAAAATATTTACTACATCTAGCATAAAAAAAGGAAGCATAATTTATATGATTAATTTTATTTTTCCTACTTTAATAGTAGATGAAGTTAAAACAAAAATATATTATCCAAACAATATAATAATATTTCCGTTAATCATTATTTTGTGTTTTCTGATTATTATTTATTACATGAGAAAAGATTTTAAATAGACAGGTTTAAAAAGCCTGTTTTTTTAATGTAAAAATTTTCATTTTGATAAAATTATTTATAAATTTTTATAAAAAATTTATAAATAAAATATTGAAAATATCGTTTTCATATGTTATAATATAGTTAGAATTGATGAATAATTGATTCTAAATCTATAGGAAGGAGAAAAAATAATGGATGATGTAATCTTAACTAGAGCTAATCATGATGATTTAGATGAAGTGTTAAAACTAATAAATGATATAGTCTTAGAATTATTCCCACACTACTACGGATTAGAAAGAAATATCTCAATTCATAAAACAGAAGAAAAAATAAAAGATGAGATAGATAGAGGCATAATCTATAAAGTAATCGTTAAAAGCAAAAATGAACTTATTGGAGTTATAACGATGAATGAAGGAGAAATTGATAGTATGTATCTAATACCTTTCTATCAAAAGAAGGGTTATGGAAGAATCCTTTTAAATATCATCGAAAACGAAAAAAATTCTATTGTTGTATAAACTTAATAACTATTCCAATGTTTTGGACAGTCACTTTTTCTCTTGACTGATATAGTTAAACATAAAAAAGGCAATTGCTAATCCAATCTGGCGATGGAATTTTTAGGAAAGCATCTGGCGAGTTTTCCTAAGAATGGCAATTGTTTTTTTATTTATTTGGTTGTATAATCATATTGGCAAAAGATTTTTAGCTTTTTATAAGAAAATAATAAAATATCTATTGACAAACATAGAAAAAAGGTATATTATAACTAAGGAATTAAATAAAATGGAAAGAAAAGCGCCTGCTTTCACCCGATTACTGAAGGAATGGGTAAAAAAGTCATTAAACAAATTATTGATATTTAAAGCGGGCAATTCGTCCGCTTTTATTTATTTTATAAATCAAAGGAGTGATTTCTATAATACCAGTTAATACTAAACCAGTAAAAAAACAAAATAACGATTTAGTTAATGAGCAAATTCCATTCAAGGAGCTTTTAGTTATTTCTAACACAGGAGAACAACTAGGCGTCATGTCAAAACAAGATGCTTTAAATAAAGCTTATGAACTTGATTTGGATTTATTAGTAGTTGCTCCTAACGCTAAGACTCCAGTAGCTAAAATCTTAGACTACAACAAATTTAAGTTTGATCAACAAAAAAGAGAAAAAGAAAACAAGAAGAATCAAAAAGTTGTTCAAACTAAAGAAATCAGACTTAGTGTTACTATCCAAACTCATGACTTAGAGACTAAAGCTAAAGCTTGCAAGAAGTTCTTACAAGATGGAGATAAGGTTAAAATCTCAGTTAGATTAATGGGTAGATTAGCAGGTAGACCAGAATTAGGTAAAGCTATTATGGATGATTTACTAAATATGATTGGCGATGCTTGCAAAATTGATGTACCTTCTAAACAAGAAGGAAAACAATTATTTATGGTTATTGCACCAAATATAGAAAAATAGAGAAAAAGGAGAAAAGAATTATGCCTAAACAAAAGTCACATCGTGGATTAGCAAAGAGAATTAAGGTAACTGGAACTGGCAAGGTTATGCGTCACCATGCTTATACAGGACACTTAAAAGCTAACAAAACAACAAAACAAAACCGTCAATTATCTGGAGAAACTACTATTTCAAGTAGCGATATCAAGAGAATTAAGGGTTTATACTAGGAGGTAAGTAATTATGCCAAGAGTTAAAGGTGGATACACAACAAGAAGAAGACGTAAAGCAATTCTAAAATTAGCTAAAGGTTATTTTGGAAGCAAAAGAACTTTATATAAAACAGCTCATGAACAAGTAATGCGTTCATTAGCTTATGCATATAGAGATAGAAAACAAAAGAAAAGAGAATTCAGAAAACTATGGATTTCAAGAATCAATGCTGCTTGTAAAGCAAATGATTATAAATATTCATTATTAATTTCTGGATTAAACAAGGCTAACGTATTAGTTAACCGTAAGGTTTTAGCTGAAATTGCTATCTTCGATAAAGAAGGATTCAAAGATCTAATCGAAGTTGCTAAGAAGGCTAATGCTGGTGAAAAGATTGCTACTGCTAAAGCAAGCGGAAAATCTGTTGAAGCAGAAAAGACTCAAGAAGCTCCAAAGAAAGCTGCTCCTAAAAAAGCAGAAGTAAAAGAAGCTGTTAAAGAAGAAGCTAAACCAGCTGCTGATTTAAATAGCCTAACTGTTGCTGAATTAAAAGAAATGGCTAAAGAAAAGAATATCGAAGGATATTCAAAAATGAAGAAAGCTGAATTAATTGATGCATTAAAGTAATATTAGGACTCTAATTGAGTCCTTTTATTTTGCTTAAAAATATATATAATTTCAATTATATAGATTTTATTATAAAAAAATGGTATAATTAAATTGCCTAGAAAACATGCGGAACCCAAACTTTTATTTATTAGGGGCTAAGATATATAATGTGTGAATGCTAATCTTTTTAGAATTAGAATCCTAATTTATATATAAGAGGCTACCATCATTTCAGGAACATCGTTCTTGACTCTTTCTAGGCACTTTTATTTTGCAATAAGGAGGTTTAGTTTATGCAAGAAGTATTAAATAGTAAAAAATTAAATACCATTGAAGAAGAAACTAAACACTCTAATAAACTATTGAGTAAAATAAAAGATACCTATTATAATGTTTATAAATTCTTTTCCAATAGTTCTTTCTTAGGATGCTTAAAAAAGACTATTGTTATGACTCTACCAATAATAGTGCTTGGAGTTATTTTTTCTATTATATTGAATTTACCAATTGATGCTTATCAAGAATTAATTAAAGAAACTGATGCACAATATTTCTTAAAAAGTGGAATAGATTTTACACTTGGAAATATAACATTATATTTTACAATCATTCTAACATATAAATTTATGAAAGATAAAATAACGAGTTTCCCTGAAATGACCATAATAATGCTTACGGCAATATTGTGTGTATCTATATTATCTAGTAATGTTAGTGATGAATCAAATTTTGATTATGGATTTAAAAATATCTTTTTAGGCATTCTATTTAGTTATATAACAGTTAGAGTGTTTAGTTTTTTCCATAACAAAAGAAAAATAACTTATAAAGTTTATACAACAGAAACAAGGAAAAATTTTTTATTAATTTTACATATGTTAATTCCTTTCCTTATTGTATTTGTACCTACTATTATATGCCTTGTAGTTCTACAAGTAATAATAAATAAACCTTTAATTGATATTATTGCTTATCCATTTATTTTATTATTTGAAAATACTAAATTAGATTTATTAAATGGCGTAATATACGCATTTATTTGTAATATATGTATGTTCTTTGGAATAGGAATGGATGAAGCACTTAAAGGTGCAAATATGGGTAAAATCATTAATCCAAGTTTTATGAATGCCTTCATATTCCTACCAATGATGTTAGGATTTGCAATATGTTTATTAATATTTAGCAAAAGAAAAACTGATAAAATTTATGGTGCATCAGCACTACCAACTGCAGGCTTTGGATTATTTAAACCAATACATTATGGATATTCATTTATTTTAAATCCTATAGCTATTGTACCAACTTTATTAATTCCGATTGTTACAACAATTACAACTTATTTTATGTTTATGGGCTTTAATATGGAAGCTATAAACAAATCTAATTATGATATATTGATGTATAACGCTTATAGAATTACCGATAATTACTGGGCAATTTTAATTGTATTTATTAATATAGTTATAAGTGGTTTAATATTTATTCCATTTGTATTATTAAATAATTATGCAAAGAATAGAGCATTTAAAGAAAATGTTAAAAATTTATACAAAAAATATTTACAAGCTAAAAACAAAAATAAAGATGTTACAATATTTGATTTTGATTATGAATTAGGTGAAACAGCAAAAATTCTAACTACTCAATTAATAAAAGATATGGAACTAATGAAAGAAGTTAGAGATAAAGTAATAGAACTAAATAACAAAAAAGATCAAATGAAAGTAAAAGAGTTTGAACTAGGAAAAAGAACTTTACTTGATAAATTAAAGAAACAATTAAAGATTAAGAGTTATTTCCAACCTATTGTAGGTAATCATGTTGATTTTGATGAAGAAGGAAAACCAACAAGTTTTGAAATAAAAGGTATGGAATGCTTAATGCGATGGTGGTATGAAGATAATTATGTTATTCCACCTCTTGCCTTAGAACTAGCAAGAAGTGCTGGTTTAGAATATGAAATAAACTCTTATTTATGGGAAAATATGCTTATTAACGTTGATAGAAAGAAATGTAAATCGTTTATTACATTTAACATATCAATGAATTGTCTAGAAAATCCTAACTTTATCGATGACTTGTTAGGACTATTTAATAGATATGATATAGATCCAAATGGTTTTGTAATTGAAATTACAGAAGAAGATGAATTTACAAATGAAGATTTAGCACTAAAAAAGATTTGCATTTTAAAAGAACAAGGCTTTGATTTTGCTATAGATGATTATGGTGCAGGACAGACTTCAATGAAATATTTCCAAACAAATGCCTTTGAACTTGTTAAAATTGATGGTGATCTTGTAAAGAAGGCTAAAGAAAATGAACAAGTTTATGATATAATTGGTAATATAAAAGAACTTGGAAAAAGAAGCCAAAAATATGCAAATATACAATTTAAAGTATTATGTGAATTTATTGAAGATAAAGATTCATTTGATAGATTAGCAAAATTAAAAGTTGATTATTATCAAGGATTCTTATTTGGTAAAGCACAAGAATTTGATGAAATAGTTGAAAACCCAATGATGGTAAAGGGTAGTCAAAAACATGTTTAGGAGGTAGTTTATGCAAAAAGTTACAAAAGCAGTAATCCCAGCAGCTGGATATGGTATGCGTTTCTTACCAGTTACAAAAGCAATTCCAAAGGAAATGCTTCCTATTGTTGATACACCAACAATTGAATATATAGTTAGAGAATGCGTAGAAGCAGGTATAACTGATATTCTAATTATTGTTAGTGCAAATAAAAATTCAATCATTAATCACTTTGATAGAAACTTTGAATTAGAATACAAACTAAAAGAAAAAAATAAAGAAAAAGAATATAAAGAAATTACTTCATTATTAGAAAAAGTAAACATTTATTTTGTTAGACAAAAAGAATTAATTGGCTTAGGACATGCTGTATTATGTGCTAAATCATTTGTTGGAAACGATCCATTTGCCTTACTATTAGGTGATGATTTATGGAGTTGTAGAAAACCCGCTATTAAGCAATTAATTGAAGCTTATGATGAAGTTAATTGTCCAGTTTTAGGTGTTAAACAAGTGCTTTTAAAAGAAGTGTCTAGCTATGGTATTTGTAAGACAGTTGATGATGAAAAATTATCAAAAGTAATTGATTTAGTTGAAAAACCAAAGGTAGAAGAAGCTCCAAGTAAAAAAGCAATTAGTGGACGTTACATTTTAACTCCTGAATTATTCCCATATCTTGAAACACAAGATAGAGGTGCAGGAAATGAAATTCAATTAACTGATGCTATTAGACGTTTTAGTAGAAATAATGATGTATATACATATGAAATAACAGGTAAACGTTATGATATAGGTTCAGTTGTAGGATTTGTTGAAGCAACACTTGATTATTCACTAAAAAGAGCAGATATAAAGGATGCTATACAGGATCTAATTAATGAAAAAGCAAAAGAAAAATAATACTGATGCAATTGATGATAATGAAGTAAAGGAAGAAGTTGTTATAGATAAACAAGAAGAACAACCAAAGCCTAAGATAAAAAAGACTATATTCTATATATTTTATGATATTTTAGCAACCATCTGTGTTGTATTACTTATTCTAACTTTCTTTGATAAACCAAAAGATTTTATCCTAGATAAGGTTGATTTAGTTGTTGGCTTAATTATTATAGTTTATGCTGTTATATTCTTATTACCATATACACTTAGGAAAAAAGAAACTAAAATAATTAATTTTTTAGCGTTTATTGAACTAATTGTAATAGTAATATTAGGCTTTATATTAATTACGAATAAAGAAATTAAACATCTAAATACAAGTAGAATTGTAGGTATAATTATTTATTTATTTGGTTTAGTTGAAATAGTTAGAGGATATCATTCTATAGGTGGAGTTAAAGTATTTAAATCAAGCATGTTAAATGGCTTAATTAAGTATTTTAATATATTTTTGATTACCCTTGGTACATACGTATTTTTTGATATGCCATTTGAAAAGTATTTATTAGTTACCGTTAGAGTATCATTAATATTTATTGCCGTAATATCTATACTTATTGGCCTACTTAAAATGCCAAAGAAAAAATAATAGCACACATAAAACGTTTTTATTGTGTGCTTTTTTATTTTGTAATAGTAATAATATATATATTATGTTATAATTCTTTTGGTTTAAGGTGATACTATGGAAAAAATAAATTTTAATGAAATGAATATATCAATTGGTTTAAAGAAAGCAATAGAAGAATTAGGTTTTAAAGAACCTACAGATATCCAAAATGAAGCTATTCCTAAAGTCTTAGAAGGACTAGATGTAATAGGTGAAGCTCAAACAGGAACTGGAAAGACTTTTTCATTTGCTATTCCAATGGTAGAAAAAATAGATTCAAAATATGATAAGGTACAAGGACTTGTAATGTTACCTACAAGAGAATTAGCGCTACAAGTATATGCTGAATTCATTAAATTATTAAAATTTAATAGAGATATTAGAATAACTACTATTTACGGTGGACAAAGCTATGATAAACAATTAAAAGATTTAAAGAATAAACCACATATTGTTATTGGTACACCAGGTAGAATAATTGATCATATGAATAGAGGTACCTTAGACTTTTCTAAACTTAAAATGTTAGTTTTAGATGAAGCAGATGAAATGCTAAAAATGGGTTTTATTGATGATATAGAATTTGTTTTAAAAACTACTCCATCAACTAGACAAACAACTCTATTTTCAGCAACTATGCCTGATGAAATAAGAAGAGTAAGTAAGAAATATTTAAATAATCCTATAAACATAAAAATACAAGCTAAAACTCTAACAGTTGAAGCAACTAAACAATATTATTATGAAGTAAAACAATCTAGTAAAACTGATTTATTAATTAGATTACTTGATTTTTATTCATTTAATTCAGCTATTATTTTCTGTAATACAAAAAATATGGTTGATGAATTAACATCAGCTCTTCAAGCACATGATTATCAAGCAGATGGTATTCATGGAGACTTAAAACAAGTACAAAGAGATAGAGTAATGAATTCATTTAGAAAAGGCTTAACAAAGATATTAATTGCTACAGATGTTGCAGCTAGAGGAATAGATGTAAAAGGAATTGAAGCTGTCTTTAATTATGATTTACCTCAAGATGATGAATCATATGTTCATAGAATTGGTAGAACTGGTAGAGCAGGTTTGAGTGGTATTTCTTTAAGCTTTGTTACAGGTAGAGGTAGAAGTAGAATTACAGAAATTGAGCGCTACACAAAAAGTAAAATGGAAAAGAAAGAAATTCCATCAATTGAAGAAATTGTTAAGCAAAAGCAAAAGAAGATTTATACTGATATAACTGAAATAATTGATAATTCAGAAAAGAAAAACACATATAAACCAATTATTAATAAGCTTCTTGCAGAAGGTTATGATGGAATAGATATTTTAAATGCTTTAATTGATAAAATCGTTAAAGATGAAGTTAAAGAATATAATGAAATTGAAATTGAAGAACCATATAAGAGAAGAAATAAAAATGCTGAAAAGAACAGAACTAAAAATGGTAAAGAAATATCTTATTCATATTATCAATTAAACATTGGTAGAAATGATGGTGTAAGACCAAAAGAATTTGTTGAATTGATATCAAGACTAACAAAAATACCTAATTATGCAATTGGTGATATTATCATCCATAATAATAAAACTAGCTTTGAAGTTAGACCTGATATGAATAAAAGAATAGTTTTACTACAAGGTAGAAAACTAAATGGTTTTGAACTTAATTTGAGAAAACTATCTAAATTAGAGTAAAAAAAGGCATTAATTTGTCTTTTTTTCATATATATTTTTAATAAATATATAGAAAAATGGTTAAAATAAATGTATAATTGTTTTGTTAGAGGTGATTTTTATGGATTTAAAAAAATACATATACGATATTCCTAATTTTCCAAAGGAAGGTATTTTATTTAGAGATATAACACCATTACTTAATAATGGTGAAGCATATAAGTATGCTATTGATAAAATGGTTGAATATGCTAAAAAAGTTAAAGCAACAAAAATCTTAGCTCCTGAAGCTAGAGGCTTTTTATTTGGTACATGTGTTGCTTATGAATTAAATTTACCATTTGTTCCGGTTAGAAAGCCAGGTAAGCTTCCTAGAGAAACTATAAGCGTTGAATATAGTCTAGAATATGGAACAAATGTTATAAGCATTCATAAAGATGCTGTAAGTAAAGGTGATAGAGTTCTAATCATTGATGACTTACTAGCAACAGGTGGTACAGTTAATGCTGTAACAAAATTAGTTGAACAATCAAAAGGAGAAGTCGTAGGTCTTGCTTTTGCCGTAGAATTAGTAGATTTAGGCGGAAGAGAATTATTAAAGGATTACGATGTAATGTCTTTATTAAAGTACTAAAAATTAGTTTGATTTAAGGAAGTGATTATTATGTCACAGGTAAAAAATGTCACAATTGATGATTTACTTGAAAGCTGTCGAAAATATTTAAAAAAGGAAGAAAACTTAAATTTGATCAATAGGGCATACAATTATGCTCTTCTTAAGCACGCAGGTCAATTTAGAAAATCAGGTGAACCTTATATAATTCATCCACTTGCTGTTGCTTATATATTATCAGAATTATCAGTTGAACCAGTTACAATAGCTGCAGCACTTTTACACGATACAATAGAAGATACAGAAGCATCATTTGATGATATTAAAACTAATTTTAGCGAAGACATAGCTTTCTTAGTAGAAGGTGTTACTAAGATTAACCAAATCACTTTCGATTCAAAAGAACAAGCTCTAGCAGAAACACATCAAAAAATGTTACTTGCTATGGCAAATGATATAAGAATTATTTTAATTAAACTTGCTGATAGATTACACAATATGAGAACAATGGATGCCATGCCAAGGGAAGCACAGATTAGAAAAGCAAAAGAAACATTAGAAATTTATGCTCCACTTGCTCATAAACTTGGTATGTTCAAAATTAAAGCAGAGCTAGAAGATAGAGCTCTACGTTATGAAAATCCAGATATTTATTATCATATTTCAAACTTAATTAATGCTAAAAAGACAGAAAGAGAAAACTTAATTAAGGAAATGATTTCTGCCATAGAAGAGCATTTTAAGACAATAAAAATTAAAAAATACGAAATTAAGGGTAGAATAAAAAATATCTATTCAATATACAAAAAGATGTATGAAAAGAATAGAGATTTTGATGATATATATGATTTACTTGCTATACGTATTATCGTAGATAAGGTAGAAACATGTTATCAAGCACTTGGTATTATCCATGCTCACTTTGTACCACTACCTAAGAGATTTAAAGATTATATTGCCGTACCAAAACCAAATCTATATCAATCATTACACACTACAGTAGTAGGTGTTAATAGTGAAATATTTGAAATTCAAATAAGAACAAAAGATATGGATGATGTCGCAGAAGTAGGTATCGCTGCTCACTGGGCTTATAAAGAAAATAAGACTTATTCAAAAGATAAAGTTCAATTTGAAATGGCCACAAAACTTAAATGGTATGGAGAATTATTAATGCTATCTCGTGATAGTGATATCAATAGAAATGCAAATGAATTCGTTGATACTGTTAAAACAGACTTACTTGATACTAATATTTATGTATTTACACCAAAAGGAGAGGTTATTGCTTTACCACAAGGAGCTACAGTACTTGATTATGCCTATAAAATTCATACAGATGTAGGTAATAATGCCGTAGGTGCAACAATTAATAATAAAAATGTTGTCTTAGACACTGTTTTAAAAACAGGTGATGTTGTAAATATTAGAACACAAAAGAATTCAAATGGCCCATCAGAAGATTGGCTTAAGAAAGTTACAACAGGCCATGCAAAAGCAAAGATTAAAAACTTCTTAAACAATAAATATCGTGATGAACTAATTGAACGTGGAAAAGAAGAAATGGAAAAAGAAATTATTTCAAATAAAGTAAATGCTGAAATAACTTCTGAATTTATTAGAAAACATTTCCAACGTCAAGGCATAGAAAATATTGATGATCTTTATATTGAAATTGCTAAAAAAATCATCAGTCCAAAAACAATTGTAGCTAAACTTCTAGGTAAAGAATACCATTTTGAAGAAAACCTACAAAAACAAATTGAAAAGAATAAACGTATTATTAAAGCTGATAAAACAACAGGTATTATTGTTTCAGGCGTTAATAATGCAGAAGTTAAACTTGGAAATTGCTGTAACTGTATTCCAGGAGATCCAATTATTGGTTATATTTCTAAAGGTAATGGAGTTATAGTACATTCCATAAATTGTAAAAATATACAAGATTTAGACAAGAAAAGATTTGTTGAAGTTTTCTGGGAAGGAAACACAGACAAAAAATATTCTTGTAGAATTAAAGTTATATCACAAACAAATACTATTTTTGCTGAATTAATTTCAACTATAAACTCATCTAACTCTTCAATTTTATCACTTCAAGCAAACCAAAAAGAAGATGGACTTGTAGTTACAAAAATCAAAATATTAGTTAAAAACATTGATGAACTTGGTGTTTTAATTGCTAATATTCAAAAGATTAAGAATGTAATACAAGTAGAAAGAGATAACAATTAGAGTTTTAGTACAAAGAGCTAAAGATGCAAAAGTTGAAATTGATGGAAAAATAAATGGTTGTATTGATTATGGCTATATGCTTTTAGTAGGCTTTGGTCTAGATGATACAATAGAAAATGTAAAAAAAATGGCTTTAAAAGTAGCTAATTTAAGGATATTTCCTGATAGTGAAGATAAATTAAATCTATCTATAAAGGATGTAGGTGGTAAGATTTTATCTATATCACAATTCACTTTATATGCTGATAGTAGAAAAGGAAATAGACCTTCATTTTCTTATGCCCTAAAAGATGGAGCAAAAGAATTATATTTAAAATTTAATGAAATACTAAGAAAAGAATACAACTTAATTGTAGAGGAAGGAATATTTGGCGCTGATATGAATGTAACATTCACAAATGTTGGTCCAACAACTATTCTTCTAGAATTTTAAAGGAGGAATTAGTATGAAAGGTGTAATATTACTGGATAACTATTTTGAAGATACAGAAGCCTTATCAACTATTGATGTTTTAAATAGAGGAGGCTTAGAAGTTCTTAAAGTAAATATGAGTGATAATGAAGTCTTAACAACTCAATATAACCATAAAATTATTGTTAAGGATTTCTATAAAGACATTAACTTTAGTGATTTTGATTTTCTTGTAATTCCTGGTGGAAGAGCTATAAGTAATACTTTAATTAATGATAAAAGAGTTTATGACTGTATAAAAGAATTTGATTCTAAAAAGAAATTAATTGCTTGTATTTGTGCAGCTCCAGCATTACTTAGAGATTATCTAAAAAATAAAGAATTTGCATGCTATCCTACATTTAGTAGATTCATTGATGGAATCTATCAAAGTGATAAAGGAGTAGTAAAAACAGAAAATTACATAACAGCTAAATCAATGTATTATTCTATTGAATTTGGTCTAGAAATAGTAAAAACTCTAACAGGTAAAGATATTAGAGGAAGTTTGGAGGGAAAATAATATGTTTAAGAATAAAGCTGTATTGATCCAAACAATCTTCATATCAGCATTTATTATCTTCTTATGGTTGTTTACATATTTACTAACAACACAGACATTTAATCCATATATTGTTCCTTTTAAGAGGACTTTTAAGAGCGAATTCACATCATTTATAGGAAATGTTTCAATATTATCTATAATATGTCTTATCGTCTTCATATTTATTAGAAGGCCGTATAGAAGAATTTATACCTTAGGTATAATTGAGATGGTTTTAGCATTTATCCTATATTTGCTTAGAGTATATGTAAGAAGTTATTTCGCATTCTTTTCATTTAGACAAATGTCTATTGTAAAGAATCCTGCAGGAGACCTTGGAGTAAATGTCACAAAACAAATGATAGGTGAATTCTTCACAACAGGTATGATATGTACATTACTACCAGGTTTAATTTTCATAATTATTGCCTTGGTATTTAGAAAAAATCCAATATTTAATGCAAAAAGAGAATCTCATACAACAACAAAAAAGGTAGGTTCATCATTGCTTGCAGTATCTCTAAGCTTCGCAATGATTTTATCATTTAGATTAAGCATTAAGAGAAACTGGCCATATAATTCTGATTTGCCATTATATGGTTGTATGAATGCTGGGGTATATAACTATTATTTATATGAAGGCTTTGGCTGGAATTTCTATTATTATGGAAAGAAAGACTATAAACAAGAAGATGTCACAGTTAAAATAAAAGAATATGACAGAAACGAAACATCTTATAATAACTTCCTAGATCCATCTAATTCAGATGAAAGAGTATATGTAGGAAGCTTATCAGGAAAGAATTTAAAGATTATTCAATTAGAATCTGTAAATACATATTGTGTTGATTTACAGTTTGATGATGGAACATATTTGATGCCTAATTTACGTAATATAATTAGTGATTCAAATTCATATTATTTTGCGAATTTCTATACATCAGCAGGTCAAGGAAAGACTGCAGATGCTGAAATTGCAATTAATACAGGCGTTAACCCACAAGGCCAAAACACACAACACTGGGATTTTAAAGTAAATAAAAAGGGCGTTGCTAATTATAATTTCCAAACTTTAGCTGATATGTTTAAAGCTAAGTATAATTCAACATGTTATTCATTCCATGGTGATTTATCAGGATTCTATAATAGAGGAAATGTCCATCCACAAATGTTTGGATATGATAAATATTATGCTTTAGAAGATTATCTAGAGAATCATCCAAACTCTAAAGAAGATCCAACAAGCTTTATCAATGGTTGGGTTGATGATAAAGTAGTTATTGAATGGGAAAAAGAAGTTACATCATCTTTAACTTCGCCATTCCTTTCATATCAAATTATGACAGTAAGTCATACTCCGTTCTTAGGAAATCCTAAAGAAAAAGAATATGATTTTGGCTATAAAAACAAGATGTTATATAGATATATCGCTTATATGAGATATGTTGATGATTATCTTGGAGATTTATATGAAACAATGAAAAATGACATTAATACAGTTTATGTATTATATGGTGATCATGGTTCATTTTTAACAAACAAAGAACAAAAAGAAGTATTTCCTAAGCAAGATGCTTTAACATTTGAAAGAAATAATACAAGAGTTCCAGGTATTATATTTGATGGTTCTGGAACACTTAATACACTAACAGGTGGAAATATGACTAATAACTTAGTCAGAAGTGAAATTGATATGTTCACAACAATAGTTGATTTATTTGATCTAAATTACACAGGTGTTAGACTTGGTGTAAATGGACTTTCAAATGAAAAGACTTTTGCATATAATCCTAATACATTCACAATCGTTACTGATGATTATATTTATTACACTAAAAACGATAAATATAAGATGTTTAATACAATTGAAAAGGATGTAATGAAAGAACAAGTACAAAAAATTAAAGATTATAAATTATTTGTTGATATGGCAAATAGATATAATCTATTAAGCAAGGAGGTATAACATGGCAATCGTTAAGATGAAAGGTACTTATGATATCTTACCATCTGACTCATATAAATGGGCTTTTATGGAAGATAAAATAAGACAAGTATGCCAAATATTTAATTATGAAGAAATTAGAACACCTATATTTGAAGCAAGTGAACTATTCCATAGAACAGTAGGTGAAACATCTGATTTAGTAAAAAAAGAAACATATGACTTTGTGGATAGAGGTGATAGATTAAATACACTTCGCCCTGAAGGTACTGCAGGTGTTGTTAGAGCATTTATTGAAAATAAAATGTATGTTGAACCTATTAATAAATTATTCTACATTGGTTCAATGTTTAGATATGAACGTCCTCAAAAAGGAAGATTTAGACAATTTAATCAATTTGGTGTAGAATGCTTTGGCTCTAAAGAACCAATTATGGATGCAGAAGTTATAAGCCTTGCTGTAACAATCATAAAAGCATTTAAACTTAAAGGAATAAAGGTTAGATTAAATACTTTAGGTGATGATGAAACAAGAGAAAAATATAAGAAAGCTTTAGTTGATTATTTCACTCAATATAAAGATGAAATCTGTAGTGATTGTCAAGTTAGACTTGAAAAAAATCCACTTAGGATTTTAGATTGTAAAGTAGATAGAGATACAGAGATTTTTAAAAATGCACCAAAAATTACTGATTATTTATCAGAAGATGCAAAAACAAGATTTAATAAAGTATTAGAATATTTAAAAGAAATGGATGTTGACTATATAGTTGATCCAATGATAGTTAGAGGCCTAGATTATTACACACATACTATATTTGAAATAGAAGCTTCCATAGAAGGATTTGGAAGTCAAAATGTAATGTGCGGTGGTGGTAGATATGATCACTTAGTAGAAAACCTTGGTGGCCCATCTACTCCAGGTATCGGTTTTGCCTTTGGTTTAGAAAGATTACTTGCTGCTATAGAAGCAGAACATGATTTAAATAGTAAAATGGAAACACATCTATTTATCATTGCTCTTGGAGAAAAGGCTAAACTAAAAGCATTTAAGCTTGTTAATGATATGCGTTTAGGTGGCTTAATCACTGAAATGGATTATCTAGATGGAAAACTTAAAAATCAATTTAAATTATCTGAAAAATATAATGCAAAATATATTGCCATTCTTGGAGATAACGAATTAGAAAATAATAAAATTAATATTAAAACACCTAATTCAACAGAACAAGAAACAATTGATATTGATAATTTATATCCATATATCGTAAATAAATTAAGAAGTAGCTATCATGGATGTAGCGGTAGCTGTAATGATTGTGAGGGAAATTGTAATGAATAGAACACATAATAATGGTGAACTTAGAATAACTGATGTTAATAAAGTTGTAGAATTAAAAGGATGGGTTGCTAAAAAAAGAAACCTTGGAGGTTTAATCTTTATTGATGTTAGAGATAGATATGGTATTACACAAATTGTTGTAAAACCAGAAAATGCTAATTATGAAGTCGCAAATCAACTTAAAAATGAATATGTTATCTATGTTAAAGGTACTGTAATTGAAAGAGAATCAAAGAATAAAGATCTACCTACAGGTGATATTGAAATTGATTGTATTGAACTTAAAATATTAAATACATCAATTCAACCACCTATCATTATTGCAGATAATACAGATGCTCTTGAAGACACAAGATTAAAATATAGATATCTAGATTTAAGAAGACCTTGTATGCAAAAATTCTTCATAACTAAATCTAAGATTACTCAAGCAGTTAGAGAATATTTAACAAGTGAAGATTTCTTAGAGCTTGAAACTCCAATTTTAGCTAAATCTACACCAGAAGGAGCTAGAGATTACTTAGTACCTTCACGTCTATATGAAGGAGAATTTTATGCACTACCACAATCTCCTCAAATATTCAAACAATTATATATGATTGCTGGATTTGAAAGATATTTTCAAATCGCTAGATGTTTTAGAGATGAAGACTTAAGAGCAGATAGACAACCAGAATTTACACAAATAGATATTGAAACATCATTCTTAAATGATACTGAAATTCAAACTATTGTTGAAGGTATGTTTAAACATGTATTCAAAAAAGTTTTAAATGTTGATTTAAAAACTCCATTTAGAAGAATCAAATATGAAGATGCAATGAATACATATGGCTCAGATAAGCCAGATTTAAGATTTGGTATGGAATTATTTGATTGTGATAAATACTTTAACCATATTGAATTTATGGATGGAGCAATTAAAGCAATTATTGTTAAAAATGCACAAAATTATACAAGAAAAAATATTGATGAATTAACTAATCTAGCTAAAAAATATAAAGCAAAAGGTTTAGCATATTTAAGATATCAAGATAATACTTTATCTGGATCTATCATGAAATTCTTAGATGAAGCTAAACAAAAAGAAATAATTGATGGAATGAAGTTAGAAAATGGTGATTTAGTTTTAATTACTTATGGAAAACTTAAGATAGTTCAAATATCTTTAGGTGCTTTAAGAAGCTTTATTGCTAAAAAAGAAAATATGCTTGATCCATATCGTTTTGAATTTGCATGGATTGTTGATTGGCCAGTATTTGAATGGAGCGAAGAAGATAATCGTTGGTATGCATCAACTCACCCATTCACACGTCCAAAGGACGAATGTATAAAATATATGAAAACTAATCCAGAAAAATGTTATGCAAATGCATATGATATTGTTTTAAACGGATATGAACTTGGTAGTGGTTCACTTAGAATTTATGACCAAGAAGTACAAAAATTAATGTTTGAAACACTTGGTTTAACAGATGAAGATATTAAAAATAAATTTGGTTTCTTCACAGAAGCCCTAAAATATGGAACACCACCTCATGGAGGAATTGGTATGGGTCTAGAAAGAATCACAATGCTTATGACTAACACTGATAATATTAAGGATGTTGTTGCCTTCCCTAAAACTCAATCTGCAAGAGATTTAATGTGTGAATCTCCATCAAGTGTAGATGATAAACAATTAGAGGATGTACATATTGACGTTAGAAAATCTAATTAATAATCTTATATTTTAAAATATAAAGGAGGATATATTATGAGAACTGATTATATATCATGGGATGAATACTTTATGGGTGTTGCTTTACTTTCCGCAAAAAGAAGTAAAGATCCATCAACACAAGTAGGTGCTTGTATTGTTAATGATGAAAAAAGAATTATAGGAATTGGATATAATGGATTCCCAAGAGGCTGTGATGACAAAGTCTTCCCATGGGAAAGAGAAGGAAAATTCTTAACTACAAAATATGCATATGTAGTACATGCAGAAGTCAATGCTATATTAAATTCAAGTTCTAAGCTTGATGGAGCAACACTTTATGTAAGCTTATTTCCATGCAATGAGTGCGCAAAAGTAATCATTCAATCAGGCATTAAACATATCGTTTATATGGACGATAAATATAATGGAACTGAAAGTGATATGGCAAGCAAAAAAATGCTTGATTCCGCAGGAATTAGCTATAAAAAAATAGACAAAATAAAGGTAGAATTAGAAAATGCTTAAAATGCTTAAAAAGTTTAAGTTCTTATTCATAGTATTATTTATTCTCTTTATATTTACTGTTGTAATAACAACATATAGATTAGATTATGTTGCTTATATACCTGGTAGTACTGATAAAGTAGGAAAAGTAGTAGAAGTTGATACAGATAATAAAAGTGATAATTATTACTCTACAAGTGTTTTATACTTAGATAGAATCACTATTTTTCAAAAATTCTTTTTCAAGAATATTAAAGATGGTTTAGTATATAAAATGCCTAAAAACATGACTAGTGAAAAAGATAGGCTACAAGGTGAAATAGAGCATAATAGCGCCATTTATACGTCAATCATATCTGCCTACAACAAAGCAGGAGTAGATCTTGATTATAAATTTGTTGGTATGTATGTTTATGATACAACAAGTAATAAAATATCTATTGGTGATGTTGTATTAGGCGATAGTTATGAAGATTGTGTTAATAATGTAAAAAATGGTGAATTTAATATATTAACAAATAACGAAAAAGAAAAAGTAAAACTAGATACTGATGATAAAGTTTTACTTGAATATCCTTATTATGAAATTAATGAAGATAAAATAAAAGTATATAAATCAAATGATGGTGGTCCATCAGCTGGTTTAATGCAAGCTTTAAAATTATATGATGATTTAATTAGTGATAATTTAGCAACTAATTATAAAGTGGCAGGAACAGGAACAATTGATGAATATGGAAATGTAGGAGCAATCGGCTGCGTAGGCATTAAACTATATACTGCTGTATATAATAAATGTGATATATTCTTCATTCCAGAAGATAATAGGGCTGAAGCAGAAGAAACACTTAAAAAGCTTAAAACAAAAATGAAAATAGTCTATGTAGAAACTCTAGATCAAGCAGTAGACTATTTAAGGAGTATCTAATATGAAAAAATATAATAGAGAAATGGATAAATATAAAGCATTATATTTCCCTCCTCATACTGTTTTAAAAGCTTATATATTATCAATTGTAATTTCCATACTTATTTGTTCTATAATATTCCTACCATTAATTAACTTAGTATTTTTATCATATTATCTAAAAATAATTGTAGGTATAGCATTAATAACCGCTATATTATGCAATTATCTAGTGTTATATTTTAAAGATAAAATACTATTAAATTATAACGAAAACATGAAAGAAATAAACTTATTATTCATACGTTTATATGATATAACAATAGTATCAATATTCTGCTTAATAATGTATATTATTTATGTAATCGTATTTTAGGAGGTGGTAACCTTGAAGAAAAAAGATATGATATTTGGTGGATTATTCATAATTCTTGGAATTCTATTAGACCAAATTATTAAAATTGTTATTAGAGTTAACCTAACAGAAGGTAGTAGTATAACAATTATTAATAATTTCTTTAAGATTTCACATGTTGAAAATAAAGGAGCTGCATGGGGAGGATTTTCTGGCTATACCATAATGCTTATAATAGTTTCTTTAGTAATTTTAGGTTTCTTCATTTATATGTATAGAAATATAAATTTCAAAAAGAAAATTGTATTTTCCCTAAGCTTAGTTTTAGTTATTAGTGGAACTATAGGTAACTTAATAGATAGAATATTCTTCCAAAGTGTAACTGATTTCTTTGACTTTATCATCTTTGGTTATGATTTCCCTGTATTTAATATTGCTGATATTTTACTTGTTGTTGGCTTTGCCCTATTTATTATTGATATGTTCTTTATTAGTGGTAATGAAAAAGAAGAAAAGAAAAATGAAGAACCAATAATGACTATTGAAGAAGAAGAAAAAAAAGAAAATAATGAAGATGCTTCATTAGAAAGCGAGGATTCTAATGAAGGAGACATTTGAAATAGTAGTAACAGAAGATAGCTTAGATAGAATAGATAAATATCTAACAACAAAAACAGAGCTATCTAGAAATAGAATTCAAGAATTAATTGATTCAAAAAATATATTAGTTAATGATAAAGAAACAAAAGCTAATTATAAAGTTAAAATTAATGATTTAATCTCTATAATGATTCCTGAAGAGGAAGCATATGATTTAGAACCAGTAAATCTAAATTTAGAAATAGTTTATGAAGATAGTGATGTGTGTGTAGTAAATAAACCTCAAGGTTTAATAGTACACCCAACACTTACTACTAAAGAAGTAACTTTAGTAAATGGTTTGATGTATCAAATAAAAGATCTAAGTGGTATAAATGGCGTAAATAGGCCAGGAATTGTACATAGAATTGATAAAGATACATCAGGATTATTAATGGTTGCTAAAAATGATATGGCACATAATAGCTTAGTTAATCAATTAATGAATAAAACAACTAATAGATTGTATGTTGCCCTAGTTTATGGTAATATAGAAAATAACCTAGGAAGAATCAATGCACCTATTGGACGTGATAAAAATGATAGAAAGAAAATGGCTGTAGTAGAAGATGGAAAAAGTGCAGTCACTAACTTTAAAGTACTAGAAAGATTTGATGGTTATACACTAGTTGAATGTAAACTAGAAACTGGAAGAACTCATCAAATTAGAGTACATATGAAATATATCGGACATCCACTTGTTGGTGATCCATTATATGGACCAAAACATGTTATAGGTGATACTGGTCAATTCCTACACGCTAAATTAATCGGCTTTAATCATCCAAGAACGAACGAATATTTAGAGTTTGAGGTTGATATGCCAGACAATTTCAAAGAAATATTGGAAAAATTAAGAAAAGGAGAAAAGATTTAATGGCAGAAGCAAAGAAATATTATTTATCAAACAGAAAAGAAGATAAATTGTGGATTATAAAGCTACAAGGTAGTGATAAAGTAATTCAAACATTTAAAACAAAAGCAGAAGCAGAAGCTAGACTTAAAGTTTTAGCTAAAAATCAAAATGCTAGCGTTTCAATTAAGACAAAAGATGGAAAATTTCAAAAGAAACATTAATTTAACTGCCTAGATTTTCTAGGCTTTTTTTACGCTTAAAAAAATATTTGCTTTTAAATATTTATAGTATTATAATATTTAAGGAATATTTTTATGTAATATAATGGGGAGGATTAATCTGTGAAAAAGAAAATAGTTTTATTTTCATCAATTGGAGGAGCTCTATTACTTGCTGCTATTATTTTAATAATTGTTTTATGTATTCCAAAAGGAAATGCATATAGATCAATCAAATTATTTGACTTTGAAAATAGCGTAACAATTAATAGAGATGGTAGTAATTTAACTGCTACAAAAAATATGAAATTAAAAAACGATGATGAAATAAATGTTGGTTCATCTTCAAAAGCTATTCTAAAACTAGATAGTGATAAATTTATTATGGCTAAAGAAAATACTACATTAAGCCTAAAAGCAACCGGAAAAAAGAATAATACAAAAACAAGAATTCTAGTTTCTAATGGTGGAGTAGTAGTAGAAGTAAAGAATAAACTTAAAGATAGTGAATCATTTGAAATAGCTTCATCTAACTCAGTAATGGCTATTCGTGGTACACAAATAGGATTTAATGTAACTAATGATACTACATCAGTTACTACAAGCTTATCTATTCTAAAAGGTGAAACTGATATCTTCTTACTTAAGAGTGATTCATTAAATAAAACATCATTAATTCATGATGAAGCTTTAACTTATACAACTGTTTTAGACAATACTAAAACACTTGATGAAATGTCTAATTTGCTAGATAATTCAACTATTAATGATATTGATGATTCAAAATTAAAAGAAGAATTTGATACAGAAAAGCGTGAATTAACAAGTGCTGAAATTGATAGTATAGTTGATGCTATTAATGAATTTGAAAGAAAAGAAAATGAATTAGAAAACGGAACAATTAAATTCATCAATTTACCTTCATCTATAGAATATGGAATCAATCCTAATAAAGTAATCAATACAGATAAAGATTATAGTGGAATAAAATATTTATATTCAGATACTATTGATGGTGAATATAAATTATTTGATGAACTTGATCCAATAACACTTGGAACTTGGTATTTAAAAGCTTTAAGTAGTGATGCATATAGATCAGATCCATTCCAAATTACAATTGATAAGAGAAACATAACATTTAATTATGATACAAAACAAACTACATTTAGTGGCTATGCAACAAATACATTTGAGCTTATAAATAATACAGAAATACTAGATTATGAATTTGCTAAAGAATTAAATGATAATGCAGCTGCAAATGGATATAAATATAAATATTATATTGAACTTTTAGTTAATGACGGAACAGAAACAACTAGTGTTATTTTAGACCATGATTCTAAGCTTAAAATGATGGATAAACTATATAATAGTGGAACAAACTTTACTATTACAGCAAATTATAATTTACCTGATTATTTTGTTATTAATGAAACAAATTTTAACGCAAGTTTTGAAAGCAAAGCAGACTTAGATAGCGTAGTAATAAAATGTGATGCAAGATATGGTACTAGAGAAATATTTGTATTTTTTGATGAATATTTTGCAAGTAATGAGTCAGATAAATTTAAAGTAATGCTAAAAGATAACTTTAATCCAGATCAAGAAATAGAAGTATCTGAGTATTACGGTTATGGCTATTATTCATTTACACTAGAAAACGATTCTGCAGTAATAGCTATTGAATCATTTGAATATGATGGAACTGATAAAACAAAGGGTTATCGTGAATTTGAAATTGATTGCTCTCAATCAGCAAATGATGATGTTGCTAATATAACTTCTGGTGATAATATATTAACTTATAATGAAGATGGTACAATTAATGCTTACATAGATTGTAAGTATAATCCAAGCTTTGATACTTATTATTCATTTGCTCACATACATTCAAATAGCTTTAATAATGGAGTAATTGGAAAACTAGCTATTGGCCAAACTAAGCGCTTTATTGCTATAGAAGATATGATATATGCATCTTATAATGTAGATACAGCAAATATTGTAGCTTTATATAATGATGTATATTACACAGTTAAAAGTACTGATGTAGAGTATATGTCTGAAATTAGACCAGGAGCTAGTGGCGATATTGCCTTTAAAGGACACGATTATGATTCAAATACAACTACGATTTCTGGTTCAAACAGTAATTTTGATACAAGTAAAGATATAATTATTCATGCTAATGGAGCTGATTATAAAGTTGGTTCTGAATATCTTTTAGATAATTTATTCTCTAACTTTGTTATTGATGGAACAGATTTAAATGTTACTATAGATGCAACATTATTTACAACATTTGATATAGCTGCTAATGATGATATATTTGAATTTGACAACTATCTAAACGTTATTGATAATAATGTATTTGCAATTGTTAAAGATAAAGTAAAAACAAAACTTGGACTAACTATTAAGGGTTCAAATACATTTACTGTAACAGACGTAGAAGTACAAGAAATTTAGGGGTGATAAAATGAGAAGAATTAATAAAATATTATATTTATTACCTCTAGCATTACTTGCTGTTGGATGTAGTAAAAAAGTTAATGATAATACTACAACTAAACCAACTGAAACAGAAGAAAAAACGACAACAGAAAAAAAGTACGATGTTAAAGTTGATTTAAGTTTAGAAAATGCAGCAACTATTACAGGTAGTGGTTCATTTAAAGAAGGAAGTAATACAACAATTACAATTACGACAAATGATGGATATAATTATTTAGGCTTATATAATGGTGATAAATTAGTTACAGAAGAAACCACTTATGAAATTACTAATATTACTACAAATATTAATTTAATGGCTAAATTTAGCGCTAATATATATGCATTAAATACAGAATTAGATGATACAACATATGGTACTTTAGAAAACCTTAATGGAAACTATGATTGCGGTAGTAAAGTAGTCCTTAGAGCTTATCCAATAGAAGGATATGTTGTAGATTCTTGGTATGCTAATGGCACATTAATTAGTAATGAACAAGAATATTGCTTTACAATGCCTGCTTATGATGTAACTATTACAGCTACATTTAAAGTAGCTACATTTACTCTAACAATTAATGATAATTTAGAAGATGAAGATGGTCTATATTATGTTGATGAAGAAGAATATATAAATGCTTTAACATTTGAATATGGTAAAACTGTTGGAGTAGATTTTTGGAATATACTTGGCTATAATTATGACTATGCAGAAGTAAATGGTGAATATAGCGGCAATTCATATATTGAATTATATATGGATAAAGATTATACAATTGATGTATTTTATGAATTAGCTAGTATGTATTTTTCATTTAATTATGATCCTAATAAAGTTTTAGGAAGTTCATTTGATGTAAATCCTAAACCAGATGATTTTTCTTATGATTCATCTGATGGATACTTATCAGGCTATTATGACTATAAAACACAAATAGTTATTACTATGAAAATAAGAACAGAATATGATTTTGTAGGAATTAAAGATTCAGATGATAATATTATTGGAAAATCTAGCTATGATAAAGGTGTTACAACAGTAACAATTGATATTTTAGATGAATATTACCTCAAATTAGATGTATTAGGTAAAGAATGTGTTATTAAAACATCATGCGATGAAATACAAGGAGAAGTTACTTTAGGTGGAACATATCATTATGGTGATGAAATAGAGATTAAAGCTACTCCTAAAAAAGGATATAAATTTGTTAAATGGACTGATGCAGATGGAAATGCATATAGTACAACTAGCACTACTATATATTTAACAGTCAAAGGAAATTCAACAATAATTGCTATATTTACACCTGATGAATTTGAAGTAGAATATTATTTAGTTTCAAACGAAACAAAATTAATTTCTACTTATTATTACACTTATTTAACTAAATACGATCTTCAAGCTGAAAAAGTAGATGGATATACATTTATTGGTTGGTTAAATAGTAGTGATTCAGAAGAAGTATTTAGCGAAGAAGAAATAATAGATTTCACTATGACTAACGAAAATACTAAAGTTTATGCTAAATATAATCAAAATGAATATACAATCACTTATGATTTTAATGGTGGTAGTGCAGAAACTTTAACACAAAAAGTATTATATAATGGTAATTTTACTGCAGAAATACCTTCAAAAGAAAAATTAACTTTTAATGGTTATTATGCTTATTTTGATGAGACGACTTACACAGTTGGTACTTCAGTTAATGGTATGCAAATATATTGGTATTTAGATAGATACTTAAATTTACCATATAATTTCTTTATTACAAACAAATATTTATATTTAAACGATGAACTAGTAACAGACGGTAATACAACCATAAAAAATGGCGACATTATAAGGGTTCTAGCTCATATAACAGATAACAAAGTTATTGATAAAAATGGTAATGGATTCTACAATTTAGCATACGATGCAAAATTAGTTGCTGACTGGATTTGTACTGTAACATATGAAGATTATGATGGTTCATGTATTAATCATTATACTTATAGAATTGGTGAAAAAGCATTTAATTATACATTTACTGAATCTAGAACCGGTTATACATATAAATACTGGACATTAAATGGTGAAAAATATGATTTTAATACAATACTTGAAACAAATATTACACTAGTTGCTTATTATGAAGTAAATAAATACAATTTAAAAGTTACAGAAAAACTTTCAAACAATAGAGCTACAGTAAATTATACAAATTCTTTTATAGCTTTTGGCGATGTAATAACATTAGAATTAACTGAAAATACTGGATATTACTTTAGTTATTGGTATATTAAAACAACAAATACTTATTGCTATGAAAAGAGTTTTGAATTTACAATGCCAGCAAATGATGTTCAAATAGAATATCGTTGTATTTCGTTTGATGTTTGGACATATGTAAATGATTCAACAATGGGTAGTGTTGATGTATCTACTATAAATACAGTATTATTTGATGAAACTCTAACTATTACACCAACACCAAAAGAAGGATATGGATTTGTTAATTGGACAGTATATAAATCTGATGAAGTATTATCTACTGATTTAAAATTTGTATTTACTCCAAGCACATTAGATTATGATATAACTAGTGGAATTGATTACGATTTAAAAATTCAAGCTAATTTTGGCATTTTAGTTACTGATAATTATGAAAGATTAGGCAATAAAGTATGGTTTGGATATTATCCACAAACATGCTTAAATCCTAACTTGCAAGATCAATATTATCCTGAATTAATTGCTGAATTAAAAGAATTAGCAGGAGATCTTCCTACTCTTGACTCTCCAGCTAATTATGAAGCAACAAAAAATAACACAAATTGGATTAATTATGATTATTATATTTATCCAGGTGGTTTATGGAACAAATCTGTCTATAATACCACAACTTATAAATATGATGTAACATATTTAAAGGCACCACATATGTGGTATATCGATATAGATTATGATGAAGATGGTAGATATGATTATAGAGGAGTATTAATCTATAGTTATAGAAGTGATGAAATTAAAGTAGGCACTCCAGATAGTACATCTCATCAAAATGCTAATTCCTTTGGAACTAGTTCAATTTATAGAACTTATTGGTTTAAATATGAAAAAATTGAATGGGACATATTAGAAAATAATGATGGAACTTATAAAATGATTGCTAATCTAGCTATAGATAGTCAAAACTTTAGTTTAAGTTCAAATAGTTATGATTCATCATATATTAGAGATTTCTTAAATGATAATTTCTATAATACAGCATTTAATTCGTTAGAAAATGGATTAATGAAAACTATGGCTATTAATTCTAATAACGATTATGTAACACTTCTAACAAAGGAAGAAATAGAATCATATTATTCAACTCAATCAGATAGATTTGTTAAACCAACTGATTACGCAATGAGCCAAAACTGTAATGTAAACACTTCTGAATATAGCTCAGCAGTGACAAAAGGAAATTGTTACTGGCTAACTAGAAGTGCTTATACGACTAGTGGAAATATTTATTATGTTTCATTCGATGGAAGTATAAACTCTAATAAAACAAATATGACTTATTATGGAATTAGACCAGTTATTAGCGTAACTTTATAAGAATAAACGTCCTAGATAATCTAGGCGTTTTCTTTTTTCTAATAAAAAAATGAAATTTATTTAAAAAAAGTATTTGCTTTTAATACTTAATAGTATTATAATACTACTAGAGTAAAGAAGTTTTAAGTAGTCCTGTGAGGCTATAAAATAATAATATTTTATAAAGCAATAGCTTTTTTGGTATGTTATTTAGGCACTATAGGACTAACTGTAGTGCCTTTATTTTTGCATATAGGAGGTTTTTATGAAAAAGAATTTATTCTCCTTAAGGGATTTATCAAATGACGAAATAATGGAAATATTAGAAGAAGCAAGACGTTTTAAACGTGGTAAAGAATATCCAATCAAAAATAAGATTGTATGTAATTTATTCTTTGAGCCATCAACACGTACACAATATTCATTTAATATGGCTGAAGAAAAACTAGATATGAAAGTAATTAATTTTAATGCTCAAACATCTAGTTTAAACAAAGGCGAATCTTTTTATGATACAATTAAAACATTTGAATCATTTGGTATAGATTTATTTGTTATTAGACACTCTAAAACAAGATATTATGATGAACTTAAAAATATAAATATACCTATTATTAATGCTGGAGATGGAATGGGAGATCATCCAACTCAATCACTTTTAGACTTATTTACGATATATGAAGAATATGGCCACTTTGATGGCTTAAAGATAGCTATATGTGGTGATATAAAGCATTCTAGAGTAGCTCATACAAATATTGAAGTAATGACAAGACTTGGTATGGAATGCTATACTACAGGACCAAAAGAATATGAAGAAGCACAGTACAATCACATTCCTTTTGATAAAGCAATTAAAGAAATGGATATCATAATGCTTCTTAGAATTCAAAATGAAAGATTAGGAAGTAGTGAACACTTACAAATCTCTAATGATGAATACTTAAAGAACTATGGTCTAACAATGGATAAAGTAGAAAAAATGAAAGATACAGCAATTATAATGCATCCAGCTCCTTTTAATAGAGGAGTAGAAATAGCTGATGATGTTGTTGAATGTAATAAATCAAGAATATTTAAGCAAATGACTAATGGAGTATACATTAGAATGGCAGTAGTAAAAAGGAGTTTAGGCCTATGATGACACTTAAAAATGGATATTGCCTAATAGGTGATAAATTAGAAAAGAAAGATATTTTAATAGATAATGGAAAGATTGTTAAAATTAGTGATAACTTAAATGAAGGAAAAATAATAGATTGTACTAATTTAACTATTCTACCAAGTTTTATAGACTGCCATGTTCATTTTAGAGAACCAGGCTTTGAATATAAATCAACAATTGAAGAAGGAGCTAGGGTTGCAGCTAAAGGCGGATATACTGATGTATTTATGATGCCTAACTTAAATCCATGTCCTTCAGATTTAGAAAGTGTTGAATTGTTAGATAAATTAAGAAAAAAAGCAATTATTAATTGCCATATACTAGGAACTATCACTAAAGATGAAAAATCAAATGAAGTAGTTAATATGTTTGAAATAAATGATTATGTAAAAGGCTTCTCAGATGACGGTAAAGGGGTTAAAACAACAAATTTAATGTTACAAGCAATGTATGATGCAAAACAATTAAATAAGCCTATAATTGCCCATTGTGAAGATGAATCTATTCTTTATGGTGGTGTAGTTAGAGATAATATTTGGAATAGAAACAATAATTTCCCTGGAATTATTGATATATCAGAATCTGTTCAAGTTGCTCGTGATTTAGTTTTAGCAGAAAAAACAGGATGCCAGTATCATGTGTGCCATATATCTAGTAAATACACTTTAGAATTAATTAAGTGGTATAAAACTAGATGTAAGGTAAGCTGTGAAGTAACACCACATCATTTATTATTAAATGAATTTGATTTAAAAGATGATGGCGCATTTAAGATGAATCCACCACTTGCTTCAGTTGAAGATCAAAAAGCTTTAATTGAAGGAATTAAGGATGGTTCAATTGATATTATTTCAACTGACCACGCACCTCATTCAAATGAAGAAAAGAAAAGAGGTTTATTAAAATCACCTTTTGGTATAGTAGGATTGGAAACATCATTCCCACTTATTTATACAAACTTTGTTAAAACAAATATTATTTCTTTAAAGAGAATGGTAGATTTAATGAGCTTAAATGAATCAAAATTATTTGATTTGCCATCTCATGAAATATATGAAGGAAATGATGCAAATATAACAATAGTTGATTTAAATAAAGAATTTGTTATTGATGAATCATTTATTACAAGTAAGTCAAAATCTAGTCCTTTTATTGGAATGAAAGTAAATGGATTAGTTAAATATACAATTTTAAATGGAGGAATTATTTATGAAGCTTAAACTAGTTTTAGAAAATGGTAAAGAATTTTATGGACTAGGCTTTGGCGATGAAAAAATCGGTAAAGTAACGTTCAACACATCAATGGTTGGTTATCAACAAATCATCTATGATAAAGCAAACTTTGATGACATAGTCGTAATGACTTATACTTTAATTGGAAATTATGGTATTAATGATGAAGATTATGAATCAGATAATGTTCAAATTAAAGGTATGATTGCTAAAGAATTTAATGATAAACCATCAAACTTTAGATCAAATAAGTCTATTATTGATTTATTTATGGAAGAAAAAGTAACATATATGTATGATTTAGATACAAGAATGTTATCAAAAGAAATTAGAGATAACGGAGAAATGCTTGGAATAATCACTTTAGCAGATACACCTAAAGAAGAAGCTTTAGAGAAAATTAAAAATTATAAAGCTCCTGAATGCGATTTATTAATTGATAAATATGAAATAAAGAATAAACAAGCAAAAAGAAAAATAGCTTGTATCGATTTAGGTGCTAGACGTTCTATCTTTGATTGCTTATCAAATTATTATGATGTTACAGTATTCCCATATACAGTAAAGAAAGAACAATTAATGAAATATGATGGAATATTTTTAGCAGGTGGACCTAAAATTGTTGCTGTTGATTTATTAAAGGAATTAATTGGTAAAAAACCAATCTTTACAACAGGAATTGCTACAAACTCATTAGTAGAAGCTTTAGGCGGTAAAAACGAATTAATGAAGTTTGGACATAGAGGCGGAAATCATACTATTAAATATTGTGATACACAAAAGAATTATGTAATTAGTCAAAACCATTTTTATAAAATTAGTGATTTATCAAATACAAAATTAGAAATTTTAAGCAAAAACCTTCTAGATGGAGATATTGAAGGAGTAGTAAATTATGATATGTTAGTTTTAGGTATACAATATAACTTAGACAATGAAGCTAACCCAGAAGATTTCAATTTATTACTTGAAAGATTTAATGATTTTATAGATTTAGGAGGTAAAAAATAATGCCTAGAAGAACAGATATCAAAAAAGTATTAGTAATTGGATCAGGTCCAATTGTAATCGGTCAAGCAGCTGAATTCGATTATGCTGGAACACAAGCTTGTTTCGCATTAAAAGAAGAAGGCTATGAAGTAGTATTAATCAACTCAAACCCAGCAACAATCATGACAGATTATACTGTTGCTGATAAAGTTTATATGGAACCAATTGACCTAGAATTCGTTTCAAGAGTAATTCGTTATGAACGTCCTGATGGAATAGTTTGTACATTAGGAGGTCAAACAGGCTTAAACTTAGCTGTACAACTTGCTAAAAAAGGTGTTTTAGATGAATGTCAAGTTGAAGTAATGGGTACAGATTTTAAAGCTATTGAACAAGCAGAAGATAGAGAATTATTTAAAAACTTAATGCAAGAAATTGGTGAACCAATGACAGAAAGTTATTTTGCTCATAACGTAGAAGATGCTATTGCTGAAGCAAATAGAATTGGTTACCCAATTATCGTTCGTCCAGCATTCACATTAGGTGGAACAGGTGGAGGATTCGCTGATAACGATGAAGAACTTGCTGAATTAGCTAAAAACGGCTTAAAGATTAGTCCAGTAGGACAAATTATGATTGAAAAATCAATCAAAGGATATAAGGAAATTGAATTTGAAGTAATGAGAGATGCTAATGATACAGCTATTTGTATTTGTTCAATGGAAAACATTGACCCAGTAGGTGTACATACAGGAGATTCAATGGTTGTAGCTCCAGCACAAACTCTAACTCCAAAAGAATATGAAATGCTTAGAACTAGTGCCTTAAAGATTGTTAGAGCATTAAATATCTTAGGTGGATGTAACGTACAATTCGCTTTAAATCCAAATAGTTATGAATATTATGTAATAGAAGTTAACCCACGTGTTAGCCGTTCATCTGCTTTAGCATCTAAGGCTTCAGGTTACCCTATTGCACGTGTTTCAGCTAAAATTGCTTGTGGTTTATTACTAGAAGAAATCAATATAGCTTCAACAATTGCATCATTTGAACCTACAATTGATTATGTAGTATTAAAATTAGCTAGATTCCCATTTGATAAATTTAATACAGCAGATAGAACATTATCAACTCAAATGAAGGCTACAGGTGAAGTAATGTCTATTGGTAGAACTACTGAAGAAGCATTACTAAAAGGATGTAGAAGCCTTGAATATGGTGTAAATCATATTTATATGAAGAAATTTGATAATGCTAAGACAGAAGAATTACTTGCAGCTATTAAAAAGCCAAGTGATTTACGTCTATTTGAAATAGCTGAATTACTTAGAAGAGGAGTTAGTGTAGATGAAATCCACAATCTAACTATGATTGATAAATTCTTCTTAGATAAATTTAAACATATTACTGATAGTGAAAAACTAATTAGAGAAAATATGGATAACGAAACCTTAATCGAACTTAAGAAATTAGGCTTCTCTGACCAATTTATCGCATCTAAATTAGGTATTTCTGAGCTTGATATGTATAAGAAGAGAAAAGAAAAAAACATTTATCCAGTATATAAAATGCTTGATACTTGTGCAGCTGAATTTAAATCTAATGTAAGTTATTTATATTCAACATATGAAACTGAAAATGAATCTATTAGAAGTGCTAGAAAGAAAGTTATCGTACTTGGATCAGGTCCTATTAGAATTGGTCAAGGTGTAGAATTTGACTATTCAACAGTTCATGCAATTTGGGCATTAAAAGATATGGGCTATGAAGCTATAGTAATTAATAACAACCCTGAAACAGTTTCTACAGACTATTTAATTAGTGATAAATTATACTTTGAACCACTAACAATAGAAGATGTTATGAATGTAATTGATCTAGAACAACCTCTTGGTGTAATCGTTGAATTAGGTGGTCAAACAGCCATTAACCTAGCTGATAGATTAGAAAAACTTGGTGTAAACATTATAGGTTCATCTAACCAAGCTATTGCTAATGCTGAAAACAGACAATTATTTGAAGACTTATTAATTAAGTTAAATATACCAGAACCTAAAGGTACAACAGTTACACGTCTAGAAGATGGTGTAAAAGCAGCTAATGAAATAGGTTATCCTGTACTTGTTAGACCATCTTATGTATTAGGTGGACGTGCAATGCAAATAGTTAATGATGATGAACAATTATTAGCTTACCTAGAAAATGCCGTAGCAATCGATGAAAAACAACCAGTATTAATCGATAAATACATTCAAGGTAGAGAATGTGAAGTAGATGCTATATGTGATGGTAAAGATGTATTTATTCCAGGAATCATGGAACATATTGAAGCTACAGGCGTTCACTCAGGAGATTCAATAAGTGTCTTCCCATCAATGACTTTAAATGAACAAGTTAAAAAGACTATTACTGATTATACAGTTAAATTAGGCTTAGAAATTGGTATTGTTGGTTTATTCAATATTCAATTTATCGTCGATCCAAACAATGAAGTATCAATTATTGAAGTTAACCCAAGAAGTAGTAGAACAGTACCATTCTTAAGTAAAGCAACTAAGATTAATATGCCTCAAATCGCTACAAAGTGTATGATGGGTATTTCTCTAAAAGAACAAGGTTTATACACAGGACTTGGTAAAACACCAGATAAATGGTATGTAAAAGTACCTACATTCAGCTGGAGTAAGATTGCAGGCTTAGACGCTGTACTTTCTCCAGAAATGAAATCAACTGGTGAAGCTATTGGTTATGATAAATCCCTAAATAGAGCATTATATAAGGCTTTAAAAGCATCAGGAATGCGTGTAGTAAATTATGGTACAATCTTTGTTACATTATCTGATGAAACAAAAGAATTAGCACTACCATTAATTAAGAGATTCTATGATTTAGGATTTAACATTGAAGCAACAGCTGGTACAGGTAAGTTCTTAAAAGAACATGGTGTTAAGACTAGAATTAAAAAGAAAGTATCAGAAGGCTCAGAAGAAATTCTTGATGCATTAAGAAAAGGCCATATTTCATATGTTATTAATACAGCAAATAGAAGCGAAATTAATAGAAGAAAAGATGGCTTTAAGATTAGAAGCGTAGCATCATTAAATAACATTACAACATTTACATCACTTGATACTGTAAGAATTCTATTAGATGTATTAGAAGATATTACTATTAAGGTGGCAATGATATAATGGAAAAGAATAATGTCTTAATAACAAGTAATGAAAAAATAGCTAAAGATATTTATGAATTAACTTTAGAGTTGGAATCAAATCCTATTCCTGGTCAATTTATAAATATAAGTTTAAATAGACCTGACTTATTACTTAGAAGACCTATATCTATTTCAAATTATGAAAATAATAGATTAAAAGTTATATATAAAACTATAGGTAATGGAACAAAATTTTTATCGACTTATCAAGTTGGTCAAAGACTAGATGTCCTACATCCTCTAGGTAATGGTTATCCTTTAGTTAAGGGAAAAAATGTATTAATCGTTGGATGCGGTATGGGAGTTGCTCCTATGCTTTTCCTAGCAAAAGAATTATCTAAAGATAATAATCTAACAATCATATTAGCTTATCAAAATAAAGAATCTGCTTATTTAGATAAAGCATTTGATAATTATGGAAATGTCATTATCACAACTGATGATGGCTCTATAGGATATAAAGGTAATGTCTTAGAATATCTAAAAGAAAATAAAATTAATTTTGATTACATTTATGCATGTGGACCTATGATTGTTCTTAAAAATCTTGATTTAAAATATCGAGATATTAAAGAAGGATACCTATCATTCGAAGAAAGAATGGCTTGTGGAATTGGTGCATGCTATGGATGTGTAATTAATACTAAAAATGGCTTAAGAAGAGTATGTAAAGATGGCCCAATATTTAAATTAGGGGAGGTAGTTTATGATTAATTTAAGAGTAAAACTTCCTGGACTTGATTTAAAAAATCCAATTATGCCAGCAAGTGGAACATTTGGCTTTGGAGAAGAATTTAAAGATTTATATGATTTAAATATTTTAGGTAGCGCTATGCTAAAAGCCGCAACTATTAACGAAAGATTAGGTAATCCTACACCAAGAGTTGCTGAAACTTATGGTGGAATGCTTAATGCAATTGGACTACAAAATCCAGGAATAAAAGAAATAATGGATCACAAATTAGCTTTATGGGATAATTATGATGTACCAATTATTGCTAATATTGCTGGTTATGATATTGATGAATACGTAGAAGTAGCTAAAATTATTTCAACACATAAAAATGTTTATGCTCTTGAACTTAATATTAGTTGTCCTAACGTTAAGCATGGTGGAATAACACTTGGAACTGATCCCGATATGGTATATGAAGTAACTAAAAGAGTAAAAGAAGCTTCTAAAGTTCCTGTATATGTAAAATTAAGCCCAAATGTAACTGATATAGTAGCTATTGCTAAAGCCGCAGAACGTGGTGGAGCTGATGGTTTAACTATGATTAATACATTAATGGGGATGAGAATAGATCTAAAAACAGGTAGACCTATTCTAAAAAATAAAACAGGTGGTTTTTCAGGACCAGCTGTTAAACCTGTTGCAATTAGAATGATTTATCAAGTATATGAAGCAGTTAATATTCCTATTATTGGTATGGGAGGCATTAAAGATGCTTATGATGTATTAGAATTCTTATATGCAGGTGCTAGTGCAGTAGCAATTGGCACAATGAATCTAGTTAATCCATATATTTGTAAAGAAATAATAGAAGATTTACCAAGAGTATTAAATGAATATGGTTTTAAAGACGTTAATGACTGTATTGGTTATGCTCATAGGAAGGAGAAATAATAATGGTAATTGTCGCACTTGATTTTCCAAATAAGAAAAAAACATTAGATTTCTTAAAGAAATTTGATGAACCACTTTGGGTAAAAGTAGGTATGGAGCTATTTTACGGATGTGGTCCATCAATAATTAAAGAAATAAAAAAACTTGGACATCATATATTCTTAGATTTAAAACTACATGATATTCCAAACACTGTAAAAAGCGCAATGGCTAATTTAGCTAAGCTTGATATAGATATGGTTAATGTACATGCTAAAGGTGGAATAAAGATGATGAGCGAAGCAATGCATGCCTTTGATGGAATGGAGAAAAAGCCATGTGTAATTGCTGTAACAGAACTTACATCAACAAGTCAAGAAATGCTAACAAATGAATTATTATGTTCAACAACTATGGAAAAAATGGTTATTAAGCATGCTTTAAACGCAAAAGAAGCTGGCTTAAATGGTGTTGTATGTTCACCACTTGAAGTTATGGCTATTAAAGAAGCTTGTGGTAAAGATTTCTTAACTGTAACTCCAGGTATTAGACTTAAAACTAATTCAGTTGATGACCAAGTAAGAATCACTACACCAGCTGATGCTAGAAAGCTAGGCACAAACTTTATCGTAGTAGGTCGTCCTATTACTAAGGCAGAAGATCCGGTAGCTGCATATAAACAAATAAAGAAAGATTTTATAGGTGAATAATATGGGAAATATTGAAAAGAATTTATTAAAAATTAAAGCTGTATTTTTAAGACCAGATGAACCATTCACATGGGCTAGTGGTATTAAATCTCCAATTTATTGTGATAATAGATTAATCTTATCTTATCCAATGGTAAGACAAATAGTAGAACTAGAGATTGCTAAAAAAATCAAAAAAGAATTCCCAGAAGTAGAAATGCTTATGGGTACTGCAACTGCAGGTATTGCACATGCTGCTCTAGCCGCAAATATTCTAGACTTACCAATGGGCTATGTTAGAAGTAGCGCAAAAAGCCATGGAAGAGAAAACAAAATTGAAGGCTTCTACAAAGAAGGACAAAAAGTTGTAGTTGTTGAAGATTTAATATCTACAGGCGGATCATCTATTGAATGCGTAAAAGCCCTTAGAGACGCAAATTTAGATGTTTTAGGAGTAATATCTATATTTACTTATAACTTGGAAGAAGGCTTCAAAAACTTTGAAGAAGCTAATTGTAAATATGTATCAATTGCTAACTATGATGATTTAATTAAAGAAGCTGTTGAATTAAAATACATAAAAGAAAATGATTTAGAAAAACTTAAAGCATGGAAACTTGATCCTCATGACGAAAGTTGGATTACTAAATAATGAGTGAAAAAGATTTTGATTATAATGTAACACAAACATTTTACTCTAAATGGATTTTACCATTTGTACTTGTCTTAATTGGGATAGGCTTAATCTTTTTATTTGCCCCAGCAATGAAATTTATGAAGGGCAATGATTATGATACAAAAGAAGAATTAGTTCTATATAAAGTTAATATCGATGGTGAAGAAAAATATGTTGAAGTAAAAGATAAATATATTTATATTGAAAAAGACAAAGGATCAAATACATATTATTACAACACTTTAACTACATATGATAAAAAAATACCTCATTATTCAACTATTAGAAGTAATCTATCAGGAATTGGAACTGCAGGAGGTATAGGACTTACAGTAGTAGGTACATTATTCTTTGTAGTTAATATCTTCCAAACAATTTCAAAAGCAAATCAAAAGAAGAGAAATGCTATTTTAGATAATCAAAATACAGTTGATGAAGAAGAATTTGATGAAGAAGATGATGAATAATCATCTTTTTTTATTTTTATTATAAAAATGAAAAAATAAATATGTTATAATGAAAATAGATAGTGTGGTGATTTCTTTGAGTTTTAATATTGGTAATAACATTAAAAACTTAAGAATAGAAAACAATATGACTACTAATGATCTAGCCACACTTTTATCATGCAGTTTAAATGATGTTAAAAATTGGGAAGAAGGCTTATCGTTTCCTGATATAATGATGCTACCAAAAATAGCTAACATCTTTAATGTAAGTGTAGAATATCTTACAAGTGGAGAAATAGACACACATAAAAATTATGATCAAATATTAGATAAAGTAAGTAAAACTGATGATATAAGCTTATTAGATGATAATGTCATTAAAGGAATAGATAAAAAAAATAAATGTTTAATTGATTATGTAATTAAATGTGAATCTGTAAAAGTATTTGATTATCTAATTAAAAATAATAAAATAAAATATGCCCTAAATAATATAGATATTAAAAATTATCAAGATGAAATAGTTTATTTAGCAACAATCACAAACAACTTACAAGCACTTCCAAATATAGGCTTAAAAGATATATCTATTATAGAAAAATGGCCAACTAAAGCCTTAAACGCTATTATAAACGATAATAGAGTAAATAGTGAAGAACTAGAATATATCTTAAAAATGCATAAAAGAAATATAGAAGTTGGCGAATATAAATTTATGCCAAATGATAATAGACATGTAAAAGGATACTGGCAAATAACTTATATTTCTTTATTAGAATTAGCTATTAAAGAAGGAAATATCAATTTCTTATACAAATTATATAAAGCTATTTTAGATGCTAATAGTTATGCTATAAGTATTGTTAAAAAGAATAATATTGATTATAAATTATATTCTACTCCACTAGATAAATATGAATCGCAAAATAGTAATAATATTCCTATTTGTTTAATTCCATATGAATTATTAAATGAATTATTAAAGAAAAAAATGTTTACTATTTTAAGGTATTTTAATGATATAAATAGACAATTAAATATTAAATGTCTAGACACTAAAAAAATAGATGAAGAAGAATTAATGGATGATAAAAATGCCACAGATATGGACATACTTAGAATAAGATTTGTTAAAAATGGTTTATTAAATATTAAAGAGATGTTTAAAAACTTTACTAAACCATCTAAATATGAAAAACAAATAATGCTTAATATGATATCTAATTATCCAATCTGTTATTTAGAACTAATAAATAATTTATTATCGAATAATAAAATAAAAGATTTATTTGAATTTTCTGTAGATTATGAACTTAATTATCTAACAAAGCTAATTATGAATAAAAAGTATGATTTTATTATAGATTATAGTTTTAAAGCATTTGGTTATTATGATGTTTTAGAAGATGGTCATATTAAAGAAATAAAAGAAAAAATAAAGAATTATACTTTAGATATTAAAAAATATGAAGAAGAAAATAATTACCATTTAAAAAATAGATGTTATGAAAAAATTGCTAAGATAATTGAAGATGAAAAGAATAGTTATTTAATTAATATGGCTAACAATGGCATTGTTAATTCAAGAACTTATCAAGAAATGCTTGAAACACAATTTGAATGCATTAATTTTTCAACATTTATGACTATTAACAAAAATAATATTAAACAAACATGTGAGAATTATAAAATTAAATTATATAATGAATACATTAAGAAAGTAGGTGCAAATAATGAATAAATATCAAAAAATATTATTAAGCAATATTGAATTTACTTTCTACTCCAAAGATTTAGATAAAAATCTAAATTATAATATCGATAATGATGAATTTACATTATATCAAGATGTTAATTATAATATCACTAAATATAATTTAATAATTAAAAGCGATTCAATTGATCATATTGAATTATTAGATGATAAATGGACTATAATAAAAGGCTATATTAACACATTTAATGTAGATATAGACTTTTCAAATCAAATAAGAAAATTAAAAATAGTATTTAATGATGATATAGCTGATCCAATAATATTTAATTTGAATTATATATATGCAAATAGAGATGATTATGATTTAGTTTTAAAAGAAAAAAGTGATGAATTATTAATTAAAAAAGCATGCATAAGAGTAACTACAGGAAGTGCACTAATTAATGTTTTATTTCAACCAGTAAGTCAAAACTATTTATATACAGTTGTTGAATTATATTCATATATGGATAATGTTCCCCTACTTATGGCTAGATACAAAATAAGTGATGACCTATATTTCACACCTATTAAAGATTTAGCATATGGAACATATAAAATTAAGGTAATAGAATATGGAGATAATAATGAAGTAATATTTACTTCTCCGTTCTATTTAGTAACATTACAACGTCCAAGAAGCCAACAAACACAAAGCTATGATAGATAATAAAGAAATATATGAAAAAATAGGCTTTATAATGCATATAGCCCAAACTTTAGAATATAATTTATCAACAATAATTGCTTTTTCTAAGATTGAAAAAGAATTAAGATATAGACAACTTACGAAAGAAGAAATAAAAAGAAAAATAGATGATATTGAAACTATCTATGATGATTTAAATAGAAAGCCACTTGGCTTTTCTATAGAACTTGCTAGAGAAACTAAAATATTTACAGAAGAGTTTTTAGAAACTCTTACAAAAGCTCTTCATAGTAGAAATTATTATGCACATAGATTCTTTAAAGAAGATATTAAGAAAAAACAAATAAATGATAATAAAGAAAAAGTAATAAATGATTTAAACAATAATATTACTAGACTTAAAAATGTAAATAATGAGCTTGCAGATGATTTATCTATATTAAAGAAAAGAATAAGTGAGCTAATAAAAAGCACTCAAATCTGAGTGCTTAATTTTTATATTGAATCAATAATTTCTTTTTTCTTTGCTTCATATTCTTCATCGCTTATTAAGCCTTGATCATGAAGCTCTTTTAATTTTTGAATTCTTGTTTTTACATCATCAGTATTTGCATCTTCATTTTTATTCTCAATTTTAGTATCATTAGTAGAAGATGTAACTTCAGCAGTTGCCTTTTCTTCAAATAAACCTTCGTTTTTAAATCTTCTCATACTACCAATTGATGCGAATAGAGAAATAATATACATTGTTAAACCTGATAGAGCTATTGTAAAGCCTAGAGGATTAACGACTAAATTAACAGCAGATCTAATGTCTAAGCTATAACGACTTTTAGCTATATTTTCAGTTACAGCTATTTTTGCACTTGCTGCAAAACAGAAAATCCAAAAATAGAATAAGAATGCACCAATAAATAATGTAATTTGAATTGGAACCATTCTATTTTTAAATACAAATCTTCTTGTTACAAATAAATTGAAATAAGCTACAATAACAGTTAAACAAATTGCTATTTGTGTAATTGCTAAGTGAGCACCAACTTTATTTTTAGCAGCATTAGCATAATCTCGTGCTGTATCCATAGATCCTTCATAACTACTAGCATTAAATTTCTTTCCACCAATTGCATTAACAATTGCTCCCATATCAGAAACAAATAGAACAATTAGCCAAAATACAACTAATACGCCTGTAGCAATGACAATTGACAAAGCTAACTTTCTATACATGCTTGGTACTTTATCCTTTGGCCTATCTAAAATAGTAGTAGCAGCATTTAAAGAAAGACAAGCACCAGCTGCAATAATTAATATACCCATTATTTTAGCATATACACCATTAGGTTTAAATAAACCTGTTAGAGCAACTATAGCTAAAATACAAAATAACATTAAAGCTATTAAACCAAGTGTTACAGTAATAGTTTTATATTTTTTATTTTTCATATGTATCACTCCTTTATTAAATTATATATTAATATTATAAAAATAGTCAATAATTAGTCTTTTTCTACATTCTTGAAGTTTAGTTTTACATAATGAATATAATCGTTTTTATTAAGCTTTTTTAATGCCTCATCAGCTTTAATTCCAGCACCTTTTGGTATTTCAAAACCTAATTTTTTGCTTAACTTATCCATCTCAAGTAAGAAGATGTATCTAGCCATAACAGAAGCACAAGCAACTGATAAATATTTGCTTTCAGCTTTTGTTCTAAAAACTATTTCATCATATACTAGTTTTACACCACGTAAATACTTATAATAATTATCTTCACTAACAAACTCATCTAGTATAACAGGAACCTTTTTTTCTATATCATTTATAGTTGAGATAATGGCTTTATTATGCGCTATTGCTTTAATTTCATTTAAGTTATAACCTTTATCGATTAACTCATTATATTTCTCGTTATTTATTAAAACAACATTATATGTATAATCCTTTAATTTTTCACCTATTTTTCTTATTTTTTCATCAGTTAATTTCTTACTATCAGTAATACCTAAACTTAAAAAATAATCACTATCTTTACTATCTAAGAAAAATGAACATATTACAACAGGACCAAATAAATCACCTGTTCCTACTTCATCACTACCAATAGAAGTTAAATAATCAATTTCTATTTTTTCAGGTGATTTAGTTATTTCATAATTAAAATCAATTTTTTCAATCATTTTTTTTATTAAAGATTCATCATCACCCTTATATACAACTTTACCAGAAGTATAACATTCAATAGTTATACCACCATAATTAGCTTTAAACGCAATATATGGGTTAGATGTATCAACTAAAAAGTCAATAAACATATTTTTTAGTCTATTAATATACAATTTATCAATTAAAATAACGTACATACATATATCACCTATTTAATTTTATCATTTATTTTGATAAAATAAAAGATAAGGATAAAAAATGGTGATAATATGTATTATGAATTAGAAACATTAGAATTTAAGAAGGTTTTAGATAAAATTAAGGCTTTAGCTAGCTTAGATAGAACAAAAGCCTATATAGATTTAATTAAGCCTTCTAATGAACTTAATATAATACAAGAAATGCTTGATGAGACATCATTAATGCGTGATTTCATTGTAAAATATGGTGAACTTCCTTTTGGTTTAAAAGAGGATGTTTTTAAATATATAGAAATGGCTAAAAAAGGTGGAACTCTAGCCATTAACGAAATAAACTATATTAATGAACTAATTAAAACAACTAAAAACATCAAAAGAACAAAAACTAATTTATCCAACCAATTTGATTTCTCAAATCTAGTTAAATATATTGATACATTAGTTGACTTAGATTCTTTAAACAAAGAAATAGATAGATGTATCTTACCTGATTTAACAATTAGTGATAATGCAAGCCTAGATTTAGTTAGAATAAGAAGACAAATAAAGCTACTAGAGGTAAAACTAAGAAATAAACTTCAAGAAATAATTTCAACAAAAAAAGAAATGCTAGTAGATAGTAATATAGTTGTTAAAAATGATAGATTATGTCTACAAGTAAAACAAGAATATAAAAATACTTTAAAAGGAATAATTCATGATCAATCTGCAACAGGACAAACTATATATATTGAACCTCAATCTACGTATGAAATTAATAATGAACTATTAAGTGAACAAAATAAAGAAAAAGAAGAAATTAATAAAATACTTAAGATGTTATCATCTAATATAGGTTCATATGCAAATGAACTAGAATATAATCTTGATAATATCACTAAACTTGACATGATTAGCGCTAAAGCAAAATATGGTATTGATTTTAATAAACCAGAATTAAATAATGAAGGATATTTTGAATTTGTTAATGCAATACATCCATTACTTGATAAAGATAAAGCAGTACCACTAAATATAAGTTTAGGAAAGAAATATAAAACTATTATTATAACAGGTCCAAATACTGGTGGTAAAACAGTATCTATTAAGACTGTAGGACTTTTAACACTAATGGCTCAAGCTGGAATACTAATTCCTGTAAAAACTGCTAAAATAGCCGTTTTTGATAATATTTTTTCTGATATTGGAGATGAACAATCTATAGAACAAAGCTTATCTACTTTCTCAAGTCATATGAAAAAGATAGTCTTTATTAGTCAAAATATTACAAGTAATTCATTAGTTTTATTAGATGAACTTGGAGGAGGAACTGATCCTGTTGAAGGTTCAGCACTTGCTATATCATTACTTAATTATTTTATGGAAAAGAATGCAAGAACTATTATTACTACTCACTATCCATCAATTAAAGAATATGGTTATGAAAATGATAGTATTATAAATGCATCTATGGAATTTAATGAAGAAACATATATGCCTACATATAGATTACTTTTAGGTATATCAGGTAAATCTAATGCTTTCTTAATTAGTAAACATTTAGGCTTAGATGAAAAAATAATTAACGATGCAAGTAATTATTTGTATCAAGATAATAGTAGTTCTCTACTTATGAAAAATATTGAAGAAAAAGGTCTATATTTAAATAAATTAATTGAAGAAAATGAACAATTAAAAGCGGAAATAATTAAAGAAAAGAATAAATATCAAAATCAAATTAAAGAATTAGAAAACAAAAGAGAAGAAATCATAAAAAAAGCAAAAGATGATGCTAATAATATTTACGTTGAAGCTAAAGAAAAAGCTAGTGAATTAATGAAGGATGTTGAAAACTTACTTAATGAACAAACTAAATTAAATGACGTAGCTGTAGTCAAACATAAAATTAATAGCCTAAAAACTGAACAAGAAGTTAATTTGAATATTAAAGAACTTAATGTTGGCGATACAGTATTAATAATAAATTATAACTGTAATGGTGAAATTACAGGTATAAAAGGTGATAAATATAAAGTAAGATTCGGTAATTTTGAAAAAGAATTTAAAATTAGTGAACTTAAATATGCTTATACAAAAGTTGAAAAAGAAAAACCAGTTAAAAAATATAATGACAAAGTATTTAAATCTGTATCAACTAAACTTGATTTAAGAGGATATAGATATGATGATGCTTATATAGCACTAGATAAATATATTGATGACTGTGTATGTGCAAAAATACCTAATTGTACAATAGTTCATGGTTTTGGCACAGGAACTATTAGAAAACTTGTGTGGGATTATTTAAAAAATAATAAATTTGTTAAATCGTATAGATATGGTGAACAAGGAGAAGGACTTAATGGTGCAACCATAGTCTACTTTAAATAATGGATGGAATACTTGTTATAAATAAGCCAAAAGGCATTACAAGCTTTGATTGCATAAGCATTTTAAGAAAGAAATTAGGTATTAAAAAAATAGGACATACAGGAACTCTTGATAAAGAAGTTACAGGAGTACTTGTAGTATGTATTGGTCGAGCAACAAAACTAGTAGATATATTAGTTGATCACATTAAAGAATATGAATGTAATATTATTCTAGGAATAAAAACTAAAACTGATGATTTATATGGTGAAATATTAGAAGAAAAAACACCAAATAATCATACAAATGAAGAAATAGATAATGTATTAAATTCATTTAAAGGATTATATATGCAAATACCACCAATGTATTCAAATGTAAAAATTGATGGTAAAAAGTTATATCAATATGCAGTAAAAGAATTAGAAGTTGAAAGAAAAGAAAGACCAATTAATATATATGATATTACTAGATTATCAAATATAGAAAATAACGAATTTAGTTTTAAAGTAACTTCATCAAAAGGTTTATATGTTAGAACATTATGTTCTGACATAGCAAAAAAGCTAAACGAATTAGGCTCTATGAAAAAGCTTATAAGGACTAAATTAGGCGATTATTCACTAGATGACGCAATAGATTTAGATAATGTTAAAGAAAGTGATATAATACCTTTAGAGTCTGTTTTAGATAAGTTTCCTAAAGTAGAAGTCAAAGATTATTTAGTTAAATTAATTAAAAATGGAATTACACTAGATAATAGACAAACAGATATAAAAGAAATATTCGCTGTAACAAACAATAATAAGATTATAGCTTTATATAAACCAGAAGATGATGTATATAAACCTATAATCATTTTATAAGGATGTGATTACATGCCGTTATTTAAAAAGTTCATATATTTTATAATGATAATTATGATTATTTTAGTATCGGCATATGTATTATTTTATGCTTATAGTTTAAATCGAAACCTTAATTATCATCCGATAAAAGATTATAATTTAATATTGAATTTGGGCTTTAAAGATTTAAAAGCAAGCTTTGCGGTTCAGTTTATAGAAGCTTTTTCTGATATGATAGTATATGTATTTACATTTAAATATGGAGTGATAAGTGATAATGTTAAATGTTATTCATTTATTATTTTAATTACATCTATACCTTTTATCATTACATTATTCCAATTCTTAACATTTAGAGGCTTTCAAGCCATAAAATTAAAGATAAAAAAAGCAAAAGCAAATCCATTTTATTATAGAGATTATGTTTTAGAAAATAAAGAATATGGAAATGATAATATAGAAGATATAGATGCTTCACTTTATCCTATATTAATTCCATTAAGACTTTTAGTAATAGTATTCTTATTATTGATGATGCCTATTATTTTAATAATATACTTAATATTTGAAATCATAGGTTTATTTAGAGGCATAACTAATACAGGAAAAGCATTAGATTTTGAGTAGGTGATTTTATGAGAGTAATAAAAACAGATTTAGGTAAAAAACTAAATTTAGGTAAAAATATTTGTGCAACAATAGGTAATTTTGATGGAGTTCATTTAGCTCATCAATCTTTAATAAATGAATGCAAGAAAAAAGGAGAAAAAAGCGTTGTTATAACATTTTATCCTCATCCTATAACTGTTTTAAAAACTAATTTTAAATATTGTTTTCTAACAGCTTTAGATTGGAAAATAGAAATAATAAGAAAATTAAATCCTGATTATTTAGTTATAATTAATTTCACTAGAGAAACTGCTTTAACTAGAAAAGATGAATTTATAAAATATCTAAAAGATTTAGGAGTAACAAAAATAGTTTGCGGAAAAGATACATTCTTTGGATATAAAAATGAAGGAACTATATCAGATTTAGAAAAAGTATTTGATGTAGAAGTAATTGATGATCTTTATATTGATAATATGAAAGTAAGTTCATCCAATGTAAAAGCCTTACTTGAAGAAGGAAAAGTAAGTATTGCTAATAAATTATTAGGTAGAAATTATACAATTGAAGGTGTAGTAGTTGAAGGATTCCATAATGGACAAAAGCTAGGTTATAGAACAGCAAATCTAGATATATTAGGTAATGTACCACCTAAATGTGGTGTATATGCTGTATATGTTACATATAATAAAAAGAAATATCTAGGCATGTGTAATGTAGGTTATAACCCAACTATAGGTAAGCTTACAAGCATAAAACTAGAGACTCATATATTTGATTTTGATAAGATTATATACGGAGAACAAATTAAAGTATCATTTATTGATTATATAAGAGAAGAAACAAAATTTAATTCTTTAGATGAACTTAAAAATCAACTATTTATTGATAAGAAATATATTTATGATAATTATAGATAGTGTTAACACTATCTTTTTGTTTATGCAAAAAAAATAATTAAAAATAATTTTATATTGAACAAAAAATAATTTAGTGATATAATGTTTGATGGAGATATATCAACCATTGGTTTGTTGCATAAAAATGTAATAAATGCTAAAATGATTGAGGAGGAAAGGAGAGGCCATATTTTATGGCAATAGTTGTATGGAAGAATTAGTAAAAGTAAATGGATTATTTATGAGCTTTGGCAGATTTAACATCTTAAAAGATTGTAATATGACAGTTCATAAAGGAGATATTTATGGATTTGTAGGTCGTAATGGAGCTGGTAAAACAACACTTATTAGAGCAATTACTGGACTTATTACACCACAAAAAGGAACAATTACATTAAATACTTCAAAAAGAAGGGGAGTAATATCAGCAATCGTAGAAGCACCTGCAATAAAAGCTGGTATGACAGGCTATAATAATCTAAAACTACAAGCAATGTTGCTTGGAATTAAAAATTATGATCAAAAAATTAAAGATGCTCTAGAAGCAGTAAGCCTACCGAACGATAATAAAAAGGCAGGTAATTATTCGCTAGGTATGAGACAACGTCTAGCAATAGCTTGTGCATTACTTGGAGAACCAGAATTAATGATTTTAGATGAACCAGCTAATGGTCTAGATCCTAAAGGTATGGTTGAAATGAGAGAACTGATAATTAAGTTAAATCAAGAAAGAGGTATTACTTTTATTATTAGTTCACACATCTTATCAGAATTAGATAAAATGGCTACAACATACGGTTTTATTGAAGATGGACATATTATAAAAGAGATAGATGCAGCTGATATTCATACAAACGATAAAGTTGAATATATTTATAAAGTTAATAAAACAGAAGGTGTTAAAGAAGTTGTTGAAACTAAATTTAATACTGAATGTAATGTTGTTGATGAACATACATTCACAACTAATAAAGAAATTGATTCATTAGACTTAGGCTTAGCTTTAAGAGAAATTGGAGTTAAGATTGAATCCTTTGAACAGAAGAAAGAAGAATTAGAAGAATACTTCATAAATCTATTGAAAGGAGATATAGAATAATGAAAAACTTATTAAAATCTGATTTTTATAGAGCAAGAAAAGACAAAGTGTTATTTATCGGTCTAATGGTAACAATTGGTTTAGTTATATTTCAATTGCTTATAACTAAAGCGCTAAGCTCAATGGCTGAAGGAGAAGTTGAGGGTGCTGGAGCATTACTAACTACTTCCGGATTATCCGCTTGGAGTAATGGAGTTAGCGTTATGGGAAATACCGCACAAATGATTGCACCAATATTTATTACAATATTTTTCGTAAAAGAATTTAACGATAGAACAATTAGAAATAAATTAATCATTGGTTATTCAAGAAGTCAAATATTCTATGGAATAATTATTGTACATTTCGTTCTTTCATTAATATTCTTATTTGCTGCATCATTTGTTGGTCTAATATTTGGAAGTTTATTATTTGGCTTAGGAGCAACTTTTAACGCTGATGTATTTGGTATGATAGTTATTGGCTTTATCATTCAATTTCTATTAAGCTATGTGTTAATGGGATTCTGCATTATTATAGCAATTAATAAGCAAAGCATCGCTTTAGGTATTGTTTTACCAATTGCTATTGGCTTTATAATTTCATTAATTGGATCTTTTGCAATATTAGGATTAAGCGAAGGATTCACAAAAGTAGTATCATTTACAAATTTCTACCAATCATTAGAATTGCAAAAAATGACAAGCTTATCACAATTAGTTAGTGAATCAATAGTAGAAGTTTCAAAGGGCCCAGATAATTATATTATCTATGCATTACCACTTACACCACTAGCAAGAATGATGATTATTACACCTATTGTTATAATATTAGAACTAGTAGTTGGTTACTTTAGATTTAAAAAGATTCAATTTAAATAGAGGATTTCAAATCCTCTTTTTTTTATATATATTCTAAAATATAAAAAAATGTAATAAGATGTAATTATAAATGCGCTATTAAGTTTATAGAAAGGAGATTATAAAAATGAAAGTATTATCTTTTTTTAAACACTTTTTTGGTTTTAAGAAAAACTCTAAATATGTAAAAAACTATTTAAATGAAGCTAATATGCGTAGTAGTATATTCATGTCATTTATAATAATAGTGCTAGAAATATGGCTAATTATAAGACAAACAAATAAATATATTAGACCTTGGTGGAATGATATAGCAAGTCACGGATATCACTCGCACATACAAATGATATTTGGATTAACTGGATTATATTGGCTATTCATTATGTGTGGCATTTCAATGTTTTTGTTTGCAATATTCTATTTTTTAAAAGTTAGAGGAATGAAATCTTTCATAACGAATATTGTATTTGGTTCGCTATGTATTTTATGGATTTTATTCTTAATTCCTGAAATTAATTTACCAGGGTATAGTACTAGTACAAACATAAATAAGGCTACAACAATTCTTCTATATGCATCAATGCCAATATTTGGCCTTTCTATTATTGGATATAGTTTATATAGACATTTTTACAAAAAAGATAATATCACATTATCTATTGTTATAATTACATGCTTTGCGTTTGTATGCCTATTGTTTGGCATAAAAGTAGGATATTCAGATTATACAAGCTTATCTAAGCCAAAGATGATTACATGCTTTTTGACAATGTCAATATTTGTGGCATGTTTATTAATTTGGAAACCATATATTTCTATTTTAATGATTACAACAATATTTATTACATTTTTAAGCTTTATAAAATCATACACGCCAAGAATATATCAAGAAGGTGATGAAGTAAACTATATTACCTTCTTAATAACAATGATAATGATAACTGTTACAATGTATCATCAACGTGTAGCTGAAGGCTATAAAGATGAAAAATTAATTCATGATTCTGAATATGATGAAAGATATGACATTCATAATGGAAAATATTTTGTTAATCAAATATTAAAATTAGAATTAGAGAATTATAATTTACTCAAAAACAAAATATATCTATTCATAAATATTAGAAATTTTAAAGCAATTAACGATCAAAAAGGCTTTGAATATGGTGATTTCTTCTTAAAGAGACTTGCAAAAGATGTTCTTGCAGCATTTCCTAAAGATTATGCTGCTAGACTTGCCGATGATCACTTTGTTGTTTTAACAGATTGTGATGGGCTAATGGATAAAATTGATATTTTAAATAGATTGGTATTACATTCAGCTGATGGACTATTTGTCCTACTTAAAGTTGGTGGCTATAAATTGAAATTAGGTGAAAATCCTAATAGAGCAATTGATAAAGCTAGATATGCATGTAATATGATTAATCGTAAATATGAAACAACTTATTGTGAATATGATGAATCATTAAATGAAAGATTTACTATGAGACAATATATTGTTAATCATATTGATGAAGCTATTGAAAAAGGATATATTAAAGCATATTATCAACCAGTTGTATGGAGCGAAACAAAAGAATTGTGTGGTGCAGAAGCATTATCAAGATGGATTGACCCTATATATGGATTGCTTTCACCTAAAGATTTTATTTCCGTATTAGAAGAAGCAAGATTAATTTATAAATTAGATACATACATGGTTGAATATGTATGTAGGGAAATGCGTAGATCAATTGATGAAAATAGAAAAGTTGTACCAGTATCAATTAACTTTTCTAGACTAGATTTTGATTTAATGAATGTTAGAGAATTAATAAATTGTAATGTTGAAAAATATAATATTGATAAGGATTATATCCATATTGAAGTCACAGAAAGTGCTATTTCAGATGATTCAGATACATTCCATCAAATTATTAAAAATTTACAAGAAGATGGTTATGCAATATGGTTAGATGATTTTGGTAGTGGATATTCATCACTAAATTCACTTAAGGACTTCAAATTTGATGTAGTTAAAATCGATATGCAATTCTTAACACATTTTGATACAAACCCAAGAACAAAAGAAATACTAGACTGCATTATACATTTAGCAAGTAGATTAGGTATGAAGACTCTAACTGAGGGTGTTGAAACTCTAGAAGAAGCTAATTTCTTAAATGAAATAGGCTGTGGTAGACTTCAAGGCTATTTATTTGGCAAACCATATAAACTAGAAGATTTCAAAGAAAACATTGATAATAACACATTAAAAATATCAAATCATATCATTTAAAATAAAGGAGATTTTTTCATCTCCTTTTTATTTGTTTTATAAATTGATATAAATATATTAAAAATATATTGACATAAGAAATATTTGTTATATAATCATAATTGTTTGTTAAGTATAAATAAACTTAAAGTTTAGTAATAAACAACCGGAGGTGATAATATGGATATTGGAAAGAAAATAAAAGAAAGAAGAATTTTATTAAATCTTACGCAAGAAGAACTTGCAGATAGATGCGAACTTACCAAAAGCTATATTTCACAACTAGAAAACAACAAAACAAGCCCATCCTTAGAAACTCTAACAATTATTTTAGAGATACTTGGAACTGATTTATCAACATTCTTTCAAAAGGAAGAAGAAACACCAATTGTCTTTAATAAGGATGATCATTATGTATGTGAATATAACGGATATACCATTACATGGCTAGTTCCAAATAGTCAAATACAAGAAATGGAACCAATAATTATTACACTAGATGAAAATCAAAAAACAACTGAAGATATGCCTCATGTTGGAGAAGAATTTGGTTATGTAATTGAAGGTGAAATATTTGTTATATATGGTAATACGAAAAAAAGAGTCAAAAAAGGTGAATCTTTCTATTATAAAACAGATAAGATGCACTACATTGAATCAATAAAAAAATCAAAGGTGATTTGGGTTTCTTGCCCACCAAATTTCTAGGAGGTTATTATATGGCTAAAAAATTAATTATTTTAAAGAATATAACTAAATCCTATGATGGAGTAGAAGTCGTTAAAAATCTTAATTTATACATTAATGAGAATGAATTTGTGACATTACTTGGTCCATCAGGCTGTGGTAAAACAACAACACTTAGAATGATTGGTGGTTTTGAAATGCCTGATAGCGGTGAAATAATATTGGATGGTGAAGTAGTAAATAACTTCCCACCATATGTTAGACCAATTAATACTGTATTTCAACGTTATGCCCTATTCCCACATTTAAATGTATTCGATAACGTCGCATTTGGTTTAAGAAATTATAATAGAACTTATGAAGAACTAAAATCAAATATAAGAAGAAAATTTGAGCCAGAAAGAAGAAGAATAGTTAAAGAAGATAAAGAATTAGATTTTAACTATGATAAATTAAAAAACAAGCTTAAAAAAGAATTAGATGAATTTAAAAAGGCAAATACTAAAAAGAATATGTCTGATGAAGAAAAATTAAATTTATCTAATCAAATTAAAGAAAAAGATAAAGAAATTGATAATATCTTATATGAAGAAAAGAAAAAGATAAATGATAGAAAATGGGAGCTTAAAGCTGAAATGAAAGCTCTTAAAAAACAAATAGATGATACTATTTGGGAAGAAAAACAAAAATTAGTTGAAGAACGTTTAAAAGCTGTAGAAGATAAATATAGTAAGCTTATTCCAGAATTAGAAGCTAAAATAGAAGTTGAATGGAATAAAGATGAAGAAGTTAAAAACGCTAAACATAGAATTAAAGAAATTGAAAACTTAATTTATGAAGATATACAAAACGGAACTCCAAAAGGAAAAGCAGAAAAGAAATATGAAGTAGAATTAAAACAATTAAAGAAAGTATCTTCATGGGCTGAATTAGAAAAACTAGAAAAAGAATTAAAAGAATTATATAAAGATCAAGCTGCAGAAACAAAAAGTGCTAAATCTTTAATGCTTACTAAAAAGCAAATTAAAGAAAAAGTACTTGAAGCTTTAAAACTTGTTAAGCTTGAAGGCTATGAAAATAGAAGAATTAATAATATGAGTGGTGGTCAACAACAACGTGTAGCAATAGCTAGAGCCGTAGTAAATAGACCTAAAATTCTATTACTTGATGAACCACTTTCAGCACTTGATTTAAAATTACGTCAAAACATGCAATATGAAATAAAAGAAATGCAAAGAAAGCTAGGTATTACTTTTATCTTCGTAACACATGATCAAGAAGAAGCACTAACAATGAGTGATACAGTAGTAGTAATGAAAGATGGTATTATCCAACAAATAGGTACTCCTGAAGATGTATATAATGAACCTAAAAACCGCTTTGTAGCGAATTTTATAGGTGAATCAAATATAATTAGAGGAAAATATCTAGGAGATAAAAAAGTTGAATTTATGGGCCAAACATTTGACTGTGTAGATGAAAACTTTGAAGTAGATGAACCATGTGATGTAGTTATTAGACCAGAAGACTTTGATATAGTAAGTTTAGATAAAGCAAAATTAGTAGGTGTAGTAGATTCTATAGTATTTAAAGGTGTACATTTTGAAATATGTGCAATTGTTGATGGAGTAGAATTTGTTCTTCATCAATATGAAAACTTTAATGTAGGAGATAAGATTGGTTTTTCTGTAGACCCATATGAAATTCATTTAATGAAGGTTGATAAAGAAGAATCAATAGAAGAAAATGACCAAATTTAAAAAATTAGCTATTCCATATCTAATATGGATGACAATTTTAGTTTTAATACCTTTAGTACTAATGATAATCATGTCTTTTTTAAAGATGGATTATCTAGATATACAAAATGCTAAATTCACATTAAAGAATTTTGCAGAAGTATTTAATAGAACATATATAAGAGCATTCTTAAGAGCATTAAAAATAAGTTTAATAGCTACGGGAGGATGTTTACTAATTGCTTATCCTATTGCTTATATCATAAGTAAAATCAAATTTATAAGTAAGTCTTTATTACTGATTATATTTATTCTACCAATGTGGACTAATATGTTACTTAGAATAGAGACTATTAATAAAATGTTATCAAAAAATGGATTAATGCAAAGCATATTCCATTATAGCTTAAATCTAACAGGTTCTGAGGCAGCAGTTATAATAGTTATGATTATCGTATATCTACCATTTATGATTTTCCCTATTTATACTGTCTTAGAAAAGATAGATAATTCCTTAATAGAAGCAAGTGAGGATTTAGGAGCAACTCCAAGAAAAACATTCTTAAAAATCACTTTACCTCTTTCTTTAAAAGGAGTAACAAGTGGCGTAACAATGGTATTTTTACCTTGTGCCATGGGTTTTACAATAACTGAAATTATATCTGATGGAAAAATACAATTAATAGGTAATATAATAGAAAAGACATTTAAGAGATCATCAAATTGGACAATTGGTATGTTAGCAGCCTTATCAATTATAATAGTTATATTATTTGCGATTTGGCTAATAGGAAAACTTGACCCTGAAGGAGAAACATTACTATGAGTCAAAGCACATATTACAATAAGAAGAAAAAACCAATTGTCTCAAATATTCTTAAATATAGCTTTTTAGCTATTGTATTATTCTTAACATATATTCCATTAGTAACAATTGCTTTAACATCATTTAATAACAGTACCACAGAAAAAAGCTTTAAAGGTTTTACATTAAAGTGGTATATAAAATTGTTCCAAAATGAAAGATTAATGACCATAATACTTAAAAATACTATTCTAGTATCCATTATAGCAACTATTTTTGCTACAATACTAGGTACTATAACAGCAATAGGCATTCACTCTTTAAGCAAAAAAAGAAGAAAACAAATGATTATGCTAAACAATGTACCTATTTTAAACGCTGATATAGCAACAGCAATTCTATTATTTATAGTATTCCAAGTATTTGGCGTAATATTTAGAATTGATTCATCAAATAGATTAAATTATTTTACTCTAGTTTTATCGCATATATTCTTTGCTACACCTTATGTTGTACTATCAGTATTACCTAAATTAGGTGAAATAGATAAGAACTTATACGATGCAGCCTTAGATTTAGGCTGTAAACCTAGAAAAGCTGTTTTAAAAGTAATTATTCCAGCAATAAAAATGGGAATATTTACAGGCGCAATGCTTGCTTTTACAATGTCAATTGATGACTTTGTAATAAGTTATTTTGTTGGTGGAGATAGTGCTCAAAACTTCTCTACATGGTTCTATACAAATAGAAGGACACAAAGACAAGGTCAAGCACAACTTGCTGCCGCATATAACACACTACTAACAACCATAACAATAATTGCTTTAGTAGTATATAACATCATCAAGAAGAAAAAGGAGAAGAAGATAAAATGAAAAAATTATTAGGATTATTATTAAGTGGCTTATCAATCTTTGCTTTTGCAGGATGTGGGTCAAAGGGAAATAAGGAAACTTTAAAAGTATTAAACTGGGGAGATTATATCAATGAAGATTTAGTAGAAAAATTTGAAAAAGAAAATAAATGTAAAGTTGAAATAATCTTATCAGAATCAAATGAAGATATGTATTTAAATATTAAAAATCAAAAATCTAAATATGATATTGCTGTGCCAAGTGATTATATGATTTCTAAATTACAAAAAGAAGGTTTATTAAATAAGATTGACACATCAAAATTAAAAAATTATAGTGAAGGAATGTTTAGATCATCGCTTCAAACATTAATTAATACAGATGGTGCAGAATATAAAGAATATTTTATTCCATATTTTTGGGGTTCACTTGGAATTATGTATAATAAGAAAAAAGCTGGTGTAGAAGAAGCTGTAAAGGCTAATGGATTTAGATGCTTATTTGATACAACAATCTTACCTGAAGGAACAACAAGAGGAATGTATGACTGTGCTAGAGATGCCTTTGCAGCTGCAGAAGCATATTTAGGCTATTCATTTAATACTACTGATGATGAAAAATTAAAGGAATGTAGAGATCTTTTAAAAACTAATAGCTACGAAGGTAGAGGTGGAGATGACTTAAAGGGCAAAGTTGCTTTAGGTAATTTAGATTTAGCTTTAGTATATTCAGGAGATTATTTCGATCAAAGATATAAATTTATTCAAGATGATGAGAATCCAGATAGCGAATTTGGCTTATATGCTCCAACAACAAAAAATAATGTATTTTATGATGGATTAGTTATCCCTACAACAAGCGAAAATGTTGATTTAGCTCATAAATTCATCGATTTCTTCTTAGATACTGATAATTCATTTGAAAATACTGATTATGTTGGCTATTCTGCTACAATTGAAGCTGTTTATCAAGAATATGTAAAATTATCTACTGATGAAAGCGGAGAAGATTATGAATATTATAGAGATTTAATGGCAATTGATGCTTACGATCCATCAAAAATTACTGGTGGAGAAGTTTATAAATTTATTTCAAATGATTTCGATTCTAAATTAGAGAAATATTACGCAGAATCAAAATAGTTATTGACTAATTACATTAGTTAATATATAATAACAATGGTTTATTTCGCTGAACTACGAATCTCCAACGTAATTCATTGTTATAAACGACTATTAAAAAACAAGGAGGAAAAGAAAATGTTATCTAAAGAAACAAAAGCAAGAATCGTTAAAGAATTTGCTACAAAAGAAGGAGATACAGGTTCTCCAGAAGTACAAATCGCTATTCTTACTGAAGAAATCAATGTTTTAAATGATCACTTAAAGTATCATATTCATGATTTCGCTTCTAAACGTGGTCAAATGATAAAGATTGGTCAACGTAGAAGTCTATTAAAGTATCTTCAAGAAAAAGATATTAATAGATATCGTGCTCTAATTGATAAATTAGGATTACGTAGATAATAAAAAGGCTTGAAAAAAGCCTTTTTTATTTATATAATAAACTCAAAGGAGTGATATTATATGATATATAAAGTATATAAGGTAGATCAAAATTTCGATATTCTAAAATTAGATAGTAGTGTTAAAGAACATTGTGATAAATATACAGATTTAACAATGAAAAAAATAAGTGCTTTTGCTTATTTTAAAATGCTTGAACTAGTACAAGAAACATATGGAATTAATTTGTTTGATAGAAAAATAAATTTCGATGGGAAGCCTAAATTTGTCGATTATAAAATGTTTTTTAGTATTTCACATGAAGATGATTTAGTAGCCGTTATAATTGATGATGAAAGAGAATGTGGAATTGATTTAACAAGAAGAAATGTAAACACAAAAATTGCCGATAAGATTTTATCTAAAGCAGAAAAAATACAATATGAAGCTGTTAAAGAGGAAGATAAAGAAGAATATATTGCAAGAAAATGGGCTATGAAAGAAGCCTATGGCAAGAAAACTGGATTAGGATTATGTGATCAAGTATATAGGACTACAGTTGAAATGCCTATTAAAAGAGTAACTTTTAGAGACAAAGTATACTATTTATGTTTTACTGAATAATAAAAAAACAAAAAAAATATAACAATTTTTCGTTGTTATATTTTTTTGTGCTATAATTGTATATTAAAGAAGGTGTTATTATGAAGAGATTTATAAAGTTAATAGTTTTTGCTTGTGCACTTTTAAGTTTCTTTATTGTTGCACCAATAAAAGTAAATGCAGCTTCCTATTTAGCTGATAAAGCTGAAACAGAGATTAAATTAGATGTTCCAGGCGCATTATCATTATGCCAAAGTGATGATGGTTATATGTGGATTGGTCAATACTCAGGTATAACAAAATATGATTCTAAAAAATTTGAAAAATATACTGAATTCTATGATGGCGAAACAAAATATGATATCAAGAATGTAAAAACAATTGTAAATTATGGAAATACTGTATTCTTTTCAGCTGCAGATCATTTATATAAATATGATAACAATGAATTCTATAACGTTGATTTAGGTACAGCTAATTATATTATAAAAGAATTAACAATTTGTAATGATAAATTATACATATCAACAACTAAAGGATTATATATTTATGAAATAACTACTGATAAAGTTGTTGACACAATTCTTGCTAAAGAAAACGAAGAAGAAAATATTGAAGATTGTGTAATTATCGATAATTACGTTTATTACCAAAAAATTGACGGACTATATAATATTAATGATGAAAAAATATATGCTAATAGTAAAATCCTAGACATGACAAATTATGGAAATATAATCATAATGGGTGATGAAAATGGATTGCTTACTTTCTTTGATGTATCTAAAGGCAAATTGTTAGAAAAAACATATAACATAGAAACAAAAATTAATAGATTACTTTATTCAGAAGAAGAAAAAACAGTATTTATAGCTGCAGGGAATGGATTATATAGTATAAATCTAGAAAAAGATAGTGGCATATCCAGTGCAACAAACTTAAAGAACAATGATTCCTTAGTTGACTTACTAATAGATTATGAAGGAAATCTTTGGTTTGCAACATATAATATTGGTGTATCAATGCTATCAAAAAACGCCTTATCAGACCTTTTATTTGATGTTTCAGATAGTGAATTCGTATCTGGCTCAAGAAGAATTAACGCTATTGAAAAGTATGGAAACACATTATATTTAGTCTCTGCTGAAGGTATTAAATTGTATGATTTAGTAGAAGAAAAAATAATAGCAGATAATCCAATTCAAACAAAAATACAACAATATATAGATGATAATTCAGTTTCAGTTTATTCATATAACGATGCTGAAATTTTTAACAATTGTATGTATTTTGCCGTATATGGTGTTGGGTTAGTTGAATATAATTTATCAACAAAAGTAGTTAAAATATATGATAGTACATTCATAAATACAAATAGTGGAGTAGATGAAGAATACAGTTATACACTAAGATGCTTAAGAGCTTTTGATGATTTCTTAGTTATAGGCTATAAATATGGTATGATGAAGTTTGATGGAACAAACTTTAAAGTAACACATTTTTCTGAGCAATATCCGCTATATATTGATAAAGATCCTGATGGTAATATTAATTTTGCATATAACCATAAAGGTGTTTATTATATCAATAACAACTTAGATTATTCAAGCCTTAAAGTTGTTGGAACGAATGTCGCTGTTACTGATGGTGTATTAAAGTTTATGTATGATGAAGACGGAAAAGTCTTATATTATACATCATTTGGAACTCTTTATAAATCAACTAAAGGTAGTGGTAATACTTATAATATTACAGAAATAAACATTCCAAATGTAAAAGGCTCAATAGTTGAACTATCTAAAGTTGAAGTAAAAGACAAGAACGGAGACATTACATATAGATATGTACTAGCAAGTGAAAACCAAGTATATATTGCTAAAGAAATCAAAAATGGTTTAAGTGAATATCAAGTATTTGATTCAACAAATGGTCTTAAAAATGGTATTGCCGCTAATACATCAGGATACTATGATAAAGAAAATAATGTGTATTATTTTCAATCATTAGGTGGCGTATTCTCATTTGACTTCAATTTTGAACATGAAGCGCATCAAAGAATAAAAATAAAGTTAAATTCAATTATCGTAGATAATGAAAATTTAGATTTAAACAATTTAAAACTAAAGAAGAATGTTGATCGTATTACCTTCAATATTGCTGTATTTGCCTTTAGGCCAAATAAAGGTTATAAAGTATATTACAAATTAAGCGGTGTAGATAAAAAATATGTAGAATTAACAAGTGATAATACACAAGTATCATACACTAACTTAAAGGGAGGTAAATATACATTTAGTGCATATGTAATAGATGAATCAGGACAAGAAAGTATAAATAGAATAGAATACAATTTCTCAAAAACAATGAAGATTCAAGAACATACTTGGTTCATTGTTTTAATGGTTTTATTAGCAATATTAGTTTTAGTTGGAAGTGTCATTTTATACTTTAGAAGAAAAGTAAAGCAATCAATTAAACGACAATTAGAATATAAGAAGATTACTCTTGAATCTATTGAAGCAATTGCTCGTACAATAGACGTTAAAGACTCATATACAAATGGTCACTCTAGAAGAGTAGGATATTATTCAAGAGAAATAGCTAAGGCTATGAATTTAGATGAAAAACAAGTAGAAAATATCTTCTATACGGCATTATTACATGATATAGGAAAAATTGGTATTCCAATTTCTATCATAAATAAACCATCAAGACTTGATGATAAAGAATTTGAAATTATGAAGACTCATACTACTAAAGGTGGTAAAATTTTAAAAGATATTTCAACAATTCCAGGAATTGTAGAAGGTGCAATGTATCACCATGAAAAATATGATGGTACAGGCTATCCAAAAGGCTTAAAAGGTGAAGAAATACCACTAATAGCAAGAATAATATGTTGTGCAGATTGTTTTGATGCTATGGCAACAAAACGTAGTTATAAAGAGCCTTGCACAAAAGAATACATTATTAGTGAATTCAAACGCTGTAGCGGTACACAATTTGACCCTGAAATTGCTAAAGTAATGGTAAAATTAATTGAAGAGGATAAATTCAAGACAATTATGGAAGAAGATAAAAAACATAAAAATGATGATGTAATCACAATTGAAGATAGTAAAGACGGAGAATAATCTCCGTTTTTATTTATTATTTAAATTTTAATATATAAATATATTTTATTTGTGATATAATAGGAAATGGTGAAATAAAAAGAGAAAAGGAGAAAAAAAATCTTTATGAGTGAAGTTAAAAGATTTGAATACGACTGGGCTGGTCGTAAATTAGTAGTAGAAATAGGAGAAGTAGCTAAGCAAGCAAATGGTGCTGCGATGGTTCATTATGGTGATTCAGTAGTATTATCTACAGCTGTATCAATTAATAACCCAAGTGCATTAGACTTCTTCCCACTTATGGTAATTTACCAAGAAAAATTATATGCTGCAGGAAAGATTCCTGGAGGATTTTTAAGAAGAGAAGGTAGAAGTTCAGAACATGAAACTTTAACTAGTAGAGTTATTGATAGACCTATTAGACCTCTATTCCCTGAAGGATTTAGAAATGAAGTACAAATCGTTAATACAGTAATGTCAAGTGATCCTGACTGCTCAACAGAAATGGCAGCAATGTTCGGTTCTTCACTTGCTTTAATGATTTCAGATATTCCATTCTTAGGACCAATCGCAGGTGTTGAAGTAGGTAGAATTGATGGAAAATTTGTAATTAACCCTACACCTGAACAAAAAGAATTAAGCGATATTCAATTAACAGTTGCTGGAAATAAAGATGCTGTTAATATGATTGAAGCTGGTGCTAAACAAGTAGATGAAAGAGCTATGCTAGATGCTATTATGTTTGGACATGAAGAAATCAAAAAATTAATTAAATTCCAAGAAGAAATCGTAAAAGAAGTTGGAAAAGAAAAGATGAAAGTATCTTTATTTGAAGTAGATAAAGATGTTGAAGCATTAGTTTATGATTATGCAAAAGATAGATTATGTAAAGCTTTAGTTATTGAAGATAAATTAGAGCGTTATGCTGCTATTGATGCTATAAATGAAGAAACAGTAAAATATTTTGATCAAAAGACTTTTACTAAAATGGTAGGTAATTTAGAAGTTGTTGATACTGAAGCTAAAGAATTATACTTACATAGCGTAAAAGCAACACTAGATAAGATTATAAATGATGAATTTAGAAGATTAGTAACAGTTGAAAAAGTTAGACCTGATGGTAGAAAATTAGATGAAATTAGACCATTATCATCTAGAGTAGATGTATTACCTAGAACACATGGTTCAGCACTATTTACTCGTGGTCAAACTCAAAGTTTAAGTGTTACTACACTTGGTTCATTAGGTGAACATCAAATTATTGATGGTTTAGGTGAAGAAGATAACAAGAGATTTATGTTACATTATAACTTCCCACCATTCTCAGTTGGTGAAACTGGTAAATATGGTGCTCCAGGACGTAGAGAAATTGGACATGGTGCACTAGGTGAAAGAGCTCTTTTACAAGTAATTCCATCAGAAGAAGAATTCCCATATACTATTAGAGTTGTATCAGAAATTCTAGAATCAAATGGATCTTCATCACAAGCAAGTATTACAGCAGGCTGTATGTCTTTAATGGCTGCAGGTGTACCAATTAAAGCACCTGTTGCTGGTATAGCTATGGGATTAATTAAAGAAGGTAAGGATTATACAATTCTAACAGATATCCAAGGTATGGAAGACCATCTAGGAGATATGGACTTTAAAGTTGCAGGAACTCGTAATGGTATTACAGCACTACAAATGGATATAAAAATTGATTCAATTAGTGAAGATATTCTATGGGAAGCCCTACAACAAGCTAAAAAAGGTAGAATGGAAATTCTAGACCATATGGAAAAAACAATTCCATGTGTAAGACCAGAGCTTTCTCCATATGCTCCAAAAGTTAAGATGATGCATATTAATCCAGATAAGATTAGAGATGTTATTGGTGCTGGTGGTAAAGTTATTACTGAAATCATTGAACAATGTGATAATGTTAAGATTGATATTGAACAAGATGGTAGAGTATTTATCATGCATCAAGATTACGCTCCAATTGAAAAAGCAATGGAATTAATTAATAATATAATTAGAGAAGCTGAAGTAGGTAAAATCTATGAAGCTAAAGTTGTTAGAATTGAAAAATTTGGATGCTTCGTTCAAATTTGGGATGGATGTGAAGGCTTAGTACATATTTCTAAACTTGCTAAAGATAGAGTGGAAAAAGTAGAAGATGTAGTTAAAGTTGGAGATCAAATTCTAGTTAAGTGCATTGGTATCGATGAAAAGGGAAGAATTGATTTCTCTAGAAAAGATGCATTTGAAAATAAGCAATAAATATATTAAATCCTATCAATTATGGTAGGATTTTTTATTTTTTATAAAAAAGTCATTGTTTTAACTTTAAATTTACTTATAGTTTTGTTAAAATATAAGTGATGTGGTAACATCCATTTTAATGTTACACAAATATATAAAAAAGAGAGAGGAACAAAATGGAAAATTCAAATTTAGTTTATGGTGTAAAAGATAGACCTAATTTTGGTAAAGTTCTAGTCTTTGCACTACAACAATTGTTAGCTATTTTAGCAGCAACAATTGCCGTACCATCTATTATTGGAAACGGAATGAGTCAATCAGCAGCTCTTTTCGGTGCAGGTGCTGGTACTCTAATCTATTTATTATTTACAAGATTTAAGTCTCCAGTATTCCTTGGAAGTTCATTTGCATTCTTAGGAAGTATGGTAGCAGCATTCGCAGGAGCAGTAACAGTTAATGCTGGATTCCTAGGCTTAATCATTGGTGCAATCCTTGCAGGTTTAGTTTATGTAGTCCTAGCAATGATTATTAAAGCATGCGGAACAGGCTGGATTAATAAGATTATGCCAGCAGTAGTTATTGGCCCAACAGTAGCATTAATCGGTTTATCATTAGCTGGAAATGCTGTTGGAGATATTATGAATTCAAATTATGGATTTGGTCCATCAAATGATGGTTCAGGAACTCTACAATGGGTTAACACAGCAAGTATTTGTATCGGTTTACTTACATTATTTGTAACTATTATTTGTTCAGTATTTGGTAAGAAAATGTTAAAAATGATTCCATTTATCATTGGTATCGCTGCAGGTTATTTAGCAGCAACAGCTGTTACAGCAATTGGTCATTTTGGACATTATGATAGTTTAAATCTAATTCATTTTGAAGTATTTAAAAATATGAAATGGTATCCTGATTTTGCCTTTATTAACGCATTTAAGTCATTCAAAGACTTTGGTGATGTAGGAACATTCTTCTCATATTTAGGAACAATTACTCTTGCATATGTTCCAGTTGCATTCGTAGTATTTGCTGAACATATCGCAGACCACAAGAACTTATCATCTATTATTGACCAAGATTTACTAACTGATCCAGGTCTAGATAATACATTACTAGGTGATGGTATTGGTTCTATGGTTGGTGCATTCTTTGGTGGATGTCCAAACACAACTTATGGCGAATCAATAGGATGTGTAGCTATCTCTGGAAATGCTAGTGTTATTACTATTTTCGTTACAGCTTGTATGGCAATTGTAGCTTCATTCTTTGCTCCATTTACTACATTATTATCAACTATTCCTGGTTGTGTAATGGGTGGTGTATGTATCGCATTATACGGATTCATCGCTGTATCTGGTTTAAAGATGATTCAAAATGTTGATTTAGGAGATAATAGAAACTTATTCGTAGTTTCAGTTATTCTAATTTGTGGTGTTGGTGGATTAACACTTAACGTTTTAGTTGGAACTTCAATTTTTGGTGGAGTATTATTCTATAAGACTGTTAAACTAACAAGTATTGCTACAGCATTAATCTTAGGTATTATTGTAAATGCTATTTGTTCAATCGGTAGAAAAGAAAAAGCTGTATCAGTAATTGATAATGGTGTAGACGTTGATGAATTAGAAGCTAGTCTTCAAGCTGAACTTGAAGAAGAAGTTGCTGAGGAAGAAACTGAAGAAGCTACTGATGAAGAATTAACTTTAAAGGATTTAGACATTCTTAAAGAACAAGGTCTAATTTCTGATGAAGAATACGAAGAAAAGAAAAAGAATTTAAAATAATAAATAAAAAATTAAGGTGAGATTATTTTCTCACCTTTTTTCTTTTTATATTAAACGCATTATATAATCTTCAACAATTAACAATAAATCATCTAAATTAACATTTAAATTTCCTTTAAAATAATCAACATATGTATAAATAATACCACTAGCGATAATATCAATTTGAATCTCTCTATTATCCTTATTCTTACTTAAAACATCAAATCTTTTATCATTCGATAAATTCTCTATTATTATTTGTTTTATTTTATGTACAAATGAAAAGTATAAGTCACTAGACATAAGCATTTTATATAAAGATTCATTTTCTTTTAAAATAGTATTTATTTTCTTTAAATAAGGAGCAATTTCTTCTTTATGAGCTTTAGAATAATCATTAATTGTATTTTTAACTAAATCAACTATTTCACCACCAAACTCCTCAACAACAGCATATATATCTTCATAATGACAATAAAAAGTAGATTTAGAAATATCAGCACGTTCTACAACTTCCTTAACGCTAACTTTATCAATATCATGCTTTTCACTTAAAAGCTCCGCAAAAGCCTTTCTAATCATTTTTTTACTTCTAATCGCATTTCTGTACTCTTTCATACTAAAACCTCCATAATTGGTCAATTTTATGCATTTAGTCCAATATTAGACTATTGGATTAAAAGTGGTAGTTCAATCACTTTACAAATCATAGTATACTACTTTTGGAATTAAAAATCAAACTCAAGTTTAAAATTATATTCAAGAACGAAAATAAATTGTAGTATTAAATTAAACTCGAGTAGATAGGAGGATAAAAATGAGTGTAATCGAAGTAAATCATCTAACAAAAGATTATGGATTTGGTCGTGGCGTATTTGATGTATCCTTTAAGATTGAAAAAGGTGAAGTATTTGGCTTTTTAGGTCCTAATGGAGCTGGAAAGAGTACCACAATAAGACATTTGATGGGGTTTTCAAAACCGCAAAAAGGTAATACTAAAATATTTGATAAAGAAACATTTGATAGCTACTATCAAATATTAAATAATGTAGGTTATATTCCTGGTGAAATTGCCTTACCACAAGGCTTAACAGGCTATAGTTTTATAGATATGATGCAAAAAATGTATGGAAAGAAAAATGATTTTATGCTTAAAAGAATGCTTGATATGTTTAAGCTAGAAGATAATGTTTTAAAAATGGAAACTAAACGTATGAGCTTAGGTGTTAAAAGAAAGCTTGCCATAGTTACAGCATTTATGTCTGATCCTGATGTATTAATTCTAGATGAACCAACATCAGGGCTTGATCCTGTGATGCAAGAAGTATTCATTAACTTTATTAAAGAAGAAAAATCTAGAGGTAAAACTATATTACTATCTAGTCATATATTTTCTGAAGTAGATGCTACATGCGATAGAATATGCATTATTAAAGATGGTAAGATTGTTAGTGAATTTGTTGCTAATGATTTAAAACATGCCACATTAAAACAATTTAAAATCACTTTCAATAATTTAAAATCACTAGAAGATTTTATTGATAATAAAAAAGAATTCATTAATATAATTGATACAAATAAAGATAAATTAACAATTAATCTAACTTGTTTAGATAAAGATATAAATGAATTTATAGATTATATATCAAATTATAATATAAAAGAATTTACTAACATTAAAGAAACCCTACAAGACTTCTTTATGAAATTCTATAAAGAGGATAAAGACTTTGGAGGTGCTTTATAATGGAAAAAATAATTGAGATTAAAAATCTTACTAAAGATTATGGTGATGATAAGGGTATATTTGGTATTAATTTAGACATTTATAAAGGTGAAATGATTGGGTTTGTTGGAACTAACGGCAGTGGTAAAACAACAACAATTAGAAACATTTTAGGCTTTATAAAACCTACTAGTGGAGAAGTAGTAGTAAACGGATTAAATAGCTGGGAAAATCAAAGTGAAGTAGCTAAGTTAATAGGTTATGTACCTGGTGAAATAGCTTTCCCTGATTTAAAAACAGGTACTAACTTCTTAAAAAGTCAAGCCGAATACTTAAATGTTACTGATTTAAGTTATGCAAATAGTCTAATAGAAAAGTTACAATTAGACCCAAGAGCTAACTTAAAGCGTATGAGTAAAGGTATGAAACAAAAAACAGCCTTAGTTGCTGCACTTATGGCTGATAAACCAATAATTATTCTAGATGAGCCAACTACAGGGCTTGATCCGCTTATGCGTGATGCATTCTTAGAGATAATAAAAGAAGAGCATAAAAAAGGTAAAACAATATTTATGTCAAGTCATATGTT
>Ga0247611_10000629_pt1 | contig 69687 bp, 67 predicted proteins | sample 177DNAGHGhighgp2_FD_192422 | JGI IMG/M metagenome (GOLD analysis project Ga0247611, IMG submission 192422) | Sheep rumen microbial communities from Palmerston North, Manawatu-Wanganui, New Zealand - 1770 DNA GHGhigh gp2 | ecosystem: Host-associated > Mammals > Digestive system > Stomach > Rumen...
CGAGAGCTCTTGTTTATGGACTGGAACATGCCCTAAAACAGGGCGAATGCTCGGTACAATACGCGCTATGTAGCTTATAATGAGTCATATAATTAAAAAATAACTAAGTATTGTTTCAAAGTAACCAATTCAATTACAGTAACCACTTTGGTTACACCAAGTTCTTAATAAAGAAATCCATTCCATATTGCTATTTTCATAAAACACGAATTCCCAGAAATTTATCACGAATTATCATCAATTTAAATTTTGAATAATTCGTGGATAATTTATGATAATTCGTGTTGAAGTTCATCGGAAAGGTCGCGGAAGAAGTCATAATTCAACGCTTTGGAAATACGCTCAAGCAGGGCAATGTCAATGTTTTCCTTGCGGAAAATCCTATGGATATGCGGGCGGGCGCAGCAAATATCCTCCGCCAACTTTGTGGCCGTAACGCCCTGCTGCCGCATTATCTCCTTGATATGTTGCCCGATGTGCATAAAAAAGCGTGGAATTTGTTCAACTTGCCGAACACCGGGTTTCCACTCCCACCTTATCAACAAGTCATTCCACGCCAAAATACATTGGCGTTTCATAACGGCTTCTTGATAAGGTGTCTCAAAAGAGACTATGTGGAAATTGGTGTTCAAGAATTCGTTTCTGAAAAGCTATTCTATAGGATTATGTGTCTGTGTTTATTGTGCTTTTTGTTGTGTTGATTGGTATTATATAGTTGATTTATTATAGTTTTACATATTCATTTCTTCTTCCAAATACGAATACACATAACCTGGACTTTGAAAAAACAATCCCGTTTCGGGGTTAGCTATTTTTTGGAAAGTCGTTGATTCATAGTAGCATCTGAAGGCTTCGTCCATACTCATACCCTTCCGCTCCATCAGCATGGCTATCAAGTCTTTCGAAAGGGTTTCTTTCAAATACCGAAATTCTGCTGGCGTTACATTCATACTTTCTTCAATTTTGAAATGGCCAAAGGTGTGCAAAAAGCATATTGAAAAGTGATACCTTTATAATAATGAAGGTTTTTGAGGAATTCCGTCAAAGAAATCTTCCTTTCCCTCAAGTCACGAATCTGAACACCAACCGTATCATTGGCAATCGGCCCATAAACCAAATCATAATCGTGCTGAAAATCCTGCCTCTCGTCGCGATTGTTATACACGAACTCCGCCCATTCCTCTGTATACTCCTCGAAACGCTTGACTTTCAAATCATCTAGCGATAATTCATCAAACTCAAAAACGGAAATCTCGGCTGAGCCTCCACCCGTCAGCACTTTGAACTTTGCCATCTCTCGGGCTTGTTTTTCATCTGCCGAAAGATAAAATGCCTTTCCAAAATCCTTGTACGGACGCGACTTGGCAAGGTCTATTTCATCGATTATCATATTTGAGCCATGATACAACAACATTACAAAGTCCCTCCGTTTCTTCTGCAATACGAGGCCATGCCGTCAACACTGTCGGCAAACGAAAGCGTATGCATGATGCCATAGCATTGCTCTATCAATTTCATCCCATTGTAACGGTCAATATATCTGAAAGAGTCCGCTTCCGAAAGGCCAAAACGTTTGGCAAACTCATTCACCAAGGCAATGGTGTACTCGATAATATCAAGTGTTCGTTTAGACATTACAGTTCGTATTCATCCGCAAAAATAGCAAAAATCCCGAAAACCAGTAGTTTTCACTCCAATTTTTCACGAAAGCGCCACTTCCACCCAGTGTCCATTCTTGAAATTGACTACACTACGATACCCTGCCTTCTTCAAAGCTTCCTCTGCAGCGGCAAATTCAAGTGTGATTTCGCTGAAATGATGCGCATCGGCGGAGATGATAGCGGGAACGCCCATTTTGCAGGCTTCCTCCATCAGCCACGGCGAAGGATAGAAGCCATTGTAGCGTTTCTTGTAGATGCCGCGCGTGTTGATTTCCATTACTAGGCCTTTCTCGCGGATGAGGTCGAGAGTCTCAAGGGCGAGTTTGCGGTACCACGGCTCGTCTTCATGGAAATAACGATCGCGGTTGTGCATCTTGATTTTATCGAAATGGGCGATGATGTCAAACTGCTCCTTTTCAATCATTTCGTTCGACTGCTCGAAGAAACGGCGCACGGCACGACGGATGTCGCCATTGAAGAACTTTTGCAGGCCTTCGTCATAGACTTCCCACTTAGGGCCGTCGATGAACCAGATTTCATCAGCCAGAGGTCCCTGAGCCTGTCGAAGGGCCGGATTAATAACAAGATGAACTCCACCAATCAAATAATCAAGATGATACTTCTCCTTAGTTACGGCAAAAGGCTCGGAAACGCCAGTAAGGTAGTCCGCCTCCAAGGCGCAGTAGATATCGATTTTGTCCTTGAATTCCTCCTTCAATTGGGCGATTTCCGCCACGTAGCTGGGCATATCGGCTGATTTCACCGAAAATGTGTTGTCGAAAGGCAACGGACTATGTTCCGAAAAACCAATCGTAGTTAAGCCTTGACGGATGGCCTCTTCCACGATTTCCCGAGGCTGGGATTTGCCGTCGGAATAAATGCTATGGGTATGTAGATTGAAGTTTTGCATGATTGCTCTTTTTCGGTTTTATGTAGAAAGAATTATGCAAAAATACGGCTTTTTGCAAAAAAATCTTCTTGATTTGTAACTTTTCGGCGATTTCTCCGTATTACTATGGAAATTCAAATCTAATCAACAATGAAAACACAAATCTTAAACAGAGCTTTGATGCTGATGGCTTTATGCCTCGTTGCCTTTGGTTGCAACGCCCAAAAAATCGACAACTCCACCGTGAAAACCATCGACTTGAACCGCTATGCTGGCGAATGGTACGAGATTGCCCGTTTTGACCACCGTTTTGAACGTGACCTTGACTATTGCAAAGCTACCTACGTGCTGTGTTGCGACAACCGAATCAATGTTTTAAATACAGGTCAGAAAAACGGCCAATTCAAGTCTTCATCAGGGAAAGCCAAGACAACCAAAGAGCCTGGCCGCCTGCGCGTTTCCTTCTTCGGGCCTTTCTATTCTGATTACCGTGTCATGATGCTTGACCCTGATTATCAGTATGCCCTCGTAGGCAGCAAAAGCGCAAAGTACCTTTGGATCCTTTCTCGCACACCGAAACTGGATGAGAACGTAAAGCAAGCCATTCTTGCAGAAGCCACACGCCGAGGCTACGATGTCAGCAAGCTTATTTGGGTAAAGCAATGAATGGTTTGTAGGACTGTCATACTATGGCCGCCGCACGACGAATTTTCGAAGCGGCTGCCTCGGTGCGACAGCCCTACATGGTGGAAACCACCTTATAAACCTTATCCCCGCGCCTCACCAACGACTTCACGGGAATGGAACAATACTCGCCTTTGACGGTTTGCTCCACCGAACCCAAATCCACGCGGATTTCGCTCAAAGTGTCTTCATAAACGCCGGTTGTCGGACCGATAATCATGATTTGTTCGCCGAGTTTGAGGTCGTGGCTGTCCATTCGGATTTCGGCCACGCCTAATTTGCTGTAGTAGTTGGTAATCAGGCCGATATATTCCTTGGTTTGGGTGGCTTGCGAGCCGTATTGCTTTGACCACTCGAAGGTACGGCGGCCCAAATAATAGCCATCCCAGAAGCCACGGTTGTAAACGCTTTTCAGCCGTTCCATCCAAGCGTCGATTTTCTCTTGCGTGAACGTACCTTCCTGTATGGCCTTCACCGCCTCGCTGTAGACCGAAACCGTCAGTTTGGTGTATTCCGGCGAGCGACCACGCCCCTCGATTTTCAAGACTTCAACACCTGCATCCAAGACCCTGTCCAAGAAAGGCAGCGTGCAAAGGTCTTTGGGCGACATAATGTATTCATTGTCAAGCATTAACTCGTAGCCTTCCTCGCGCTCGCGCACATCGTAGCCGCGCCTGCAAAGTTGGAGGCAAGCACCACGGTTCGACGACGAGTTGAACAAGTCCTGGCTCAGGTTGCACTTGCCCGAGATGGCCATACAAAGTGCGCCGTGGCAGAACACTTCGATGCGCACCAAGTCGCCATGAGGTCCGCGAATCTGCTGACGTTCAATTTCTTCAGTGATGTGCCTGACTTGGTCAATGTTCAGTTCGCGGGCGGTCACCATCACGTCAGCGAACTGCGAATAGTAGCGCACGGCCTCAAGGTTGGTGATGTTGCATTGGGTCGACATGTGTACCTCGACACCGATTTGTCGGGCATATTGAATCACGCTTTGGTCGGAGGCGATGATGGCCGAGATACCGTTGGTCTTGATGGCATCGAGCAGCTGGTGCATCTCCTCCATCTCCTCGTCATAGATGATGGTGTTGACTGTGACATAACTCTTTACGCCGTTTTCGTTGCAGGTCTCGGCCAGTTGGCGCAGGTCGTCCAAAGTAAAGTTCTTCGCCGAGCGAGAGCGCATGTTGAGCTTACCGATGCCGAAGTAAACGCTTCCGGCGCCAGCTTGTATGGCGGCTGCCAAGGCTTCGTAAGAGCCCACGGGAGCCATGATTTCTATGTGTTTTTTCATAGGCATTATAAAAAAACCAGCCTGAAACTCAAGCTGGCTTTGACAAAGTCGGGATGACAAGATTCGAACTTGCGGCCTCTTCGTCCCGAACGAAGCGCGCTACCGGGCTGCGCTACATCCCGAACCGTTTTGCGCTGCAAAATTACACAATATTTTGATATGGTGTACTATTAATTGGTCAGTTTTTTCTTTTCCGTCAAAAACTGATAATGCCCAAATGCTCCAAAAGGATTTTCAATCCTATGATAATCAATATAATACCACCAATAATCCCCGCAGACTTTTCATATTTCGCACCAAACACATTGCCGATCTTTACGCCCAAGACGGAGAAAACAAAGGTGGTCAGACCGATGACGAGCACCGACGACCACAAATTCACTTGGATGCAGGCAAAAGAAACACCTACTGCCAAGGCATCGATGCTGGTGGCAATGGCCAAAAAGAACATTGTCTTTAAATCAAGGGAATTGCTTTCTTTATCCTCTTCCTTGTTATCCCAAACGGCCTCACGAATCATGTTGGCACCTACCAAAAAGAGCAAACCAAAGGCAATCCAATGCGCGTAAGAATCGATAAAGTCCTCAAATTGGGCACCCAAAAAATACCCAATGACAGGCATCATGACCTGGAATCCACCAAACCATAAGGCACAAATTATGGCCATGCGCCAAGAGAATTTCTTGGTGGTCAAGCCTTTGCAGATGGAGACTGAGAAGGCATCCATGGAAAGTCCAACGGCAATCAATAGTAGTTCGAGGAAGGACATTTCAATTGATTTATGGCGCAAAAATAGGATTATTTTTGGCTGTAATAGAAAAAACCATACTTTTGCAACCATTAAAACTGACACGAATATGAAAAGGACCTTACTACTAATGCTCGCCCTGCTATTGGCTGCGGGCACCTTCGCACAAGACAAGCCAAAGAAAGCCAAGAAAGAAAAGACCTACAACGAAAAAGGCGAAATCATCAAGAAAGGCTGGAACTTTGGTCCCCTGCCCGTGGTGGGCTATGATGCCGACTTGGGCTTCCAGTACGGAGTGACTTGCGACATCTTCAACTTCGGCGACGGCTCGCGTTATCCCCGTTACAACTACAAGTTCAACGTGGAAGCCTCGCGCTACACCAAAGGATCGGGCGTGTTCCGCTTCTATAGCGACATGCCTTACGTCGTGAAAGACACCAAACTCTTTTTCGACGTGACCTATTTCTACGCCAAGAAATACGAGTTTTTCGGCTTCAACGGCTTCGAAGCCAGCACATTCGATCCTTATGCTGGTTTAGAAGGCATTAAGAGCGGCTACCATTTCATCAACCGCAACCAATTCCGCTTTGTGGGCAGTATGCAAAGGCCTTTCTTCGGCGTACCCAACCTCTACTGGACAGCAGGCTTGGCCTACTCCAACACCAAGGTCGACCGAATCAACCTGAAAGGCTACGAAGACCAAGTGACATTGTATGAAAACTATGTGAACAATAATATCATCAAGGAAGATGAGGCCCACGGCGGCAACACTACGCAAATTCGCCTCGGCATGGTCTACGATAGTCGCGACCACAACAGCGACCCGACGAAGGGCATCTATGCTGAAGCCACTCTTGTCGGCGCCCCCGACTTCATCGACCGCAAAGGTTACAGCAACCTGTCGTACACCTTCTTGTGGAGACACTACATCCCCGTTTATAAAGACAAACTGACCTTTGCCTACCGTTTGGGCGCACAAAATCGCCTTGCAGGTAAGACCCCATGGTATATGATTAACAACCTGAATACCATGTTCTTCCAGAAGATGTACACCGAAGGTTTGGGTGGTAGCGTGACCATGCGTGGCGTGAATCGCAACGGCGTACTCGGCGAAGGCTTCGCTTTCGCCAATTTGGAGCTGCGCTGGCGCATTGTGGGCTTCCAGTTCATTAATCAAAACTGGCAAGTGGCTTTGAATCCCTTCTTCGATGCAGGTATGGTGACGCAAAAATTCCGCGAAAAGGAAATGATAGATGCGGAGCCGATGATGCCCGCCATCCCAGATTGTGGTCCGATGTATTATAGCGGCGACAAAGAGAGCATCCACATGGCTGCTGGCTGTGGCCTCAAACTCATCATGAACCGCAACCTTGTTGTGTCCGTCGACTTAGGCAAAGCCTTGGACAAACGCGACGGCAATGGCTTAAAACCTTTTATCGGATTTAATTATATTTTCTGATTTTTTGGAAACAAATCTGACATAAATCTTATATAAATTGAATACAAAGCAATCGGTCAACGAGGATTTATCCTTGTTGACCGATTCTTATTTGTAACAGATTTGTGGTAGATTTGTTTCCCTTACTTCGCTTTGCCTTGGTTGGCGACGGCCGCCATCAGTGCTGCCACCTTCTCGGGATCACCGAGGAAGAAGTCCTTTTGGAGCTTCATGTTGTCGTCAAACTCGAAGACATACGGGATACCAGTAGGAATATTGAAGGCTATGATCTCATCGTTGCTCATGCCTTTCAGCACCTTCACCACACCACGCAAGCTGTTACCGTGAGCAACAACCAACACTTGGTCGTGGGTCTCAAAGGCCTTCATGATGTTGTTCTCGTAGTAAGGCATCACACGCTCGATGGTGTCGCAAAGGGCCTCGGTGAGCGGGATTTGATCGTCGGTGAGCTCGGCATAGCGCGGGTCCATGCGCGGGCTTTTCGGGTCGTTCATATCTAACGCAGGCGGACGCACATCGAAGGCGCGACGCCACAGGCGCACTTGCTCGTCGCCGTATTTCTCAGCGGTCATCTTCTTGTCAAGGCCTTGCAGCTGGCCATACGATTTCTCATTAAGTCTCCATGACTTGTACACTGGCAGCCAGTCCATGTCCATGGCTTCGAGAGCCAAGTTCAAGGTCTTGATGGCGCGCTTCAGATAAGAGGTGAAGCAGATTTCAGGTTTGTAACCGTTTTCTTTCAATGTTTTGCCTGCTTCGATGGCTTCTTGTACGCCTTTCTCCGAAAGGTCCACATTGGTCCACCCCGTAAAGAGGTTCAATTTGTTCCATTCACTTTCTCCGTGACGGATAAGGATTAATTTCTTCATTGTTTAATTGCTTATTGTTGAATTAATTACGTTGAATCTTCGATTTGTTTAATCGCTGTTTTCTTTTCTGGGTCGGTGCCGTTTCGGTTGTTCTTCTTGGACTTCCGTTTCTTCAGCTTCTTCCGTTGTCGGTTCGGTTGGGATTTCTGTGGGTGCGACTTCGACCTGAGGCATCTCGGCTTCAACACGTCGGAAGATGTCGTCCTTATCCCTAGGTCGGGCATCGTCGTGCCATTTGAAACCTTGTAAATAGCGTCTGCTTTCTATAAGATCATCTTCGGGATACATAGTTTCCGTGATGCCTTTGAAGCCTTTTATCTTGGAGATCCCTTTATTTTTCATCTCAATAACCATGGTTTCCGATTTCGAAACATCGATGCCGATAAGGCCTCCGTCATCGTCACGAATCCAATAGATGGTCTCGGCATTGTCGCCATCCACGTTGACATGATGGATATCGCCGTCTTTGAATAGTGAGGTGATGTCCATCCCTTTGATTTGGTTGAAACCCTCAATGGTATCTTGTGAAATGATGAAAGCATTACCTTTTTGCAGCACCCATTCCACCGTGCTCTCTTTGATTTTGATATCGATATCCGTGCCCGACATCTGGCTGTCTTCAGCCCAAAGGATGGGTGCCACACGCATCCTAATGGTGGAATCGGACATCAAGTAAGTCAAAGTGTCGCATTTGCCTTGCAGGTCCGACTTAAAGAAGCGCACATGTCGGCGGGCGATGAGTTTTTTGGCCTCTTCTTTCTGTTTGTCGAAATGCAAAAACAAGGTGTCGCCATGGATATAAAGCGAGTCACCACCGTCATAACTAATAGCATAGGCACTGTCTGTTGCAAAACTAAATCCTTGGTCTTCCCACATTTCCACATAATCGCCACGCATGATGACTTTATATGAAGTGTCAATCATATCCACTTGGCTATAAGCCTGAGCCAGACCCCGGTTGCGGTCGTAGAAGATAGAATCCGACCACATCAGCTGGGTCTTGTTGTGCATGAAAGGCCGTTGGTCGAGATACACATAATCTTCATTCACAAGATAATAACCATGCTTACCTTCCAGCACATTCTCTTTATTGATTATGGTTGTTGGCCCTTGGAACCACATCTTTTCGATGCCTGTGTTGTAAAACAAAGTATCGGTGTACATCTGGTATTTCGGGCTGTAGACCTCCACATTCTCAAAAAACGAGAACTCCTTAAGTCGGTCACGATAATAGCCGTAATGGCTTTTCAGGGTTTTGTCGCCACGGATTGTGGTTGCACTATCTGGGTAACTGGCCAAATGCAGGTTGCGGTCGTAAGTCAAGTATTCAGTATAAAGCATGGTGGAGTCGTCACGCAGACGTACATTGTCGTGAAACTCGGCAAAGCGTGTGTTTCCGTCATAATCCAACAAGTCACTGAAAATTTCCACACTGTCGTTGACGATGATGTGTACATTCTGGAAAGCGTTGAAATTGTTGGTCTTCTCATAGAAATAGGCACTATCGCAGAAAAAATAGGCTGAGTCGTGGCGCATCTTCACATGACCGATGAGGCGTTGCATGTCGCCCATGCTTTTCGAAAAAGTGGCCACATCGTAATGCTCGATATGGATGCGGGTCTTCTTGCGTTGCACAGTGTCTTGCTCCTGAGCCACAAGCATTTGTGACAACAGGAAGAAAAACGAAACTATGAGCAAAAACTTGGCTTTCATCATTTCAATTAATGCCGCAAAATTAAGATTATTGTTGGAATTGGAGGGCATAAAAGAAAAAACAACTATTTTTGGTCGGCTCTTCGATGGGCTCAGGGACCTTTGCCAAACAAAAAGTGAAGGGTGCCTGGGTCTGTCGATGGCTCCGTTTCAACAATTCAACAATCAACAATTCAACAAATGTCTATCAAAGAAGCCCAAACCGCCGTTGACGAATGGATTAAAACTTACGGCGTGCGTTATTTCAGCGAACTGACCAACATGGCCCTGCTGACCGAAGAAGTCGGCGAACTGGCCCGCATCATTGCCCGCACCTATGGCGACCAATCGTTCAAAGAATCAGACAAAAACCGCAACATGGCTGACGAGATGGCCGACATCTTTTGGGTGCTGCTCTGTTTAGCCAACCAAACCGGAGTAGACCTTACTGAGGCCTTCGCAAAAAACATGGAGAAAAAGACCTCGCGCGACCGAGAGCGGCATATCCACAACGACAAATTGCGCGACCCCATTGCATAAAAAATGTGGAGACGGTGTGCACTCCGTCTCCACAAAAAACAATGAATTCAAGATGATTACAAATTACATTGTCTTAGCCCATGTGTCTTTCAATGCCACGGTGCGGTTGAAGACCAAATGATTCGCCGTGCTGTCCTTGTCGACGGTGAAATAGCCGATGCGCTGGAACTGGAAGTGGTCGAGCGGCTTGGCATCGGCCAAGAATTCCTCCACGTAGCACACGGGACGTACCTCAAGCGAGTTGGGGTTCATCATTTCCTTCATGGCTTCCAATGCGGTCTTGCCTTCGTTTTGCAGACGAGCGAGTTCATCGCGCGGATTTTCTACTTTCCAGAGACGATCATACATGCGCACCTCGGCTTGAAGGCAACGCTCGCAGCTCACCCAGTGGATGGTGCCTTTCACCTTACGATTGGCGCCAGGCATGCCGCTCTTTGTGTCGGGGTCGTACTCGGCGTAAACCTCGACGACTTCGCCATTTTCGTCCTTCTTGCAGCCCGTGCATTTCACGATGTAAGCGTTTTTCAAGCGCACTTCGTTGCCTGGGGTCATGCGGAAGTATTTCTTCGGAGCATCCTCCATAAAGTCCTCTTTCTCAATCCATAATTCACGGCTGAAGGCAATCTTGTGGCTGCCAGCTGTTTCGTCTTCAGGGTTATTGATGGCTTCCATTTCCTCCACCTGTCCTTCAGGATAGTTGGTGACGACCAGTTTCACCGGATTGACCACAGCAGCCACACGGGTGGCTGTGGCATTGAGGTCCTCACGGATGGCACTTTCCATCAGGGCGAAGTCGTTCAGAGCATCGTAGGTGGTATAACCAATCTTGTCGATGAACTTATGGATGCCACCTGGGGTGTAGCCACGGCGACGGAAGCCACAGATTGTGGGCATTCGCGGGTCATCCCAGCCGCTCACTAAGCCCTCGTTGACAAGGACGAGCAGGTTGCGCTTGCTCAAAAGGATATAGTTGAGGTTCAGCTTGTTGAACTCGGTCTGACGCGGACGGTTGTCGTCCATGTTGTCGCCTTCGCCACGGATTTCCTTGAGCCAATCGACGAACAAGTCGTAAAGGGGACGGTGCACTACAAACTCAAGTGTGCACAATGAGTGAGTAACACCTTCAAAGTAGTCGCTTTGCCCATGGGCGAAGTCATACATCGGGTAGGCGTGCCACTTGGTGCCCGTGCGGTGGTGCGGCGTGTCGACCACACGATAGATAATCGGGTCGCGGAAGTGCATGTTGGGGTTGGCCATGTCAATCTTGGCGCGAAGCACCATCTTGCCCTCGCCAATCTCGCCATTGTTCATCTTGTTGAACAAGTCGAGCGATTCCTCAATGGGACGGTTGCGGTATGGGCTTTCCACACCAGGTTGCGTAGGCGTGCCTTTCTGAGCGGCAATCTCCTCGGAGCTCTGCTCGTCGATGTAGGCTTTACCTCTTTTTATTAATTCTATGGCAAAATCCCAGAGTTGCTGGAAGTAATCGGAGGCATAGTATTCGTTGCCCCACTGGTAGCCAAGCCATTGGATATCCTCTTTGATGGCATCGACATACTCCATGTTCTCCTTGGTGGGGTTGGTGTCGTCGAAGCGCAGGTTGCACACGCCGCCATGTTGTGCGGCAATGCCGAAGTCGAGGCAGATGGCCTTGGCGTGGCCAATGTGAAGGTAACCGTTCGGCTCTGGGGGGAAGCGTGTCTGCACACGTCCGCCGTTCTTGCCGTTAGCAAGGTCTTCTTCCACTTTCGCTTCAATGAAATTGAGCGACTTCTTTTCCGTTACTTTTTCTTCTTCAGGGTTTGTCATAGGATGTTGAATCGTTGATTGTTGATTGTTTAATTGTTGTCTTTAGTATGCTTTGTATTTATCGCCAGTCTTCTCGATAAGGATCCGATAATACTCATCGCTATACTTGGGATGCTCGCTCTTGATGGGCGTGTATTTCTGTCCAGGCTTATTAGGTTGGGCAGTATTCAGATTGCCGTCCATATACTTCATGAACAATTGCTGATAGAATTTCTTCCAACCTTGCGTCATCTTATTGGCTTGGTTGCAGGAGAATTGGGTGAGTTCCTTAACCTGCGCTTCTCTTCCTTTGATGGTATTAACGCGTGCATCCAAAGTGGGGATTTCTTTTTCCACCCAATTGGTCTCCATCTCACGTTGGCGTTTGCGAATTTCGGGATGGATGTAGTTGTACTTCGTGTAGGCCCAGTTGCTCATCTGGTTGAAGGTCCAGAAGGCGGAGGTCTCCGACCATTCGCTCATCGAACCGTTGCCTTCGCGGAAGCACTCGGGAATTTCGGTCATGCAGGTGTACATGGGGCAGTAGACGCAGTTGTCGGTGTCGTCGACGCCGAACCAAATGATACCACCGATAGGCCATTCATGATAACCGCGGCTTTGCGCGACAAAGCTGAAGCCTGTCTGTTGGGTGGCGGTGGTGCGCTCATGCACGTAGGTCACGCCATCAACCTCCCAATCCATGGGACGCCAACGGTAAGGGCAGTGGAACGGACCAGCACCCACGTCTTGCGACATGTCGAGTTCAGTGCCTTCGAGATGGTCGCGCATGAAGTCCATCATGTCGAGAACACTGATTTTTCTGTTGGGCAACACCCACAAAGGCATACGGTTGGTGGGGAAGTTGTCGGGAGTTTGGCACATGCCTGCGGTATAAGGCTGCACACGCTTGATGTCGCGACCTGTAGCGTAGCCCCAATAGTCCTTCATGTTGTCGGTCACCTTGTTAAACATGGCCCACACGCGAAGGTCGCAGAAACGGGCACCGTCGAAAGTAACGGGGTTGTAGACATCGGAGAAGGAGAACTTATCGTCCGGACCATCATACAATTTGGCTTGCTTGGCGAAGCTGATGACATCATCAGCATAGACACAGTCGATGTTCGGGTCTTTCAGGAGTTTGTCGATATTCTTGAAAGTGATGCTGGTCTTGCATTTACGCGTGGCCAGTGGGAAGGTGGTGATGCGAGCCTGGTTGGCGTGACCGCTCACATAACCATCGGGAATGCGGCGAGCTACCCACACGGCGCCTTTGTTATCCTTGCCTTTGCCAATCATCTCAAGGATCCAGCACTCTTCGGTGTCGGAGATGGAGAATGACTCGCCTTCGCTGACATAACCGTAGTTGGCCACCAGTTCACCCATGCACTTGATGGCTTCGCGGGCGGTCTTGGCACGTTGCAAGGTGATGTAAATCAGGCTACCATAGTCGATGATGCCAGGGCCTTCCCAAAGGCTTTCGATACCACCGTAGGTCGTCTCACCAATGGCCAGTTGGTATTCGTTCATGTTGCCGACCACATTATACGTATGTGCCACCTGTGGGATTTGGCCACGATACATGCCACCGTCCCAGTCATAGACGTCGAGCATGGCACCTGCCGGCCAATCTTTGGCAGGATAATGATAAAGCTCGCCATACAACACATGGCTGTCGGCAGCGTAGGAAATCATGCAGGAGCCATCGGTCGAGGCACCTTTGGTAATCAGGAAATTAGTGCAGGCATTGGCTTTCCCGAAAGAAAAAACGAGAACCAAAGCCACGATTGCTGAGAAAACTTTTTTCATATTGTTGAGATTTTGTTGTTTGTTGTACTGAAAAAATCGCCACAAAAATAGGAAATAATATGCAAATCCAAAAACAATTTGATAAACAACTCTATTACAGCATAATACCCGACAGCAAACGACAACAAACGACTACTGTCGACTACAAACGTTTAATCAACGGCTTTGTTTTGGCGGACGATGTTACTTTGCAGTACAAAACTATAAATCTACAACAATGGAAACGCCAAAGTATATTGAAGACATTCCGACAGAAAAGAAAGAGTCAAGAAATCGAAGGGAAATCATCAAAAGAGAATACATCAGTTTGATAGAGAAACTCCAAAACACTCGTGGAAAAAAAGCAGTGTATAACGATTATCTTCAGACTGATGTCTATATCATAAAATGAGAGAAAGCGAGAAAAAAGCAAGTAACAGCGCGGCTTTCAATAGGCAATCAACTTATGCTGTAAAACATCTTGAAGATGTAATTAAAAAGGCCATTCCAATGGAAGGAAAACCGATTTTTACTTTACCAAAGCCAACAGGAAAACAAAAGAAATTCGGTTATGTGAATATGGCTACCTTGTATTATGATTTTCAATCTACTGAATATGAATATCTTAATTTTACTGTAAAACTAGTTTTAGGAATTAAAAGTGATGGAAGACATGTGTAATATAGCGTCAACAAGATAGAGTTGGCAGAAAAAAGCACTCTGTAATAAAGTCGTCATTGTATAAACAATCGCTTGTACAGAGTGCCTTAAATCGGAGTTACTTATGGGCTTGCTGCCCAGCATCTCCCGTCCGATGGTTTTTATGACTGCAAAATTACAACAAAAACTAATACCCCACCATTAAAATGAAAAATAATTACTACTTTAGCACAATGAACACGATTCAAAACATGGCACAGCAAACTTTTGTCAACCAGAAACTTGACTTCGTTGAGGAACTGGTGCTCTACACCGACTCGCACATCTTTCTTACGGGAAAGGCAGGCACGGGCAAGACCACTTTCCTGAAAAATCTGCCGCTAAAGACCTACAAACGTATGGTCGTGGTCGCACCTACCGGTGTGGCGGCCATTAATGCGGGCGGGCAGACGATTCACTCCTTCTTTCAGTTGCCTTTTGTACCTTTGCCTCCCAATGCAAGCACCATAACAGCACAACTACACCGCATGAAAAAGCAAAAGCTCAACCTCATGCGCAGCCTCGACCTGCTTATCATTGATGAAATCAGTATGGTGCGTGCCGATGTCTTGGATGCCATTGATGCAGTGTTACGACGTGTGCGCCGCTCACAGAAACCTTTCGGAGGCGTGCAATTGCTGATGATTGGCGACGTGCACCAGTTGGCGCCTGTAGCCAAACCCGAAGAATGGGAAGTGTTGTCGCCGTATTACGACACGCCATATTTCTTTGGTAGCCAAGTGCTAAGAAAAACGCCCTATGTCTGCGTCGAGTTGGAACACATCTACCGTCAACATGATGACGATTTTATCACATTATTAAACAAAGTGCGCAACAACCGCATGGATGCCGATTGCGTGCGACTGCTCAACACACGCTTTAAGCCTGACTTTAAGCCTAAGGACAATGAAGGCTACATCACCTTGACCACCCACAACTACCAAGCCGACCAGATTAACGAATCAAAACTGGAGGCCATCAAGGAAAAACCGTTGAAATTCAAAGCGGTAGTTCACGGCACTTTTCCAGAAAACACCTATCCTACTAAGGAAGAACTGGAACTGAAAGTCGGGGCGCAGGTGATGTTCGTGAAGAACGACCCCAACCCCGAAAAGGCTTTCTTCAATGGTAAAATCGGGCGGTTAGTGGACTACGACGAGGATGAAGGCACCCTCACTGTCGAAAGTGAAGGGGAGCACATCACTGTTCCAAGACTGAAATGGCAGAATATGGAGTACACTATCAACGCTGAGAATCAAGAGATTGAAGAAAACGAAATCGGCAGCTTCACCCAAATTCCGCTGCGTTTGGCATGGGCGGTCACCATCCACAAAAGCCAAGGCCTTACCTTCGACAAGGTCATTGTTGATGCGGGGCAAGCCTTCGCTCATGGACAGGTGTATGTCGCCCTCAGCCGCTGCACTTCGCTAGAAGGTCTTGTACTGAAAACGCGCATCACTTCTAACGCATTGGTCAACGACTATTCCGTCGACCAGTTTGTGGAACATATTCCCGAAAAGGAACCTACACAAGAGAAAGTGGATGCATTGCGCCACGATTACGAGTTGGAGACCATGCTTGAATTCATCAACTTTGATAGCATCTATAAAGACTTCGGCAAGTTAATGAAGGTGATTTACGACAACGACACCCTCTTTGAGCACTCGCTGATTCAAGAACTCTCGCAGCGGCGAAACAAGATTCATGAGGAATTGTGCTCTGTCGGCATCAAATTCGAAGGCCAGATTCGTAAGCTGCACGACCAAGCGCCTTCGTGCAAGCAAAACCCAACCTTGCAGGAGCGATTAACAAAAGGCGTAGCCTACTTCGATGAGCACTTAAAAGCTATCGCTAAGGGATTGTTTGACTTGCCTTTCAAGACCGACAACCAAGCTGTCAATGAGCAACTCACTGAGGCACTGAAGTCGCTCAAAGAAGGCATCTATCTGAAAGGATGTTGTTTGGAAGCCTGCAAAGACGGCTTCACGGTCGAGGAATACCAAAAGACCAAGTCGGTGAAAGCGATTGAAGCGGAAAAGACTGGGAAGAAGAAGGTGGAAATCAAGTTTGAACCAAGCAAGAATGGTAGTCTTTATTCCGTTTTGCTGTCTTGGCGTGCTAAACGAGCCGAAGCAGACGATGTGCTTGCTTCCAACATCGCCCCTATTAGGACCCTTAAAGCCATTGCTGAGATAAAGCCCGTTACCCTTACCGAATTGCGGAAAGTAGAAGGCATGGGAACGAAGCGTGTCCGCAACTATGGTGCAGAAATCCTCGACATTGTGCTAAGGTTTCTAGGACAAGACCCACAAAAGGCAGACATCGGTGATTTGGCTAAAGTTCCAACAAAGCAGAACAATGGAGCTACTTACTTTCAGACCAAAGACATGGTGGAACAAGGCATGAGCATTGAAGCAATAGCCAAAGCAAGAGGTCTAGCTGTATCAACTATTCTTAGCCATCTTACTTATTGGGTGGAACAGGGTAGCTTTCCTGCATCGCAATTTGTTTCAAGTGAAAAGATGGCAGAGATTCGTGACTACTTTGAGGCTACTGGAGACCCAAAAATCACCACAGCACGAGATGTTTTAGGCGATGACTACCAATTCGGGGAAATCCGTATGGTTTTGGCCGAAATGAAAAGGGAAGGGTACTTCAAAGAAACATGAACTTGATTCAATAATTATTACTATTTTTGCAATCTATAATATTTAATGCATTGAGTATTTTGAGATTATATACCATAGGCCATTCTAGCCAGTCATTAGAAGAGTTCCTTACGTTGTTGCAACGTCACGGCATCAACTGTGTGGTGGATGTTAGGAGTGTGCCAGCTAGCAAATACGCGCCTCAGTTCAACGAGGAGAGTATAAAGACTTTCCTTAAGTTGCACGGCATCCAATATCTGCCTTTTGGCAATGAGTTTGGCGCAAGGCGAACCGACTGCATTAATGATGAGGGACAGGTGGATTTTGAGGTGGCAGTTACGACTCCTTTGTTCCAACAAGGTGTAAAAAGATTAATGAAAGGTTTGGAAAGAGGCTTCTGCATCGCATTGATGTGCTCAGAGGCCGACCCTTTGGAATGTCACCGTTTCTCATTGGTTTCCAGGTATTTTCATAATCAAGGAATAGAAGTCTTTCATATTTTGAAAGACGCGAATTTGGCCTCTCAAGGTGAGGTGGAAAAAAGAATGGTGAACGATTTTCTCCATTCGCGGAAATACCATCTTGCTGAAGTTGACGAGTTGTTTGGCACCTATACCACCGAAGACCAGCTCAAGGATGCCTACAGATTGAAAAACAAGGAAATAGGTTATAAACCCGCATTGCAGTTGGAAGGAGAATATTGACATGATTACATTTTACACTATAGGTTTTACCAAAAAAAGTGCCGAACAGTTTTTCAGTTTGCTACGCGATAACGGCGTGAAACAACTTGTTGACGTACGTATCAGCAACAGCAGCCAGTTGGCAGGTTTCGCCAAATGCAAGGACTTGGAGTTTTTCACTCACGAGATTTGCCACATTCCATATAAGCACATCGTCGATTTTGCTCCCACCAAAGAACTGCTTGACCAATGGCATAAGCAGGAAGTGACTTGGGAAGAATATGTGGAGATTTATACCAAAATATTGAAAGACAGGGAGATTATTAAGAAATATGGTGCCAAGCCTTTTGATGGTGCTTGTTTTCTTTGTAGTGAAGACACTCCCGAGCAATGCCATCGGCGCTTGTTGGCAGAATATCTACAAAAACATAGTAAAGAGACAGTTCAGATTGTCCATTTAATTTGACGTCATGGAAAAGTATTTCATTTGTTTGGCAAATTCCTATAAGCATGGAGGCAGATGCATTGCTGGCATTGAAGTCGTACCACAATCTGACGGAAGTCTTGGCATTGTCCGCCATGATGATGGCCGACCGCGATGGATACGACCCGTTTCAATGTCTGCCAACGGTGAAATTCCCAACCATCTTGCCGAGAGTTTCAAGATTTTTTCTTTGGTCAAACTGATCGATGTGGAGCCGTGCCCCGACAATGCGCATACCGAAGATGTACATTGTACACGGATGGAAATCTGTCCATTCGAGCTATCGCCTACCAAGGACTTTTTGAATCAACTTATTGACACCCAACACCAAGCTATATTTTATTTCAGAGGGAAATCTATCCCGACCACTATCATTGACCGACTTGATTATTCGTTGATGCTGATTCATCCTGATAATGCTTGCGCCTATTGTGACGAGGGAAGGGAAAACTCAAAGTATCGGATGAAGTTTACCTACAATGGGTCGAACTACGATTTCCCCATAACCGACCCCGTATTTTTGGAACAGTTCAAGAAAAGCCCCGACAGCTATGCGGATTTGGATGGTGTTTATTTGGTGCTTTCGCTCGGAATAGCGTTTGAAGGGTTTCATTACAAACTGGTTGCTACTGTGTTGATTCCAAACGATTTGGATGTTACACAAAAACCTCAATTCATTGATGACAGCAGCTTATCATATATGGAGCAGCAAAAACTGCTTTATGCCAATGCTTACGCCAAGTGGACGCCTAAGGAAGACGCAGAACTTCTAGAGTTATTACACAAAGGGATGTCAATTAAGGAATTGGTAAAGAAATTTGAACGAAATGAAGGAGCCATTCGTTCTCGCATTAAGAAACTGACCTTTGAGCAACTATACAACGAAAATGGATTCCAAAACGATGAAAAAGAATTGGCCTACTTGATAGAGCTAAAGCAGGAAATCGAAAGGAAGATACAGGCTCTTCGTGAAAAAATCAATTTGAAAAGCCAAATTCAATGATGTCTGGTTTTGTCCAGCATTACGGCTCCGGCAACTGCCCTTGCTGCGGCACGATGATGGCACAAATGATGTAAGCCAAAAGGCCGGCACCACCACAGAAGGTAAAGATGACCCACAACAGACGAATCAATGTGGGGTCAACATCAAAATATTCACCAAGTCCTCCACAAACACCGCAGAGTTTCTTGTCGGCCATCGAACGATACAGTTTTTTGTTGTTCATTTTGCTTTGTTTTTAGTTTCAGGGCGCAAAAATACACACAAATTCCTTATCCCGAAAGGGGGTGAAGTCTCTTTTTTTGCGGAAAAAGTTTGTAATAGTTTCTTGCAACATTTTGATTATCAGAATAAAGTTTTTAAAAAAGTTTGTAATGTCCCTGTTGTAAATCAAAAACACCGATTTTACTCCTACTTTTGCATTGCAAAAACGAATGGAAGATGAAGCAGTCGAGAATAACAACTTGTATCAATGAGATCATGCTTTTGCTGAGCATGCTTTGTCTTTTCGCATGCAATACGAAAAGCAAGACGGAACGGATGCAAGCCGTAGTAGCAGAGGTGCGCTCCAAATATAAAACTTACGAGGACATCAGTCAGGACGACCAAATCTTTGAGGCTTACGACTACTTTGTGCGCCAAAAGGATTACGGAAACGCCGCGCCCGCCGCGCTCTACAGCGGCTGCGTGCGCCAAGCCAAAAAGGAATATGAGTCGGCGATGAACTGCTACAAAGAGGCCGACAAATTTGGTCGGTTGGTCGGCGACTCGGTCAGCGCGGCCTTCGCGCAATATTATATAGGAGACTTGCTCAACAACAGCGGCAACGAGGCCGAGGCCATCACAAATTACAAGGCCGCCGCCGAGCTGTGGGGCGACAGCCTCTCGCGCAAGGCCAAGTGCCTCAACGCCGTGGCGATGATGAATATCATCATTGATGAATATGACAGTGCGTTTGTCTATCTCGACCAAGCCTTGAATTTGTCACAAACTGCTGAGGACAAAGTCACCGAAGCCTCGGTTTGGAACAACTATTCTGTTGCCTATCAACTTCTTGACCAAAACGATGCCGCCTTGGACTGCCTGCGGAAAACTTTGCCTTTGGTGGACGAAAAACGCCGTCCCATTGCCTTGCTCAACCTCGCCAAAGTGTATTTGGCCTTGGACGAGCGCGACTCGCTGGAATACTATAAAACACGGATGCTTAGCGCAATAGAGGAAGTGGAATGTAGACCTGAAACGCAAGCTGCTGTTTATGGTTTCCTGATTAAGGACGCGCTTGCCGTGGGCGACTACGAAAGTGCCTATCAGTTTGAAAAACAGCATGAACAAGTGGCACTAGACATTCTCGGCGACCAAACCCAAAGCTCCGTCCTCGAAATCCAGAAAAAGTACGACTTTGAGGCGCAAGCCAACCAGCACAATCGCCAGATGCTTTCACGGCAAAGGCTCATTATCGCGCTCACCATCATCTTGATTGCCGCCTTGGTTTTGGTCACCATATTGATTCTCAACGCCTTGAAAAAGAAACGTATCGAGGCTGAAATCAACGCGAATTTGCTTGAACTGAAGAAACGCAACGCGCAACAACAACAAGAACAGACTGCGATGCGAGCACAATACGATGAGCTACAGAAGCAGAATGCACAGCAAAGCGAACTACAAGCTGAATTTGGCGACAAGCTGAAAGATGAATACTTGCAGAAATGCAACATCATCCGTTGTTTCGAAGTATTGTCGCGCGACAGAAACAACGCTATAGCTTTCAAGGACTTGGAGAAGTCGCTTTTTGAAGGCGAAGACCATTGGGCTGGTTTCGAGGCCGCTTTCGAAGGGGTGCATCCAGGCTTCATCGCTTTTGTGCATAAACAATACCCCGACTTGACTGATTTAGAGTTCCGCTATTGCTTGCTCTCGCACTTCAAACTTTCGCGTCAGGAATACGCCGATGTGCTCGGTTGCAGCGTCTATAATGTCGATAAGGTGAGGGCAAGCCTCAACAATAAAATGAAAGAAAATGAATAAGACCATGAGATACAGATATTTAACATTAGCTATTATTATCGTCACCGTCTTGATGACTAGTTCGTGTAAAAAGTTCAATCCTTTCGAACAACGTAAACCCACGATGGATTATGTTTCCGGCGAAGACAAGGACAAAATCGACTTGAAGGGTGCGCTGATGAAGCCCGACATGCGATACGTCAATATCTATGCGGAGCTGGTGGACAAGATAGTTTATGTCTATTTCAACGAGGCCGTTGAGCCATGTCTGATTACCCTTTCCGCCGAGAACGAAGACGTGTTGTATGCCAGAAACGTGCAGAAACAATACCCGACCACGCTACGTATCTTCATGGAGAACGAACCTACAGGCGACTATCGGCTCTACATTTCCAATGGAACCGAGGAAGCCTCGGCATGGTTCCATTTCGAGAATGCGGAAACCCCAAATCGTGCTCCCGTACCCATAGAAAACACGGTTTGGGCGGATTTGCAATCCGCCCACATTGAAATGGGGATTTCAAATCCCCTCTTTAACTTCGCCGGATTTCAAATCCGTCGAAACAAACGATTTAACAATTTAATATTCTATAATTTATGAAAAAAAGTATCATTATTCCAATTCTGTTGATGGCCTTTGCGCTGCCTGCCATGGCGCAAGAGAAAGAACAAGAAACGGTGCAAGACCTTCGTCGGCACGAAGTCAGCATCGGTTATGGATTCCATCCCGTGACCAGCATTTCTGCCGATCGTGTTTCCAGATTTGCATGTTGGATGGATAAAGTTGGGGCTGTGTACGGCACCTACACTTACTATTTCAACAAACATGTAGGTTTGGGAGGCACCTATTGCTTCGATCCAAGAGAAATCGACTACTACCACCACAGCAACAGCTACCCCAATGTGGCCAACCTCTACGAGTCGAGCCATAGCATTATGGGGCATCTCAAGCTCAACTGCATCAGTTTGAAGCATTTCGTGCTCTATACCAAATTCGGGGCAGGCATCAGTTTTTGGGGTTATCGCCTCGAGGAATTCCAGCCAGAGTTGTACGAAGTGAAGCCGCCCGACCAACATTGTTGCTTCGCTTGGCAAGCGGCTTTGGGCATCGAGGTCGGCAACGACCGTATTGCAGGCTTCATCCAAGAAGGTCTTGGCATGGAAGGCTTGTTCAGTTTAGGAATCAGATACAAATTCAACAACAGATAAAATGAAAAAGCTCGTATTTATTGGCATGACGCTCCTGCTGATGAGTTCATGCGTCAAACATGCAGACATCTACTTGAAACTATCCGAAGAAGACGCGGCAGCCATCCCTTATCGGGAAGGGCAAACCGTGAAATTCCTCAACCAAGATGGCGACACGCTAACCTATCAACTCGTTCGCGACGAAATCTATCCGTACAACGGAGAGCAATACATCAATGCAATCAATGGCGTAGACGTAATGCACCCTGCTCCTCATTCGACCGAGTGTTACGCCCGAACGGTAATCTTAATCTGTGAGGAATGGAACGGAAAGCGGCTTTGCTTCACGGCACGACCCGAAAAAGAGTTTTCATTCTATTCTGACGGCCTCGACTTGAACATAAGTCTGTTGCCAAATGGCCCCTGCACCATCAATGGCATAGACTATGAACACGTCCATCACGAGATTCTATACAGCCAATACACCGGAGAGTTGCTCTACGATTGGTATTACAACGAAGAGTTTGGACTACTGTACTTCGAGAAAGGCGATTTCTCATTGACAAGGATTCCATAAATCACAAAAAACATGAAAACCAAATACTTATCATTATTCGCAGTCTTGTTTGTCACTTTGATAACGGCTTCTTGCCGCAAGGAACCCAATACTAACGACCTCATTGACGACAAAGACAAAATCGACATCAAAGGCTCGCTTTCCAACGGCGACATGCGCCATCCGAACATCGAGGCAGGCTATTGGGAAAAGACCGTCTACGTGTACTTCTACGAGTATATGGGTGAGTGCATCGTCAGCATCAGCAACAGACAGGACCATGTCGTCTTTTGCGACACCGTTACTTCAGGTTACAACAAAGAAACGCGATTCTATATGGGCGACAAACCCTTGAGCCGCTACCATCTCGTCATCAGCAACGGCACCAACAAGGCCGAGGGATGGTTTAACAATTTCCGTGTCGTCGCGGTCAGGCCACATTAGGGGATTCAAGATTCAAAATTTAAAATTTAAAGATTTAAAAATCAGATGGTTATGAAAAGAGTTGTTGTTTTTGCGATGCTGCTTGTCGTCGTTTCAATGAGTTCGTGCATCAAATGGAAATGTTGCATCAATGGTGACTTTGTACAAGTCTATAAAACCAAAGGCGACTATACCAATAATGCGTACGTCCTTTATAACAAAAACAAAGACTACATTTATGGCTACTATGACGACGTCGACACCACGCTATTTCCCATGCCGCTGTATGGAGGCTATTATCTTCATTACGAAATGTCGCCCGATGCCGCGTTTCTTTCCATCAGTCCAAAGGAATACAATGAAAACGTAATGAATTATTCGATTGATACATTGAAGCAAATGATTATTGACGACGATCCTTTCATTGAGTTTTTTAGTGCCACCGACAACTACAATCTTTATGACTACAATGGCAGCAATCCGATGGGCATCGATACAGCCTACATCAACCAACTTATCAAGGAAGGTGATTTGAAAAAGGAATTCAAGAAGGTGAAGTGAAGCCTCCGTCGGTCGGATTTGCAAATCCATCGGAATTTAAGATTGTTCTTCCGAAAATTTTTGTACTTTTGACGCATCCAAATAGCAATCGTCTAACAATTAAAACATCAATTACTATGAAGAAAGTTTTACTATTCGCAGTGGCCCTGTGTTGCATGTTATCGGCCTCTGCACAACAATTCAAGAGAGATCCAAAAACTCAAAAGTCATGGCAGGATAAAATTAAAACGATAGAACAACTGAATCGTGACAAGAACAATTTCATCGAGAAGTTGGACAGCATCACTGCCGAGGAAACAAGGATATTGTTTGATTATGACAGCCATTTCAACTGCACTCAAATGTATAGTTATTATTATTCCGGAAACAGCTGGCAGTTAGATATGGGCTATGACTATACCTATGATGAACAAGACCGGGTTACCTCTATGGTAACCTACTCCTACAACGAGTCACCTTCAAAGGAAGAATACGCCTACAATGAGCAAAACTTGATTGAGGAACAGCTTTACTATGATTGGTGGAGCGATACCTGGCATCTCACTGGAAAAGAAGTTATCGAGTACGACGATTTCGGCAATATTCTTTCATCTCAGGGATTTAGCTATGAAAATGACATTTGGACAGCATTCGAAAAGACAATCTATGAGTACGAAAACGGGCTCCTCGTATTGGAAACTTCCTATCTTCTTCAAGTGGAAATGGAACCTTACCATCAGATTGAATACAATTATAATTCCTTAGGCCTTTGCTCGGAAAGAATCGAAAGCCATTGGTTCGGCGAATGGGATCCATGGGAAAAGGTTGAGTATTATTATAACGGACAAGCCCTTTGCTCAGAGGAAATTGCATTTGGTAGGGCTGATGACGAATGGGTGAGTATCCGCAGATACACCTACGAATATGACAATAGAGGAAACTGTGTCCTTAGGAAGTTTTACAATCATTACGATAATTCACCTGACTGGATTAACTCGGATAAGGACGAATACTTTTATGATGACAATGACAATTGCATCACTCATAATTCCTATTACTATGACCACCTCTCTGAAGAATGGGAGTTGGATTATTGGGACAATTTAACTTACGATCTAACTTCGGATGCGAACGCTATCGCGGGGCTACTGTTAATTTGGGAAGAATTAAAAGAAGAATTTTTAATAGAGACCATCCATAACAAGCTCGAACAAATTGTTATGTATGGAGATTATACCGTTGATTTTCACTATTCATCAACCATTGGTTTGAACGAATCTGTCGGGTCAAAACTGGCTTTATGGCCTAACCCAACGACTGGATCACTAAGCCTTAACGGTGACGGTCTCCAGCAAGTGGAAATCTTCAGCATGGACGGCAAACAGGTGATACACCTTCAAAACGGCATCGAAACCATCGATGTAAGTGCCTTGGCCAAAGGTTGCTATCTGCTGAAAGCCACTTTCGTTGACGGCAGCAAGGCTATGCAGAAATTTGTGAAGGAATGATTTTCTCACACAACAAGTGTATAACTTTGGGAATTACGAAGTCGGAAGAGTAAAACACGGCTTTCCATGACATTTTTTCTGAAGTATTAATTATTTCTGTTTTTATGATGAAAAAACAATACTTTTGCATCGACAAACCTAATTATTAATATAAATACTATTGTTATGAAAAGAGTTTTACTATTCGCAGTGGCATTGTGCTTTATGATTTCGGCACAGGCACAAATCAAAACGAATGAATCAACTGAAAATCAGTTGAAATCAAAAGTCAAAAGGGTGGAACAGCTCAATCGTGGCACTGAGGTCTACACCCAAAAACTCGACAGTATGGTCATGGAGTCGACAATGACGACGGTCTCCTTCCAGTATGATGAGCGGTACAATATTTCGAAAGTGGAAATGTCTTTGTTGATGGGTGCGTTTACGACAACCATCGATTTTTTCTATGACGACCAAAACCATTGCATCAGAAGAATCGAAACCAGCTATGATGGGAGCATCGAAAAAGATGAATTTAGTTACAACAACCAAGGCTGGGTTTCGGAAGAAGTCAATTATGATAATGAGAATGGTGTTTGGGAGGAAGATACCAAAACCACTTATCAGTATGACAACGATGGTAATATTTTGGTTGCCACAGATTGGGATTATGAAGATGGCGTTTGGGTAAACGATGAGAAAGTGGAATTCACCTATCAGGGTGGCAAAGTGGTTAAAAGCTTGGAATTCATTTGGTCTGTTAATCTTTGGATTGAAAACCACCTGACAGAATACATGTATGACAATCATGGTGACCTTGTTGAAGAGCTTTCTTACAGTAAAAATGGCGAAGGCTGGGTCGATGATGACAAGATTGTTTACTCCTACGACGAGAATCATAATTGTGTGAAGATGGTCGAATATAATTTTTCGTGGGATAATCAGGATTGGGAGATCGACAATGAGACCGTAATCACCTATGATTTAACCGTGCCCAGCAGTGTCATTGCCGGCCTTAGCTACCTTGAAGGAGACAATGTCAGCATTAATAACAAGGTGATGGCTTTTGAAGAAACCGACTATGACGATGGCATAGCTCAACAGACCCTCAAGACTGTTATGTACTATTCAGCTGCCAGCAGCCTTGGCGAATTCAATGAAAACCAACTCGCCATTTGGCCCAATCCCGTTTCGGAAACCTTGAACCTCAACGCCGAAGATTTGCAGCAAGTGGAAATCTTCAGCATGGACGGCAAACAGGTGATGCGCCTTGGAAACAGCTCTGAATCAATCAATATGAATGCTTTGGCCAAGGGTTGCTATCTGCTGAAAGCCACCTTTACTGACGGCAGCCAAGCTGTGCAGAAGTTTGTGAAGGAATAATATTTCACGCAGAAATCGCAGAACTATAAGAATTGAAAAAGTCGGAAGAGCGGAATGCTTTCCCGACTTTTTTTGTTTGTCCATCTGGACTGCTTCCACCACGCTTCACTCGTTGCAGGCTCTACCTCGCAGTGACACAAAGCCCTGAAAGGGCGACCCGAATACACCCCGATATGGAATGTCGGGCCTGTAATTCTATCGATTAATCTTTTTCAAAAACCTCAATATACTCTTTCCCTTCTGGCGTGATAGGCAAATCCTCTTCAGAAACAACCGTAAAGACGTAAACAAGCTCCTTCTCGGTCTTGGATTCCCTGATATATTGTCTCTTCAGCTTCGGGTTTGCTCCCGATAGTCCCAATTTTTCCGTCATTTTCCGCTTGAGAGTTTTTTCAGGCGTGTCGCCAAACGCCACATGCCACCAATAACGCCTTGTAGTCTCTCCTTCGCCATTCATGACATGCAGATGCGCGACAGGATGAAGCATTTTGTTTCCTTTATGCAGCTCCACATACATGGCCCGTCCCACAATGTTGCCTCGCTCGTTGACGATGGGCAAAAATTCCGTGTTATTCACCTCAGGCTCAAACCGGCGCGGTCCTTCTGCTTTGGCTGGAGAGTTGAGAGTTTTGTTCTCTACAATCGGCTGTGCCTGTGCCGTCGGCTTAGTTTGCTCTTCGATGATTCTTCTGGGGCGTTTTTCTGTTGTTGTCGAGGTCTTGACAGGCTTGTCATTAATAATCTGAGTAAGTTCCATTGGTTCAAACGACACCTCCTCAACAGTTATCTTTTCCGAGCCTTTCAATTCAATGACATTTCCCGCCTTCTTCCCTATCAACATCTTGGCTATGGGAGAGATGAAGGAAATGAGGCCTTTGTTCACGTCGGCTTCATCCACGCCCACAATCCGCACCACACGGCCATTGTACCGCACCCAAGCCCCAAAGCTCACCGTGTCTTTGTTGGACTTGGAAAGGTCGACCTCCACGGCGCTATTAATACGGTCAACGAGCAGCTTGATCGATGCGTCAATGAAGTTGACCATGATGTAGTTGTCACCCGCCTTGACGCGCTCTGCCTCAAGGCCCTTCAGCTCCTCTTTGAGTACCTCGAGCCCTTCCTTCGTGACATAGTTTGGCACGCCTTCGGGCAAATATGCCCGCATCGGCACCCTCGGAATCTCTTCTTGATCGCCTTCTTTTATGAAGCCTCTGCTCATCGGTGTGTGTTTTCCTTCAGTATCATTTGACACGTAATTTTGAGAGCGATAAGCTAAAAGGTGTAAGCCGTAAGCCATTAGCATCGATGCTTTCAGGCTTATTGCTTACGGCTTAAAGCTTAAAGCAAAAAAAGTCTCGCGCCCAATATACTAGCCTTTCTACTTATTTGATTACCAGCTCATCAATAATGTTCTGGCACTTACCCACCTTCTCGATGCACCACAGCAGGTAGCGGGCGTCCATGCAGATGGTGCGCTGCACCTTGTTCTCGAAACTGAGGTCGCCGCTCATGGCTTCCCAGTTGCCGTCGAAGGCCAGGCCGATGAGGTTACCCTCACCATCGATGACGGGACTGCCCGAGTTGCCACCCGTGATGTCGTTGGTGGTGATGAAGTTGACGACCAGCTCACCGTTTTCGTTGGCATAACGGCCGTAGTCCTTCTTCGCCACGAGGTCGCGCACATCCTGAGGAATGTCGAACTCCCAGTTGCCAGGCACATACTTGGCCATCACACCGTCCATAGTGGTGTAGTAGTTGTAGTTAACGGCATCGGCGGCCTTGTAAGGCTCTACGGTGCCGTAGGTCAGACGCATGGTGAAGTTGGCATCGGGATAGAAGTTGCGGTCGTTCTGCATCTCCATCAAGCCCTTCATATAGAGGCGCTCGCCTTGGTTGCCGAGGTTTTGGGCTTCCTCATAGCGCGCATATAGAGTCTGGTAGGACGCAATGATGTTCATCGCGAGGGCAAAAATCGGGTCTTTATCAAGAGCTTTGGGCTTCTGCATCCACTTCTCCAGACGAGCCTTGTCGGTGAAGATGGACTTCTCGAAAGCCTTGGCAACATAAGCACTGAAATCGCCGTTGTTTTCGTCGCCGATGCGTGAGACTTCGCTCGGACGAAGCTCGGCGGGGATGTTTTTATAGAACAAAGCGAGTAAAGCGGCTGTCACGTCTTGGTCGAGAGGCATGCTGTAGTCCTTGAAGAAGGTCTCCACGGCAGGCTGCATTTTCTCGGCAGCGGCTTTGATGTCGACTTTGTTGGCCTTGTCCTCAAACATCTGGTTGATGCGCATAAACCTGCGGCTGAACGAAATGGCTTCGCCACCGTTCCAACCCGCCTCGCGGTGATAGACAAACGACTTCTCAATCTCGTCGAGGATGTCCCACTTCGCCTTGATACCCGTGAAGATGTCGCCATATTCGGCCTTGCGTTTCGGGTCGGCGTTGACCCAGTTCATGAAGTCCTCCTCTTGAGCGAGGCGGCGCTCATACACATGGTTACGCTTGAGCTGCTTCACCTGGCCGATGTAGTATTTCCAGTAGTTCGACACGCTGGCCTGCTTCGAGGCGTACATGATGAACACCTCTTGGTCGGCATCCATGTGCTTGCGGTAGTTTTCGAGTTTGGTCGTGCGGCAGTCGATGATGGCAGGGCCTTCTTCTTCGATGACATTCTTCACCGTGTAGGAAGTGGAATAACGGTCGGTCGAGCCGGGATAGCCAAGAATCATGGCATAGTCGCCAGGCTTCACGCCACCTAAATTAATAGGCAGGAACCACTTGCTCTTCATCGGGATGTTGTCGGCGCTGTATTCCGCAGGGCTGCCATCGGGAGCGGTATAGACGCGGAAGATGTTGAAGTCGCCCTTGTGGCGCGGCCAGGTCCAGTTGTCGGTGTCAGCACCAAACTTGCCGATACCCCATGGCGGACAGCACACGAGGCGCACGTCCTTGTATTCGTCATACTCGAACAAGATGTATTGGTTGCCGCTGTAGAATGGCACAATCTCGATGCGTACGTTGCGGTCTCCTTTGCGATCTTTTTCAAGTTGGCGTGCATTCTTTGCCACAAGTTCTTCGCGTTCGGCCTCAGAGGTTTCGAAAGTCACACCGTTCAGCACGGCTTCGGTGACGTCTTCCACCTTATTTAAAAAGAGGACGGACAGACCAGCGTTAGGCAGCTCCTCGCCCTTGCTCTTGGCCCAGAAGCCGTCGGTGAGGTAGTCGTGTTCGATGGACGAGTGCTTCTGCACATAGCTCAGGCCACAGTGGTGGTTGGTGAGCAGCAGGCCTTCAGGGGAGATGATCTCGCCCGTGCAGCCGCCACCGAATTGCACGATGGCGTCCTTGATGCTGGGTTGGTTGAAGCTGAAGATCTGCTCCGCCGTGAGTTTGCAGCCCATGGCTTGCATCTCGGCCAGGTTCTGGCCGTTGAGTAAATAAGGCAGCCACATGCCTTCGTCGGCGCGGGCCACTGTCATTGTCAGCACTAAGGCTGCAATTAACGAGAATAGTTTTTTCATTGTGTTATGTGTTTGATGATTCAATTTTTTCGCAAAGATAGTGAATTTACCATTCACATTCTAGAAATGTCATCATCACGCAAAAATCATCCAAAAGGGCTGAAATGAATGTTTTACTTTTCGGTTCATAAAAAACGAAGTAACAATATTGCCATTTTAAAGAAAAGTAGTATTTTTGCATCGACAAGTGCCGAAAAGCGTATCAACTATACACAAATCGGCAGTTATTAGTGTAAAAGTTATGATTATTAAAAGAGACATTATCGACGTTTTCAAACAATGGAAGGACAAGCCGAAACGCAAGCCCATCCTTTTGAAAGGTGCCAGACAGATTGGAAAGACATGGGCGATGGAAACCTTTGGGAAAGAGTGCTTCGAGTATTGCGCCAAATTCGACTTCGACCGCCAGCCCGAAGTGAAGTCGGCTTTTCAGGTAACGAAAGACCCTCATCGAATCCTAAAAGAGTTAGCTTTTTATAGCGATGTGCCTTTAATTGCGGGCAAGACCTTGCTGATTTTCGATGAAATACAAGAATGTGAGGAAGCGTTCAATAGCCTGAAATATTTTTGCGAAGAAGCTCCTGAATATCATATTATTGCAGCGGGTTCATTGCTCGGCGTGGCCGTAAAGAAACGCAGGATGACGGTGCCTGTCGGCAAGGTAGAGGTGGTCAGGATGTTCCCTGTGTCGTTCAAGGAATTTCTGCGGGTCAGCGACGAAAAGACTTTTGGGTATGTGGAAAACCTCATTGCACCTACACGTCTGCCTGAAATTGTCCTGAACAAGTTGAAGACCGAATACCGTCGCTACATGATTAGTGGTGGGATGCCCGATGCCGTGGTTGCCCTTTTGGAAAACCAAGGCATGCAGGCATTAGACCATATCTTACAAGGCATACTGGACTTGTATGAATTAGACTTTGCCAAATACGCCGAGCCGCGCGAGATTCCACGCATCCATGCCATCTGGCATTCGTTGCCCTCGCAATTAGGGAAACAGAACCGCAAATTTATCTATAAAGTGGTAAAAACGGGTGCTCGTTCCAAAGATTATGAGGACGCGCTACTGTGGCTCGAGGATGCTGGTATGATTTACCGCATCAACAACATCACCAAGCCAAGCATGCCCCTCAAGGCATACGAGGAACCTGACGCTTTCAAAGTGTATGCCTGCGACTGCGGCCTGCTCCGACGGTTGGCTAACCTTCCAGGCAACGTCATTATGGATTCCGTTGCCAATTATACAGAATTCAAGGGTGCACTGGCAGAAAACGCAGTCCTACAGTCGCTCATGCCGATGATGGAAGGACAAACACCCAATTATTGGTCGCCGGAAAGCAAGGCAGAGGTGGAGTTTGTCATTCAATGGCAAGATGAAATCATTCCTGTCGAGGTGAAGGCCGAGAATTGCGTCAGTGGAAGAAGCATCACGGTGTACGACCAAGAATACCATCCAAAAAGCCGCATCCGTTTCTCTTTTCTCAACCTACAACGTAATGGTAACCTGCTTAGTTGTCCTTCGCCTTTGGCCGAGTGGTGTTGGAAATGGATATAACAAAAAACCCCTCCTGATGGGGAAAAAGGAGGGGAAAAACAATATAAAGATTATGAAAAAAATCCGACTTTATTTTTTCTCAATGCTCTTGCATCGAAAACTGATGCAAAGATAAGCATTATTTTCATTCACGGCACACTTTTGGACATTTTTTTGGAAAAATTTCCAATTTTTTATCCCATCAAGGGTACAAAACGCCCTTTCCCGTCCACGTTGGAGCCGTGATCACGCGCCAGCAATCACTGCTTGGCGGCCATGACCAGCTGACCTCTGTAGTACAGGTCGCCGTCCACGTAGTAAGCACGGTGCATCACGTGCATGGTGCCAGTGGTAGGATCGATGGTCACGTTCGGGGTTTCAGCCTTGTAATGTGTTCTTCTCTTAGCGCCTCTGGTATGAGACTGTCTTCTTTTAGGATGTGCCATTTCTTTGTTATTTTAACTAGTTAATTACCAATTGTTTATTTATCGTTCAAATCTATGTCTTTCAAAGCGGCCCAGCGCGGGTCGATGGTGTCGGCCTCTTCCTCTTCGGCGGGTGCCTCCTCACGGTTCAGCATCGCGATGACCTCGGGGTTGCACTGGCCTTCGGGATGCACGCGGTGCATCGGGATGGCAAGGATGATGTACTCGTACACCAATGGGCGGATGTCGTATTCGCTCAGATCGGGCGAAACGACAGCCACGTCGTCCGACTCTTCAGCATTCTCCGTTCCCAACTTAATGAAGAAGTCCTGCTGGCTCTCGATGTGCTGGTCGAACTCGTCGGCGCAGCGGTCGCAAGGCACGCGCACGCCACCTTTGAGGTCGAAATGCAGCGTCAGCATGGTCTCCTGGCGGTCGATATCCAACTTCACCGACACCTTTCCTTGCTGTACTTCGGAGTAATCCATCCCTGCGAAGAAATCGCTATTGATCTCATACTCAAAGGCATGGCTCCCAAGGGCAAGGCCGCTGACCGGAATCAGGAATTCGTTCTTCTTTTCCATTCTGCCTAAAATCGGGCTGCAAAAGTACGGAATTAATTTGAAAGTGGAACATTTGAGGTGGATTTTTCGCAAAATTCACTATTTTTGCCTCTATAAAATCTGCTGATTATGACACGCATCGAACGCATCACAAACATGGAATCCCTCTTCGACAAGAGCGAGGAGGTCGTCAAACGACTGGAAGCCGCCCTCGAGGACTTCGCCAAGCTGGAGCGCGACATCGCCAAGTTGGAGGCCTATTACAACTCGCCGCAGTGGCGCAAGGACTTCGAGGCCGACGAGGCCGGCAAGCTGCCTCAAGACCTCAAACGCGGTGTCTTGAGCGAGGACGGCATCTATGACCTGCTGTCTGATTATCAATGTCTGAAGGATCAGATCAGGACGATTGAATAAGACTAGGATGGTCTGACTGATACATTCAATTCTTTTCCAAAGCTACAACGCTCCGATAATAAAGTTCCAAACGAGGAAACGGAGGAACTTGCCGACGAGGAGCAAAAGTATGGTTCCCACGGGCTTGGTTTTGAAAAAACCGAGGGCGAGGGTGAAAACGTCGCCGATGAAAGGCACCCAGGCGAGCAGGGCGAGCCAGATGCCGTAGCGGTCGACTTTCTTTTTTTGACGCTCCATAGCCTCTGGGCTCACCTTGAACCACCGCTCAATCCATTCCCAACGACCGATGCGCCCGATCCAATAGGTGGTGACACTTCCGAGCCAGTTGCCCAAGGTGCCGACGACGAGGCAGCCGACAGGGTTGTGTGTGGCCATAAGCACGGCCACATATAGTGCGTCGGAGCTGAACGGCACGATGGTGGCCGCCAGAAAGGTGCCCAAAAACAGGCCCAAGAGACCGAGACTTTCAAGCCAGGACATTAAAGAGGAATTTTTGGCAAAATTATGGAAAAATCCTGTTTCGATTCCAATTGTCTCAAGATGAGACAGATGAACTGGTCACAAATTGTGACCGGTTGCAATACTTGAAGCATTCCGCACCCTCCCCCAGGTGACATCAGTCCTGCCCCTTGCCGTCATAGCGGGCTTGACCCGCTATCTACTAAACGGAAAGTGGATTCAGTTAGTTCCATTTTGGAACATACTGCATCGACGATACGGTGTATCATATCGGCGCCTCGCTGAAGGACTTGGGGAAGAAAGGTTTGCTTTTAGTCGGATGGAGATTGGGACGGAGGCACTGCGGGAGTAAATGTGAAAGAGCCAGCGCTTTGTTTAAGGATTTGTTCATGCATAAAAATTACAATTTAAAACAAAATCACCATTTTTCTATATCTTTGCTGCATAAAACGAGACCCGATGAACAATCGCTATTTTTATTACGCACACATTAAGGATTTCTTAACAGAAAACGAGGATCAAATCTTTGGAAAGATGTCAAGAAACGACGAGTATGACACGGCATCAACTCAAAAATTCGCATGGTTGGTTGAAATTTTCGTACTGAAGGAGGTGCTAAAAGCTTATCAAGACGAGGATTGCTGGGTTGCTTTTGAATACACGATTCCTAGAATCGGTAAAAGAATTGATGCTGTCGTATTACTTAGAGAACGTGTTTTTGTTTTGGAGTTTAAAGCAGGAGAAGATTCCTATAATCGTCAAGATATTGATCAAGTATTGGATTATGCACTTGATTTAAAGAATTTCCACCAGGGAAGTTCTGACCGTATGATTGTTCCCGTCTTGATTGCTACTGAAAGCTCTAACCATTCGAAAACTAATCGGTTGTCTCATTATAATGACGGAATATATGAACCGCTATTAACAAACAGAGAGGGGCTTCCCGAAGTTTTTCAAATGGTTATAAACGAACCGTTAACATCGAATCAGCATCAGGTTTCTTTATCTGACTGGATACGTAGCCGTTATGCTCCAACTCCAACTATTATCGAAGCAGCCAGCGCCCTATACACTCAACATTCTGTCGCAGATATCACTCGTCATGAAGCAGAAGGAGCACAATTAGAGCGAACAACAGAATATGTGATGCAGGTTATTCATGATACGAAAAAACGTGGCGAAAAAAGCATCTGCTTTGTCACGGGTGTTCCTGGTGCTGGGAAAACACTTGTTGGTCTAAACGTTGCCATTCAGCAATCCGAACAAAAACAAAATGGAAAAAGGGATCTTGCTGTTTATCTTTCCGGTAACGGCCCTTTAGTAAAAGTACTCACAGAAGCATTGGCTCGAGACAAAAAACGCCAAGAAAATGAACGAGGCAACAAATACAATATCACTGATGCCCGAAGAGAAGTTGGTCAGTTTATTCAAATCATTCATCGGTATCGTGACCAAATGCTTCAAAAACTGCGTACACCCATAATGAACGACAGAATTGAAATAGACCCAGAAAAAGAACTAAAAGATCAACATGCGGGTTATGCAGAAGTAGAAAACATCGCTATTTTTGATGAAGCACAACGTTCATGGGATAAAGAGCATTTGGCTTCTTGGCTAAATCGCAAGAAAGGTGTAAACAATTTTCCGATGTCCGAAGGAGAATTTCTCATTTGGTCGCTTGACCAACGCCAAGATTGGGCTGTGATAGTATGCCTTGTCGGTGGAGGACAAGAGATAAACACTGGCGAGGCAGGAATTGGCGAATGGGTAAGAGCAATGAATGAAACATTTCCGGATTGGAAAGTTTATATCTCAAGTCATTTGACTGCTAAAGAATATGCTGAAGGAAAAGTCGATGAATTACTTGAAAACAACTCTAAAGTTACGTATTCTGAAGACTTGCATCTTGCTGTTTCCATGCGCTCATTTCGTGCAGAAAGCTTATCAAATATGGTTCATGAACTACTCGATGGTAACGCGGATAAAGCACAACAAATCTATCATGAGATAAAGAAGAACTATCCTATTGTGATTACAAGGGATCTTGATATCGCAAAGAAATGGCTTCGCAAACAAGCAAGAGGCTCTGAAAGATATGGTCTTTTAGCTTCATCAAAAGCTTATCGGTTGAAACCATTAGCCATTGACATGCGCTGTCAACCCGACACGGTCCATTTGTTTCTTGACGATATTGATGATGTACGTTCGTCTCTTTTTTTAGAGGATGCCGCAAGTGAATTTGATGTTCAAGGACTTGAGCTTGATTGGACATGTTTGATATGGGACGGCGACTTAAGAAGAAACACAAGTGACTGGGATTTTTACGAATTCAACGGTGGTAATAAATGGAATCGGATTAATAAGGAAGAAAGGAAAGCCTATCAATTAAATGCATATAGGGTTTTGTTAACTCGCGCTCGTCAAGGAATGGTTATTTGTGTGCCTGCAGGAGACGAGAAGGACCAGACAAGATTACCAGAATTCTATAACCATACTTTTGAATATTTAAAAACCATTGGTTTTGAGGTAATATGAACAACATCGAAGTCGTAGCGGCCATTATCCGAAAAGGAGATAAGATTTTCGCCACCCAACGAGGTTATGGCGAATGGAAAGATTGGTGGGAGTTTCCTGGCGGAAAAATAGAACAAGGTGAAACTCCAGAAGAGGCATTGAAACGAGAAATCTCCGAAGAACTATCGGCAGAAATCAATGTGGATGAGCTTTTCAGTACTGTAGATTATGACTATCCCAAATTTCACTTAACGATGCACTGCTATCTTTGCACTCTTCAGACAAATGCGATGCACCTTAATGAACACGAATCTGCTCGGTGGCTCGCAAAATGCGAGTTGGATAGCGTTAATTGGTTACCAGCAGATAAATCTATTATCGAAAAACTTAAAACTAAATAACCCATTTCCCGCCTCCAAGCCACCCCATCCATCCTCTTTCCGCCCTTTCCGGTAATCGACCGCGGCTGCGGGTCGATGCTTATCGTGTTTCTGCTTACGCTTTGCGGCTGGGTGCCGAGCGTCATCGCAGCACTTATTATCCTGAACAAGAATAATTGACTGAGATTGGCGGATTTTTTGTATTTTTGTGGGAAATATCCAGCCATGCAAGACAACACTGAACTCTTCCAAACTCAAGAACTTCAATCGCCTTTTGAAACCATCAAGGAAACCGACAGCGAAGGCCGTGAATGGTGGAACTCCCGAAAACTGGCGCGGCTGCTCGGCTACCAGAAATACTGGAACTTCGAGCGACTTATTAATAAGGTCACGCCTTTTCTGCAAAAAGAGAAAGGCTTGGACTTGAAGGAGCATATTGTGGAAATTGAGGAGATGGCGCAGTTGCATAACAGTGGTTATCGCAAGGTGACATCCGTATTGCTGTCCCGAACCGCTTGTCTTGCCATCGTGATGAATGCCGACCAAAAAAAGCCTTTGGTGAAAGCCGCAAAAGACTATTTCACGGATAAGATGACTTCGACTGACTTGGCCACCAGCATAGAAGGTAATGTACTGATGTACAAATCCTCAACGGGTAAAGTCAATGTTACCGTCGTGTTCAATAATGAGACTTTTTGGCTTTCACAAAAACGGATGGCTGAATTGTTTAACGTAGCCATTTCGACTATTAATTATCACCTGTCTGAAATCGAAAAAAGTGGAGAAGTGCAATTGTCCGAGTCAATTCGAAAAATTCGAATTCCTTCGGACAATTGCGACGACCAAGGTGTTTTGATGTACAATTTGGATGCCATTATCGCCGTTGGCTACCGCGTAAACAGCTACGAAGCCACGCAGTTCCGCCGTTGGTCTACCGAAGTATTGAAGCAATACATCATCAAAGGCTTTGTGATGGATGACGAGCGATTGAAGGGAAAAGATGTCTTTGGTGCAGATTATTTTGAGGAACTGCTTGAACGCATCCGCGAAATCCGCACTTCGGAACGGCGTTACTATCAGAAAATCACCGACATTTATGCCGAATGTAGCAGCGATTATGATGCACAAGCCGAAACAACACGGCAGTTCTACAAGACTGTCCAAAACATGATGCACTATGCCGTGACGCATCAAACCGCCGCCGAAATCATCTACGACCGCGCCGATGCCGAGAAACCCAATATGGGACTGATGACTTGGAAGAACGCTCCCGATGGCCGAATCATCAAAAGTGACGTCACCGTTGCCAAGAACTATTTGTCAGAAAACGAAGTCATCCGACTGAATCTGATTTCCACAGCTTTCCTTGACATGGCAGAAGACCGCGCCCAACGTCATATCATCATGAAAATGACCGACTGGAAAAAAGTACTGGAAGGCTACTTGAAAATCAGTGATTACGAAATACTTGAGAATGCTGGTAGCATTTCTCACGAAGAAGCCGAAGCAAAAGCATTAGGAGAGTATGAGAAATACCGCAAGATCCAAGACCAGACTTTCTTATCCGATTTTGACAAGTTTCTTGAAAGTCTAAAGCAGTAAGTAGATGAGCATATTTAGTTTACAATATCTTTTGACTTCGGGACACGGGACTTCGGGACTTTTTGACCATGACCATTGACCATGACTATGACCGCTTTCACTGGAATGCTGAAATTTCAGCCCTTGACCGAAACAGTCATGGTCATAGTCACAAGTCATAGTCCCGTAGTCTTATCAATATGTAGTTTAATTTTGAACACTTACTTAACTTTTAAAGCTTAAACCATCACCTTCCCAACACCGCTCTAAAAAACTCCACCGTCTCAGCAACGACTTGCTTGCGGCGGCGGGTGATGGTGTGGTTTTCGCTCTCCACCACTTTTAGAGTGGCATGAGGGCCGTAGGCCTCCAGGTAACGTTCGCTGCACCACATCGGCACGATGCCGTCGCGATCGCCGTGGAGGAGAAGCACAGGGCCATGATAGGCCGCAGCCGTGCCATAGATGTCGAGCTGCTGCGTGGTGACGAGGTATTCGCGCCCCAACTTATACAACCCCCAACAACGGATGTATTCCGGCGGGTCCTTGGGGTCGAAGCGAGCGTTGAAGAACTTGCCGCCCTGACAAGCTTCCTTGATGACCGAGCCAGGAGCAATCAGCACTACACCCGACGGGACCGTACTTTCGCTGGCCAGACGTCCGGCTGCCATAGAGGCGACAACACCCCCTTGCGAGTGTCCCAACAAGCCCACGCCATTCATATACGGTAGACTTTGCACATAATCCCAGACGGCCTTTGCTTCAGCCAATTCCTTTTCGATGGTCATGTACTGCTTGCGGCCTTCGCTCTTTCCATGTCCACCGAAGTCGAAGCGGATGGAGGCGATGCCAGCTTCGGCAAGACCTCTTGCGAGCTACGGCATGGGGATAAAATCCTTGCTGGAGAAGATACCATGCATCAGAATCACCATCGGACATTGGTCTGTTGTTGGATCAAACCCATCGGGCAAAGTGATCTTATAGGCTATCTCGCCTTCGGGGCCACGAATAATAGTTTTTTGCGCTTGGCAACCCGTTAGAAACACCAGGCCAAGCACCGTCAGAAGTAGATAATTAACGAATTGTCTCATAAATAGATAACGCTGATTGTTGCGGTTTATTATATATAGCTGTGCGTATTAATCCACCTTATTGAGATTCCCTAAGGGAATGGAGTTGGGGTGTGGCCTTATTAACGGCGGCATAAGCAAGTCACCCCTTTGTATGCCCCACAAGCCGCCGCGTATAGAATGAACAATCGCCATTCCCTTGGGAATCTAATCAATATCTTTTCAGATATACATGGTTTTGAACAGTAACTTATAACACACGTTTTGATGAATAGATATTTTGTACCTTTGCATGTTCAATACAATTCAGTAATGAAATCAAACTTGTTTTTTCAAGCGCTAACGAAATTCCTCCTTGGCGTCATCATCTTGGGTCTACTCATCTTCTTGCCCGCAGGCTCGTTCCACTATTGGCAGGGCTGGCTGCTGATGGGCATACTGTTCGTCCCGATGTTCATCGCTGGGCTGGTCATGATGGCGAAGAACCCAGAACTGCTGCAAAAACGACTGAACGCCAAGGAACAAGAGAAGGAGCAAAAGACCGTAGTGGCACTGAGTGGCTTACTATTCATCGCCGCCTTCGTTGTGGCAGGCCTCAATTGGCGTTTCCAATGGTGTGTGCTGCCCAATTGGGCTGTTTGGATAGCCGCGGCGATCTTCTTGATATGCTATCTTCTGTATGCTGAGGTGCTGCGCGAAAACACCTATCTCTCACGTACCATTGAGGTGCAGGAGCACCAGAAAGTGATTGATACTGGGCTTTATGGCATCGTTCGTCACCCGATGTACATGGCCACCACACTCTTCTTCTTGATGATGCCTTTGGTGCTGGCTTCTCCGATTTCGTTCGCCATCATGCTGTTGTATATCCCTTTGATAGCCAAACGCATCCGAAACGAAGAAGCCGTGCTTGAGCAAGGGCTGGAAGGTTACAGCGAATACAAACAACGGGTGAAATACAAGGTTTTGCCTTTTATCTGGTGATAACCCAAACATAATACCGCTACGTGATGTCGCGAAAAAGACGTATCTTTACCATCTACAAATCCACTTCAATCCATCCCCAATGAAAATACTTCATACTGCCGACCTGCACTTAGGCCAAATCCTCTACCAAAACTATGAGCGTGCCGACGAGCACCAACATTTCTTCCAACAATTGGAGCAATGGTGCCAGGAGGAACAACCCGATGCCCTGCTCGTGAGCGGCGACGTGTTCGACATCCAACAACCCTCTAACGCCGTTAAGGAGCTATTCAACACCTACTTCGTCCACTTGCAAAAGCAACTGCCCGACATGCACATCGTCATCACTGCTGGTAACCACGATTCGGCTTCACGCATCCATGCCGACCGTGCCGTATGGACCTTCTCCAACACCCACCTGGTGGGTCTGGTCCCCTCGATGGATGTCCCCGATGGCTGGCAAGACGACTACATCATCGAACTCTCCAACGGCTTCATCATCGCCATGCCTTACATGATTGGAGACCGTTCAAGACAACTGCAATCGGTTCTCGACCAAGTGAATGAACGTAACATCGATGGTAAACCCGTCATCATGATGGGTCACCTCGCCGTGACAGGCATGGACCCCACAGGTCACGACTTTGAGATTGGCAAAATCAAGACGCAAGATGCCAACAGTCTCGGCATTGGCTATGACTACCTTGCGCTCGGTCACATCCACAAGCCCCAAACCATCGGACATCCCGAAGATTGCATGACCCTTGATACTGTCACTTATCCTGCTCCCATTATCCGCTACTCGGGCAGTGCGCTCCACGTCAGTTGCGACGAAGCCTACCCCCATACCGTCAGCGTGGTTGAAATCGACAAGCACGGAGGCCAAGTCAACCTGCGCCAACTGCGCATCGATGAATTACGCCATTTCTATACCCTGCCTGAAGCTGCAAATGCTGCCTTTGCCGATGAGGCTGAAACCCTACAAAGCATAGAAGAATGTTGCAAAAAAGATGAATCCTGCTACATTCGACTTAAGATAAAACACAGCGCAGTATTGTCATCAAACTTCAACCAAAAGGTGTACGACATACTGAACAGTCATGGCAACAAGGTGCGCTACAATCCGCGGATCATCTGGATGGGACAACCTGAATCTGAACAAAATGAAGACAACAAACCCACCTTCGAGTTGGTCGAACTCCAACAAATGACCGATCCGGTAGTATTCATCGAAAAGACCAAAGACCAATATCCCCGCCTTGACCTAACAACCCTCCGTGATGTCTTTAAAGAGATTGAAATTGAAGTCTCCCACATCAAAGAAGAAGCAGCAAAAAAGAGAAAGATGAAGAACGTCACCCAAGACGAAGACAGCAACAACTAAAAATCCAGAAAGTTATGAAAATCAAAGAGCTGCATATAAGGAATATCGCTTCTATCGAGAAAGCCGACATCAACTTTGAAAAAGACTTGAACGAGGCCTTCACCAACACTCCTGCTCCCATCTTCCTCATCACAGGCAACACTGGTGCCGGCAAATCCATCATCCTCGACGCCATCGCGATGTCCCTCTACAAGACCACCCCTCGCCTTAGCAACGTGAACAATACGTTAAACAACTCGTTTGTCAATTCAACAGGCGAAATCATTTCGGTAAAAAGCATCGAGCAATATACCCGTATGGGAATATCACCTAAAGATGATTGTTATAGTGAATTGTTGTTTGAAGGCAACGACGGGAAGACTTACAAGGCCCGGCTCACGCTTGGCATGAGCAACATGAAAGGCCAAAGCAAAGAAGCCGAAAAGCGTTTCAAATACAACAAACCCAAGTGGAGCCTTGACGTAGGTGGCATCAGTTATACAGCCGTTAACGACATCAAACAGAAGATTCAAGATTCCGTTGGTCTTACCTTTGCACAGTTTAGCCGCATGGCCATGTTAGCACAAGGTCAGTTTGCCGCCTTCCTGACTGGCGACAAAATAGAACGCGAGACAATTCTCGAAAAGCTGACCAACACACAACATTTTTCATTTTACGGCACCGCCATCGAAAACTTGTTCAAAAAAGCCAAAGGAACCAAAATAAGTGCCCAGCAACTTTATGACCTGGAAAAAGAACACACCCTGCCCGAAAATGAAGTGATTGAGCTGAAAAAAATGCAGCAAGAAACCATGCAACACAAGGCTGAACTCGAGAAAAGCATCGACGGCATTGGTAAGCAGATTGAGCAACTCAACATTATCGAAGGCGGCCATAAGAACATCAAGGATGCCAACGACGCTCTGACAGAACTCGAAGCCATCGTGAACGGCGAGGAATACAAAGGCAAGAAGGCACTTAAGGATGACTGGGAGGCCACGGTTACCGAGCGTCAACGTCTCGACGACCTTCACAAAGCCAACGACAAGTTGAAAGGATTGCAGGAAAATGTAATTATGCTGCAAAGCACATACGAAACTCTTGCTGCCGACCTCGTTGAAAAAGAAAGACAACGCTCTCTGCTCAACGCTGAAATCGAAAAGGACAACCAATGGCTCGAAGCCCGCAAAGCGCAGGATGAACTCTACAGCAACGCCAAGGCATTTCTCTTGCAGTTGGATCAATATAAAAGTCAAGTTGACGATATCAAGAAACTGACTGATAAGAAACACACTGCCGAAGGGAAAGTCGAAACGCTAAAAAGCGCACTTAGTACGGCCAACGAACAATTCACAAAAGCCAAGCAAGCCGTTGACGACAAACAGAAGGTGATTGATAACAAAACCAAGGAACGCGAAGCACTGAAGCCCAGCGAGATTACCACTCAGCTGGACACACTTGGTAAAGAAAAAGCGAAACTTGAGCAACTGCAAACCGATATCGATCAATATAACAAGAAGATACGAAGCTACAACGACCTCCTCGCCGAAATTGCTGGCGATAAAAAAGAACTTGAGACCCAGCAAGAGACTTTGACGCAAAAAGAGGAAGCATTGAAAACTGCTGAAGAAGCCTATGAGCAAGCCAATGCACGCTTTGTCACCATGGGTAGCAGCATTGAGGAAACGATGGTTGCCTTACGTCAACGCCTTATCAAAGAACACGCTGAGACCTGTCCCCTCTGTGGTCAGGGCATCACGCATGAACTGCTGTCGACGGATGATTTTCAAAACATGATTACACCGCTTGAAGAAGAGAAAAACCAAAGCAAAAATGCAATGGACAAAGCAGAACATGAGCGTGATGAAGCCAAATCCGAGTTCGACAAACTCAAAGGTGCCATTGGCACACAAATCAATCAAGCCGACAAGCATCATGAGGAAAACAAGAAAGAACGTCAGCGCATCGAAGGTGTTGCCTTAACATTCTTCCTCGACCCCCAAGACCGGCTTCCTCTGCAAATTGCTGAACGACTGGAAAAGAACGAGAAGGAAACCCGTGCTTTGACCCAATCTGCCAATAAAGCTGAAGCACTACAAAAGGAAATCAACGGATTGTTATGGGAAAAGAAACCTTTGGAAACAGCCCAAAGCAATGCCGACAAAGCCAAACAAAAAGCAGAAAAGGATTTTGAGGCTAATGAAAAAGAGATTAAAGACTGTAGCGAAAAGATAGAAGAAGCTGAAGGCAAGAAGTCGACCTTGACCACCCAGCTGTCGACAACGCTACAACCCGTTTATCCAGATTGGGCAAAAGACACAGAAGGCACCAAGACCCAACTGAAAGCAGCGGCAAAAGAATACACGGATAAAAAGTCACTGCGTGATACCCATGTTACCCAGGCAAAAACAGACAGAATATTGCTCGAAAGCATCTGCGGTGTCAAAAAAAATATTCTCGACAAGATTCCATGTTGGGACAAGATGTTCGAAGCCGCCCCCCATACTTCCAATGACATCACCAAAGAATGGAACAACCTGTTGGCAAGCGTCAGCGACTATATCTCCAACAAAAACGCCCAAGAAAAGACCATCAACGACTGCACAATAGAACTTGAGGCTTATTACCTCCAAAGCGGGAAGGATGAAGCCTATCTGAAATCCATCAGCGCACGCAAAGATGAGCTGGAAGAGGCAAAGGCTTTCGTAAAAAAGACGGACGATGACATCACCAGCCAGCAAACCACCATCAAAAATGCGCAAAAGTCGATTCAGGATGCTCTTGTCGTGCTGAAGGTCGAGAAAGAAGAAGACTTGACTGACAAGAATACCCTTGAATCCAAGAAGCAAGAACAGACCGATGAAATGAATGCCTTGATGGAGCGTTTGGGAAACATCAAAGGAAAGTTAGAGCAAAACGATGAAAACAAAGGAAAACTTGCCGAAGCAAAACAACATCTGGATGAAGCCGAGCAGACCTTTCAAAAATGGGAAGTGCTTAATTCCTATTTTGGCGGGACACGTTTCCGCACGCTGGTGCAGACCTATGTGCTCCGTCCTTTGCTGAACAATGCCAACATCTATTTGCAACAAATCACCGACCGCTACAATCTCACCTGTAGCGAAGACAACGAGCAACTCTCCATTCTCGTTTTCGACAACTACAGTAAGCAGATGCGTAGCTCCACGCTTTTATCGGGCGGCGAACGTTTCATGATTTCACTCGCCCTCTCGCTGGCCCTCTCATCCCTCAACCGTCCCGACCTGAATGTCGACATCCTGTTTATTGATGAAGGCTTCGGCACCCTTGACGAGACCAGCATCGAGTCGGTCATGTCGACCTTGGAGAAGCTGCAGGACATTGCTGGAATGAAAGACCGCCGTGTGGGCATCATCTCGCACCGCAAAGAGTTGGACCGCATCCCCGTACAGATTCAAGTGAAAAAGAAAGGCGAAGGACGTAGCGAGGTTTCCATAATAAAATCGTAGTTTTGCGACCTCAAAACATTGCTTCATGAACCCCAAACTTGTTCTCTTCGACCTTGACGGAACACTGCTTAACACCATTGCCGACCTCAGCGAGGCCGTCAACCACGCCTTGAAACTGCGCGGCCTGCCGCTACACTCGTTAGAGGAAATAACCAAGATGGTCGGTCACGGTGTGCGCAACCTCATCATGCAGGCACTGCCCGCCGAACTGCGTGATGACACGGCTACCGTGGATGCTGTCTTGGCCGACTTCACGGACTATTACTTCACCCATATCGACGTGTACACCCAACCCTACCCAGGCATACCTGAGCTCATCGCGATACTACACCGCCACGGCGTCATGCTGGCCATCGCCTCCAACAAGTTCCAAGCAGGAACTGAATATCTCATCAAGGAGTTCTTCCCGGGCATTCCCTTTGTCGCCGTATTAGGCAACCGCCCTGGTTTTCCACTCAAGCCCGACCCCGAGATTGTCGGCGAAGTGCTACGCAAGGCAGGTGTCAACAGAGAAGAAGCCGTCATGGTTGGCGATTCCCCTACCGACATGAGGACCGCCGCCAATGGGGGCATCAGAGGCATTGCCGTCGGCTGGGGCTATCGTGATATGAGAGAAATTGAAGGCATAACTGTTGCTGAGACGGCTAAAGAACTACAAAAATTGCTCTTGTCATGACCGACAAAATGACCCCCGCGCAGCGGCACTACTGCATGTCGCGCATCCACGGCAAAGGCACCAAGCCTGAGCTGAAGGTGCGGCAATGGCTGTGGCGACACGGCTACCGCTATCGCCTCAACGTGAAGAGCGTGCCTGGCAAGCCCGACATCGTCATGCGGCGATATCGGACGGCGATTTTTGTCAACGGATGCTTTTGGCATGGTCACTTCGTTCAGTTACCAGTTGATAGTTGTCAGTTGATAGTTAATAGTTCGTGCTGCAAGATTCCGCAGACGAATCGCGAGTTTTGGGTGAACAAGATCAAAAGGAACCAGGAACGCGACCAGCAGAACTACCAAGTGCTGCGCGATAACGGATGGCAAGTCATTGTGGTGTGGGAGTGTCAGCTTACGCCCAAGTGCATCGAGGAGACGATGCTCCGAGTGGAACTGTTGCTTAATGAGCATTTCTTGTCTTTACACCAGCCGAAAGTGATTACATACGATGTCCCAGAGGCTCCTATTTCTATTGCAGCGGAAGAAGAGAATTACGGAAAGAGGTGAAAATCCAGATATCTTTCTATCTTTGCAGTCCTAAACCAATTAAAACGCATTAAAAATGAAGAAGTTTATTACTGCAATAGCGATGCTTTTGTTTGCTGGCATGGCTGCAATGGCTCAAGAAACCACCTACGACAAGAGCGACTTTGTACCTGGTGACGAGATTATTTTCGACGACAACTTTGAAGGGGAGAAGCTTGGCGAGTTCCCGCTGAGGTGGGATTTGTTGGATGGATATGCGGAGACGGCCCGGCAGAAGGGACGCAACGTGATTGCCTTCACCGACAACGGGCTGGGACAGGTGATGCCGCTGATGAAACAAAAATGGGACTGGTTACCGGAGGTGTTCACGGTGGAATTCGACCTCTACGTGGCTCCGTTGAATACGGGGGACGAGGAGGAGACAACACTCGAGATGAACATTTATTTCGGCGACCGCGGCGACGATAGCTACTACAATGCCTCGAGCTATGTGCGCTTCTGGTATAGGGAAGACGGCTCATGCAACCTGACATGGAGCCTGCTGAAACCGGATGGGGACAACCAGTCGAGTGGAGAGAAGATGCTAGGGCTGAGCCCAGGCAACAGCGACTACCTGGAAAAGGACAACCCGGTAATTGCCGGCGAGTGGAACCACTTCGCTTTTTCATTCAACCAAAGGGCTTTCAAAGGTTATGTGAACGGCGTACGCATGATTAACGTGCCGGCCATGAAGGCTCCTGGCTACCTCTTTTTCGCCAGCGGAGCGTTCTATCGCTACACGGGCTTGAGCAATGTGCACATCGCCCAAGGTGCTGTGCCGCTCTACGACCGCCTCACCACCGACGGCAAGATTGTGACCTACGCCATCACTTTCGAAACCGGAAAGGCCGACCTGAAGCCGGAATCCGTCATCGAAATCAACCGTGTGGCCAAACTGATGCAAGAGCATCCCGAGCTTGAATTTGAGGTGCAAGGCCATTGCGACAACACCGGCACCGATGCCGTGAACGACCCGCTGAGCCAACAAAGGGCCGAGGCCATCGTGAACGCCCTCGTGAAGCAAGGTATCGCACAATCACGTCTCACTCCCGTGGGCAAGGGGTCGCATTCTCCCATTGCTCCTAACGATTCAGCAGAAGGTCGTGCCAAGAACCGTCGTGTGGAGTTCGTGAAGAAATAAACTCAAATCAGCATTCTTGTATTTTTCCTATATTCAGCATAGCCTGGCTTGTTTTGGAGCTGGCGTCGTTCCATCATGGGAATGCTGATGAACAGGAAGAGTGCCGTCATGGCGATAGGGGCGATGATCAACCAATCAAAACCATAGATTGAGGCATACATCGTCCAGACGCCCCACCACATCGAGATTTCGCCGAGATAGTTGGGGTGACGGCCGTGTTTCCAAAAGCCCACATCGCAATACTGACCAGGGTGTTCTTCGCGGAAACGATGTATCTGGGTGTCGGCAACCAGCTGTAAAGTGGCGGCTGAAATGCATATAGCAAAACCGAGCCAAGTCAATATGTTGGCCGTTTCCGTCGACTCAAACAAACCGAATCCAGGAAGCATGGCGGCAAACACCAAGACGGTTGGCATCATGTTCAAGCCAAAGAAATTGATGACATGGAAAATGAAAGGCGATTGCGTTTCGCGATAACGGGTATAGCGCCAATCCTCGTGGTCAAGGCCCTTAAAGGTATAAGCCCAATTGCCCGTCAAACGGATGCCCCAATACCAGATGGCGATGAGCAGCAGAATGACTGGCAAGGTGAAAACCGACTTGTAAAAAGCCCATAAGGTGAACATCACGGGAGGTGCCACACTCCAATAAGGGTCATAAACCGACACGTTTTTGTAAAAAAGGCCAAATCCCCACACGACGACTGTAGCCACTACATCGGCCAAAAACAAGGCCACTAGCTCGTGTAGTCCTTTGTTTAGCATTCTGAAAACATAATAACCTAATAAAATGGCTATCAGATATATAATTCCGATAATGACGATACTAACTGTTTTGGTTTGATTCTTCATGTTCCTATCATTTCAAAATGAACTCCAATGTGCCACCTGCCATGATTTCCTGATGCGTAATTTTGTAATCCTTTATCGTCTTACCATTCAGCTTCACGCTCTTGACATGGATGCGTTCAGGCGTCTTGTTCTTGGCGGTAATGACGAAGTCATTCCCATTTTCAAGATGCAAGGTGGCTTTAGTGAACAATGGTGTGCCGATGACATACTCTGCCGACCCCGCATGGAAAGGATAAAAACCAAGACTTGAGAAGATGTACCAAGCCGACATCTGGCCGCAATCATCGTTGCCAGCATAACCGCAAGGTGTAGCGCGATAGAACTCGCTCCTCACCTGTTCCACCAACTCCTGCGTGCGCTCAGGCTTGCCCGCAAAGTTGTAGAGATAGACGGTGTGATGGCTGGGCTCGTTGCCGTGGGCATACTGACCGATGAAACCGCTCGCGTTGCCGTTGACCTCGCCCGAAGTGGCGGTAAGGTTGAAGTTTTCGTCAAGCTTCTTCAAGAAGCCTTTCTTGCCACCAAAGAGGTCGATGAGACCTTGCGGGTCTTGCGGCACAAACCACATATACTGCCAAGCATTACCTTCCACGAAGCAAGGTTGTTCGTACGACAGCGGATCGAAGCCTTCCATCCAATTGCCTTTTTCGTCTTTTGGACGGAAGAAGCCCGATTCAGGATCGAAGAGGTTTTTGTAGAACATACTACGGCGGTAAAAGTGCTCATAGTCTTCCGTTTTGCCCAGCTTCTTGGCCACTAACGCCACGCAAGCATCGTCAAAAGCCTGCTCCATGGTGATGCTCACGCTCTCGTCTTGCAAGGTCTGCGGCATGTAACCATATTGTTCCCACACCTCGAAAGGCGAGTTAAAGTGGCTCCGTGTGCTGCTCTCAACCATGGCCTGATACGCAGCTTCCACATCGATGCCTGGAATCTCGGCTATGATAGCATCGGCCAAGACAGGGATAGCGTGGTTGCCAATCATACAGTAGTTGTCCTGTCCCCAAAGGTCCCAAATGGGCAGGTAGCCGTAGGTCTGGTGATGCAGCACCATATCTCTCACAAACTGCGCAGCAATGTCAGGAGCAATAAGTGTGTAAAGCGGATGCGCAGCACGGAAAGTGTCCCAAAGGCTGAAAGTGCTGTGATACACTTGTCCCTTCGGCATCTGTTTTATTTCAAAGTTGGTGGTCATGTAGCGGCCATCGACATCGCTCATGGTGTTGGGCTGCATCAAGACATGATACAAGCCCGTATAGAATATGGTTTTCTGCTCATCGCTGCCTTCGATGTCGATGCGACTGAGTTCTTTCTGCCATGCATCGTGTGCGGCTTGCACATAACTATCAAAATCCCAACTTTGGGCTTCGGCCAGCATGTTTTTCCTTGCGCCTTCGTTGTCGACGGGTGAGATGGCGACTTTGACCATCAACTCTTGACCATCGGCGGGGTCGAAGCTCAATGCTGCCCTCAGTGTTCTGCCATTCACCACATCGCTGTTACCGACATTGAGGCCACCGTTCATCAGCAGATGCTGGTTGAACGGCCTTGAGAACTCGGCGCGGAAATACACTTTGCGCATCTTGGCCCAACCTGTGACGACGCGGTAGCCTTCAATGGTGTGGTCGTCGACAAGGCGAATCTGAGCTTGAATTACATCGTAGGTGCGACGCTTGGAGTAGTATGCCTCGCCACGGAAAGTGCCACGGTCGAGGTCGAGCACCACGGTCTGAGGCTGTCCTTGGGGGAAAGTATAGCGATGGATGCCCGTGCGCGTGGTGGCCGAGAGCTCCACATTCACGCCACTCTCTTGCAACAGCACTTGATAATACCCAGGACATGCGGACTCTTTGTCATGACTATAGTGCTGTCCGAAGTCGGCGGCCTTCAACTGCTCCGGTGTCACTGCGCTACACAAAGGCATCAGACTCACATCGATGAGGTCGGTGCAACCCGTACCACTGAGATGAGTATGAGTGAAACCGTAGATGATGTCTTTATTATAGTCATAACCTGAGCAAGGGTCCCAAGTGACCATTTGTTCCGTTTCGGGACTCAGCTGCACCATGCCTTGGGGCATCGTGGCACCGGGAAAGGTACTACCGCTGAGGGCACCCGTTTCATCGGTCTGCGTGCCGATGAAAGGATTCACATATTGGGTGTAGTCGTAAGCGCTTTGTGCGCTGAGGAAGAGGGGCTGCAAGAGAAAGGCTGCCAAAAGTTGTATGTGCTTCATTTTTTTTTGCATTTCATGGGACAAAAGTAAAAAAAGATAGTCTATTCTTGTAACATTTTTATGATTTCCTATACTTATTGGGTGAAAACAACAAATAAATGAGACAATGAAGCAATTACCATTATTGAAATACAACAACCTTTGGTCTGTGATGTGTATTGACCACAGAAATAATTTAAACGGTGTTGTGGTGGACGATGCCTCTCTCGAAATCATGCTCCATATAGAGAAAACTATGCAACGATTGGAAGTGATGGGGGATGATGAACAACGCGTTCTTTGGATAGAAATCAAAGCCCCAGCTAAAAAATACCGCGAAGAAGATGCCGATGCCAACGGGAACTATTGGTATCAACTATGTACGGGTCATTATAAGGACTTTCACTATTTGATACTTAGCAATCGTGAGTGGCGGTTTATCGATCTCAGAAGTGCTCAACACATAGATGCCGAACGCAAGCCAGACCTTTATAGTGGCAACGTTTCAAAAGCCCTAAAGAAAATCGAAACATACATTTCTGCATTAGTTGATAACATCTGTGAGAATCCTGATGCATACAATGCATATATTGAGGAGCATCTCCCCTACACCAAACGTGACGGAAAAATCAAACGAGCAGACCTCAACAGGATATGTCCCTGCTATAAAACCTTCGATAATCCAGAACACGTGATGAAAGTGCTTGAAAAACAACAATCTTTACCCTTATGGACAAGCAGCGAAATGACTCTCAGAAAGTATATGCATATTTGGCGCATCGCCTACGAAGCTTATTGTACCAAATCAACGTTTGACCCAGAGCCAAAATCTGCATACGAGAATGTTTCGGATGAAGATATCTTTAGACACAATAGTAAAGGTCGCGAGATAGAAGGCTTAAATCTTGACAGCGAGGAGGACTTCTTGAAATGGGAAAGTGCAAACAGCCCTTATCATTGCTTAGATGTGGCCTATGCCAGAGTCCATCTTTCGCCACACAAAAAAGGAGAGGGTTGGTATGATGAAGAGATTCCTGTTCCAGAAGAGCACTGGTACCTCTCTTTGTATTTCAGTGTCTACGGTTACTCCCAAGACGTGATTAACATGCTCGACGCTTTTAGCCATGCGGGAATAGGAGTGGTATGTGGTGCCACATCTCGTCTCCTCAAAATAGTCAACGAATCAGACTATGTCAGCATCTCGTCCATTCCAAACAAGTATACTCATGATGAGGAGATTGGAAACGAAATCTCATTGCCTTACGAATGCGAAGACATCACCGCCCAACAAGTTGCAGAGGTGATTGTTGCAACAGAGTGGGTACCGCTGAAAAAAGTCAAACCAGTCTTATAAAAACAGCTGTTCCATATCACAACCATGCACCTTTATTAGATATAGAATTCGGCGGCGTGCATTTTTGTAGGTTTCCACCTCTTTCAAAATCCTTGTGGCTTGTTGATACACCTTGCGTGGAATAGGAACAAATTTATAGAACAAGCCATCATTGTCTACCGTCATGGGGAATACTGATGTATAAACTTTATCTGTCTCTAGAATATGCCAACGCACCTTATAGATACCGCGATAGCCTTCTCTATCCTCAATGATTTCAAGAACTTCAAGAAGGATGGGGGCAAATCTGAGATTCTTCCGCCATTGAAAGAAAGTGTCATGCTTTTTGATTTTCATACGTCTGACTCTATTTCAAATTCCTGTGAAAAGTCCAACTCCATCAAGCATTTAACCAACGAAGCACAAAACGATACTAATAAGTCATAGTTACCCCATCGTTCTCCAGTCTCTGGGTTGATGGGAGGCTCATAAGGCAACAGTTCTTCTTTGTGTTTTTTCAGATACAACAGTCCTTCGAACACACCCTTCATATAGTCTTCTGATGCCATCTCGAAACCGTGTTCCTTGGGGCGCCACAAATAATCATAAAGAGTTAATTCGCCAATGGGAACATGATCCGCCATTTCCGTCATGTTGTGAGTGATGTTCTCGTGCCAAACCTCATCAGTCTCATACACATATTCTTTGATATGGCTAATGTCGGCATCTGGGAAATGGTCAATAACCTCATTCAGCGTCTTCAATTCTAGGGTTCTTCCGTTTTCCCTCACATACACCCCCGTACCGCGTTTACGAATAGGGGTCTTTGATGTAATGTATAAATCCAAACTCATACTATATGTGATTTTGTTGTTTTCACCCTTATAGTATGAGAAATGCGAAAATGTTACATGGATTCCCTCAAAAAAATGGATTTGAAGGGAAATAATCACATGGGTATCTTTTATTTCAAAATATATCCTTCTTGATCATAACAACGATGATACTTATTAATCAAATCAATCAACAATTGTAAATTTTGCACATCACACTTGAGAGTGTGGAACTTAGAATATTGAGCATCGTATCGTATAGTAGAACCATATTCCAATCGCTGCTCAATGTCAGAGGGAATAAAAAACGAAGAACGCTCACCAAGATACTTATGAAACTCCGTCAAGAAAATGTGAATACCAGCCAAGTCAAAGTCGCCGAAATGAATATACCGATTGGGGATGTTTTGAAGCCATGAACGGAGATCTGTGGATTGCGGATAGCGAGAAACAAATAAAAGCCGTTGGCTGCCAATTTCTGATTCAAAAAACTCGCGTTGATGGCGAATCATACGAAAGTTTTCCATGTTTTCAACGCCTACGACAATGACATCTTCAGGGACGACAAAGTCTTCCCAATCGATAATGAACAAGAAGCTCCCTTCGATTGGATTAACTACCAACTCACGACCATGCAACGAACACACAATGGGTTCGTATGCATTCACAGGGAAACCTGGACAAGAGCGCAATTTGACAAGTTTTGAATTGCCTGTTTCTGCTGCCTGTTCCGAACGGGTTATATTAGCCCTATCTCTCAAAACTTCTGAGTTTTCAAAACCTCGAAGTTCCTCGTAATGTGACTCCAAGAAAACTTTTAAGGCTGAAGTGTTGATGGCTCGATAAGTCCGCCGACTGCCATGTGTCTGGACAGTCAACAATCCTTCCGCCAATAAAGTTTCTGCTATATCTTTGCGAAGCGAGCTGGCAGCTACCAATTCGCCAGCCATCAGACTATGGAGAGCTTCAATCAGTGTTTTTGATATTTGCATCATGCATTGATGGTCATTAGACGCTTGATGTGCGTCTGCGACCTGCTGTCCTTGGTCAGCAAATAATTGTATTTATAAAGGTCGGCATTGTAACCCATCGGAGAACTGTTGACAAGATAAATGTTGCGCACGTTGGCAAATTGAAGGATGCCGCTCACATTGCTCGGATGCAGTTTGCCAATCTCGTCCATCATACAATGGATGATAAAATCGCCATTTTTGCGCGATGCTCTGGTTTTAAATACATTAATCAGCATGATATTGACCATCGCTTTCACAAGTACATCAGTGCCATCGGAACCCACATTGTTGATTCGCTCCACCCAACCAGTGTTGTTGTCGTTCTCTTGCACACGGAACTGGAGCCGGAATGTGTCTGACAGAGTCAATTCCGTACGTGAAGGCTCTTTCTGCAATTGCTTCATAAATTTCTTCAAATAGTCCACCACTTTTTCGTTCACCTTATCTCGATCACTACCAGAGAACAGATTCAGTTCACCGATGGCAAGCGAGTTCTCTTCTGTGAAATCGCGGATGGAGCGAAGCAAGAGCATCATCTTATCAGATGATTCCTCTGCTTTCAATTCGATGCTATGGATGACACCTGCAAAATTTCGTTCTTGAAAATCACGGTTTACATCATTGATAATTCCCTTAATTTCAGCTGAATGGTTCATCAACATACCCACTTCGCGCGAGACACTGCGAAGAATGGTGTTGTAATGCTCACTGACTCGTACTCGATACTCTTCAATTTTATCATTTTCAATAAATTCTTGAAGATTTATGGCAAATGCCAAATAATCCTCATCATATTGTGGCATGATAAAGTGGAAGGTGTTGTTGATTCCGAAATGTGTGTTGAACGAGTTGACTGCCCGTTTCAACTCATCAGACTTCTGCCGTTTTTTGTTGATGACACCGCGCATTTCCACTACTAAATCAGAGCAAGACATTGAAGACTGTGAGCGTGTGTCATCCTGCAGGAACGAATCTGGCAGGATGTTTTCAACCTGACAAAGCTGTTCATATTGCTTCAAGCCATCAGTCATCATAGAAAGTGTGTCTTTTTGTGATTTTAACAATCCTTTATTTTCCGAAAGTTCCGCTTCATAACGTTTTCGTTTGTCTTCGTATGATTGCCTGACTTGCGTATCTTTGGATTCCAATTTCCGTTTCTCATCATGGAATTCCGTCTCGTGAGAAAAAAGTTCCTCTTCATCCTTTTGATATTCTATGACATAGTGACGCTGACTGGCAATCTTATTCAGAATATCTTGCAACTTGGCGATGTCGCGACGGCACAACTCTATGGCGTTAGTGTCAGCTCCTTTGCCTTTTAGCTCGTCACGTTCTTGACGTTCCATCATTTGTCTGCGTTCGTCATTATCTTTTTTTCTAGCAGTTTTTTCATCGGCTTGCTTTTGACGGAAATCATCAAAACGTTTTTGCAATTCTTTCAGTATTGACTTGTATTCGCTTTCAGTAGCATTTAAGTCTTTGTCTCGTTTGGTTCTCTGCTGGGCACGACTCGTGTTCTCACGATCCAAACTGAGACGTGCCTCGTTATAGGCTGCGGTTCGTTTCTCACGTTCAGTCTTAATCTGTTCTTCTTCCTTTCGTTCCAACTGATGCAGTTGGGTTTCAGCATCCTTAATCTTCAGGGGAATCTGCTCTACCCGAACTCTCAAATTGGTTTCCTGCTGCTGAAGTTCCGAAAGTTTTCCTTTGTAACTCTTACTGATAGACTCCAGCTCCTTTTCACATTGTTGCTGAAGGTCAAACCATTCTTTCTTTTTAATCGCAATGGCCTCTTGTTGCTGCTTCTGCAAGGAACGATACTCGTCAGGAGTTCGATGATGGACAGGTATAGCATTTAGATTGAGGCTAATTCCAAAAAGGTTTCCATCAGCAGAAAGTTCGGGGGCCAATCCTTGGGCATAAAGCACTTGCTGTTCATCCACCACCTTGCCAATGTTATCCTCCCAACCAGCTTTGTTTTGGGTCAGCCATTCATAGAGCGAACCTTTCCAACGAGCGAGCGTCTCTTCCGTCTTTGACAGTTCCTCTTGAAGCTGCGACAAATTTGCTTGTACAGCCTCTTGTTTTCTGGCAAACTCTATTTTTGTTTGTTCTTGTTTCATCTCGCCTTCACCTCGCATGGCTTTCAAATCATTGCGAGCAACGACCAATTGACTATTGAGTTCTTTTTCTTGAACATATAGTTTGCTGATATCCTCCTTGCAGGCATCGATATCCTTCTGCATCGGATGCCAATATTGCAATTCCGACAAACGTTTGTCCGTGCGGTTACATTCCTCCTGCAAAACTGCCGTCCGTTCATCAGAAGCGGCAATCCATTCATTGTAGGCATCTTCGACAGCCTTTTTCCGTTTGTCGCGTGCTATCGCACCTTTGTCTCTTTCTGTCTGGACGGCATCGCGCTGACGTTGTAATTCCTCTTTTTGGGCAAGCTCAAAAGTCTTCCATTCCTCGTCAATAGCGGCATAAAGCCTCTGGTATTTCTCCGTTACATCTCTATACTGCTCCTGAAGTGCTAATAACAGTTTTTCTTTCTGTGCTTTTTCCGATTGATATTTAGGCTCTTGCGCATCCAATGCGATAATATCTTGAATACGGATTTCTTCATACCGTTTGCGCTTCTTGCGTATATCACCCAAGCGAACATCGCATGCACTTATCTTCTTGGTCAACAGATCGTGTTCCTTCTCGTATTCTTGCTGTAAGTTGTCTAATTTCTCACGAATTTTTGTAAGTTTTTCCTCTAGTTTGTGAATTTCATCCTCAATGAACGGCATCTGCTCTCGAGTATGGCTAACAACAAAGTTCAACTGATGCCACGTCTGCTTCATGTCATACTCCAAAGCCACCAACAAGCGGTAAGTCTCAATTACTTTATTAGCCTTAGTGCGAACAACAACTTCACCGTTTGAGTCCTTTTTGTACCAACAATCAATCTCATCGAACTCGCGTTCAAAGTCGGCCACCAAATGGCGATAGTCCGACAGGCGGATGCTATCTTCCATGTCGGTCATTGACTGAATGATGGTATTTTTAACGAAGTCAGCATCCAACTTGCTATTCAAGAACACATTTTGAATGGATCGCGGTATGTTCTGATATTTCGAACTTTCCACAAGAGCATATTTGTCAAAGTGATGACTTCGGTCATGGGTGTTACCAAAGATGATGTTGCGATACTGCTCGTAGGTATCAATCTTGGCACTAATATCAATCTTGTTTCCTATGCGTTCGCGAATGCGAATCCAGTCGCTCTCAACTCGTCCCCCGCTGTCCACAAACCACTCTTTCTGATAAGGTGCATCAATAAAGCGAAACACAGCCTTCCCCTGGCTGCGGCTAAGAAGAATGCTATATGCCCCCAACTCTGTTTTCACTTCGTAGACAATGTACGAGTTGCTATAGCGAAAATAGAATTCCTCGAATGATTTTTGCCCCTGTTGGATACCCAATCGCATCTTATCAGCATTGTAAAAGAACAGCAATGCTCGTAACACCGTGCTTTTGCCCACGCCTTGGGTACCTGCGAAATGCACATTGCCATCAAGCATCACCTCCGCGTAAGGGATGTTGGCACTATTCAGGAATATAATCTTGTTCAAATGTCTCATGGGTTATTGGTTTTCGGTTTCTGATTCTATTTGTGGACTATAAACAATTACCCATTCTCCATTTTTGCGACCGCCTTTACGAGTAAGGATGCCCAGCTTTTTCAATTTTGCCAAGTCTCTTTCGATAGTCCTTTCAACATTTGTATTCTTTTCCGACATCTTTTCCGACATCTTTTCCGACATTGCCTTTGCGGACAAGGATGGGTCACGAACTATCATTTCTAAAATAACAATCTGACGTTCAGATAGTTCTTTTAGGACATCCTTTAGGATATCTTTTAGGACACCTGACATTTCTTTAGTGCCATTACTTGGCATTAGAGAATCTTTTTCTTTCGTTTCGATAGACAGAATAAGCTTCACCTGTAGCAATTCACGTTGTTCAATAAGCTCGGGCTTCAGCCAGTGTTTCTCGTTCCACGCACTTAGAATCAGCGGAAAGCCTGAACCAAGGTTCTCTCCGAAACCAATCATGCGAAATATATTTTGGATGCATTGATTTCCGCTGTATGTGTTGGCAAATGCCGAATACGTTTTCCACATATCAATTGGAACATTCGATTGAGCCTTTTTGCACTCAAGCGTCACTCGCTCCCCCGTTAATAAAGCAGCTTTTATCGTTTTTTCGTCTATATCCATATTGTCTTACATTATCATTGCTATTGCTATTAATCTTATACTTCTTGGATTTCTTCTTCGTTGTATATCGTAATCAGATTCACCAACTCTTCAGCATAGCGGAAAGCTGCGGTTACCTTATAGGTGCCATCCTCCTCATTGACAATCTCAGCAAAGCCCATTCCCGTCAACTCACTGATGAGCTTGTCAACAATCTCTTGGTTGGTGTTTTGTTTGCGGAACAGCTTGCGGGCCTTGTCGCGCAACTCCACATCAAGGTTAATTCGCTCTAAAATGTGGGTACTACGGAACTGGAAACCGGTGGAAAATGCAATCTCATATGTCTTCAAGAAATCTAAGATATCCACCCACATGGCAAAACTTTGCAGTTTTTGCTCAATGTTCAACTTTCCTTCTTGAGTGCGAGAGAAATAGTAATAACCATCGCCAGCTTCAAGACGCAAACCCAACTCAAGGAAATAGACCTCATAATCGGTGAAGTTCTCCTCTATATCATCATATAAGTGTTTCACCTCCAAATCCGTACTGTCAACGGAAAGAAAGGCACCTTTACTCAGTAGTTCATAAATTCGTTGTGTGTTAGCTCGCATATATCAGTGCATATTCTATTTTGTCATATTGTTCATAATCGTCTGTTATCCGTAGCTCTTCGCTATGTAGCGTGGCCATCTGGCAATACAAGTTAATATAGTCACCAAGCGTGTGTTGCTGTTTGTACGAATAGTCCTTGATAAAAGCAAAGAGATGGTTACCTTGAGCCTTGAAGGCATTCCAAAGTTCGGTCATGTTGAAGGCATTCACTTCCTCGATACTATCGTGCATATAGGTCTCATCCAACGGATCAGCCTCAGTCCGCGCCAACCTTCGTACAATGGTTCGTCCCGCTATTTTACGGATAATACTATATGCTTCCTCGCTACTCCTCAACATGTCAAGCGAAAGGAAAATACGATTGTAAGGTCGTTTCTCCATCCACAGAGGATTCTTACCTTCAATTATCCGAACAATATTTGTGTCCTCACGCCACGTCAGTTGGTCTTTCAGATATTTGAGCTTACGAATCTTTTTGAACAACAAACTCTGTTGCTCTATTTGGTTGATGTAATCAATAATTTGATGCTCAATTTCTAGTAAGTTGTGGTCTGCTTCAGTGAAATCATTCCGTACATCCATTGTGGTACGTTGCATCTCTGGGTCAGCTGCCATTTTAAAGAATACCACCTCACCTTCCATCATCATCTCGCATTCCTTAATCAACACTTTGATACCTTTCCGTTTCTCATCCAGATTAGCCAAACGCGATTTCTTGATTTTGTAATTGGGCTCTTGTTTGTATGCCGTATCAACATTGCGTTTTAGATCAATGATGTTTTTCAGCGTCCGCAAACCAATTCTACGTAATGTTTTACGCACATTACTTTGATATTGATTTTTCCGATTTTCATTGGTCTCTTGAAGATAGTAGTTGATATTCTCTTTGAGTGAATCCAAGTATTCTTTGACACTTGAAACACTAATCTCCTCATTCATGTCAAGCACCTCCTCAAAAAACTGGATATACACATCTTCCATTTCCAAAAAATCGCCGTTTTCATGAATTACACCATGATCAATTAAATACTGTATTCGTTCCCGCCGATAATCTACGACCTCCATAGCAATGTCTGTGCGGTAAGCAAGCGATTTGCGCCGTTCAAACATATCGCGGAACAAGGTTTTTTCCCTGTCAAGAACCTTTACCAATTCTTCTATCGTGCGGAAATGGGAGAGTGTTTCCATAACAAATCAAACCATTCAACATGCAAAAATACTCAAAAAGGATAAAATAACAAAAGAAAAAGCGGTCTCTAATTCAAACGATAAGGAATCGATTTAGCTTGTTCCAAAAAGCAGTAATGGTAATCGTCGTAGAATAGGAAGGGGCGGCTTCATGCATCATGTCTCCTGTGGTGAGGTAATGGTTTTGGCGCAGCTGTTTGATGGCATCAGCACAAGGAAGTTGGTCAATGGTTTGGCTATAATAACCCAAAAGCGTGGGATAAAGATGAAGGAAGTCATCATAAATGCGCTTTGCCATCTGCTGGTGCTTTTCGTCAAGATGGAAATGCTCACCTCGTAACAAATCGGATCGGTACTGAGCCAAATTGCACTTCATACGATGAACAGTCACGCGGTACGAAACATCTGTCATCCCAAGTGCTTTAGCCATAGCTTCATTTGGTAATGCTTTCTGCTTGTTAAGCATCGTAAGCATGGAACGAAGAAAAATAAAACCGTCACGAGATGAGAGTTTTTGATGGGCATAGGCCAGCAAGTCCGAGGCAATGGAAAGCTTCTGTTCATCGGTAAGCATGGAAGCATTAGCATCTATATCAGCAACGCTTTCGGTAGGGATTTCCTTATGAGTGATTGGACCCTCTTTGGCTGCACGCACACTAAGATAATTACGGAAAGTGTTGAGCATCCATGACTCAAAAGACCCTCGCTGCACAATACCCTGAAGCGATTGATAAGTCTGTTGATCATCTCCCTCTTTTCCATCACGCAGATAAAAGAAGAAATCATCAACAACGTCTTCAAAGTCATCCAACAACCTGTGCTCATAAACTACAAACCGTTGCCTTAATTGATGGTTGAGACGATGGTGCAGCAGATGGTACATCGCTTCGTCTGCCAATACACCTCCGTCAAGGATGAGGTCTATTAAACAAGTATTAGTCGTTTCTTTCATGTAAGTGTTTATCCCACAAAAGTAGATACTTTTTTCACTCAAACAAAACATTTCCTATCTTTGCACCTTCAAAACTTCAATCATCAGACTATGAAAGCAACAAAGCCTTTAGCACCCACTAAGCATTTCTTTGAATACTTCAACGAGAACCTTCCCAAGAATTGGGACGAACCCGCTTTGACCGACTACGACGACGTCACGAGTTATACCTATGGCGAGATGGGCGCCAAGATGATGCAGGTGCAGGCCATGCTCGAAGTGGCAGGGCTGAAGGCTGGCGACAAAATCGCCATCTGCTCGAAGAACTGCGCCAACTGGGCCATCGCCTTCCTGGCCATCGCCGCCAACCGTGGCGTTGTAGTGTCTATCATGGATGCCTTCGTCGAAAGCGACATCGAGAACCTCGTCACCCACTCTGATGCCAAGGCTATCTTCGTCGGACCCGCCGTCTGGAAACGCCTCCACCCCGAGAAGATGCCCAACATCCAAATCGCCATCGGGACGGAGCAGTTCCGTGTTCTATATACCAAAGACGAGCAACTGAACACGGTGAAAGAAGACGCTGAAAAGCTGTTCAACGAAAGATACCCCAACGGCTTCACCAAAACCGATGTCAACCTCCCCACTGACAACCTCGACGAGCTGATGATCATCAACTACACCTCAGGCACCACCAGCGCGCCTAAAGGTGTCATGCTTTCATATCGTGCCATCTCCGCCAACGTGCAATACAGCCAAGAGACCATTCCCAACCATGCCGGCTGGACCGAGGTGTGCATGCTGCCCCTCTCCCACATGTTCGGCATGACGATTGAGTTCCTCTACCAAATCGCTGGCGGCTGCCATGTCTACTTCCTGAGCAAGACTCCATCGCCGACTGTCCTGCTGAAGGCCTACAAAGAGACAAAACCCTATATGATCCTCACCGTGCCACTGGTGCTGGAGAAAATTTTCAAGGCGAAAATCTTCCCAGCCTTGAACAAACCCATGGTGAAGTTCCTGTGGCACACGCCGTTGCTCTGCAAGATTGTGGAGAAGACCATCTACAAGCAGCTGATGGAAGCCTTTGGCGGCAACCTCATCTGGCTCATCACGGGTGGTGCCGCCATCAACGCCGAGGTGGAGAAGGTGTTCCGCCGCATCAAGTTCCCCTTCGTGGTGGGCTATGGCATGACCGAGGCCGGACCGCTCATCTGCTACGAGCACTGGTACAATGAAGTGATAGGCTGCTGCGGTTCGTGCGTCACTCGCAACGAGCTGAAGATTGACTCACCCGATCCGGAGAATGTGGTCGGCGAGATCCTGTTCCGCGGCGAACACGTGATGATGGGCTACTACAAGAACGAAGAGGCCACCCGCGCCGCCATCGACGAAGAAGGCTGGCTGCATACTGGCGACCTTGGCACCTTAAATAAGAAGGGCTTGCTGTTTATCAAGGGTCGTTCCAAGGCCATGATTCTCAGCTCCAACGGTCAGAACATCTATCCCGAAGAAATCGAAGACAAGGTGAACAACCTGCCTGGCGTGGTCGAGTCGCTCGTGGTGGGTCGTCAAGGCAAGATTGTCGCTCTGGTCTATCCCGATGAGAAATACGACCTACAGAACAAGAGTATGGAGGAGCTGATGAACGAGAACCTCGCCACATTGAACGCCATGCTGCCCGCATACTCAAAGGTGTCTTCCATCGTCCTCGTCGACAAGGAGTTTGAGAAGACACCCAAGCGTAGCATCAGGAGATTCTTGTACTCGTAAAGCTTTACTCCTTCACCAATTTAATGGTGCGTGTGCCGGTTTCACTTGAAATGCGTGCCACATAAACACCCTTGGCAAAAGTGCTAAGGTCGAGTTCGGTGCGGCCATCAACAACTGTAGCCGTCAGCATCTGTTTGCCCAGCATGTCAAACACAACGACCTGACCGTCGTTGGCATTCGTCTCCACTGTAACCTTGTCCGTAGTGGGATTGGGGCAGACCGTGGCTACCAAGGTCGGCTGTTCTTCGACGCCGACACTCGGGTCGTTGCCCACTCGCACATCGTCGACATACACACCGTCAGCTTCGTGCGATTTGCCTTTGAAAGCGATGAGATAGGCATCCGAAGCCTCGGGCAAGGAAAGGGTGATGGTCTCCCAATCTTCGCAGGCGTATGTATATTCGCCAAGGAGATGCCAATAATCGTTTATCGAAGTAGCATACCAAACCGACAGTTCGTCAACGAATTGTCCCAGTGACCGTTGCCTATGATTGAAAGTAAGAACAGGTTGGGTGACGGCAGTGATGTCTAAAGGGGCGGAGACGAGCATGGCCTCGTCGCCCAACCAAATGAAGAATGCCGTATTGTTGAGGATCAGATAGCCAGGGTCAACCACCCAACCATCGGAGCCTGAAAGAATTTCACTACGCCAGCACACGAATTCCTCCGAGGCTTCAAAGTCGTCGAAATAGGGTCGGTCGTTGGTGACGGTAATCACGTCGCACAAAGTGGTGAATGTCAAAGGATAGGACCATTCCGATTCCAACCCCTCACCGCAATTGGCCTTAACACGAACTATGTATTCTGTGTTAGGCTCCAGATACTCCATCAGATAGGGTTGTGAAGTTACGGTGGCTTGATGTCCATTCACATCCACCGTCCAGCTTTCTTCATTACCTGCTGCCGACCATCCAAGCATTGCCGTGAAAGCCGTAACCTCAGTGACCTGTAGATTCATGGGACGGGCACAGCCTCCAGCAGCGGCAATCTCAATATCGTCGATGAAGATATAATATCCACCATTGCAATGCCCAAGAAACGAAATCTGGAACGTGGACGACAGGTCTTCAAGAGTGAACAATTCATCGTAGGTATTCGACCAGTCGCTAAGGCTATAGCTGCCTAGTTGATGCCAGTTGTCGGTCGGTGAGGTGCGGTAACTCACCGTAAGCTCGTCGTAAGGAGGATAAAGCGCCATCATCGCATAGCCGAAGCTGAAAGTGGCACTGCTGCTACCTGTCATGTCAAAGGTGGGAGAAACCAGACGTGCTTCGTCGCCAGCAGAAGCATTTTGGAAGGCCACCACATTGGTGTTGGTGCCGCCCATCACCGCCCAAGTGGCAGAGCTCGTCGTCTCCACCGTCCAACATTCCATCTGACCTGATTCAAAATTCTCAATATAAGATTGTCCTGGGCCAATAGGAATTACACATTGTGCAACCGCAGTAGCGGTACCAAAGAAGAAAGCCATTAGGATGGCAAGTAATGCTTTAGTAAAGTAGTGTGTGTGTTTCATAGTATTTATAATTGATAATGAATAATTTGCGGCGCAAAGATATGTATTTTTGTTGAAGTGTTGACTGTTTAATTGTTAAATTGAGCTATTAGCTTTCAGCTATCAGCACTGTAATGACCAAGCTGAAAGCTGACGGCTGATAGCTTATTATCTTCCCCCAAAGTAATATTGACCCTTTCCCACCGTGGCCTTGCCGTATTGGATGGCATTCACCGGACAATGGTGATAACAACCCATGCACATCGTGCAGTGGCCGTGCCATTTCGGGCGGCCTTCTTCGAGGGTGATATTCTTCAACGGGCATGTTTCCACGCACTTGCCACAATGGATGCATGCCTCGGTAACACAATATTTGCTATCGTCGGTAGCCGAGCGGTTGAAACCAGGATTTACCAAGTACGTCTTGAGCCATGCCAAGCTACCCACAACCATTTCTGAGAAATGCTCTTTATTGATGAGTCTCGTAATATTTCGCTTCAGAAGATCGTCTGCTTTGTCAATCTTCAGTTTGGCATTTTCTGGCGTGTCGAGTTTGAAACCTGCCATACCGATGTAGGTTTCAGGCATTTGCACACTAAAACAGGCAGACAACGACCAGCCTTTTTCTTCCACAGCCTTGCGGAAAACCTTCTCCGTGAGGCCACAATTGTCGCCACAGGTGCAGGCGAAATAGAGGTAATCAGGCTTAGCTTTGAGTTGCAGTTTCTTCACAAAGTCAAGCACCAATCGTGGCGGTGCCCAAGAATAAATGGGAAACACGAAGCCAAGCCTTTCGCCTTCGGCCAAAGTGTAGTCATATCGGCCTTCGCGAGCTGCTTCGGGGATAAAAGTCAATGTGTCGTTGAGACCGGCAGCGATAGTTTCCGCCACATGTTTGCTGTTGCCACAGCCGCTGAAGTAGAATATCATAAGAGTGTCGTTTTATTGCTGCAAATGTAAAGAAAACTCTGAAATAAAAGCAAGTTTATTGTACTTTTGCATCCGCAAAAACAAAACCCAAATGCCCAAAGACTCGCTCAATCGTTCGATACTGAAGCTCGCCATTCCAAACATCATCAGCAATATCACCGTGCCGCTGTTGGGCTTCGTGGATATGATGCTGATGGGGCACCAGGACAGCCTCGCCTACATCGGGGCCATCGGCTTGGGCGGCACCATCTTCAGTGTGATGTACTCCATCTTCAGCTTTATGCGGGCGGGCACGACGGGCTTCACGGCACAGGCCTATGGTGCCAACGACCGTGCCGAAATCGCCTATTCACTCTATCGTTCCCTTTGCATTGCACTGATTGCCACAGTTTTGGTACTTTCATTGCAAAATGCGGTAGAATGGCTCAGCATGAAGTTGCTCAACGGTAGCGAGGAGGTTTTGGCCTACACCGCCACCTATTTCCACGTCCGCATCTGGGCTGCGCCAGCGGTGCTTTGCCTCTATGCCTTCAACGGCTGGTACATCGGTATGCAAAACACCACCATCCCTATGATTATCGCCATCCTAACCAATGTGGTGAACATCGTTTTGAGCATCATCTTCGTCAACGGCATGGGCATGGGCGTGAGTGGCGTGGCCTTGGGCACAGTCATCGCACAGTATTGCGGCTTGATTACTGCCATCGTCTTCCTGTTCGCCAAGTTCCGCTATCATCTCATCCCCATCCATCGGGTCATCCTATTGCAGGCCGACAAACTGAAGCGTTTCTTCAAGGTCAACGCCGACTTCATGATTCGCAGCATCCTCTTGGTGCTAAGCATCGCCTTCTTCAACAACCAATCGGCCAAACTCGGCGACGACATGTTAGCAGTCAATATGATATTGATGCAGTTCTTCTACATCTTTTCCTACTTCACCGACGGCTTTGCCTACGCGGGTGAGGCGTTGGTGGGGCGTTTCACGGGAGCGCATGATGTCAAGCAACTCCGTCAAACTGTAAAACTGCTGTTCCTCTGGGGTCTTATCATCGCCTTGCCTTTCACGGTGCTTTATGCCCTCTTCCCTGACTGGTTCATCGGCCTCGTCAGCGACCAGCCTGGTATCATCCCGATGGCCCTGCCTTATCACATCTACCTGGCTGCCATCCCACTTATCACCTTTGCCGCTTTCCTTTGGGACGGCGTCTACATCGGTGCCACGGCATCCCGTGCCATCCGCAACACCATGCTCATCTCGTCCATCGGCGTATTCCTGCCCGCCACCTTGTTATTAATGCCTCACTTCGGCAACCATGGCCTTTGGGTGGCCTTCCTAATGTTCATGGTCGCCCGCGGTCTTTCCATGACGTTGATGGCGAAAAAGGCGGTGTTTTCATCGAAATAATTGCTATTTTTGCAAAAATTTACTCCTCATGGAAGAAATCCTCACTTTCCTCGACGACGTCCTTCATAACAACAACCGCCCTTGGTTTCAGGAGCATAAGAAACAATACCAAACGGCGCAAGCCAACTTCAACGCCTTGGCTGAGCAAATCATCGCCGGCGTGCAGAAATTTGACGACAACTGTAAAGGCTTGACCCTGAAAGACTGCACTTACCGCTTCTACCGCGACACGCGTTTCTCGCCCGACAAGCGACCATACAAGACCCACTTCGGCGTGTTCGTCTGTCCCGAAGGCAAGAAGTCGATGCTGAGCGGCTACTACTTCCATCTTGAGGCCAAGGAGTCGGAATACCTCGGCCACAACATGCTCTGCACGGGGATGTACATGCCCGATACGGCCATGCTGAAAACCATCCGCGACGAGATCCTATTCAACGGCGAGCCTTTAGTTGATGCCATCGCCAAAGCCAAAGGTTTCGACCTCGACACCAGCCACGCCATGAAGCGCGTGCCCAACGGCTATCCCAAATACCATTCGCATGCCGAGCTTTTCAAGCAGCGCGACTGGCTCGTGGTGCAAGACCTCCCTGAGAAACGCCTCTCCGACCCACATCTCGTCGACTGGGTGCTGAGTGAGTTCGAGAAGACCAAGGACTTCTGCCAGTGGCTGAATCGGACGGTGAGAGGGGAATGAAAGCTATGCCCCCTTTTTTCGAAGAGAATCTTTAAGTTTTTTATTCAATTTTTAACATTTCGGCACGATTTTTGATTAAAATCGCCCCGCAATATAAGATTATGAACTCCTGAATAATGTCAGTTTTGAGCATTGGTTGGATTTCGTTGCCCTTATCTTGGCCTCGTTTGATAAAATTAATTCGTTAATATACAACAATTTAAAAACAAAGCAAGCCTATGAAAGACCGTTACACACAACAGCAACTCCCAACGAACAGCAACACCACCCTCAAACTCAACGCCTACCAGTCACATCTGGTGGAGACACACTTTAGCCTAGTCAGTGGAATGGCGCAATCACTCCTAAACCTCCAAACGGGTTTCCACGGCCTGACAGAAAGCGACTTGTCGGATGCCGGCTACGAAGCCTTAGTTTCGGCAGCATGCCACTATGACAGCACTCGTAACGCGTCTTTCAAAACCTATGCCAGCAAGTGCATTTGGCATGCTATGGTGGCAGAAATCAACCGCTGGCATCCTTCTTTTGTAATTATGGTACAAGAGGTTGTGAATGGAAGGCCAAAACTCGTTAAGACAGAAGTAAGCCTTTTCACTTGCCTCGACGACACGAACACCTTTACCCACACCCCTATGTGCTGCAACTGGGAAGCCGAGCAGGCTTGGCAGCTTGAGACACTGAACGAAGCCATTGCCACCCTCAAACCCGAAGAGCAGTTCTTGATTCGCTGCTATTTTGGCTTCGACAACAAGGCAATGAAGCTCGAAGAGATTGCCAACAAGCTCAATGTCAGCACGACAGCCGTTCACAAACGCATCAAGAACGCCATCGCCAAGCTGCGCACCTTCATCGAAGGTGCCAGCTCACCTTACCGCATGTGCGCTTGACAAAACTTTTTTTCATGCCCATGGTTGAAAAGCTGCATTCGGGGCGCTATAAATAGAATGACCGACGAAACAATATAAAGAACCTTTTAAATCACCCACCTTATGAAAAGAAAGCAAGACTCCTTTGACTATGATGAACCTGTATTTACTCCAACCTACGCACAAACCACCCCCGTCAACAAAACGACGTTGAAAAACATGACCCTCCTCGATAAGCTTGAGCGACTCATTCAGCTGGCACAAGGCTGCAGGCTCGAAGACAAGTTCTTCAAACGCCATAAGTCCCTTATCGAGTCAGTGGCTGTCGACTTGGAACTGACACCTGAAGAGGCGGTGATGCTCTGTCCCTTCATCTCCGACTCTGAATCGGCAGTGAGCAACCGAGAAATGATTGACTATTTCGGCTGCTCTCCCATCACCATCATGAGGAAGACACAAGACCTCAAGTCGCTCATGCGTCGACGTTACATCAGGCGACGTGGCACGTTTCACGGCAATAGCCCTGCTTACCAGCTGAGCGAGAAAGCCAAGAAGGCCTTCTGCAACAACGAGGCCCTGCCCCTCGTCAACACGGCCAACTTAAGCCCCGAGGAGTTTATGAAACACTTCACCAGATTGCTGCGCGAAGCCGGCCGCAACAGCCAAATCGACGAAGAGGAACTGCTCTACGAGACCATGGAACTACTCAAGGACAACCCCCAGCTTAATATCGCCCGCACCATCAGTAGCCTAAGGGTGTATGACTACGACAAGCTGTATCTGCTCTACTTCTGTAAGCGCCTCGTTGTCGACCACCAAGTGAGTGTCCCCCTTGACCAACTGGATTTTCTCGTTGACGACATCAACGACGAGTTCGACTTGATGATGAACAACGGGCGCCACCCTTTCGTCAGGGAAGGACTGATTGCCATCAGCGGACAAGACAACTTCATAGCACGCAACCTATTTCAGCTCACCGATAAGGCGCGTAACCTCTTCCTCAGCGAGTACGACATCCCCGATAATATTGAGGAAGTCGACGAGGACGACCACAGCAACATGCTCAGCTGCACCGACATCAAACCCAAGGTCATGTTCTACTGCAAAGAGGACCAAGGTCAAATCGACACCTTGCAGCACTTGCTCGAGGACGAACAGCTGCAAGCCATCCGCGAACGTTTGGAGAAAGCCAACATGCGTAAGGGCTTCAACTGCCTCTTCTATGGTACCCCAGGAACAGGTAAGACCGAGACAGCCTTGCAGCTGGCTCGCATGACGGGCCGCGACATCATGCAGGTCGACATCTCGTCGATCCGCGACAAGTGGTACGGTGAGACGGAGAAGATAGTTAAAGGCATCTTCGAAAGCTATGCCCAAAAGATGAAGAAGTCGAAACGCATCCCCATCCTGCTCATCAACGAGGCTGATGCCGTGCTCTCGGTGCGCACAAGCGTAGGTGGCAACAACCCCACCCTCGAGAAGACGGAGAATGCCATTCAGAACATCCTCTTGGAGGCTATGGAGAACATCGATGGCATCATGATTGCCACCACCAACCTCACATGCAACCTCGATAGCGCTTTTGACAGACGTTTCCTGTATAAGGTGGAGTTCCACCAGCCCAGTGTTGAGGCCAAGACGCACATCTGGCAGAGCTTCATCCCCGATTTAGCCGAAGCTGACGCTATCGTGTTGGCCCGTTCTTACGACTTCAGTGGTGGACAGATAGAGAACATTGCCCGTAAGGTGATGGTTGACCACCTGCTCTTTGGTGGCACCCCTGACCTCGACCACATCGAAGAACTCTGCTCAAAGGAGCAGATTGCCGGACGCAACACGAATAGCCGAAAACCGATAGGATTCTGTAGTTAGTAACAATAAACAATATAAAGATTTATTGCTGTCCGCTAAAATTCAAAATAGAGGGGAACACTTGTCCTCGATGCACTAAAATAGGCGATATGTGCTTTTTTTCTGAAGAGTAAGCCTCCCGGTCAAAAAAGGGTCAGTTCAGGTGGCGATTCCTTCGCCTTTTCCAGCAATGTAGTCCAGTCCCTTTCAGGGTTTTCGAGGAAGGTGTAGCAGTTGACGTAGTACATGAGCATGATCCTAACCATCGTGGCCAGGCCGGAGA
>Ga0247611_10000630_pt1 | contig 69653 bp, 58 predicted proteins | sample 177DNAGHGhighgp2_FD_192422 | JGI IMG/M metagenome (GOLD analysis project Ga0247611, IMG submission 192422) | Sheep rumen microbial communities from Palmerston North, Manawatu-Wanganui, New Zealand - 1770 DNA GHGhigh gp2 | ecosystem: Host-associated > Mammals > Digestive system > Stomach > Rumen...
GAACAAAAGTATTAACCTAAAACAATTAAAGACATGGCAAAGTTTAAACCAATCGAAGTATTGAAAACGCTTTCAGGAAAAGTGTGCGGGCACAGCGACATGTATTTTGCGAACCGCGGACAAAGTCGCTACACCGGTAGCGCAGCGGTCCAACTTCCAGCAGGCGAAGCCGGTCCAAACCTCCAATTCTCAATTTCATTCAACTTCAGCGCCGGTGATGGAATAGGTCTTGCCGCCACGGAGAATGAGGATTTGACCGTCACGGAATATCTTACGAACCGTCCCTTCGCCCCCCTGAATGGGAAGTTGGTCAATGTCTTGCGGCGCACCAAGGACGGCATCTAACATCGCACGGATAGCGTTAGATTGGCTTTGGTCCGTGTTAGAGGAGAAACTTACTGAATGGTTCTGTGCCGGCAGGATAAATTTCTTCACGTTGGTACCATTGATGAACTCATCTTTTACTGCTGCTCCGGTCCAGGTGTCATCTTCTCCGTAGATAAGGATAATGGGTTTGGTAGCCGTTTGTGTAGCTGTCATCGCACGGTCGTAAAGGTTGCGGTTGAAGGTTAGGGATGCACACCAAGGAGTCTCGAATCTGCGCAGGTACCCCACGTATTTCTTGTAGGCGTCATTCCACCCCAGGGCTGCCTGTTCACCCACAATCAGATCGTATCGCAGGTCGTAATACCCTAATTCGCATTGGGATTGGTAGGCATAGGCATTACAAGAGACAATCTTCCCGTTTATCTTTTGCCACCATTCATCCTCGGTGATACCGAAAGGTTCAAAAGCTCTCCGTTGGGTAACCCTTTTACGCGGCGCTTGATTGGCGTCGGGATACGCACGCAAGGTATCCAGCCAACGCCCCATACTATCGAGGTTGAAAGAGCATTTTTCGAACATATAGGCATAGATGGTGTCGCAATAGCCGGTAAAGCCGTATTGCTGCATGATCAGAGTGTTCTTGTAGAGCTGTTTGCGGATAGTAGCTGTGTCCGAATAGGTATGTTCCTCATAACCGAAGAGGGCGACATTCACCAAATAACTGGCATAGATCGAGTCGGCATGTTCTTTGGATGTATTGCTGCCGCAGGTCATTTTATAGAAGATAGGGTAGATTTTATTCTTTTCCTCCGAGACGCCTATCCTGCGAATGCCCATGAACATATCCTGATACTCCTTGTTCCATCCGTTTTGATACCAATAGTTCTGCATCGTCGTGTCACGATCGGATTCAAAGAAAGGCGCCGAATAGGGCACATAGATATCCATGTCTTCGGGGTGGAAGGTGTGTTGCAGCAAGGTGGTAATACCGCCTTTGCTGACACCGCTCATGACCCATTTGCCTTTGAACACTTTTTTTAGCGCAACAATGAGATTATGAAAATCCTCTGCCGCTTCTTCTGCCCTCAAGTCATCGAGGTAGGTCCAACATTGCGGTGGCGCGGAGTAAGCAAAATAGCGATGCTCAATAGAGATAAAGTTGGCTTTATAGCGGTTGGCAATCTCTTCGACACAGCTGTTGGCTTCTTTCTTGAAGGTGAGATCCGGGTTGTTTACAAAGGACTGATCCAGCGCATATCCGGTGCAATAGACATGATTGACGGCGGTAGTAGGATCCATTTGGTTATCGACCGTAATCAGCGCGCGCATCGGAAAAGAAGGACCATCGGGCACGGCGTGTTTCATCGGCTGGTGGAAATAGATAACGTACGTACGCGTATTCGGCGCCGCGGGATCCTGCGGATAATACAACGTCGAATCGATAATATCTTTGTTTAGACTCTCTAAATCCAATAACCACTGAGGAACGGTCTCGTTTTGCGCTGCAATGTGCATCGCCATCGCCACATCTATGGCAAGAAGTAGGATTTTTTTCATTGATATGTTGATGGTATTTTTACTGTTTAGGGTAGATTTGTCAAGGGGTTGCTGTCAAATCGTTCAATGTCTTCTTCCACCAAAGGCGAACCTATTTGCACCTCGATGAACACCAATTCGGTAACCGCTTTAATTGCGTGCTTTTGTTCCTTCTGGATAACACACACATCGCCCCGACGCACTTCCTTGATTTCCCCATCCAAAACAAACAAACCCGTTCCGTCCACAATCGTCCATACTTCATTGCGATGGTGGTGCAACTGGTAACTGATGTTTTTTCCTGCGTGTAAAGTAATCGTTTTCGTGAGCGCCCGCGAACCATCGGCATACGGCACATCGCTCAGCACTTTGTACGTTCCCCATCGACGCTCCTCGTACATAGGCCGCAATTCCAACTTATCGACGTATGATTTGATGGTTTCGGACTTGTCTTTGCTGCAAACCAAGACACCGTCAGGACTGCAAGCAACGACCATATTTGTCAAGCCGTTACAGAAAACAGGAATCTCCAATTCGTTGATAACATGTGTGTTTTGGTTGGAGTCGCCAAGCAAGACGTTTCCAATCGAATCCTGTGACAATTCCTCTGTCAGCGTATTCCAAGTGCCAAGGTCTTTCCATTTGCCGGTATATGGCACCACCGCAACGGATGTAGCCTTCTCTGCAACTTCATAGTCAAAACTGATTTTCGGGAAATCGGAATAGTGGGTATAGGTCTCGGCAAATGATTTGGCAAGGATATATTTGCGTACGATTTCCATGATATATCCGAGTTTGAAAGCAAAAACACCTCCGTTCCACAATGCCCCTTCTTTGAGCAGTTCTTGCGCGCGCTCAACGGTCGGTTTCTCCGTAAAACGGTTGACTTTCATTGCTTCCCCCTTGCTGTTTTTTGCCGGCACGATATATCCGTATTTGGCAGAGGGGTATGTGGGTGTAATGCCCATGAGTACTAACTCCGCCGTCTCACGCTGTACCTCTTGAGCCATTTTGGCAATGGTCTCAAAGTATCCCAATTCGGTATAAGGGTCAGACGGCATGACAACTACTGTCTCATCGTTGGCACATCGTTTGACGAAATAGAGGTACGAAACTGCCAACGCAATAGCAGGGAAAGTGTCGCGTCTTTCGGGTTCAGCAACGATATCGACATCTGCGCCCAACTGATTGATGATACTATCTCGTTGTGCAGCGTTCGTGGCAAATGTTATTTGTGCGTCCAATTTCGCTTCGCGCGCTTGCCTGACGACGCGTTGTACCATTGATTCCATAGTGCCGTCAGCGGCTTCCAGCAAAGGTAAGAATTGCTTGGAACGTGCGTTGTTGGATAGCGGCCATAAACGTTTTCCGGAACCGCCTGATAAAAATACTAATTGCATATGTATTAAATCTAAAAGTTATAGTCTGTTTCCGTTCAAGTCGTAGATTGCGCCGTTTCGCTCAATCACGATGGTACCGTTTTTGAGGTACTTTGTTGCTTTTATCGACTCTAAGATGTTCTCTATCGCTTGTTCTTTTCCCATCGGGCAGCAGGTCCATTTCATCTTTTCCACCTTTGTTGGAGTATCGGAGACATCAAACAATAGCAGAAACTCATAATCTTGTCCCAGTGTGAGTGTTGCAAGTTCGAAAACGTTCTCAGTACCGTTTAGCCACAACACGCGCCCTTCTGTACCGGTGCTTTTCTCTACCCGCCCAAATGATAGTTCCATGGAGTGGTTCTTGGCTTCCCGCCATGCCCATTTGGTCTTTTTATTAGTCATGGTAGTACTATTATGCCCGATATAAATTCCGGATTGCAGGTATTTGATAGTGACGCTATCGCCCTCAAATTCCAATAGATAGCGGCAATAAACTGATACGTAACCTGCTGTCAGTTGATAAATGCCGTTCTTGTCTGCTTCGATTGGAACTTTGCTTGCGGCTAAAACTTTGCTTGTTACTTCGCCTGTCAGCAGGAAATAGTCATCAATTCCTTTAGAAGCCAGGGCGTATTCACCTGAAACAAAGGTTGTTGCTTGCGGAATAGGTTCTGCTTGGGGATTGTTCCGATATAAGGCATAAATCGTGAGATTTGTCTGCGGATAGAACTTCTCGCCTGCTTTCATGAAATTCGGTTCGGAGGTGAATTGCTCCTCTATCTTTTCTTTGGACCATCCGACAAAAGTCCAATCCTCTCCGACAAACATTACCTCGCAGTTCGGTAAAACAAGTCCGTTTCCTGCTTTTTTCTCCTGTATTTGCGTTGTGTTTCGTTTGCCTTGTGCGTCCAACCAGGATAGTGTCACCACGTATGGTTCGGGATCTATATCTGTTGTGGCGTACGTGATAGATACTTTTTCCAAAGAAAGTGTGTTGACAGATGCACTAATCTTGACACTCAAATCACATTTGTTGTTTGTTTTCCAATTGCCTTCAAATACTATCGGTACAAAGGTCGTACTATATCCGTCCCTCCCGGGCCAATCGCAGAAGTTGCTTTCTTCTATTTTTCCGATTTCGTTGCCGTCCAAAGTGATAAACACTTCTCCTGCTCCGCTTTTGGCATTGGACTTCATACTGAGTACCACCTGCGTAACAACGACATTTGCCGGCATATTCAGTATTGTGAGCACGGCTTCGTTTCCGGCTGTAATATTGCCTTTGCTGTGATTGGTATTTTCGAAAGTAGCGTCAATGCTATAGTCGATATCGCCAGTCAACTCCACCGAATTATAGGAAGTAACCGTCGCTACTAATTCAGCTGCATGGATAGGCAATACTGACATAAGCCAGTAACCGGCAAGAAATATCCACCACCTATTATGCTTTCTTGGAATCATTCTTGGGAATAGGCTTGTTGAAACGTTTCTGACGTTGTTTCCAACGTTCACGTGCATATGCCTGCATGTCCGCAATTTCATCGTTTTCATCAATGATTTCCAGCCCGAAGATAGTCTCAATCACATCTTCCAATGTTAATATACCGCGGAAGCAGCCGTAGTCGTCAATAACGACCGCAATTTGTGATTTTTGCTTGAGCATTTGGTCAAAGATATCGCCGATAGAAGCCTCTTCGTTAAACATAGGCAATGGACGCTTAATCTCTCCCAAAGTCATGTTGAAGTTATCTTCAGTCAAATTCTCCAAAGCATCATTGCGGTGGATATAACCGGTAATAAACTCCGGTTTGTCTGCATATACGGGGATACGTGAGAAGTGGTCGTATTTGTCTTCGTCATAATACTCCTTCAGTGTCATCTTTTCCGGTGCGATGGCGGCTACCACAGATGGTGTCATTACGTCATACGCTTTCACATTATCCAAACGCATCACATTGCGTATGATCTTGTTCTCGTCTTCCTCAATCACTCCTTCCTCTTCTCCCACATTTGCCAAAGCAACCACTTCCTCGCGACTAACGGTAGCTTCGTCTGATTCAGGGAATAATCGGGAAATATAAACCACAAGCATAACCATCGGGTACATAATGACAATTAACACCGATATGGCTCTAGATGTAAACGGCATTAGTTGTTTCCAATACGTGGTGCCAACCGTTTTTGGAATAATCTCGGAAACGACAAGAATGAGCAGCGTTACAATAATACTCACCAATCCGAACCATTCGCTTCCCCAAATGGCGGTTGCTTCTTTTCCTATGCCTGCAGCACCGATAGTGTTGGCAATCGTGTTCAGCGATAGGATTGCAGCCAAGGGACGTTCCGTTTCGGTTTTGTAATGATACATGCGCTTGGCAGCCTTGGAACCTTCGTCTTCGCGCATGGTAATGTAGCTAAGGGTGGTGGACATTAAGCTCGACTCCAATATCGAGCATAAGAAAGACACACCTAACGCGAGTATTAAAAATAAAATGAGGTATAAATACATATTCTACAAAGTAATCTCCACAGGCTGGTCACGCATGATAGTAACCCGAGCGCTTTGGTCAAAATATATGCGGTCGAACACTAAAGTGTCTTTGGTTACGGTTACGGGCACGTATTCACCATACATTAATGCCATAGAACTGCGACGCATTTTAATCAGTTCTTGTACAGCTTCTTTGAACTCCAGTTGTTTCTCATTTAATCCGTCAAATTTCATCATATGACGGTTGTCAGGATCATTACCACCGACTTCTGCATATTCATCGCCTTGGTAGATACATGGAACGCCGGGTAATGTGAGGTTCAGTGCTTCTTGTTGCAAAGCGCGTATATACGCTTTTTCGGCATTACCGATACCTATTTCTTCCGTCCATCCTTCTTCTTTTCCGTTGGTGTTTGTACCGATTGCTTCGCCCGCCATTGAAGCGAAACGAATCTGGTCGTGATTGCCACTGATATTACCCATTGTGTGGTGTGCGCCATAAGCAGCCATCGATTCCAATACGGTTTTATTGATGTTCTCAAAACTTTCACCTTTCACCAAAGCGTCGCGAATAGCAAAGTACATATTGAAATCAAATTGGGAATTGAGCATGCCGGTTTTTACGTACGAACCGATAAGTTGAGGACTGCCATACGTCTCTCCAATCATCCAAATGTGTCGATTTGGAAACCGTGCAGCCATCTTTTGCCCCAATAAGCGCCAATATCCTTCCGGAATATGTTTGCAGGCATCGTGGCGGAATCCGTCAAAGTCAAAGTTTGCTAACCAATATAATGCACTATCCGTCATTGGTTGGCATACATCTTCGCGTTCCAAATCAAGGGTGGGGATATGTACGTCAAACCAAGTGGTCAGGCGCTGTTCATCCCATAACTCGAAGTTACGTCTTCCGTCTGGCAAAATGGAATCGGTGTGCCATGTGGGATGTTCTGCATATGTTGGCGAATTAATGTGCAGGTGGTTGGCAACGTAGTCTAAAATAACGTTGATGTTATGTTTATGCGCAGCAGCGAGCATATCGCGTAATTCCTGCTCTGTTCCAAATCTGATCTCTACCTTGGTGGCATAGATGGGCCAATAGCCGTGATAGCCGCTGAAACGGGTAAATTTCTTGGACGGGTCGTATTTGTTTGGCTTTTGGAATACATATTTGCCCCAAGCATCCCACGGATTTTGTGTTATGGGAGACACCCAAATAGTGTTGATTCCCAATTCGTCAAAAAATCCCTCTTCGATCTTCGCTGTAATTCCGGCAAAGTCACCGCCTTGGTAATCTACTATATCCAACACTTCCGGATTATTCATTTTCCAATCGTTATTGGGATTACCATTTGCAAAGCGGTCCACCATCAGCGAATAGAGCACTTGTGCTTCATCGTCGTGACGCGTCAATAGCGCAGCATCGGTTACGGGCTTGCCGTCCTCAAGCGGAATAAGCAAATCGTTGTACATGTAGGTGCTGTCAGCAGCATAAACGCGCAAGAATGAACGTCCTTTTAATTTTGGGGCTATTGTGATAATATAGTGTCCCTCGCTATCCTTTTCTACCGGTGCTAAATGATTTTGCACCAATGCTATGATATCACAATTCTTAGATTCTGTGCTCACTTTAACCTTTCCTTGTTTGCAACATTCAGCCATCAAACCTGTTTTCATGGGTTTGTCCGGCAGAACTGCAATATTGATATTTTCAATATTGAATACTTGCAGTTTGTTGCCTGTTACTGTCATAATTTCGGGCACAAGGCTGTCCGCCGCGAGTAGAGGCACATAGTCAGTCAGATAGATTTGTGCGGAATTACCTTGCATGTGCACCGGCTTAATCGGCGCGCCATTTGCTACGCGTTCAAACGCATTTTCACTACAGCCGCTCATCAATAGGGTAATGGCGGTTACTAACAAAAAGAGATTCTTTCTCATAGTTTTTATAAATTTGCTGCAAAGGTACAAAAATAAAATGAATTGTACAAATATTTCTTGTTTTTTTTTAAGAATACATATATCCTTTCGTAATATTCAATATTTTTGGCATGAAAATTGTGGATTAAAAGTGAATAATTGATTTAAATATGAAAAAGAGCCTATTAAAATTATCCTGTATTGTATTAAGTACAATGTTCTTTACTGCATGTAATGTAAATGAGCCGGAGAATGGATCAAGTAGTACCGGAGGGGATTCAGAAGAGGAAAATAGTGACAAAAGTGACTATGTAGAGCAACATAATTGGAATGATACCGTATATATAAAATGGGATGGGAGTTCCGCTGTTGTTCAAAATGGTGTGGATAGCGTATCTGTTACGAATGAAAATGGTTATGTTTCCATCAGTTCTCAAAAGAAACATGTGGCTTATGTTGTGAGTGGTACCGGTGTCGGGCAATTGCGTTTTGATTCCGTAAGTCCGAAGTTTCAATTGATTGTGGACAATTTGAATCTGACTTGTAACGATGGACCTGCACTCAACAACCAGTGTCACAAGACTTTATATCTTGTACTCAATGGCACTGCTTCACTTACTGATAAAAAAGGGTATAACACAACATCTTCAAATAATGAAGACTTAAAGGCTGCATTGTTTTCTGAAGGACAAGTGATAGTTTCCGGTAATGGAGAGTTGACAGTGAACGGTAATAACAAACATGCACTTGCAAGCGATGACTATATACGTATTCGCTCAGGTAATATGTTTATCAACGCCACCGTAAACGATGGTATCCACACAAATGACGGAGTAATGATAGAAAACGGCACACTTGTTATCAATGCCGTTGACGAGGGAATCAATGTGGATGAGGGTTCGTTTACTATGACTGGAGGAAGTGTAACCGTTACTACTTCCGGCACGTCTGCTAAAGGGATTAAGTCCTATACATCAATGACAATTGATGGTGGTACTATTAATGTTAAAGCACCAGGAACGGAGTCGGAAGGAATTGAGTCTAAGGCAGAATTGACTATTAATGGCGGGACTGTGAATGTGACATCTTATGACGATGCAATAAATGCAGGCAGTCATTTGTATATCAAAGGCGGTAGCGTGACAGCCGTATCTACAAATAACGATGGAATAGATGCCAACGGTAATTTATATGTGCAGGGCGGTACAATTATTGCGTGTGGCTCCTCGTCACCAGAATGTGGTTTGGATGCAAACGAAGAAGGTGGTTATTCGGTTTATTTCACAGGTGGTACGTTGTTGGCGATTGGTGGGGGTAATAGCACACCATCTTCGTCAGAATCCACCCAGGCGTTTATCAGTACTTCAATATCGGTAAGTGCAGGCCAAGAAATCTCACTAACTGATGGCACGACGATGTTGGCATCGTTTACCGTTCCGGAATCTTATTCTCCTGCTCAAAGTGGATTTGGCGGTGGTGGTAGATGGTCTGTAACAGGCGGTCCCGGCGGTGGCGGTCCTGGCGGAAGTGGAGGTGGAGTCCTCATTACTTGTGCAGGATTGATATCCGGCAGTACCTATACACTGAACTATGGCTCATCTTCAGCTAGCGCAACAGCACAATTAAACGGGTCTTCCCGTGGTGGCGGAGGAAGAGGTTGGTAAGTTATTTATACAGAAATAAGTTGTAGAAATTTTACCAGTGCCAAATTTGTGGCAGTATCCGTAATAGTCTCTCTGTCTCCGCGCAAATGGAGGCAGAGAGTATTTACTTTTTTAGGTGTTGCCAAAGCTATCCAAACCGTTCCGACAGGTTTTTCCGGCGTACCACCGTCAGGTCCTGCAATGCCCGAAGTTGCAATGGCATAATCGGTCTGTAGTGCCTGTTTAACGCCACAAACCATTTGTGCAACTACTTGCTCACTAACAGCACCATATTGATTCAGATATTCTTTGCTAACTTTAAGGACATTCTCTTTCACCTCATTGGAATAGGCAACGACAGAACCTTTGTAAAAAGCAGAACTGCCAGCGAACTTGTTGAGTCTCATCGCTATTTTTCCTCCGGTACAACTCTCAGCAGAGGCAATAGTCTTTCCTGCTGCTTTGAGTTTCTCACCTATCAGCACTTCTAATGGTTTGTCCTCAGTTGTTACAAGCCATGGATGTACTAAATTGATCAATTTGTGCACTTCTTCTTCAACTGTTTTTTCATCAACCCCATATCCGCTCAATCGCAGACGAATTGTGTGAAGTTTAGGCAGATATGCCAAATGGATATTCTTGGGTAAAGCGTTTTCCCAATCCTCAAGCGCAATAGCCAGTTTTGATTCGGGTATTCCACTGACCATTATTGTGCGATGGGTGATTTTTTCGCCATGCATTTGTTTGAGAATTGGCAAAACTTGTTCTTTCATGCCGACTTCCATCTCTTTGGGTACGCCGGGCAAACAGAAGATGTGGTGTGAATTTTTCCAATACATAATCGGTGCAGAGCCAATTCTGTTGGGCAAAATGGTACAATTATCGGGCACGAGCCATTGTGTTTCAGTCAATCGGTTCAGTACTTCCGGACGGTCTTTATATAATTCACGCACATGAGTCTCTACGTGTTTGTCCGGCACTAATTTTCCTTTGAATAGTTCACACAATACATGTTTGGTAATATCGTCTTTTGTCGGACCCAGTCCACCCGTTGTAATAATGATTTCTGCGCGCGACATAGCCTCAATCATAGCCTGACTGATATGCGCTGCATCGTCATGAACCGATGTAATTTGATATAATTCAATACCAATCTTATTCAATTCCTCTGCCATGAATGCAGAGTTGGTATCGATGACTTGCCCTATCAGCAACTCATCGCCAATTGTAATTATTTCTGCTCGCATTGCTTTTTCCATTCTTGTGCTGTCAGTTCTAATTCTGCGTACCATTCTTCACCAAAATGACGAATCAGCGGTTCGCGCAGAAACTTATATAATGGCACGTGTTGTTTTTTCCCTAATTGTCGTGCACAATGGCAAATATCCCATCGATGGTATTCCAAACCGGTCAAATCACCTACATTCGACAGCCTGATTGGATATAAATGGCATGAAATAGGTTTGATAAATTGGTGATTTCCAACATTTTGTTTGGCTATTTTTTCAATTAGACAATAGGTCCATCCATTATGGTCCGTTCTGGCAAATACACAGTCTTTTCCATTCACAATAGACAAAACACGTTCGCCTGACGGGTCAAAGTATGAAAGTCCTTGCTGTTTGACCACATCGCATGCTTCGGCTGTCATATGAGGTAATAAGTCTGGTAATAATTGTTCTATAATTTGAATCTCTTCCTCCGAAACAGGTGCACCTGCATCGCCTTCAATACAACAACAACCGTGACAAGTATTCAAGTCACAGCAAAACTCTTTTTCAAGTATATCTAATGAGACTAATGTGTTTTGTATTAGAAACATCAGAAGAACAATCCTTCAACGAAGATTTTTAATCCCAACAAAATAAGTACTATACCACCTATAATCTCCATATTTAACTTCAGTTTGCCCACCCAAATACCTAAGAGATATCCTCCAAACGAGAAAAATGCTGTAATAGCACCTATTGTCAATACAGAAGGATATAACCATTCCGGGTATGGAACAAACAACAAACCGGTAGCCAATACATCAACGCTGGTCGCGACTGCCAACATAATTAAATGCCAAAAATGCCAATTAGCACTTTTTTCTTGCTGGTGCTCATGTAGCGACTCCCAAATCATCTTCACGCCAAGTCCTGTCAGTAGAATTAGTGCAATCCAGGGAGCGTAACGGCGCATGAATTCTGTTGCCAACTCACCGGCATAAAACCCGATAATCGGCATACAGCAATGAAAAGCACCAAAGATAAAAGCCATCAATAGAGCGCGCCAATGCCAAGTACGCTGATTAAGTCCTTGAACTACCGACACTGCGCAACAATCCATTGCCAAACCGATAGCCATTACGATGACGTTAAACCAATCCATTAATGTTTGTATTTATATCGTGCTCCTGTTTTTCCCTTTGCTATATTTGTCAATTTACTCTTGACAAAAGTTTTGCGAATCGGTGATATGCGATCTGTGAATACATGTGCCTCCAGATGGTCGTATTCATGTTGAACGATGCGTGCTTTAAAATCAGTAAAAGTTTCTTCGTGCCAATTGAAATCTACGTCTTGAAAGCGTATTTTAATTGTTTTTGGACGAACTACATTTTCCGAAATTCCGGGTAAAGATAAACAACCTTCGCTATATGTTGATGTCTCTTCTGACGCTTCAATAATCTTGGGATTAATGAATACTTGTTTGAAATCAATACATTCAGGATAGTCTTCGCCTAATTCACTACCATCAACAATAAACATTCTAATAGACTTCCCTACTTGTGGAGCCGCTAATCCACATCCTTCAGCTGCAGTTAAAGTCTCCTGCATATCAGCAGCAAGTTGATTGACATCAATCGTATCGGGCTCTACTTCTTCTGTCGGTTTGCGTAGAACAGGTTGGCCATATAAGTAAATTGGTAGTATCATGTTTTAATATGCAATAAAAAACTAACTAATAATGAAATGCGGTCTTAATGTTGTTGATTTTCCGCATCCAAATAACCTTCTAAAATAATACATGCAGCAATTTTATCGACTATAGATTTGTTACGGCGGTCTTTTTTCTTCATTCCACCGTCAATCATAGCGCGGTGTGCCAAAGTGGAAGTGAAACGTTCATCAAATGCAACTAATTGAATAGTTTGGAACTGTTTCTTAAACCAATTTTCGAATGGACGAATATACTCCATAGATGCGCTGTCTTGCCCATTGAGTTGTGTCGGATGGCCAATAACAACCGTATCTATTTCGCCTTTAGCTAACTCACAGCGCAACCATTCTCGTAACTTGGCCGTTTCCACGGTAAGCAATGGATTAGCCGTTATTCGGAGCATGTCCGTAACGGCTAATCCTGTGCGTTTCTGACCGTAGTCTATTGCTAAAATGCGCATAATTAGTTATTCAACTTTTCCTGAATAGCTTCATACTTATCGTCCATATGGAAACGATAGTAGAGCGTTTTCAAAGTAATCATAAAGTCGCGGTTCTCAGGATCCATTTCATGAGCCTGCTCAAAGAAAGGCAACGATTTTTTAAACATGGCATTCATATCGGCCAATGCTGCCTTATATGCTTTTTGGTCCTGAATGTATGCTGCATTCTCATTCATCTTAACAGCTTGATTGTAATAAACTCGACCTTTACCTGCAACTGCGTCGGCCATTGTTGGGTCTAATTCCAAAGCACGATCATAATCTGCTAAAGCGGCTTCATTATTGCCTTGATTGGAGTTCAAGTTACCTTTAATAAGGTGATACTGAGCTACATTCGGTTCGCGCTCAATAGCTTGTGCCAAGTAATCAATTGCAGCTTGCTCTTGACCCGAGAAGATGTAGTAGTTGATCAAGTTCTGTAAAAACCAAGGCTCTTGCGGGAAAAGATCGACTGCATGTTGTAGCGTTTCAACAAACTTTGCAGTGTCTTTCAACTCAACATACTCTTGGTACAAAAACTGATTGACTGCAATTGCTTCAAACGAACCATCTTTCATGCTCTCAAGAATTGCGATTGCTTCGTTATGCATTTGTCCTTGGATAGCGAATAGTGCCGCGTAATATTTATATTGCAGATAAATCGTATCCTTCGGCATTTTTGCTTGTAAAGCAGGATCTTGCATCATAGGCAGGTCTGGCATTCCTAAATGACGCATGAAAACGTTGTATGCTCCGTGGAAATCGCGTTGCTCGTTTAGATGAATGCCATACTTCACAAAGTCTTGATTGGTGTAGTATTCCATCATCTTTTTGACAATGTTATTACGTGTCTTTGTATCAACAACCTCACGCCCTTTCTTGTCCAAAATCGGGGTCATCGCAATTTCATCTGCCTTTACCCAATAGTCGTAACTTTCCATAATACCTTGACCGACTTTGTCTTGGTCCAGCAACTTTCCCATTTGTTGTTCGCGTTCGGCTTGTGCTTTCTGTTGATAGCCTACCAAACCGGCAACATACCATGTATTAGCTTGCGCCTTGGTCTCTTCATTTTGCAATGCAGCGCCAATCAATTGGCGTGCTTGGTCGAAGTCGCCTTCTTCCTGCATAATCAAGCTTTTTGCCTTACTTACGTTTGCTTTTTGTGCCATGCAGCCTGCGCTGATTAGCGCTAATGCTGCCAAAAATAATGTTTTTTTCATATTACTCTTGGTTTTCATTTGTTGTTTCACCATTTTCATCATTCTCACCATTCTCTGGTTCTTCCTTTGGAACAACGCAGCCAAACATCAGTGTGTCGTTGCGTTTTTGTAATTCAATCAGTTTGACGCCCTGTGTCGCTCTGCCCATTACGCGAATGGTATCCATTGCCATACGAATGGCAGTACCGCTCTTTGTGATAAGCATTAAGTCTTCGTCATCACTTACTGCGTGCAGACCGACTAATTGCCCGGTTTTATCCGTTAGGTTCATCGTCTTGACACCTTTACCTCCTCGGTTCGTGACACGATATACTGGTTGTCCGTCTTCATCGTCCAAACGTGTGCGTTTACCAAAACCTTTGTCTGAAATAACCAAAACGGTCTTTTCACTATTTGGCTCTACACAAATCATGCCAATAGCTTTATCTTGGCCATCTTCATCTAATTTTATTGCTCGTACACCACTTGCATTTCGACCCATCGGACGAACACCTGATTCATTGAATCGTACTACTTTTCCATTGTACGATGCAATCAGCATCTCACTTTGTCCATCGGTCAGAGTCACGCCAATTAACTCATCGCCTTCGCGCAAACCAACAGCGTTAATACCATTAGCGCGCGGACGGCTATACGCCTCAAGGGTGGTCTTTTTCATCAATCCGTTCTTTGTCGCGAATATTAGATAATGATTGTTCACGAACTCCGCGTCATTTAGTCCCTTCACATTGATAAATACGCGCACTTTATCCCCTTTCTCAAGATTAATCATGTTCTGAATAGCACGACCTTTGGATTGTTTATTGCCTTCTGGTATTTCATACACTTTCAACCAATACAATCGACCGTGTTCTGTGAAGAACATCATCGTTGAGTGCATGCTTGCCTGGTGCAGGTACTCTATGAAATCTTCGTCACGCGCAGTACCTGCTTTACTACCGATACCACCGCGACCTTGTTGACGGAAGTCTGCCAACGGAGTACGTTTGATATAACCAAGGTGAGATATTGTAATAACCATATCATCATCGGCATACATGTCTTCCGGGTTAAATTCGGTGGCCATTTTCACGATCTTTGTACGACGCTCATCTGCGTATTTTTCTTTAATCTCTGCCAACTCTTCGTTGATAAGGTCGTAACGCATTACTTCGCTGGTAAGCAGTTCGTTAAGGTGAGCAATCAGTTTTTCGAGCTCCTCATATTCTTTCTTTAACTCATCAATACGCAAGCCGGTTAACTGCGATAGACGCATATCAACGATGGCTTTAGATTGGAGGTTATCGAGACTAAACCGAACTTCAAGGTTTGTCTGGGCATCAGCAGGAGTACGGCTCGCGCGAATTATGCGAACAACTTCGTCAATGTTATCGACTGCAATAATCAATCCCTCTAAAATATGTGCCCGCTCTTCGGCTTTGCGTAACTCGTATTTTGTGCGGCGTGTGACAACATCCATGCGGTGATCCACAAAGTTCCCAATCAAATCTTTCAGGTTAAGTAGCATTGGACGACCATGAACCAATGCAATATTATTCACACTGAAACTCGATTGTAATTCTGTGAATTTATACAATTTATTTAATACCACTTGGGCATTTGCATCGCGCTTAATCTCAATAACAATACGTATGTCACGTGTACTGAGGTCACTAATGTCAGAAATACCTTCAATCTTCTTTTCGCTAACAAAATCACCAATCTTCTTTACCAAATCTGATTTTACGACGCCATATGGAAGTTCTGTGATTATAATTTTCTCACGGCCGTTTTCTTCAGTCTCTATGTCTGCATTTGAACGAATCACAATTCTTCCGCGACCTGTTTCAAATGCGTCACGGACTCCTTGATAACCATAAATCGTTCCACCGGTTGGGAAATCTGGAGCCTTAACATATTCCATTAAATCTTCAACGGTGATATCTTCTACTTCGGGATTTTCAATACGTGCTTTGCGGTTATTCACGAATGCCATACATCCGTCAATTACTTCGCCTAAGTTATGTGTCGCCATGTTCGTTGCCATACCGACTGCGATACCGGTACCACCATTGATTAGTAGGTTCGGGAAACGGCATGGAAGGACTGCTGGCTCACGAAGGCTGTCATCAAAGTTCGGCACCATATCAACGGTGTCCTTTTCGATGTCTCGCAGCATTTCTTCCGCCAATTTGGAAAGACGTGCTTCTGTATAACGCATTGCTGCAGCACCATCTCCGTCTACATTACCGAAGTTTCCCTGACCATCTACCAGACAATAACGCATGTTCCACGGTTGTGCCAAACGTACCAGTGTGCCATAAATACTACTATCGCCATGTGGGTGATATTTACCCATAACGTCTCCAACAATACGTGCACTCTTCTTGGTTGGTTTGTCACTACTAACACCCAATTCATTCATGCCGAACAAAACGCGGCGTTGTACTGGTTTAAAACCATCGCGTACGTCAGGTAATGCGCGACTGACAATTACGCTCATTGAATAATCAATGTACGACTTGCGCATCTCCTCGTCAATCTTGACTGGGATTATTTTGTCGTGTTCACCCATGTTCAACTCATCATTGAACTCTTCATTTAAATCTTTGTTTTCGTTGTCCATATATATATTGTTTATCTGTGTGCCAAAAATCGCGCAAAATTACAACATTTTTTTGATATATACAAATTTTAAGGCTGTTTTTTTGCATTTTCCTGCATTTTATACCTATTTATCGATATCCTGTCGAATTTATACTGTACTATATCTTAAAATGCATTTATTTGCGTCGTGTTTTTGTTTTATATGTTCGTTACATTAGTACAAAATAGCGCACTTTTTTTGCAATTTTGGCTAAAAATGTAAAAAAAAATCATTTTTCTCTTGCATAGTACAAAAAAAAGCAGTAACTTTGCAGCGCAAAATCTTAAATTGCGTACTTATGGAAAAAAGAGACTTGTCTTTTGGACAGTTATTTAATCTTAGTTTTGGCTTTTTCGGCGTACAAATCGCTTATGCGTTACAATCTGCCAATATCTCTCGTATTTTTGCTACTTTGGGGGCAGACCCGCACCAATTGTCGTTTTTCTGGATATTGCCGCCTTTAATGGGCATGATTGTGCAACCGCTTGTCGGCAAGTATTCCGATAAGACATGGAATCGCATGGGGCGTCGCAAACCTTACTTGTTGGTGGGCGCTCTCATTGCTGTGGCTGTAATGTTGCTTCTGCCGAATGCTGGTAACTTTACTTTTGCACAAAGCGCGTTCCTTGGACTTAATGCTGCTATGTGGTTTGGCTTGTTTAGTCTTATGTTCCTTGACACCTCCATAAATATAGCCATGCAGCCATTCAAAATGATGGTCGGCGATATGGTTAATGAGAAGCAGAAAGGTACAGCCTATGCCATCCAGTCCGCTTTGTGTAATGCCGGTTCGATCGTTGGCTACGTTTTCCCGATTTTCTTTACATGGATTGGTATTGCTAACACTGCTCCCGAGGGCGTTATCCCTAATTCTGTCAAGTGGTCTTTCTATGTAGGTGCCGCCATCCTGATTATTTGTGTCCTATATACCTTCTTTGCCGTAAAAGAGATGGATCCGCAGGAATATGCTAAATTCCATGGGATTGATCTCGCTAAAAAAGAGGAAAAGAAGGAGGATCCCTCATTTATCAAATTGCTTGTTGACGCGCCTTCTACATTCTGGACTGTCGGACTTGTACAGTTCTTCTGCTGGTCGGCGTTCATGTATATGTGGACCTATTCCCCCGGCGCAATCGCTACACAGTGCTTCGGCTGGGACGAGGTTTCTACTGCGGCGGCTGAGTATCAGGCTGCCGGTAACTGGGTCGGCGTAGTGTTCTGTATCCAGGCTGTCGGCTCTCTCCTGTGGGCGATGGTGCTGCCGATGCTGGAGAAATGGACTTCCAACAAGGGTGCTTATGCTATATCTCTTGTAGTCGGCGCGCTCGGATTCATTTCCACAATGTGGGTGACCAACCAGTATGTCCTCTTCGTTAGCTATCTGCTTATTGGTGCGGCTTGGGCGGCTATGCTGGCTCTTCCGTTCACGATTCTCACCAACTCCCTCAAGGGCGATAATATGGGCTACTACCTTGGCTTGTTCAACTGCACAATATGTATTCCGCAGATTGTGGCTGCTTTGCTGGGCGGATTATTCCTTAAATATATATGCGGCGGCGTTCAGGTCGGCATGCTGGTCGTTGCAGGCGTACTGCTCATTTGCGGTGCTTGCTCCGTATATCTTGTTAAGGAGAATAAAGAATAATCACGACATCACGATATCACAATATCATGAAAAATAAAAACAACTAAATTATTAACCAAATTAACAGTATGATGAAACACAAACATTTATCTCTCGTTCTGACGACTGTGTTGATGACTTTTGCTTCTATGGCACAGGCGCAGATTAAGGGTACCGTTTATGAGGAGTCAACGGGTGAACCGGTTATCGGTGCCAGTATCTTGCAGGTCGGCACTACTAACGGTGTAATCACTGACTTCGACGGAAACTTTGAACTGAACGTTCCCGAAGGTACAGAACTTCAGTTTAGTTACATGGGTTTCCAACCGCAGACCTTGCCTGCTAAAAATGGCATGACTGTCCGATTGAAGGAAGATGCTATTCAGATTCAGGAAGTTGTTGCGGTCGGTTATGGTTCTCAGAAGAAAAAAGAGGTTACCGGTTCCGTTGCAAGTGTTAAAGCAGAGGATTTCAATGCAGGCGTACAGTCCAGTCCCGTTGGTCTGTTGCAAGGTAAGGTTGCCGGTTTGAACATTTCACGTACAACTTCTGACCCGACCTCTACCAGCTACAATATCCAGATCCGTGGCTTCTCCACACTCGGTCAAGGTACAGGTTCAACCCCATTGTACATTGTGGACGGTGTACCGACAGATAATATCGATAATATCTCGCCGGATGAAATCGCATCTATGGATGTGCTTAAAGACGGTTCTGCCGCCGCTATTTACGGTACACGTGGTACCAATGGCGTCATCCTCATTACTACCAAACGTGGTGCTACCGTTGGTACGGAAAAAGTGGAAACACAAGTTGAATATAGTGGCTACGTGAATGTCGCTTGGATTAATTCTTCACTCGGTATGGCTACTGCTGAAGAGTTCCGTAACCTGAGTAAATATACAGGTGGTAAGCTGGATGTGATGGACCATGGCGCAACGACAGACTGGACTGCTGCATTGTCCCGCAAAGCTGCTATCACGCATAATCATAACCTCGCTGTTGCCGGCGCACACCGTAATTTCTCGTATCGTGCGTCTGTTAACTTCAAGGACGCTCAAGGTATTGCAAAAAATAACGGACGCCGTGAGATTTCTGCTAAACTGGCTGCTGACCAGAAGGCTCTCAATGGATGGCTCAAATTGCAATATGACGTGGCTTATATGCACTACCGTAACGACTATTCCGATGGCGCATTCTATACACAGGCTGCCTTGCTGAACCCCACTTATCCGATCTACGATGAAACAAGTCCGAACGGATATGAAATCATTACCAACTCCGGACAATACAACCCGGTTGAATACCTCAATATGAAAGAGGCTTATCAGGAAGGTAACTACTTCCGTGGTTCGTTGAAAGCTACCGTTGACATCAAAGCCGTTGAAGGATTGAAAGTTAACGCTTTCGCTGCTTTCGAAGAGGGTGACAATAACTCCTATGGTTACACTTCCCCGAAACTCCTCTCACCGAATGCCGCTTCTGCTGGTGACTGGGCTTACCGCAATGGCGATAAGGCGTTCAAACAACTCTACGAAGGTACAATCGACTACGCAAACAGTTGGGGCAAGCACGGTCTCGTTGCTGTGGCAGGTTTCTCGTACCAGCACTTCCTCTATGATGGTCAAAACATCTCCAACCGCGGTTTCGTCATGGAGAGTACCAAATACTATAGTATCGGTGAAGGTCAGGCGGATAAAGATAACTTGACCGTTAGCTCATACCGTAATTCCTATGCGTTGGCTGCTGCTTTCGCACGTATTAACTATAACTACGCAGACCGCTACTTGCTGTCTGTTTCTCTCCGTGCAGAGGGTTCCTCTCGTTTCGGTGCAAACAACAAGTGGGGATACTTCCCTGCTGTCAGTGCCGGTTGGCGTATCAAAGGTGAACCGTTCATGAGCGGAGCCGATTGGTGTAATGAACTCAAACTCCGTGCCGGTTTCGGTGTTACAGGTAACAACGTGGGTTCAAGCTTGAAATCTGTTGCTTTGCTTTCAAAAACTGACGTAATCACATTCGCAGGCAAGCAGATTAATACATACTCCGTAACTCAAAACGTAAACCCCGACCTCAAGTGGGAGCGTAAATTTGAGTACAACCTCGGTATTGACTACGGTTTCTTGGATAACCGCTTGTTCGGTAGCTTGGAAGGATACGTTCGTAATACCAAAGACCTCCTTTGGTACTACCAAGTGCCGACTCCTCCCTATCAGTACGAAACACTCTTGGCTAACGCCGGTGAAATGCTCTCATATGGTGTTGAATTAGCCGTAACCGGTGTTCCCGTTAAACGTGGTAACTGGACATGGACTTCAGGCCTGACACTCGCTTGGAATCAAAACAAAATCACTAAGCTCAGTGATCCTTCCAAAGGCTTTAACTATTCCACTTCTCCACAAGGTAGCCTCTATGGTAATAAGTTCAACGGTTCTGACTCCTACACACAAATCCTTGAAGAGGGTGGTATCGTGGGGCAGTTCTATGGATATAAGTTCTTAGGCTTTGATACTGAAGGAAACTGGGTATATGAAGACCAATATGGAGGTCCGACCGCTAACCCGACTACTGCTGACAAAAAATACCTCGGTAGCGCGCAACCGGCTGTTACCTATGGTTGGAACAACGTGATTAAGTGGAAAGATTTGGATATTACTATTTTCTTCCGCGGTGTGATTGGCAACAAAGTGCTTAATGCTACTCGTTTCATGTACACACCGGATGGTACAGACCCGTTAACTGACTACAACTTCTTTGTTAAGGATATCAAAGGTGGTCGTGGTCTCAATGGTGGTCCTGTTTATGCAGACTACCAGCACTTCTCCGATTATTGGTTAGAGGATGGCTCATATCTCAAGTGTGATAATATCACTATTGGATACACCTTTAAGTTCCCCGAGTCGAAGTATGTTCGCTCGCTCCGTCTCTATGCTACAGGACAAAACTTGTTCACCATCACAAGCTACTCCGGTCTCGATCCTGAAATCAATACCAGCTGCATTGACTACCCGGGTATTGACATCAATAACTACTACCCGAAGACTGGATCCTTCCTCTTTGGTGTTAACCTCAACTTATTATAATTTTGAAATCTTGAAATTATATCGTTTATGAAAAAGTTAGTAAGATATGCGCTGATTTGCGCGATGACGCTGCCCATGATCACCTCTTGCCACATGTTGGACGAGGATACTTTCGGAGCAGCTACGGTCGATGAAATGCTTAAAAACGAAGAAAACGTCGTTTCATTGGTCGGACAGGCTTATGCGGACCTTCGTTTCATGCACGACCACTGGGGATATTGGGGCGTTAATACCCTGACCGCTGATGAAGGCCTTTGCCCCGTACGTGTCGGTGGTGACTGGAACGATGGTGGCTATTGGAAAAACCTCAATAACCATAATTGGAATGCCTACGGTAAAGCATTTGAGAATATCTGGAACTGTACCGTGGCAGGTTCTGTCCTCTGTAATAATATCCTTGAGACCCTTTATAGGAACGAGGAAAATATGACACCGGAACTCTATAACCTCTATGTTGGTGAGATGGAAGTGCTCCGTTCCTACTACTATTTCCTGCTCTTTGATAGCTTCGGACGTATTCCTTATATGGAAGATTATTCAGATCGTAATGAAGCGCTTCTCGATCCTGCTGTTACTTGGGCACACCTTGTATCCTGCTTGGAGAGAAATGCTCCTAACATGGCTGTTGTTACTGATGCAGACCGCACTAACTACAACGGACGTACCACACAAGGTATGGCTTATGCGTTGCTCGCTAAACTCTATTTGAATGCAGAGTCTTATGGACTTACTCCTGAAAGTGTAATGGCAGCTAAGCGTACCGTTGACTCTCACAATGGAAAGAAAGGAGATAGCCCCTTGGCTGAAGTTGGTATCAAAATCAACTCTGTACAGGACTTCTATACTAATGCCGTTCGTTGCTGCAATGAAGTTATTGCATCAGGTTCCTATGAAATTGAACCGAACTATTTCAATAACTTCCTGATTGAAAACGGAAAAAGTAAAGAGAATATCTTCACCATCGTTGAAGATGGCTCTGTGAACAACGAACGCGATGCATATGCTTGTAAGAACAAACTACGTATCGCTGTGTTGACGCTTCACTATACGTTCCAAACTCGTTACAACCTCGTGCTGGACTGCTGGAATGGTTTCGTTGCACGTCCTGACTACATGACTATCTTTAATGATCACGATGCACGTGGTGATGGTTATGAAGGTAAGGGTACAAACAATGAGCATCAGTGGGCTTGGTTCGTAGGTCCTGTTTGTCCGGAAGGCTCAACTGAACCCTATAAGGATAAAGACTCCCTGCTCATCATCACCCGTTCCGTTTCTTCATTGGAGCAAGCGTTGCGTACAGATGGTGCACGTCTGTTCAAATATGAGTTGGACGTGACCGGTACGTATAAGTATATGGAGAATGACTTCCCGCTTATTCGTTATGCTGACGTTGTGCTCATGAAGGTTGAGGCTAAACTCCGCGGCGGTAGTGATGAAAAACCGGGTATTGAAAACGATGCTATTGCAATGCTTAAAAAACGTGCATTCCCATATAGTCCCGATCCGACTGCTGCATTTGACAAGGCATATCCGGACGCGTTCACTTCGCTTGATGGTGGACTGAATACCGGTATCCTTGCAGAACGCGGACGTGAGTTGTCTTGGGAAAACTGCCGTCGTCGTGACCTCATCCGTTTCAATGAGTTTGAAAATGTACAATTCGTAACCCAAAAGGCGCTTACTCGTCGCTGGTTCCCGATTCCGTTTGCAATCCTGCAAAAGTCTGTCATTGGCGAAGATGGTAATCCGATTTGGACACAAAATGAAGGATATTAATCCAATTTAAAATAAAAATCGATATATCGGAATATCGATTACAACATTTATTAACCAAAAAATCAAAACAAAAAACAAAATGAAAAAGTTTAGTGTTTTAATGTGCGCAATCGCTATGATTGGCATGACCTTCACTTCTTGCAACAATGGTGGTAACACTCCTATTCCTGACATCGTTGAAAACGGTTTCTATGTTGTAGGTGATGCTACTGGTTTTGCAAATCTCCAAACAACTGGCGTTTCTGTTTGCCAAATGGCAAATGGCGTGAACGAAGTTACCAAAGCTCAACGTGATGGTATGTATGAAAAGTACATCCTTCTCGAAGGTGGCAAGGAATTCAGCTTCCTTGAGAAAAAAGGTGAATTAGTTGTTAACTACACTGCTTCGCTCGAGAAAAAGAACATCACTACCGATGGTGTTGACCTCGAAGGTGGTTATTGGGGCAAAATTAGCGAAGGTACTGCTACTATGAAGGTTGAGGAAACCGGATTGTATCACATCGTTTTGGACCTCAATGCTGACAAACAACTTGACGCTGCTGGTGGCGCACAAGTTATCATCGCTCCTGTTACATGGGGTGTTCGTGGTGCTATGAACGGTTGGTCTTGGACCAAGTACGAAGGTGAAGCAAAAGAAAACGGAACTATCACATGGGCTTGGAAGAACCAAGAAATGGGTGCTGACAATGCTGAGTTCAAGTTCGCTCACGGTAACTTCTGGAAAATCAACCTTGATGTAGCTGAGCAAGTTAAGGCTGAAGTATCTCTTGGTAAAGACATGGTTGCTGGTGGTGGCAACATCGTTGTTGAACAAAAGGGTATGTATGACATCACCTTGACCTTCAAGTTGGCTAAGGGTGACATCAAGAACAGCTTCTCTATGGAGGCTAAGAAAGTTGGTGACATCGCAGTTAAAGATTACAGCAATTGCGAACTCGAGCTCGTTGGTGATGCTGTAGCTGACCAAGCTGGTGCTTCTCCTGACCCATCAAGCTGGGGCTGGGGTAATGTTTACTCACTTGGCAAACCCGTCAAGAGTGGTGACATCTACACTTGGAAATCTGCTGGTAAAGTTAAACTCGTTGGTGGAAAGGCTTACAAAGTTCGTACTAAGAACTTCGAAGATCAAGGTGACATCAAGGCGTTCGATAACGGAGCTAACATCGATGTTGCTGCTGACGTTGAAACTGAAATCACCGTTATTATGGATGCTCAAAAGGGCGAAATGACTGTTGAGGACGGTTCTGTTCCTGCTGATCCGGTGAATATCACTGTTACTGCAGTTAACATCCCCGCTGAGTGGACTGAAGTAGCTATCTACGCATGGAATGGTTCTGATAACAAACTTTGTGGTGCATGGCCCGGTACAAAGGTAGATGTCGTTGACGGTAAAGTCGTTTATGAGTTCAAGAATGTCGTTCCTCCTATTAGTGTTATCTTCAACAATAACGGTGGTGGTGCACAAACCGAAAACATGACCGGCATTTCTGCTGATACAGAAATCGATGTTACTCAAAACCTCAAAACCAAGTAATATCTGTTTTAGGACATTTTTATGAAAAAGTGCGGGAAACCGCACTTTTTCTATACCTTTTCAAGTAAATAGGCAATATTCGTTTATGTTATGAAAAAAATCTTATTATTACCTCTCGCTTTATGTCTCAGCGTCTTTGCTCACGCTGAATTGGAACTTTCTTCCGGAAGTCTGAAATCGCTCAAAAATGCCGGCGAGTATGCGTATGTCGAAATTGACTGGTCTAAGGCGAAAGTCGTTGAGTTTGATGGCAAAAACAAAGTGGATAAATCGTGGGGAACGGTGGATGCCTATAACAAAGCGCAAGGTGCTGATTGGGTCAAAGATTGGCCTGAAGTGAAGCGTACTATTGTTAAAAACACAGCATGGGAAAAGTATCCGGCACGTCCATGCTTCAATAAAAAGAACAAAAAAGGGGTGCAAATTACCGTAAACCCGCAGGTCTGGAAAGCCTATCAAAACTGCAAAGACGAAGATGAACGCAATAAAATAAAGAAAAATTGTGTTTGGGTTAACCCTTCTACCGCCAAGTATAAGTTCGTGTTAACTGTTACACAGGTCGATATGGGCAATGGCGTCGCTTCCGCATTTGGAATGGGGATGTCAACTGGAGGCGCTGTCATTTGCGGAACTATTAAACTGATTGAAATCAAAACCGGCAAAACACTGGCTACAATTGCTGTAAAGTATAGCAAAGGTGTTGGCAACTACTCGCAGCATACGCGACTGAACGATGTAATTGTTGGCGAGGTGTTCGGGCGTATTCCTGAACTGATGGATTAAATTGATTACTGATGCCTGAGATATTGTTACATTATATTTGGGAGTATTGCTTATGGGCTGGATATGAGCAATATACGACAGACGGACGTCGGGTCGAGATTCTTTCTGTTGGCAGGCATAATCACGATGCAGGACCTGATTATAGTGAAGCCCGTATTCGTATTGATGGCCAAGAGTGGGTCGGCAATGTCGAGATTCATGTGCAGTCAAGTGATTGGTTCAAGCACAAGCATCATTTTGACAAAGCCTATGACTCCGTGATCCTGCACATCGTGCGCAAGGCGGACAAACTGGTTTATAACTCGCAAGGAGAGCCTGTCGTGCAATGTGAGTTGCAATATCCGGATGATCAGGATTACTTGACGCAGATGCTGTTTAAGGCTAAACAGATGGATGCTGCTGCATCGCGAATCGGCTGTGCCAAGCAACTTTTGGAAGACCCATCATTGCTGACGGATGGATGGCGCAAGGTGATGCTGCGAAAGCGTTTGCTTTGCAAAAAAGCGTCTATTGAGCGCCTGCTGACTATTACTAAAGGTAGTTGGGAACAGGCGCTATATATTTCCCTTGCCCGTAATTTCGGCTTCCATACCAATAGTCTGCCTTTTGAGGAACTGGCTATTGCAACGCCGCTCATGTGTCTGCAAAAGCATCGCAATAGCCTCTTTCAGTTAACGGCGATGCTCTTGGGCCAGTCGGGATTACCGATGGACGATGACAATTTGGCGAAAGAGTATGCCTTCTTAAAAACTAAATTCGGGCTGACACCTATTGATGGCAGTTTGTGGAAACACGCGAGAATGCGTCCGCAAAATAGCCCCGAAAAACGTATTAGGCAGTTCGCGCTCTTGTTGCATCAGTCCGAGTTCTTGCTCAGTAAAATACTTGATACCGATAATTTGGAAGATTTGGTCGCTTTGTTCCAACCCTCTGGTCTGGGGCGGGCGTCGATAGATATATTATTGATAAACACCGTTATCCCTTACAAGTACGCATATTCTTGTTTGCGCAAGCATGCATCTGAGGATATGTTGGCGTTGATGGCACAGATTGCGCCAGAGGATAACACCATTATCCGGCAGTGGAAAATCTTGGGACAAAAGGTCTCGAATGCCGCAGACACGCAGGCTTTGTTGCATTTGTATCAGAACTACTGCCAAAACCACGAGTGTATCAACTGCGAAGTTGGTTACGTAATATTTAGTAAAAACTTATGACCCCGCGAGAAGCATTAAAGGCATATTTTGGTTACGAGTCCTTTCGTCCTTTGCAGGAAGAGATTGTGAACTCCGTACTGGCTGGCAAAGACACGCTGGCGCTGCTGCCGACTGGCGGTGGTAAATCAATATGTTTTCAGGTCCCTTTATTGGTTATGAGCGACGAACCGTCTGTCCTCAATAACCGGCAAGGGGCTTTGTGCTTGGTGATAACTCCGCTCATTGCGCTGATGAAGGATCAGGTGGCTAATCTGCTCAAGCACAACATTCACGCAGCGGCTATTTATACCGGCATGAGTCGCGAAAAACAACTGACCGTTTTGGACAACTGCCTCTTTGGACCTTATCGCTTCTTGTATGTCAGCCCCGAACGACTGGAAAGCGCTTCTTTCCGTAAACGTTTGCTGGAACTGCCGATTCGGATGATTGCTGTAGATGAGGCGCATTGCATCTCAATGTGGGGGCACGACTTCCGGCCATCTTATCTCAAAATTGCCGAAATCCGTAACTTGTTGCCGCAACATGTGCCTTTGCTGGCGCTTACTGCAACTGCTACTCCTGAAGTGGAAAAAGATATCATACAACATCTTGCTACCGATGACTCGCAACGGGATTGGAATGTCTTCCGGCAGAGTTTTCACCGAGATAACTTGAACTATGTTGTGCGTTATTGTGCTGATGCAGAGGCGAAGAAAGAGCAGTTGTTGCATATTATTCAGCGCATAAAAGGAACCGTCATTGTCTATGTCCGCAACCGCAAACGCACCGAAGATTTGGCGGCGTGGTTGAATCATGAAGGAGAATCTGCCTCATTTTACCACGCGGGGCTTGAACCCGAATTGCGCGCAGCTCGCCAAGAGCAATGGAAGGACGGAAAACTGCGTGTCATGGTTTGTACAAACGCTTTCGGTATGGGAATTGACAAGGCGGATGTACGTCTGGTCCTGCATTTCGACTTGCCCGATAGCCCCGAAGCATATTTCCAAGAGGCTGGACGTGCAGGAAGGGACGGAAAAACCGCCTATTGCGTATTACTTTTTGCGCCAGAAGACAAAACAAAGGCGCGAAAGCGCGTGGGCGACAACTATCCGCCGGAAGAGTTTATTGAAAAAGTGTACCACAACACCTGTGATTTCTTACTTATTGGCGAAGGAAGTGGCTTGTACCACACCTTTGCCTTGCACATGGATGAATTATGCAAAGTGATGCGCTTGCCCGTCTTGCAGACCTATTCCGCGTTACATCTGCTCGCACAGGCGGGATGGATTGATTTTCAGGAAGAGCAGGAGACTTCTCCGCGCGTGCGCATCAATGTGCCGCCGGAGACGCTGACTGAGTTTATGCTCAGCAAAGAACAGGAGCAAGTATTGCAATCGCTGATGCGGAAATATACAGGCATTTTCACCGAACTGCAGTATATCCGCCGCGAAGAAGCCGACAACTGGCACGAAGTGCTCGTCTCTTTGGCGAAACGACGTATTATTACCTATTTGCCGAGGGAAGTCGCGTGTGCTTTGACGATGACACAGGAGCGCCAAGCGGAAGTCTATATCCCGAAACGTGTGTTTGAAGACCGCAGAAAGGCGTATGTGACACGATTGAAGGCAATGCTTGAATATGCGGAACAGCAGCAGTTCTGCCGGGAACAGGTCTTGTTGGGATATTTCGGCGAAACAGATGCGAAGCCTTGTGGTAAATGTGATATTTGTAGAAGATATGTCAAAGAAGATTAAAATACTGTTATGGATAGTCGGAGTTCCGACTGCCTTGTTACTTTTGGTAATGTGCCTTTCACCTGTGGTGAGGCTCGTCGTGAATAATCATGGTGTGGACCTGATTGGGCGCGAAATGCGCGTAAAGCAGGTTGTTATTAACCCCTTCTTGGGAAACGTGACACTCAAGGATTTTCAGTGTAAAGAAGCGAATGGAATCACGAACTTTGTCGCTTTTGACCGTTTGCATGTGAACATCAATTGGCTGGCGCTTGCCGGAAAACACGTGAATCTCAAGCACATCTATTTGGATGGGCTTTCGGGGCAGATCTTAAGCGATGAAAAAGAATTTAACTTCGCCGACTTGATTCAGCGATTCTCGCGTCCCGATTCTATTCCGCAGGACACAACGCCTTCGCAATGGACCGTCTCGCTCAAGGATATAAGGTTGCACAACGGAAGGTTGTTGTTCCATGATTTGGCGAAAGATAACAGATGGCTCGTAGATAGTGTCAACCTCAATGTGCCTGGTTTGTATTTCGGCAGACAGCAGTCCAATGCAGGATTGACGTTCAATCTCCCAACAGGTGGAACCGTAACTGTCTCCGCCGAATATATTATGGCGCTAAGGCGTTATGCGCTTTCTCTTAAATTGGACGAAGTAAACACGAATGTCGCGCTGCCGCTCGTCCAGGATTATCTCAAAGTCAGTGGATTGGGAGCGCTCATAACAGGAGATATTCATATCGATGGCAGTTTGGAAAATGTCAAGGACTTGGTCGCTACGGGAGCATTGTCTATGACCGGACTCCGCATTATTGACGAAGATTATGACCCGATTGCTGGACTTGACGAAGTGCGGGTGGTTATTCATAGGGGCGATTTGGCAACAAACAGTTTCTTGCTCGATACGCTTTTGATTAAGGGAATTACAGGAAACTTTGAAAAAAACGCCAAGTATAACACGCTCTCGCGACTCTTGCAAGATAAGAAGGAGGAACCTCTTCCGCAAAACGATTCTGTCGAAGCGCAGAATAACGCAATTGTCGAAGCCCCGGATACCATTATTGAAGTTCCGACTGCCCCTTTGACTTGGGCTACCAAATATTTGCTGATTACTGCTAAGAACCTTTCGTTCGAGGACAATTCCATGAAACGCCATTTTGAGTATGCCATTGATACCCTCACTTTATACGGTACGAACATCGCAAGTCAGGGACGAAATCAACTCAATCTGACGGCAAATCTGACAAACAGAGCGAAACTCAAGGCTTCATATACCGGAGGACTTGACTTCGCGACAGGAAAGCACACGCTCAATGCCAAACTGACAGGTGTCAAAATTAAAGATTTCTCGCCTTATACCGAGCATCTCTTTGCTTGTCCCATTGAAAAAGGCGATTTGGCAATGCAGCTTACCGGAGATTTGTTGAATGGAAAACTGAATAGTACCGCGAATATCACCATTGACCAACCCGAAATCGGTAAAAAACAGCGAATCACGAAAGCCAAATTTAAGGATGTGCCATTGAAGTTAGGGGTGGACATGCTCAAATCGGCACAAGGGATTGTCGTCTTGGAAGTTCCTGTGAATGGAAACATCAACTCGCCGAAGTTCAAACTTGGAAAGGTCATTGGCAGAGCGGTTGCTAAGGTATTCTTTGGTCCGTTGATGGGTGTCAAGGATAATCGCAAGAAGATTTCCGAAGACGAAGCCGCGGAAATTATGGAACTGATGGGGGAAGAAGATGCCAATTAACACGAAAAACATACCGGCTTTCCCGAACAAAAGACGTAAACGAGACGTAAACGACACGTAAACGACACGTAAACGACACGTAAACGACACGTAAACGAGACGTAAACGAGACGTAAACGAACCGAGAGATCACCGAGACATCACCGAGAGATCACCGAGACATCACCGATGGCATTATACCCCAAAATTGAAGTTTTTTGAAAAAAAATGCAGAAAAATTTGCATATATCAAAAAAATGTTGTATCTTTGCAGTCGATTTGAATAGATTAGTATTCAACTTAATAAATTAACTTAATTATTAACTTTTAAATTTAATCATTATGAAAAAATCATTACTTTTCGTAGCTGCGCTTCTCGTTAGCGCTATCGCAATGGCGGACATTACCATTACACCTGAATCTGGATTCAAGTCAGCGTATGGTTCTTCTGAGTACACTATCACGGTTAATGAAATCAATTTTACTGTTTCTGGAATGCAGTATAACGTTAAGAACCAACCGTCTGGACTTGCTAAACAACAAGTGATTCAAGCTCGTAAATCCGGCAGTGGAGCAGGTTCTCTCACGAATGATGATGAGTTAAATTTGAAGAGCATTACAATTGCTACTCAAAATGACAAAGACTTCACGCTTTCTGCTGGCGTTGCAAGTGATGCACTCAGCGAAGTTACTAAACCGACAGGTACTGCTGCTAAATATGCATGCAAGGCTTCTGATGACACGGATATAGAGATTGACGTTACAGTTTATACGTTTAATGTAACCGGAATGAAGTACTTCGAACTTCTCAACGGTAGCGCTGCAAGTTATTTCGCTTATATCACTATCGAGGAAGGAACTGCTACTGACATCGACAACGTGGTTGAGGCTCCAAAGACTTTCAAAACTATCTACAACGGACAAGTCGTTATCGTGCGGGACGGCGTTCGCTACAACACTGTTGGACAAGTTGTTGAATAATTAATTAATCACATACAGCAAAGGGACAAAACGTCCCTTTGTTGTTATATATACACTATCTTAATAATCGTATTATGAAAAAAACATTACTTTTCGTTGCTGCGCTAATCATTAGCGCATTTGCTTGGGCAGACAACAAAACGGAAACTGTCGGAGAAACACAGATTAAAGCCCAAAATAAATCAGCACACAAATATGCTGATGATCCGATTTCTTTCAATGGCACCGCTTTGCAGTATGAATTTTGCGGTATGGCAAACAAGGATATGCCTTGGTTCCAACTCCGTGATAATGCTGATCCTGCTTACATTAAAATTAAAGCTCCGGGTAAGATTATCAGTGTTAAGCTGACGGTGACCAGTGCTTCTAACGCCTCCGGTGGGCAGGCGGATATTACCAAACACAATCCGTATGATACCTCCAAAGGTAAAATGATGCTGCGTACTGCCTTGGATGCTACTGATACACTCGTCGCTTCTAACGCAGTTTCAAATAACGAAGTTACTTTGACTGTTCCTTCAGGAGAGAATAAAAACCTCTATCTGCAAACCGCTGGAGTCGGTTGCCGTATTTGGGGATGGACAGTTACATACGAAGATAACGGTGGTTCTATTGATGTTAAACCGGTTGAGTCTGTCGCGCTCGATGTAACGGAAAAAACAATGGCTGTATTTGAAACACTCCAACTGACGGCAACGATTACTCCGGCTGATGCTGACAATAAGAAAGTAGCGTGGACTTCCTCCGATGAAAACGTTGCTACCGTTTCCGAAAAGGGCTTTGTACGTGCTATCGCAGTTGGAACAGCTACTATCACGGTAACAACGGAAGATGGCAACAAAACAGCTACCTGCGCAGTTACTGTGGAACCCGCAAAGAAATCTGACTTCGTGAAAATCGCTCCTAACACGCTGAAGACTGGAGACGAAGTGGTTATTACAATGACGGTTGACAGTGTGGGAGTGCCCATGTTATTGTCATCGGAAATGGGAACTAAAGGACCGAATGCTGTCGAAGGAGGTATCCTCGAAGGAACGATTGTGCCTGTTGCTGATGAAGTAGTATTTGTGGCTACAGTTGCTAACGATAGTATCACCTTCGCTCCGAAAGGTGGCGCGGAAGGAGTTATCCTTTATACCACAAACGACAATGCGGGTGTACGCGTTGCGAAACCTGCGGCTAATGCGCAAGGCGGATTCAAATGGGCGTACGACGAAGAAACAGGCTATCTCAGCACTACATATCTCTATATCAAGAATAAAGGCAAAGAGGGCGAAGAAACGATTACCGTTACCCGTTACTTAGGCGTTTATGAAGGAATGTTCCATGCTTATGAGAGAACGGCTAAAATGATTGAAGACGGCAAAATGCCTACCAACATCAAAGCTGAGACACTGGCTATGTTCGTCAAGGGTGCTACTCCGATTGCTGTTACAGGCGTAACACTCAATAAGTCGGAAGAAAGCCTTGAAATTGGTAAGACGCTGCAACTCGTTGCTACCGTTGAACCCGCTGATGCTGCTAATAAAGACGTTACTTGGAGCTCTTCAGATGACGCGGTTGCTACTGTTAGCGCTACTGGTCTCGTAACCGCTGTAGCTGAAGGTGAAGCAATCATTACGGTTAAGACTGTGGACGGCGAAAAGACCGCTACATGCAAAGTAACTGTTACGGCACCGCAGGCTATTGAGAATATCGAGGTAAGCGAGACTGCTACCAAGATCTTCCATGACGGACAATTGTTCATCATCCGCGAGGGTATCATCTACAACGTACAAGGTGCACGCGTAAAATAAATTCCGCGAAAAACAGATTACAAAGAAAAGAGGTAATCTAAAGCCTCGTTAATTAAGCTTTCGTCGGCGACTTGATTGATAATCGGGTCGCCGGCATTGCGTAATAGCGTGAAGATTATCGACTCTGCAGACGCATTTTTCTTGTCTTTCCGCATCAGCGCTACTAATTCGGATTGCTGCTTGCAATTGCATTGAGGACGGCCGTAATTCGTAAGCATTATATGGCTCATCTGGGTGAGAATATCGCGCGGGCAACTGCAAAGCACAACGCTCAAATATAGTTCTGCCACCATACCCCAAACTACACAATAACCGTGCTTGGCACCGGTTTTCTCTTCTAAGGCATGACCAACAGTGTGACCAAAGTTCAGCACTTTGCGCAATCCGCTTTCTTCGGGATCTTGTGCCACAATCGACTCTTTGTAATCGCGGCACATCTCAATCACGTTGGAGCAGCGCAAGTGCTGTTCTACAGCTGCTGATTGCTCGATGCTTTCAATAACCTCTGCAAAAGCACCTGAAGCTGTCAAAAGAGACGTCTTTAGTACTTCCCCGTAACCTGATAACCATTCTTCTGCAGGAAGCGTCTGCAAAAACGATATGTCAGTAATGACTGCTTTCGGTTGACGGAAAGCACCGACATAGTTCTTTAGTAGCATCTGTTGTGAACCATCGCACTCTAAATTAACGGCTGTCTTTCCGCCAATAGCGGCATCAACCATTGCCAAAAGCGTGGTCGGCACATTGACATAGTCTATGCCACGCATATACGTTGCTGCTGCAAAACCGCCTAAATCGCAAATAGTACCGCCTCCTATATTGACCAATACAGCTTGTCTGCTCGCATTGTGGGATGCTAAGAAGCGCCAAATCTGGGCTGCTGAAACAATGGTCTTGTTGGTCTCTATCGCTTCAATGCGCATCGTCGGATAGGGAAAATCAACAGATAACTGACTATCTGCTAATACGAATATTTGCGAAGGCAAATAGCTTGCCAATACAGCGGATAATTGTGCGTTGCGGTACATTTTGACGGACGTTTGCAATTAAAACGTTGCAAAAGTACAATATTTTTTGGATATGTGCAAATTTTTATGTATCTTTGCACGCTAATTTGATAATTTGGATAACTATGTATAAAAAGTTGTTATTTCTGGCACTGTTAATGTTGCCTATGATGGCTTGCAATTCAGGCTACTCAACTGCGAATGCTGAGGTGAATTATATCACCACGGCGCAGTTCAAAACCAAAGTCTTTGATTATGTCAACGAAAAAGAATGGAAGTACCTTGGTAAAACTCCCTGCGTGATTGATTTCTATACTACTTGGTGTGGTCCCTGCAAACGGTTGGCACCGATTATGGACGAACTCTCCGAAACGTATAAAGGAAAAGTCGTTTTCTACAAAGCGGATATTGAACAAGAGCGCGAATTAGCAGGAGTATTCCAAATCAGTTCTATTCCACAAGTGCTTTACGTGCCGATGGAAGGACAGCCAATCTTGCTCAAAGGCTTGTATCCGAAGGAAGAGATTATTAAGATTATTGATGAGCATCTGCTCAAATAATCAACACGCATATAGTTCAAGTCGTGCGCAATTATGCATGTAGAGTTAGTATTATTAGTATTATCGCTGCTTTTCTTTGCCAGTATTTTCACGGACCGGATTGGTTATAAGTTCGGTGTGCCGGCTTTGCTGCTCTTCCTCACTGTCGGTATGTTGTTCGGGCAAAATGGAGTCAGTTCGTGGTTGGGTGTAGGAGACGGAATAACTATAGATTTAAGCAGGGCACAAGCTATGGGAACTGTTGCTTTGTGCGTGATTCTGTTCTCTGGCGGTTTGGATACAAAGATTGCGGATATCCGTCCTGTTATGGCACCGGGCTTGACATTGGCAACAGTTGGAGTATTCCTTACATGTGTTATTACTGGGGTGCTAATCTGGCTCATCTTCGGCTGGCTGAATGCTGTCGAAACGGTCGGAATCTGGTCTGCTTTGCTTATGGCGGCTACTATGTCTTCTACCGATTCTGCCAGCGTCTTCTCAACACTGCGGACGAACGGCGTAAAACTGAAGCACAACCTCAGACCGTTATTGGAACTCGAGTCTGGCGCTAATGACCCGATGGCTTATATCTTAACCATCACATTGATAAGCATTGTGCTATCACCCGAGGCGGAGATCTCTGCACTGACTATCTTTCAGGACATCCTGATTCAATTGGTAATGGGTGCTGTGATGGGATTCATATTTGGTAAGTTCATCGTCTGGCTGCTGAATAGTGTCGCGTTGAGTAACGAGAGTCTCTATCCTATATTGGTACTGACTGCTTGTATCTTTATCTTTGCCGTCACGTATTATACACGCGGCAATCCGTATCTGGCAGTTTATATCGGTGGCTTGATTATCGGAAACAGCCGCTTCACGCGCAAACGGCAAACCAAGTCTTTCTTTGACGGACTAACGTGGTTGAGTCAGTTGGCTATGTTCCTCATGCTCGGTCTCATGGTTCGTCCAATTGAATTCCTGAAATTGGAAGTATGGCTGGCTACGCTCATTATCAGCATTGTGATGATTTGTTTCTCACGTCCTATTAGTGTGCTGCTATGCTTGCTGCCGTTCAAGAACTTTAAGCAATCTGACCGCATTTTTACTTCGTGGGTCGGACTGAAGGGAGCGGTGCCTATTATCTTTGCTATCCTATGTATGGCGAACAAAGTACCACATGCAGACCTGGTGTTTAATGTTGTCTTTATGTGTACTATTGTCAGCCTCTTACTGCAAGGAACTTCCTTGAGTGCGGTCGCGAGAAAACTGAAACTGACTTCACCTGCTCAAGAACAAAAACGCCTGCAATACTTTGACCTTGACTTACCCGAAGAGATTCAGTCTTCGGCGTGGGAGCGCGTCGTTGATGAAAAACTGATTCACAATGGCTGTCATCTCAAAGAATTGACGATACCGCAACATACTTTGGTAATTATGGTTCGGAGGGCAGATACATTCTTTGTTCCTACCGGCGATACAGAGTTGCAGTTAGGAGACCATTTGTTGGTCATTTCGGACAATAATGCCAGCAAAGTGGTACAAGAGATGGAAGAAGAGGAGCAGGAAATCTTGACACACTGGTGGATGGAATTTACACGGCATACTGGGCGCTTTGTCAGAAGACAGTGGAGAAAGATGATGGATGAGGGGCAAAAACATAAAGGGCAGAAAGCAAAAGACGAACCCGAAACGCCCAAAATAGTAGAGCAAGAAGAAAAAACCGAATAGGATATATCATGAAAACTACAGTTTTTATTACCGGAGCAACTGGTACAATGGGGTGGGCTGCAATGGATGAGATTCTTCATTCGCCTGATAAATACACATTGCGTGTCTTGGCGCGCCCAAGTGCTAAGAACAAACATAAGCTGAATCCGTATATGGAAGCATTCGCAGAGGATGTTTTCCAAGTCATTTGGGGAGATTTGACGAAGTATGAAGATGTGCTCAAAGGCGTTACAGGGGCGGATGTTGTGTTGCATATCGGTGGAATGGTTTCGCCGCAGGCGGATTATCGTCCCCGAGCAACCCGTAAAACGAATATCACCGCTGCTATCAATGTTCGGGACGCAGTCCTGGCGCAGCCGGGCGACAAGCAACCCAAAGTCGTGTATATCGGTTCGGTGGCACAGATGGGAGACCGACGCGAACCGCTGCATTGGGGACGTACGGGGGACCCGATTTGCGTGAGTGCGTATGACCATTATGGTATTACAAAAGCTTGGGCTGAACGGATTTTAACCGATTCCGGTATAAAGAAATGGGCTTCGCTCAGACAATCAGGTATCCTGTATCCGGCTATTCTGAAAAACTATGACCCGATTATGTTCCATGTGCCTGTACGCGGTGTGTTGGAGTGGGCTACCGTAGAGGATAGCGGCAGATTGATGGAACGTGTATGCCGTCCGAATGTACCTGAAGAGTTCTGGAATAACTATTATAATATCGGCTCTGGAGAAGAGTATCGCATTTCTAACTATGAGTTTGAGTGCCTGCTCTTGGATGCAATTGGATGCCCGAGACCGCAAAAGATTTTTGAACTGAAATGGTTCACTACACGGAACTTCCACGGAATGTGGTACTTGGATAGTGACAAGTTGGAGAACTTGTTGCATTTCCGGGCAAATATACCTATCAAGGATTATTTCAAGCGTTTGGCGAAAGCGGATACGGTGCCTGAGGGTATTAAGTTTGCTGCCAAGACAAAGATTGCCAAACTCTTCCCGCATCTGGTTAAGGCTGCAATGTGGTTTATGGCTAATTCCAAGGAGCACGGAACACAATGGTGGATTAAAAACAATATTACACCGCGTATTCATGCATATTACGGAAGTCTTGAGGCGTACAACGCAATACCTGATTGGAAAGATGCTGACTTGTCGCACAATAGTATGCAACCTGTCGTGTTGGACCATGGTTATGACGAAACAAAACCTTTGTCGGAATTGGACCTTGCCGATATGCAGAAGGCTGCGAAGTTCCGTGGAGGAAAATGTTTGTCAAAGAGCATGACGAAAGGTGATTTGGATACGCAGTTGGAGTGGCAATGTGCACAAGGACATGTATTCAAAGCTTCTCCGCGGCTGATTCTCTTAGGCGGGCACTGGTGTCCGGAGTGTTTCCCGTGGCCTTATAGCGACACGAAAGACCAACCCGCACGTCCGTGGGAATGGGATAAGGAAGCAAAACGTAATCCGTTCTTTGCGCAGTTGTGGAATCCGTTGCACGACGCAGCGGAAGATAATGTTTATGGACCGGAGGTGTTCGATGGCTGGGAGTAAAAAAGTAGCGTTGGTCTTATCCAGTGGCAGTAGCCGTGGTTTGGCGCATATAGGTGCTATTGAGGTTCTCGAAGCACGCGGATATGAGATTACTTCCATCGCAGGTTGTTCGATGGGAGCTATTGTCGCAGGAATGTATGCTGCGGGCAAGTTGAAGGACCTTAAAGCGTGGTTTGAAGACATGACCCGCAAGCGGATGTTGGAATTGACAGACTTCTCTTTGGGAAAAAGCCATTTGGTCAAAGGCGAGAAAATAATGGATGCTCTTGGGGAACTGATTCCCGATTATCAAATAGAAAATTTGCGGATACCGCTCGCTATTGTTGCCACGGATATGAATAGCGGAACCGAAGTGGTCTTTCGTTCCGGTGACTTGAATCGCGCTATTCGGGCGTCATTTTCCATCCCTATGGTATTAAAACCGGTGCAGGATGAACAGAGGTTGCTTATGGATGGAGGCATCTGCAATCCGTTGCCGCTGAATCGTGTTTATCGGGAGCATGGGGATATACTGGTTTCGGTGAATGTCAGTGCACCGTGGGTGCAAGTACAGGAACCCTTGAATTCCTTAACGGTGCTTGACCAAGTAGCGGATGTGATGATTTTCCAGCATTGTGAATTAATGAAGCAACTCTGTCCGCCGGATGTCAGTGTGGATATCGCAATTAATCAGTTTGGCTCGTTTGATTATAACCGTGCGGACGAGATAATCCGTTTCGGGGAGCAGAAGATGAATGATGCCCTCGATGCTTATGAGCGAAGCGTTTAGCTTTGCTCTTTTTGTTCTTTTGTGGACGCTCTGTTTGGGGCGATTCCGGTTCAGGCGCTTCGCCTAATTCGCTGGGTAATGGCAAACGCTCGATGCGTGTTTTAAGGAAACCTTCAATCTTTCGGAAGAAACGTCTGTCTTCTACGCTGACAAGTGTAATCGCAGTTCCTTTGTTCTCTGCGCGTGCAGTTCTTCCAATGCGATGCACATAGTCTTCTGCGTCACGCGGTACATCGTAATTGACTACAAGCGGGATATCGTCTATATCTATTCCGCGCGAAACGATATCTGTCGCAACCAATACAGATACCTTCCCATTGCGGAAATCAAGCATCACTTCATCGCGTTCTTTCTGCTCAAGATCTGAGTGCATCGGACGCGCATCAATATGATGCAATCGCAAAGCACGTGCAAGGTCTTTCACCCGTTGTTTCTTGCCCGCAAAGATGAGCACTTTGTTTTTAGGGGCATTTTCTTGGCTGAGAAGATGCAGTATAAACTCCGTCTTTTGCCCTTCATATAAATCCACTGCCATCTGATGAATGGTTTCCGGTGGGCGGGAAACAGCTATCTGCACTTCCACTGGATGATGCATAATCGCTTTTGCCATTTTCCGTATATCAGGTGGCATAGTTGCGGAGAACATGATTTTCTGGCAATCCGCCGGCAGGCGCTTGTAGATGGTCATGATATCATCGTAGAAACCCATATCCAGCATCCGGTCTGCTTCGTCAAGGATAAAGTATTTGACGCCAGAAAAATCAGGATTATATATATTGATAAGGCTAAGTAAACGTCCCGGAGTGGCAATGACAATATCTGCGCCTTTGGTAATGCCGCTGGTTTGGTTTCCCCAAGCGCCATTATCGTTGCCGCCGTATATGGCGACGGAAGAGAATGGTACATAAAATCCGAATCCCTCAAACTGTTGATCTATCTGCTGCGCCAATTCGCGCGTCGGAGCCATCACGATAGCATTGAGTTTTTCAGGGTCATGGTTGTCGTATTCTAAATTGGTGAGTAGCGGCAAGATATACGCCGCTGTCTTACCTGTGCCTGTTTGGGCGCAGGATATCACATCGTTACCGTCTAAAATGACTGGAATGGTCTTTTCTTGAACAGGGGTACACTCATCGAAGTGCATTGCCCATAAAGCATCTAATACGTTATCGGAAAGGGGTAATTCGTCAAAAAACATGCAACTACTTATTTCGAATCCGCCACTCGTTCGGGTATTGATTGTTCAGCCGGTTACCGACGTTCTTCGCAAAGCCGAGTGGTACATCTTCATAGGTTAGTACAATTGTTCCCATGGGCACGTTATCAGCTGCGAGTGCTTCATTGCGCAGATAGTTGAGTGCTTGCTCCAAATGCAAATCCACATTTGGGAAAGCGTTTCGCTTGAAGTCTTTCAGCATACTCAAACTATGCTGTGGCACTACGCCTTTGCCGCGTTCTTCTCCTATCCCGAAACCGGTTAGCACACAGGTGAGCGTTTCGTATAGGTTGTCTATCAACGCCTTGTATTTAGCGGGGTATGCTGTCATGAAACGGTCGTTTTGACGTAATGCCCAGCGTTCAGGGTGTTGCACCCACGTATATAGGGTGTTTACATAATCTGTATTGCAGAATACCTGCCGTTTCGGATCGCGTGGCTTGTATGCCGAGAAAGGCTCAATATGTTTGCGCAATGCGCACAGGTAGAATCCTTCGCCTTTGGCTTTGTGTGGATAGAAATGGTATCCCGGGAAGCCTTCTTCGATGCCCCATGTGGGATCATAGTGTACCGGCAGAATATCTGCGCCCAGACACTCTGCTATCCATTGGGCGTTGTCTTCGTCTTCTTCTTGGTTGAAGGTGCAAGTCGAATAGATTAGGATACCGCCGGGTTTTAGTGCTTCCCAGACATCCATCAATATACTGCGTTGTCGTTCGGCGCACATCTTCACGTTCTTCAAACTCCATTCGTTGCGCGAGTCGGGGTCTTTACGGAACATACCTTCACCGGAGCACGGGGCATCGACAAGAATGCAATCGAACAAATTGGGCGTCCGTTCGCCAAAGTCTTCTGCATTATTATGGGTTACCACGGTATTGCCGTTGCCCCATTTCTGGATATTTTCGCTCAGTACAAACAGCCGTTGTCTAACCACCTCATTGCTGATAAGCAAGCCTTCTTCACCTAAATACTGACTGATTAACGTGGATTTGCCGCCTGGAGCTGCGCATAGATCGAGCACAATGCTGTTGGGGTCCACGTATTGGTCAAGAACCTGTTGTACGAACATCGAACTGGCTTCTTGTACGTAGTAGCAGCCTGAATGGAAGAGTGGGTCGGTAGTGAAAGAGATGCGTTCTGTCAGATAGTAGCCGTCAATGTGCCATGGCACTTCTTCTGTGTCGCAGGGAAAGGTCAGTACATCTTTTTTGTCATTGAGGCGAATACTAACCACGGGCTCTGTTTCCAAAGCCCTGAACAATTGGTCTGCTTCGGGACCTAATTGCTGTCGCATCCTATCTAAAAAATCCAACGGTAACATTTCAGCCTGCAAAAGTACAACAAATTTTTGAGATATGCAAACTTTTAGCGGAAAAAAATTATTATGCCTGCATAAAATAGGTTTTTTGCAGTAAAAGTTTGTTATTTGCGCAGCGGTCCAACCTCCAACAGCGCAGCGGTCCAAACTTCAACAGCCACCCGTATTTCCCTGTTGTATGCTGTCGGGGTGCTTTATCCTACGGTTATCCTACGGTTATCTTACGGTTATCCTACGGTTAGAGTAGTAGAAAAAACGTGCTTTTCTTAATGATGGATTGAGCCGTGCCTGCGGCACTAAATGATGGATTGATGAAAAAGCGGCACTTTTTTAGTAGCGTTAAAGCGTTAAAGCGTTAAAGTGTTAAAGCGTTAAAGTGTTAAAGCGTTAATGAGAATTGATAGTTGGATGTTGGAACGTTGCGCAGCAACACTAAACGTCCGAAGGACACTAAACGCCGCAGGCACTAAACGTGCGAAGCACACTAAACAAAAAAAGTGCTGCTTTTTCCATAATCCATAATCCATAATCGATAATCGCTAATTCGTTAAAAAAATTTGCGTAGTCCAAATTTTTTTCGTACCTTTGCAGCCGAAATGGTTTAAATATCCAAAGTTGCGCCCGAAACGAATTAGGGATTTGATTATGAAACACAAACTACAAAGTATTATTTTCTCCTTTATTGGCTTAATGGGCGTACAAAATGCCTATGCAGAAAACGAAATCTATGCTGTGCTCAATGAGACAGATAGTATCATGACGCTTCGCTATGATGATCAACGCGTAGCAAATAGCGGTGTAACCGACTGGTCTGATCAAATCTACATAATGTATAAAGGGACAATGTACAATGTACAAGGACAAGAGGTGAAGTAAAACTGAGTTACATATGTCTTTATAGTATGTTTGCACAAAAAATAAGTATATGAAAAAGAGTCTTTTAGTTATTATCTGCTTTTTGTTTGTAGTTACGGGCAATTCTTTTTGCCAGGTTTCAGCCACAACACCACAAAATGTTGCAATCGGAGATCTATACACCTTTGACGATGGAACTTGCGGTATAGTTTTTTATATCAATGGCGAACATGGATTGGTAGTGTCTATGAAAAGTGCAAAAATGAAATGGAGCACAGGTAAATTTGCTCGGAAAGATATTCCCGATGTTCCGAATATATGCGAAGCACTTCCAATCGTTTTAGAATGTGGCGAGGGCGCGAAATACTCAAAACCCATATACGATATCACACAATCGCCGGCTGTAGAATGGTGCTATTCCTTAGGTGACGGATGGTATCTGCCCTCCGGAAATGAATTGTGTTACCTGCTATCTACAGCTAATGCCCGAAGTGTGCACTCCGGGCCCATCAGCAAAGCGCTGAAGAAAAATGGCGGCACCTCGCTGCAAAAAGGCTGGTATTGGAGCAGCACGGAATGTAACAAAAAAGACGCCGTGAATATAGATGACGACGGAGGAGTTGCAACGGAAGAGAAAAAAGAAAAGAATCTGGTGCGTGCAGTACGCGCGTTTTAACCACAAAAACACAAAAAAATACAAAAAAACGCAGAAAAATTTGCGTATATGAAAAAAAAGCAGTACTTTTGCACGCTTTTTCGGGCTCGCCCCGATAATGAACAAAAATTTATTTATTAACTCGCCAAATTGGGCAGTGGATTTTCGATAAAACCGGCATCGCCGGCACAATAGGATACGCGCTGATTCGTACATCGTACATTGTACATCGTAAATCGTAAAGATGTCTGTCGATTTGGTCACAAACAAACAACATTAATGGATTATTTATCTTACAAGACAGTGTCTGCAAACAAAGAGACCGTACAAAAAGAATGGGTCGTTGTTGACGCTGAAGGCCAAATCTTAGGCCGCCTGTGCACGAAGGTTGCTAAACTGCTTCGTGGTAAGTACAAACCCAATTTCACACCGAATGTGGATTGCGGTGACAACGTAATTATTATCAATGCCGACAAGGTTCAACTCACCGGCAACAAATGGAACGACCGCGTATATGTACGCTACACAGGATTCCCGGGCGGACAACGCGAATTCACTCCACAAGATCTTATGAACAAAGGAGCTGACCGCCTCATTCGCAAGGTGGTTAAAGGTATGCTGCCTAAAACTCGTCTGGGCAACAAACTCATCAATAACCTCAAGGTCTTCGCTGGCGCAGAACACAACCTGCAAGCTCAACAACCAAAACAAATTGACATCAACACCCTTAAATAATATTGAAGAATATGGAAACTATTAATGCATTAGGTCGTCGTAAAGCTGCAGTTGCACGCATTTACATGAGTGAAGGTGCTGGTCAAATCACAATCAACAAACGCCCCTTGGACGTTTATTTCCCCAGCTCAATTCTTCAATTTATCGTAAAACAACCCCTCGCAAAATTAGGTGTTGAGGAAAAATATGATATCAAAGTAAACCTTGATGGTGGCGGCTACAAAGGCCAAGCAGAAGCGCTTCGTCTGGCTATTGCACGCGCACTTGTTAAGATTAATCCCGAGGACAAACCCGCTCTGAAAGCAGAAGGATTCCTGACACGTGACGCACGTGAGGTAGAGCGTAAGAAACCCGGTCAACCCAAAGCACGTAAACACTTCCAATTCTCGAAACGTTAAACGATTGGGACTACCATTCTTACAAGTTCGAGAATCTTTTGTGACGCGACTCTCTGCGGCATGAAAGCACGGAATAATTATTGAAAGAATAATTCAAACAAATCAAAACAAATGAGAACAAATTTTGATCAACTTCTCGAGGCTGGCTGCCACTTCGGCCACCTCAAACGTAAATGGAATCCCGCAATGGCTCCTTATATATTTATGGAGCGTAACGGTATCCACATCATTGACCTCAACAAAACTGCTATCAAATTGGATGAGGCAGCTGAGGCTCTCAAAAACATCGCACGTTCCGGCCGTAAAGTGCTCTTCGTTGGAACAAAGAAACAAGCACAAGAAGTACTTGCAGCTAAGGCACAAGAAGTAGGTATGCCTTACATCACAGAGCGCTGGGCAGGCGGTATGCTTACCAACTTTCCGACTATCCGTAAGGCTGTCAAGAAAATGTCTAACATCGACAAGATGATGACCGACGGCACGTTCGATAACATCTCCAAACGTGAGAAACTGCAAATCACCCGTCAACGTGAGAAACTTGAGAAGAACCTCGGTTCTATCGTAGATCTTACCCGTCTGCCGAGCGCAGTATTCGTTGTTGACGTTATGAAAGAACATATTGCTGTAGCAGAGGCTAACCGTCTTGGTATCCCTGTTTTCGGTATCGTGGACACGAACTCTGACCCGAACAATGTTGATTTCGTTATTCCTGCTAACGACGATGCAACGAAATCTATCGAAGTTATCCTGACAACCGTTTGCGACGCTATCAAGGAAGGTCTTGAGGAACGCAAAGTTGAGAAGGCTGACGAAGAAGCTGCTGCACAACAGGAAGATACAAATGCTGAAAAAGAAGAGGGCGCTCCCGCTGTGAAAGAGCGCCGTACACGTGTACGCAAAGCCGCTCCTAAAGCTGAGGCTGAAAAAGTAGCTTCCGTAGCAGAAACTCCGGCAGAACCGAAAGCAGAAGAGGAAAAAGAAGAGGAGGCATAACTATGGCAGTAACATTAGCTGATATTAAAAAACTGCGCGACTTGACAGGCGCCGGTATGATGGACGTCAAGAAGGCTTTGGAAGAGGCAAACGGTGACTTTGAAGTTGCTAAAGACCTCCTTCGCAAACGCGGTCAGGCAATTGCTGCAAAACGTAGCGACCGTGAGGCTTCTGAAGGCTGCGTGCTCGCAAAAGCAGCTGACGGATTTGGAGCTATCGTAGGTGTAAAGTGCGAAACCGACTTCGTTGCTAAAAATGCTGACTTTGTAGGCATGGTTAAGCTCTTGCTTGACGCTGCAATGGACAATAAACCCGCTTCATTGGAAGAACTCAAAGCACTCAAGATTGGTAACTTCACAGCAGAAGAAATCGTTACCGAGCGTAGTGGCGTGACCGGTGAGAAGATGGAGTTAAGCGATTACGCTTTCCTCGCAGCACCGAAGGTTGACGCTTACAACCACCTCGGGAACAAATTGTCTTCGCTGGTTGCTGCTGATAGCGCTGATGCTGACCAAGAAACGGTTCACGGAATGAACATGCAAGTTGCATCTATGGCACCTGTTGCTCTCGATGCAGAACATGTAGCACAAGAAGTGAAAGACCGCGAATTGGCAGTTGCTATTGACAAAACCAAACAGGATGAGATCAATAAAGCCATCGAAAATGCACTGCGCAAAGCTGGTATCAATCCCGCACACGCTGATAGCGATGACCATATTGCATCCAATACTGCTAAAGGTTGGTTGACCGAAGAGCAAGCAGAAATCGCACGCAACATCCGTGCTACTGTTCCTGCTGAAGCTGAGGCACAACTCAATATGAAGAAAGTCGAGATGATTGCACAAGGTCGTCTGCAGAAGTTCCTCAAAGAGTCCACTCTCGTTGAGCAACAATACGTCCTTTCAGACTCTAAGGAGTTGGTTAAAGATGTACTCAAAAAGCAGAATGTGAATATCATCGACTTCAAACGCGTTACGCTCAATCAAGAGTAATTGGTTGAACAAATACACCCAAAAGCGGCTTCTTCAGAGGCTGCTTTTGTTTTATGTAAAGCTGCGCTTTGCCGATATTTCAATGAAAGATTGCAGATTTTTCAATGAATAATCCCAAATATTTTGCCGAATGGTTACGAAAGAAAAAAGACGCTATCTCAGCGTCTTTTTTTCCATGGTATTAGTCTGTTAAACTTTTTAAGGTACAAAAAAGATTGTGTTGTCTTGATTTCGAGTGCAAAGGTACTACATTTTTTTCATTCTACCAACTTTTTTTATATGTTATAAAACATGTTTTTGCAACAAAATGAATTTTTTTTCATTTTTTAAGCAAAATCAACTTTTTTTGCCCAATTCGATGACTTCTAAATCCTGAATTTTGTCTTCGTTGATGGAAAAACGTAACAAAGTTTGTACTCTTTGCCAACCTTCCAGTCCTGCTGCTCCAGGATTCATAGTTAGCATTTTCCATGTATCATCATACATGACTTTGAGAATATGACTATGTCCGCAAACGAATAATTGAGGTGTCTCTTTTTGGAACATCGGAATCAACCACGGATTATAGTGCCCGGGGTAACCGCCGATGTGTGTAAGTAGAACGTTTACTTCTTCTACCTTGAAGCGGTAGAATTCCGAGAGCGAATAGCGGACGTCGCCGCCATCCATATTTCCAAACACCGCACGTGTCGGCTTGAATTCACGTAAGCGCTGTAGCACTTCGTAAGAGCCGATATCTCCCGCGTGCCAAATCTCATCTACATCTTTGAAATACTCAAAGATGCGTTTGTCTAAATAACTATGCGTATCGGAAAGTAAACCTATATGTGTCATCGATGCGATAGTTTTGTCAGAATTAAGACAGCGCCGACCAAGCAGGTTAGACCGATTGCCACAAACACCAAACCATCCGTCAAATCAATCACTCCGCGTGAGACTGCGGTGTAGAAGTGTTGTAGGATAAGCCAATAAAGCACAAAACACGCCAGTGCGCCAAGGATATATGCCACTATGTGGCTTTTTGTGGTACTACCTGCCAACACACCGATTGCGAGGAAGGTGCCGCTAAGAAACACCAATCCGATAAACGAACCGGCGAATTGTCCGCCGTCGATGTTGCCTATCGGTTCAGCAATGGCATATACAATGAAATAATGAACAATGTTGGGAAGCAGGGCAATCAGCATCAAAGTCCAAGCTGCGAGAAATTTAGCCGCTACAATCCGAGTGATAGAAATCGGTTGTACGATGAGCATGTCCCATGTGCCTGTTTGCCGTTCTTCCGCGAACAGACGCATTGTCAGGGCGGGGCAGAGTAGCATCATCAGCCACGGACTGAGTTGAAAGAGTCCGTCCGTTTGGGCGTATCCCGAGTCAATGATATTCCACTGACCAGGGATAACCCATAGGAACAAACTTACCGCCAATAGGTATAGCCCAATAACGATATACGCTATCGGCGTCGAGAAATAATATGCTATCTCTTTACGAAACATCTAACATCCAACATCCAGCAGCGCAGCGGTCCAACTTCCGATTAATGCTTTACTTCGATGTCCTTGTTTACCGGAGTTTTCGGGAAGAAAATCCAGAACGAGATAGCTACAACCAACGCATATGCGGCAAAGGTGTACCAAGACATTTTCCAACCGTCCCAGACCTCAGCAAAGGTAGCTGTTTCAGGCAAGTGGTAAACGAATTTGTTTACAACGGCTTGAGCGGAGAGCGTACCGATAGTAGCACCGACGCCGTTGGTCATTACCATAAACAGACCTTGTGCCGACGAGCGGATTGAAGAATCGGTCTCTTGGTCCACATAGAGGGCTCCGGAGATATTGAAGAAATCAAATGCAAAGCCGTAAACGATACAGCTGAGTACGAAAAGTAATACGCCCGGCATGCCCGGATTACCGGCTCCGAAGAAGCCGAAACGAAGTACCCAAGCGAACATGGCGAGCAGCATGACGTTCTTGATACCGAACCTTTTGAGGAAGAACGGGATAAGGAGGATGCACACTGCCTCGCATATTTGAGAGATGGAAATCAAAATGCCGGAGTGCTGTACGGCAAAGGTGTTTGCAAATTCAGGATTGGCACCAAAGCTTGCAAGGAACGGATTGGCAAAGCCGTTGGTAATCTGCAGGCTTACGCCGAGGAACATACAAAAGATGAAGAAGAGCGCCATCTTTTTCTGTTTGAAGAGTGCAAAAGCTTTCAATCCGAGTGCTTCTACCAAGTCCACTTTGCCTTCCACTTTCTTGATTTCGCAAGCAGGAAGAGTAAGCGAGTAAACTGCCAATACCAAGCTCAGTCCGCCACTGATAACGAATTGGGCGGGGGTGTCCATTGCGCCTACCAGATCTACAACCCACATGGTGGCGATGAAACCAACGGTTCCGAACACGCGGATAGGCGGGAAGTCCTTAACGGTATCCATTCCGGCTTTAACCAGAGCGTTGAACGCTACCGAGTTAGTGAGCGCAATAGTAGGCATAAAGAATGCTACGGAAATGGTGTAGAGGGAGAACAGCGGAGCAAAGGCCACATCGGCTCCCATTGAGAAGGCGTAGATTCCTGCGCCGCACATAAAGATACCGGCTAAGCCGTGGCACAGGCTTAGCGCTTTCTGAGCGGGTAACCAACGGTCTGCTACGATACCCATCAGTGCGGGCATGAAGAGACTGACGATACCTTGAATAGAGTAGAACCAGCCGATTTGGCTGCCAAAACCGTGAGCGCCCAAATAGCGGCCCATAGATGTCAAGTACGCACCCCAAACGGCGAACTCTAAGAAGTTCATAACGATGAGGCGAATTTGAAGAGTTTTGTTTTTCATACGCGTTAAATTTATGATTGTGATTTAGAATTCCGAAGTGAAGTGGAACTTAATGTGTTTGTAGTCGTTCTGCGCCATATTGAGGATGTAGGCACTGTCAGCCATAAAGACATCCCGTCCGTCTTTGTCGAACGCCATATATTGTGCTTTGCGGGACTTGAAGGTCTTCAGTTCTTCCTCGTCGTCAGATTCTATCCAGCAGGCTTTGAACATCGCCATGTTTTCCCAGCGGCATTTGGCGTTATATTCGTGTTCAAGGCGATATTGTATCACTTCAAACTGCAGTTGTCCGACGGTGCCGATAATCTTACGGCCGTTGAGTTGACTGATAAACAGTTGCGCCACGCCTTCGTCCATCAATTGCCGAACGCCTTTGTCCAATTGTTTTTGTTTCATCGGGTCGGCGTTCTCGATGTATTTGAACATCTCCGGCGAGAAGGACGGCAGTCCTTTGAAGTGTAAGTTTTCACCGGCGGTGAGTGTATCGCCGATTTTGAAGTTACCGGTATCCGGTAGACCGACTATATCGCCGGCAAAGGCTTCGTCCACGGTCTCTTTCTTCTGCGCCATGAAACAGGTCGGCGCAGAGAAGCGCATTTGGCGGTCTTCGCGCACGTGCTTATAATATACGTTGCGTTCAAAGCGTCCGGAGCAAATCTTAAAGAAAGCAATACAGCTACGGTGATTCGGGTCCATGTTCGCGTGTATCTTGAAGCAGAAGCCGGTGAAACCTTCTTCCATCGGGTCCACTTTACGTTCCACGGCTTCGACTGGACGTGGCGACGGAGCGTTCTTAACGAAGAAGTCCAGCAGTTCCTGCACGCCGATGGTCTTGTATGCCGAGCCGAAGAATACCGGAGCCAAGTCGCCTGCCAAGTACTTCTCACGGTCGAAGAGCGGATAGACACCGTCAATGAGTTCCATGTCTGCCTCAAGCTTGTCGCTCAGTTTGACAGGGCGGTCTGCGAGGCTGAACACGCTCTCAAACTTCAATCCTTGTCCGTTTGCCCAAGTTACCGGCGTCACGGTAATACCCAATTCGCTCTCTACGTCATCCATCAAATCGAACGGATCTTTACCTTCGCGGTCCATCTTGTTCATAAAGACCATTACCGGTGTCTTACGCATGCGGCACACTTCCATCAGTCGGCGGGTTTGTGTCTCCACACCTTTGGCGCTATCGATAACGATGATTACGCTATCAACGGCGGTGAGTGTACGGAAGGTGTCTTCTGCAAAGTCTTGGTGACCCGGGGTGTCCAATATATTAATGTGATAGTCCTGGTAGTCGAAGCCCATCACAGATGTAGCGACGGATATACCACGTTGTTTCTCTATCTCCATCCAGTCGGAAGTGGCTGTCTTGCGTATCTTATTGGACTTGACAGCTCCAGCCACGTGAATAGCGCCTCCGTAGAGTAGGAGTTTCTCTGTCAGTGTAGTCTTACCGGCATCAGGGTGCGAGATTATTGCGAATGTGCGGCGGCGTAGTATTTCATCAACGTAACTTGGCATTGAACTTTTCCTCAAAGGTCTTTTGCAGGCGACCCATTATGTTTTCGATTTGTTTGTCTTTGAGTGTGTTTTCCGCGTCTTGCAGAATAAACGACAGCGCATAAGACTTTTTGCCCGGTTCGAGGTTTTTGCCCTCATAGACGTCAAACAGATAGACGTCTTTGAGCAGTTTGCCACCAGTTTCAAATGCTGCGCGTGCGAGGTCTGCAAATTGAACGCCTTTATCCACCAAGAGAGCGAAGTCGCGCTTTACTTCCGGATATTTGGGCAGGTCATTGATAACCGGCTTGTATTGCTTGTTTTGCTTGATAAGCTCGCGCCAATACAGGTCGGCGTAGTAAACAGGATTATCGATATCAAACTGCTTAAGCAGCGCTTTGGCAACGACAGCCATATATCCGAGCACTTTACCATTTTGTGCCTTGATAACGAGTCCGTCTGTGAAGCATTGCGCGATACCGCAGCAGCAGTCTTTTGTCGGGTCAATCGCTGGTTCGAGAACCAATTTGTCCATATTCACGCCTAAGCGCCGCAGTACGTTGTTTACATAAGCATGTAGTTGGTAGAACGTGGTTTTCTCGTCCTTCATTACCCAGCTTTGCAAGGTCTTGTTACCTGTCAGCCACATGCCGAGATGCGGTTCTTCGCTATAAGAAGCAATCGGTTCTTCGCTTTCGGTTTTTGTATAATGATAGCAATTACCGAACTCGTAGAACTTAAGGTCGGCGTTCTTGCGGTTAGCATTGCGTTGAATAGACTCCAATCCGCCGAAGAGCAGGGTTTGTCTCATGACGCCCAAGTCCTGTGAAAGCGGGTTCATTATCTTTACGCACGAATCCATCCACGTTCCGTTTTGATAATAGGCAACCTTGGTCAAGCTGTTGTTCATTATCTCGTTGAAGCCTTGTGCGGTCAGTTGTTCGGAGATACGTTTCTGCAGTGCTTCCGGATTGGGTTTCGGGTTGTAAGAAAGGCTGGTATTCAGTTTTTCGGGGAACTCCACGTTGTCGTAGCCATAGATACGGAGTATATCTTCCACTACATCGCACTCGCGTTGTACATCTACACGGTAACGAGGAACGGCCAATAATAAGTTGTCGCCGTTCTTTTCGACAACTTCTATTTCCAGCGCTTTGAGAATGGTGTTTATTACATCTTTGCCAATTTCCTTACCAATAAGTTTATATGCTCTGTCGATATTAAACTCTACTTGCCAAGGAGCAAAGTCTCCGTTTTTCACATCGACGATGTCCATCGCAATCTCTCCGCCTGCTATTTCTTGGATCAGCATTGCGCAGCGTTTGAGGTTGTAGATAACGGCATTCGGGTCGCAGCCACGTTCGTATCGGAAGGAAGCGTCTGTGCTGAGTTGATGTCGCCGAGCGGTCTTGCGGATGGATACCGGGTCGAAGTATGCGCTCTCAAGGAACACGTTCTTGGTCTCGTTGGTTACGCCGGAGTCGAGTCCGCCGAATACGCCGGCGATACACATCGGTTCTGCGGCATTGCAAATCATCAGGTCGGCTGACGACAAAGTATGTTCGTTGCCGTCAAGGGTGACGAATTTCGTACCTTCCGCCACGTTCTTAACGATAATCTGTTGTCCTTTTATCTTGTCCGCATCGAACGCGTGCAGGGCTTGTCCCATCTCGTGGAGCACGAAGTTAGTGGCGTCCACGACGTTATTGATTGGTCGCAGTCCGATTGTGGTCAGTGCTTTCTTGAGCCAATCCGGCGAATCGGTGACGGTCACTCCTTTGATTGTAACACCCGAATATCGTGGACAAGCGTTGCTGTTTTCTACGGTTACCTGAACAGGCAAGGCTTTGCTTTGCACGGTAAAGGCACTGATGTCCGGTTTGTTGAGTGCGACATGCTGCCCATGCGCTTGGTAGTAAGCATATAGGTCGCGAGCTACGCCATAGTGTGAAGCGCCATCGTTGCGGTTAGGAGTGATATCCACTTCTATCACATAGTCATCCTCCAAGTGGAAATACTCTTTTGCAGGTAGTCCGACCGGTGTGTCAGCAGGTAACACCATGATTCCGTCGTGGGAAGAGCCAACGCCTATCTCGTCTTCGGCGCAAATCATACCGAGAGATTCTTCACCACGAATCTTTCCGCGTTTGATGGTGATTTTCTCTTCGCCAAAATAGAGGTTTGTGCCGATGGTCGCGACGATTACTTTCTGCCCTGCGGCTACGTTAGGTGCGCCGCAAACGATTTGCAGAGGCTCTTCGTTCGGTGCGATACGTGTTGTGGTGATGTGCAGGTGGTCGGAATTAGGGTGGGGGATACAGGTTACAACTTCTCCCACTACGAGGCCTTCCAAACCGCCTTTGATTGATTGTACTTGTTCTACTGTACCGACTTCCAGTCCGATTGAAGTCAAGATTTTTGCTACTTGTTCCGCACTATCTGTGAGGGTGATGTAGCGTTTAAGCCAATTGTAAGATATATTCATCGTTTTTTACTAAATATTCGTCTAACATAAATAATCGTGCAAAATTACTACAAAAATTGCACATATGCAAATAAATTATCATTTTTTTTCGCGGAAGGGATAAATTTATGTCAATTCTCTATTCTCAACTGTCAATTCTCAATTAAAGTTGGAGGGTCGTTTTGTGCTTTGTGAGCTTGTTCACGAAAGCATAAGACGAACCTACAACGAAGGGTTTTACCCTGCTAAAAATTATCACGTCTCCTTGCGTATGTGTCGCAGGACGCGACCGTAAATTCGGAGTGGCGGAGCGTCCTTCCGCGTTCGGAAGGAGCGGCATCCGCCTAGGATGGTTTTAATGCAGGGCGTGCCGAAATTACAACAAAACTTCCAACTTCCAACAGCGCCGCGGTCCAACCTCCAACAGCGCCGCGGTCCAACATCTAACTGCCAATTATCAACTCTCAATTCTCAATTCTCAATTGCCCCCTGCTTTGCCCCGAAGCTTCATCGGATGCTCATCGGGTGCTCATCGGGTGCTCATCGGATGCTCATCGGATGCTCATCGGGTGCTCATCGGGTGCTCGCCGAGCCGTTACCGACAAATTCGCTACTCAATAACTCGATAATTCAATAACTCAATAATTCAATAACTCAATAATTCGTACATCATATATTCGTAAATCACTTTAATTCGTAATTTTTTTAAAAAAATTTGCACATATCAAAAAAATGTTGTACCTTTGCAGCCGAAATTGCGGAGCTATTGTTTTTCCTCCGACTAAAACTGAAAACATATGCGTACTAAAGAAGAATTACAAGGATTATCATTACTCGGGGATCACAAAAACAGATACCCAGACCAGTACACACCCGATGTATTGGAAACATTCGTTAACAAACATCCCGACAACGAGTATATCGTTACTTTTGATTGTCCCGAGTTCACATCATTGTGCCCAATGACCGGACAACCGGACTTCGGACACATTATTATTAAGTACATCCCGCGCGAAAGAATGGTCGAGAGTAAATCGCTCAAGATATACCTCTTCTCGTTCCGGAACCACGGTGATTTTCATGAGGATTGTGTGAATATCATCATGAAAGACTTGGTTAAACTTATGAATCCGAAGTACCTTGAAGTCAAAGGGAAGTTCACCCCGCGAGGAGGTATCAGTATTACTCCTTTTGCAAACTATGCGGACGAACAACATCAAGACTTGAAACAAAAAAGATTGGCGGCAGAACTTGCCGTATGAATAAATGATTAACTATTAAACACATACAATATGAAAGACGCGATTTTGATCTTATCGGGTGGTGTTGACTCTACCACCATGCTGTATGAGTTCCGCGAACGTATCGCTTTCGCCGTTTCGTTCCATTACGGAAGTAATCATAATGACAGAGAAATTGCTTGCGCTAAATGGCATTGCGCACACCTCGGGATTAAGCACTTAGTAATCACTTTGCCGTTTATGAAAGAGTATTTCCACTCTTCACTCTTATCCGGTGCAGATGCGGTGCCTGAAGGCAACTATAACGAAGAAAACATGCGCTCCACGGTCGTTCCGTTCAGAAATGGCATTATGCTGTCTATCGCTGCCGGATTGGCGGAAAACGAAGGACTGAAATACGTCATGATGGCGAACCACAGCGGTGATCATGCCATTTATCCCGATTGCACGCCCGAATTTGCAGCAGCTATGAGCGCCGCTACAAAAACCGGAACAGCAAACGGAGTCGAACTCTTTGCGCCTTATACCAATCTGACCAAAACAGATATAGTAAAAAAAGGCGTAAAACTCGGAGTGGACTATGAAAAGACCTGGTCTTGCTACAAAGGTGGAAAAGAGCCGTGTGGCGTTTGTGGAACTTGTCGGGAGCGCGAAGAAGCATTTAAGGCGGCAGGAGTGAAGATTCCCGTTAAGCCTAAAAAAGACAACAAAGACAAAAAGTAAAGCATGTTTTACGTACAGAAAACGATTGAAATCAGTGCCGCACATAACTTGACACTCAGTTACGAAAGCAAATGCGAAGCACTACATGGCCACAACTGGATTATTGTAGTTTATTGCAAAGCCGAAGAATTGAATGTGGACGGGATGGTTACGGACTTTACACACATCAAACGAATTGTCAAAGACACCTTTGACCACAAATATATCAACGAGGTGCTTAACGTAAATCCGTCTGCAGAGAATATCGCAAAATGGATTTGCGACCACATCGAGAATTGTTATAAAGTGTCTGTACAGGAGTCGGAAGGTAATATTGCCATCTACGAAAAGGCATAACTTAAATGAATTATCGCATTAACGACATCTTCTACTCACTTCAAGGCGAGGGGATTCATACGGGCGAACCGGCAGTGTTCGTCCGTTTTAGCGGATGTAACTTGAAATGTCCGTGGTGTGACACCGATTTCAGTTCCGCCACAGAAATGACCGCAGAAGAGATTGTGGAGCGGGGCTGCCGCTTATGGAAAGGCGATAACAACTTATTTGTTATATTTACCGGCGGAGAGCCGTCATTGCAAGTGGATGCAGCGCTGATTGATGCTTTTCATAAAAAGAACGCCTTTATCGCAATTGAGACAAACGGCACATGCGAATTACCAAATGGCATTGATTGGATTACTTGCTCGCCTAAACCCAAAACACGCCTCAAATTATCTCGCGCCAACGAAGTCAAAGTCGTCTTTGACGGTTCAACCAATCCCGAATTATGGCGGAAGGAGATAGAAGCACCGCACTGGCTATTACAACCGTTGGATAAAGATCATAAAAACAACGTAGAGCAGGTCTTGGACTATATCCTTGCTCACCCTACTTGGCGATTGAGTGTGCAACTGCACAAGATGTTGAATATCAAATAACTATATGCGCTCTACCGCATCTTCGACACGCTGCCGAGACGCTACCGGAAGCCAGCGGGAATAGATTTCTGCGACCGGAGTGCCATCTTTCTTACGCAATAGATTAATAAACTCTTTGGGTTCTGCCTCATATAAATCACAGTCTATTTCATCGCCTAAATAGGTCTCATGTTGCCAATGAACAACTAACACCTCTGCATAATACTTGGCAAGAAATTCATTCGCCGCTGTCTGCATCGCGATATTGATATAACTGCGATTATTGACGTGCCCGTTGAAATCGAGGTCACTAAAATTCACCTTATGCTCAATGTGCATTAAACGATTGTCAGTGACGGGAAAACGGAGCTTGCGATGTGACTCGGTTGTACGCTCATCTACAATGGGCAATCCTGCCAAACAAGATGTTTTTTCAAGACTGCGTGTTTCGATATTGAGCAACGTCCAACTACCGTAACCATTTGCCACAAGGGTACCATCTTTCTTGCTGATACTAAACTCCGAATACACTCGTAAAGAGGTGACTTCGCTAAACCAAATTGTTACATCAATGTCATCTGTCCAAAACACATCAGCAGAAGTGTTTTGAAGGCAAAACTCGGTAATTACCCACATCCTGTTTTGCTTGGCAACATCAAAAGCCGCAAAATGCAAACAGGCCATAAAACGTGCAAAAGCATCTTGAAAATACAACAAGGACGCATGGGGACTTAGCCGATACTCCTTATTCATATCGGCAGCGGTAATACTGTAACGATGAGTATATTTATCCATTGTCTCGATATAAGTAACGTTTGATACTGTGCTTGGGCGTTTTCTCAAACGGGTCAGTACGTGTCTCTACTTTCGTGATTCGGCTATAGGCAGGAAGTGCTTCGTTTATCTTTTCGCGGATAGCATTTACATTCAATTCCAATTGGGTAACAACAAGTGCCACCAATTGGTTATTCCAAACAGTTACCAGACTTTCATCCACGCCGTCTATTTCATTAATGATTGCCTCTATCGTCTCCGGATATACTTTATTGCCGTCTGCCTGAACGATTAAGTTGGATTTGTGGCCTTGCACATAAATGGTTCCATCTTCTTTTATTTCGCCGACATCACCTGTTCGGAACCAACCATCCGGAGTAATGACTTGCTTCGTAAGTTCCGGTTCATTATAATAGCCAAGCATAACATTTTCTCCCTTTATCCAGATTTCCTCATCTACAATCTTTGCTGTCATTCCGGATACTAAACGGCCGCTCGACTTAAACTTGAAGTTCTGCCACAAATTACCCGAAACAAGCGGTCCCGTCTCCGTTAATCCGTATCCGACAGTTACAGGAAACTTGATATCCATCAGCAGTTTCTCAACCTCTTCGTTCAAAGCAGCTCCGCCCACGTGGAATTGAAGAATATTTCCGCCCAAGCTTTGAAGCAAGCGGCGACGAATCATATTGCGCAACATCTTGCCTACTATTGGCGTTTTCCACCATCTCTTTAATTTCTTTTTCTCCAGAACCGGAAGGATATTTTTCTTTACGATTTTCTCAATGACTAACGGAATGGTCACAATCGTGTAAGGGCGGATTTCCAATAACGCTTTTTGCAAGGTGGACGGAGTGGGTGTTTGCCCGAGGAACCAAATATGGCAACCGGCGGGAATCTGTGCTAACAACTCGCAAACAAGACCATACATATGTGCCAGCGGCAACATGGAGAGAACGTTTTGTCCCTTATGTTCCGGCAAGTTCTCAATACAGTTCTGCACATTGTTGCTCAAACTGCGATAGGACAACATCACACCTTTTGGAGTTCCTGTAGAACCGGAAGTATAACAGATCATCACCAAATCATCCAATTTGCCAGCCTTGTAATGGATGTCCTCTTTATTCAGATGAACGTCAGGCGCTTCCATCTTGGTGTTAAGCGGCAACAGACTCTCCATCGAAATAACATGTTTCACGTTGGGCAAACTTGGCACAACTGTGCCGTCCGCCGTTATCCCCAACTTCTTACGCACTTGTTCCGAGGCTATTAATACTTCCGCTTCACTATGATTGATAATGCGGATTATATCTTCGGCTGCGAAATCAGGCATGACGCACACATTGATTCCACCCCAAACGGCTGTACCTAAAAAAGCAACTGCCCAATTGGCGCAATTGTTTCCACAAAGAGCTATATGCGTACCTTTCTTCAACTGCAAACCGTCATATATCACACCCAAATCAGCCATATTGTCTGCCAAGTCGCTATATGTATAGCGATTCAATGTGCGATAATCTGCCAATGCCAATTCATCCCAGTTGGCGCGAATAGTCTCGCTCAACACCTCTAAATAATGCTTTGCCATAATAACTTACTTTTATAGACTATGTCTTCGATTCTGCACTTTCTTCAAAATGCGGTGCAAAAATACAAATAAAATTGCGCATATGCAAATTTTTCTTGTTTTTTTTGCCAAAAGTAAAAGAAAAACTGTGAAATATTTGCACATGTGCAATAATTGTTGTACCTTTGCACGTTTTTTTGTATCACAACTAATAACATATTTTGTCTATGCAGGCAGTTGTGGGTCTGCGGACAGTAAACATTTGTAGGTTTATACAATATGATTAAAGTAACTTTCCCCGACGGAAGTGTTCGGGAGTATGAAAACGGAGTTACCCCGTTACAGGTAGCAGAAAGTATCTCAACCAGATTGGCACAAGACATCCTTGTTGCCAGTGTTAATGACGCCATTGTGGAGTTAAACACTCCCTTAAATGAGGACTGCTCAATCAAATTACACAAGTGGGACGATGAACAAGCAAAGCACGCTTTTTGGCACACCTCATCGCACCTTATGGCTGAAGCATTACAAGAGTTGTATCCGGGTATTCAATTCGGTATTGGACCGGCAATTGAGAATGGATTCTATTACGATGTCTATCCTGCTGAAGGACAAGTCATCAAAGACAGCGACTTCCCAGCTATCGAAGCTAAAATGATGGAATTACGCGCTAAAAAAGAAGCACTTGTCAAAAAATCCATCTCTAAAGCTGACGCATTGAAATGGTTTGGGGACAAAGGTCAAACATATAAATGCGAATTGATATCAGAACTTGAAGACGGTCATATAACCACCTATACGCAAGGTAATTTCACAGACCTGTGCCGCGGACCTCATTTGCTCTCAACGGAGCCTATCAAGGCGGTCAAAGTACTTAGTTGCGCCGCTGCATATTGGCGGGGAGATGAAAAACGCCCGATGATGACACGAATCTACGGTATCTCCTTCCCTAAAAAAACTATGCTGGACGAATACCTCACGCTCTTGGAAGAGGCTAAAAAACGAGACCACCGCAAAATCGGAAAAGAACTGGATTTGTTCATGTTCAGCGATATGGTCGGTAAAGGATTGCCTATCTGGTTGCCGAAAGGAACTGCACTGCGTCTGCGTTTGGAAGACTTCCTCAAGAAGATTCAAAAGCGCTACGGATACCAGCAGGTTATTACACCGCATATCGGTTCAAAGACCTTATACGAAATTTCCGGACACTGGGATCATTATGGAAAAGATTCTTTCCAACCTATCACCACACCGGAAGAAGGCGAAATGTACTTGCTCAAACCGATGAACTGCCCCCACCACTGCGCTATTTACAAAAACAGCCCGCGTTCCTATAAGGACCTGCCGTTCCGCTGCGCTGAGTTTGGAACCGTTTATCGCTATGAGCAAAGTGGAGAGCTACACGGCTTGACGCGCGTACGGTCATTTACCCAAGACGATGCACACATCTTCTGCCGTCAAGACCAGGTAAAACAAGAGTTTATTCGTGTAATGGAGATTATTAATATCATCTTCAAAGCACTGAATTTCGAAAACTATGAGGCACAAATTTCGCTGCGCGACCCGAACAATCATGAGAAATACGTTGGTTCAGACGAGATTTGGGAACATGCAGAAAATGCGATTCGCGAAGCATGTAAAGAAATGAACTTGCCTGCCCGCGAAGAAACGGGAGAAGCGGCATTCTATGGCCCGAAATTGGACTTCATGGTGAAGGACGCACTGGGTCGCCGCTGGCAACTTGGCACTATCCAAGTGGACTATAACTTGCCCGAACGGTTTGAACTCGAATACACCGGTGAGGACAACCAAAAACATCGTCCGGTCATGATTCACCGTGCTCCTTTCGGTTCTATGGAACGATTTGTTGCAGTACTGATTGAGCACACCGCCGGTAAATTCCCGTTGTGGTTAACACCCGACCAAGCTGTCGTGCTTCCAATCTCAGAAAAAAGCAACGAATACGCTTGGAAGGTTAAAGAGATTCTTGAAGCACAAGACGTGCGCGTGATTGTGGACGATCGCAATGAAAAACTCGGACGAAAGATTCGGGACAACGAACTCAAACGTATTCCATTTATGCTGATTGTTGGCGAGAAAGAGGCAGAGCAAGGACTTGTTTCCGTACGTCAACAAGGAGCAGAAGAAAAGGGACAAATGACCATTCAGGAGTTTGCTGATTTTGTCAATAAAACAGTCAAAGAACAAACTGAGAAATATTAACAACCTCTAATGCTCAAGGCTTTTTACATCAACGGCATTATAGAAGCTGGTTGCGATGAAGCAGGCCGCGGACCACTGGCAGGCAGTGTGTTCGCGGCTGCTGTTATTCTTCCTCCCGAAGCCGCCGACAGGAATTGGCTGGCAGCCACAGGACTTGACCGCCTCAACGACTCCAAGCAACTCAACGAACGCACGCGTTATGAGCTGCGGCCGCTTATCGAACAGCACGCAATGGCTTGGGCGGTGGCGGAAGTCACAGCTGCAGAAATAGACAAAATAAACATTCTCAATGCCAGTATAATAGGGATGCAAAGAGCTTTGGCAAAACTACACGTCATGCCGCAACACATTATTGTTGATGGCAACAAATGGAAACCTTATGTACCGGACGGCGGGTTGCTGGAAATACCGGCACATACAGTCGTCAAAGGCGATGGCAAATACTTGTCTATAGCAGCAGCCAGTATCTTGGCTAAAACATACCGCGACGACTATATGCTCCGACTGCATGAGGAATACCCCTTGTATCACTGGGACAAAAACAAGGGCTATCCCACAGTAGCCCATTATGCAGCGATTAAACAATACGGAATCACTCCGTATCACCGCAAAACATTTAATCTCAAGCTCTCCTGAATTCAGCCAACACAACAGCTGTGGCTATTGCCACATTCAAACTCTCACTCGTTTCCACACCTTCCGGATAGGAAGGAATACGAATAGGATAAGTAATATACTGCCGTACTTCTTGGGATATCCCGTTACCTTCATTCCCCATGATAATTATACTTGAAGGATTTCTTTTGATAGTAGAGATATCTTCATACAGATTTTTACCGTCCAACAATGTCCCGACAATAGGAGCACTTTGCTGAGCAAGCCAAGCAGGAAGATCTGTATATAAAACTTGTACACGAGTCAACGCGCCCATTGTTGCTTGCACAACTTTGGGATTATAACAATCCGCTGTGTCCATTGAGCAGAGAATCGTACGAACGCCAAACCAATCACAAGTACGGATTATCGTTCCCATATTACCGGGGTCCTGAATACCATCCAACACGAGGATTAGACCATCCTGCGGACTATCAGACCGCTGCGCTGTTGGAAGTTGGACCGCTGTGCTGTCAGGTTTCTTGAATACGGCAATACTGCCCTGCGGAGTCTTTTGACTGGACATCTGGGCTATTTCTATAGTTGACGCGTTAGCGGAGTCTATATACAATTCCATCTCGAAACGCTTGCGCAATTCAGAAATACACTTCGCTCCTTCGGCAACAAACAGACCCAATTCGTCACGGAACTTTTTATGCTGCAAACTACGTACAAGTTTGATTTGAGACTTTGAAATATGTTCCATATTTGTAAAATTTGCTGCAAAAGTACTATTTTTTTTGGATATATGCAATTTTTTTTGTAATTTTGCGCGATTTATACTATGCGTAACTGGGCTTTGTACATATTTAACGGCGGTTTGAAGGCAATTATGTGCATAATGGTTGTACTCCTTACAGGGTGCAACGCTGTGAAATATGTACCCGAAAACCAGTATCTTTTGAATAAAGCCAAAGTCAAAGTGCTCGACACAAAAGATGAAACGACGTCAGATCTCAGTAACTATTTACGGCAAAAACAAAATTCCGAGATATTAGGTTTCTGGAAGCTGCAATTGCACGTATATAACACCGCACCGGCTGATACCACAACGAAATCAAAAAAAAGGCTTGCCAATAATGCCCATAAAATGGGAGAAGCACCGGTTATATACGACCCTGAGTTGACGCGATTGTCTATGCAGCAGTTGGAACAAGCAATGATGAACAAAGGCTATTTCAACGCCTCTGTTGATACAACATCTACAAAAGCAAAAGGGAAATACGGAAATCGCAAAATTAACTTAACTTACCTCGTAACGGCCAACAAACCGTATTTTATCCGCGATTATACGGTAAAACTCAATCACCCTGATTTACTTGCTTATGCAACTAATAAAGGTTGTTTGGTCAAAAACGGAGACCGATTTGACGCTTCTTTGTTAGATGCCGAGCGGCAACGTATCAGTTCAGCAATGCGCAAAGACGGATACTACTATTTCGACAAATCGATGTTGGATTATCGCGCTGACAGCAGCTATAACACCCACGAAGTTGCCATTGAACTGAAAATGAATAAACAGGCGGAATCGTTCCCCGATAGCATACGAAATAAAGTATATACAAAATACCGCATCAACACGGTCTATTTTCATATGGATTACAATCCACAACATATGCCCGCGGACAAACTCCTGACCACTATAACTGAAAATAACTACGTATATTCCTATATTAACAAGCCGTTACTTAGAAATCGCGTCCTAAGAAGAATGTGCAAGATTAGACCCGGTGATTACTATAACGAAGATATGGTCGAGCGGTCATACGCGCTTTTAAATGCACTCGGACCGGTAAAATATGTCGATATCTCGTTTGAGTACATTGGAGGAGACCAATTGGATTGCCACATCACGGTGTCGCGCAGTAAACTTAATAGTATTTCGGCAGAAATAGAGGGAACATATAGCGCCGGTGATTGGGGAATCGCTGCCGGATTAGGATTCGTGAACCGAAATATCTTCCGAGGGGCGGAACAATTGACTTTAAATGGACGTTTTGCCTATGAATGGCGACAAAACGGAGGACGCGCAATTGAGGTGAAAGCGGAAGCAGGACTATTATTCCCGAATAGCCTGAATCTCAAGTTAGCCTATCAATACCAAAGCCGACCCGATGAGTTTATTCGGAATATAGCCAGTGCTGGATTGTATTACATGGTCCGCCGAAACCCGAATTCACATTGGAGACACCTCTTGAACTTGATTGACATAAGTTACGTCTATTTGCCTTGGGTTTCGGATGAATTCAAAGAAAAAATTATTAACAAATCTTCGGTCTTAAAATATAGCTACGAAGATCACTTTATTGTCGATTGGAGTTATACGGGAACATACACCAGCCGCCAGCAATTAAAGCCGGACAGAGACTACCTCAAGTTCCAATATACCATTGAAACGGCGGGTAACTTGCTATATGGAATCAGCAGCCTTGCCCAATTGCCGCAAAATGAATCCGGAGCGTATGTTTTGTGGAAAATCCCGTTTGCACAATACGCTAAAGCCGACGTAAACTTCACCTATCACCAAGTACTGGTCAAAGACCACAGATTAGTTTATCATATCGGATTAGGAATAGTCGTGCCGTATCTGAACTCTAAAAACATGGCTGTCCCGTTTGAGAAAAGATATTTTTCCGGAGGATCGAACAGCGTTCGGGGTTGGCAAGCAAGAACGCTTGGTCCGGGGGGATTCAAAGGGACAGGTGGAGGTTTGGTTTACGATATGCAGGCGGGAGATATTCGGTTTGACATAAATCTCGAATATCGTTGGCATGTTTGGAACTTTATAGAGTTGGCTGCTTTTACTGACGCCGGAAATATTTGGACCATTTACGACTATAAAGGACAAGAGAATGGAGTTTTTGAATGGACCGAGTTCTACAAACAAATTGCTTGGAGCTACGGTATCGGACTAAGGCTGGACTTCAATATCTTGCTCTTCCGAATTGACTTTGGGGTAAAACTGTATGACCCCACTCGCTTATACGTTGACAATGGCAGCAAAGTATGGAGAACTGCCGCGAATGGACTTTGTTGGAAGGACGATATGACGTTCCATTTTGCTATCGGATATCCATTCTAACGAAATAAATGAACTTTAAAACTAAATAATTATGATTACTATTAAACGATCGGAGGACCGCCCTCGCAAAAAACGCGGATGTTTGTGGACGATTATTGTCTGCCTTGTATTGTATGTCGGAATGTGTTGGATGTTCGGGATGATGTTTGGCTCGATGTTCTCGACGCCGGAAACCAAACTCAAACAACACTCTGTTTATCGCCTCGACATGAAAGGAAATGTGGTAGAACAGGCGCAAGAAGAAAACCCGTTTGCTTCCATTATGAGCAACAACACGCCTTTCGGAATGAAACAGCCCGAATCTATTGGCTTGAATGAGATTCTGAGTAACATCAAATTGGCGAAAGAAGATGCCCGTATAGATGGCATCTATCTGAAGGGTGGGGAATTGAGCGCTGCTCCGGCTACCGCTAAAGCGATTAGAGACGCACTGGTTGACTTCAAAACTTCTGGCAAATGGATTATTGCATATGCAAGCAACTATAGTCAAATAAACTATTATATCGTTTCAGTGGCTGACAAGATTTATCTCAATCCAACAGGCGCAGTTGAGTGGCACGGACTCGGCGGAAATATGGCGTATTATAAACGCCTTCTGGACAAGATTGGCGTCGAAATGCAGGTCCTCAAAGTGGGCACGTTCAAATCGGCTGTTGAACCCTATATTCGCACAAATATGTCTGAAGCCGACCGCCAGCAAACGATGGTTTATTTAACCGGTATTTGGAACAATATGCTCAATGCAGTCAGTCAAAGCAGAAATATCAGTATAGACAAACTGAACGCTTATGCGGACGAAATGATGGATTTACAACCCCAGCAAAAGTATTTGGACTATGGGTTTGTGGATAGCCTCGTTTACGCACAATCGATGGACACTATCTTGAATGAACTAGCTACAAAAGACTATATCGTTCTGTCTAATGCTAAAATGTCCAACGTGAAACGCAATCAAAACAAAGCCGATAATAAGATTGCGGTTGTTTACGCACAAGGTGAAATCACCGATGAAACAGGAAACGGAATTGTTGGTACCGAGATGGTGAAGACTTTAGGAAAAGTCCTTAAGAACAAAGACGTTAAAGCAATGGTATTCCGCGTAAACAGTCCCGGCGGCAGTGCAGATGCGTCGGAACAGATTTGGCACGCTGTCAGACTCATTCAACAGGCAGGGATTCCCGTGGTCGTTTCTATGGGAGACTACGCAGCGTCTGGAGGATACTACATCAGTTGTGAAGCAGATTATATTTTTGCTGAACCGACTACTATTACAGGTTCTATCGGCATCTTCGGCTTGATTCCGAATTTCAGCAAACTGCGCGATAAAATCGGTTACGATATTGATGGTATCGGCACGAACAAACACGCCAGTATGACTTCTAATATGACGTTGAAAGGAATGGATGCCGAAGAACGGGCGCTGATGCAAGCAATGGTTGAAAGAGGCTATGACCTCTTCACCAGCCGTTGCGCTGAAGGGCGGAGCAAAGACCAAAATTACATCAAAACGATAGGAGAAGGACGAGTTTGGTTGGGACAAGATGCGCTAAAACTCGGTTTGGTGGATGAATTGGGAAACATTGATTGCGCCATAGCTAAAGCCGCTGATTTGGCTGGAATTGAAGAATACGAACTGACGTACTATCCTGAAAAGAAAGACCCGTTGGAAGATTTGATGAAACTATTGGACGATTCAACGGAAGAAGAGCGGATGGTTGCTAAAATACGTGAAATGGTAAAACAGCCGCGCATTTTGATGCTGGCACCTGTCGTAGAAATAAAATAAGTGAAACTCGCATCATTCATATTAGCGCCTCTGAGTTGGCTGTACGGATTGGCATTGTACATCCGTCACATGCTTTACGACAACCATATTCTCCCCGCACAATCGGTGGCATTGCCAACCATCTGTGTCGGTAATCTTGCCGTTGGAGGAACCGGTAAAACGCCACACGTGGAGTATCTGGTTCAATTATTGCAATCAAGGTACAAGATTGCCGTTTTGTCACGAGGATACGGACGTAAAACGCATGGCTTTCTAATGGCTGATGCGCAAGCAACTGCTAACACCATTGGCGATGAGCCAATGCAAATTCATCGTCATTTCCCGGACATTCCCGTTGCGGTTTGCGAGAATCGGGTTAGGGGGATCAAACAGTTACAGAGAATGGTCAATGACTTGCAGGTCGTTATTTTGGACGATGCTTTGCAGCACAGAAAAATCAAATGCGGTATGAATGTGCTTCTTACGACGGCAGATAACCTTTACATCAACGACCACCTGCTACCGTTAGGGCATTTGCGGGATCTCAAGCATCGAAGTCTTGCCGCACATGCTATCATCGTGACCAAATGTCCCGAAAACATGAGACCTATTGACAAACGGGTTATTGATAATATGCTCCATCTGCCGGCTTTTCAGCAGTTATATTTCTCACGATTTAAGTATCAGGATTTTGAGCCGTCACTCACAGAGCATAAACAAAAGGTCCTTGTTCTTAGTGCTATTGCTAATCCGCAATATCTCTTCTGCCACGTCAAAAAAACGTTCCCTAAAGCTACTTGCCTTGCGTTTCCAGACCACCATCGTTTCACAAAAAAGGACGAAGCACTCATTGAAAACAAAGCAAAAAAGCACGATGTCGTTTTCACAACGGCGAAAGACTACGAACGGCTTCTGCTTACCAATCTGCCGAATGTCTTAGGGGACAAACTGCAAGTTATTCCTGTCACCGTGCAGATTGATGTGGACGCCAAGTCCTTTGAGAAACAGGTTATTACATACATTGATGAAACCTTGCGTAAAAATTCTAAACAACATTTGAAGTAACATGAAACTGGACACCATCGGCATATTACGTCGTTTTATACCGCCATACAAAATGCACGTGGCGATGAATATCCTGTTTAATATCCTCGCAACGATACTATCGCTATTCTCGTTCGCTACGATTATTCCGGTACTGCGTCTATTATTTGGTCTGACAGAGATGGACGCTCATTATACGGCTATCACCGCAACGATGCCGCTCAAGGAAATCATTGACGCAGCGCGCGGAAACTTGTATTATTGGATGGCTACGATGGTCGAACAATTCGGCTCGGGGTATGTCTTGCTGATGTTAGGGCTGTTCTTGGTGCTCACTACTGGTCTTAAATGCCTCTGTGCTTGGCTCGCTACTTTCTTCGTCGTGCCTATCAGAACCGGAGTCCTGCGCGATTTGCGGCAACAATTATACAACAAAGTTACCACGCTTCCCATCGGATATTTTACCGAGGAAAGAAAGGGCGATATCATGTCGCGAATGACCAGTGATGTTAACGAAGTCGAATCCAGTATAATGTCTTCCGTCGATATCCTCTTCAAGAATCCGCTTACGATACTCATTTACATCATTATGCTTTTTGTCATTTCGTGGCAATTAACGCTCTTTGCTTTGTTGCTGCTGCCGGTGGCGGGCTTTTTGATTGGGCGTATCGGGCGTTCGCTAAAGCGCAAATCCACGCTCGGACAAGAGCAAACGGCGGATATCTTGACGCAGATTGACGAAACTCTCGGAGGACTGCGCGTGGTCAAAGCTTTCAATGCAGAGAAGAAACTGCAGGCGCGATTCCTGAAACTTATTAACGATACGCGACGTACGTTCACTAAGATTAACCGCCGATATTATCTCGCACATCCCGTTTCCGAGTTCCTGGGAACAGCACTTATTGCCGTCTTGCTTTGGTATGGAGGAGGATTGATCTTGAGCGAACACGCCGTCATTGACGCTTCTACGTTCATTTATTATCTCATCTTGTTTTATTCCATTATCAATCCCGCAAAAGACCTCTCACGCGCGTCGTATGGTATCCGCAGAGGCACTGCTGCACTTGAACGTATCGACAAAATCCTCAACACGCAATCCAACATCCGCGAAGCTGACAATCCTGTTACGCCCACTTTCCAAAAAGCCATCGTTTATAAAGATGTTTCATTCGCTTATCAACCGGGGATAAATGTCTTACAATCCATCAACCTCCAAATTGAAAAAGGAATGATGGTTGCCATTGTTGGGCAATCCGGCAGTGGAAAAACCACATTGGCTGACTTGCTGCCGCGTTTTTACGATGTAACAAACGGAGCTATTACCATTGACGGAGTGGATATCAGACAGATGAAAATTCACGACTTGCGCGAACTCATGGGAAACGTCAATCAGGACGCTATTTTGTTCAACGATACATTCTATAACAATATCACTTTTGGAGTGGATACTTCCTTACCGGCGCCGAACGGTAAAACTTGGCAAGAAGCCGTTGAACAGGCGGCAAAAATAGCAAACGCACATCAGTTTATTTTGGAGACGCCAAACGGATATCAAACCACTATCGGAGACCGGGGAAGCAGGCTTTCCGGAGGGCAAAGACAGCGCATTTCCATCGCAAGGGCTATCCTCAAAAATCCGCCTATTCTCATCCTTGACGAAGCTACATCGGCGCTCGACACCAAGTCCGAAAAAGAAGTACAGGAGGCTTTGGAAAACCTTATGAAAGAGCGAACAACACTTGTCGTCGCGCACCGACTATCAACCATCAGAAACGCCGACCTCATTTGCGTCTTGCACGACGGAAGAATAGTGGAGCAGGGAAAACATGACGAACTGTTACGCAAAAACGGACATTACGCCAAACTCGTCGCTATGCAGCAACAATAATAAATGACAAATAACAATTTAACAATTTAACACTTTAACGCTTTAACGCTTTAACAATTTAACAATTTAACCTATGAAAAAGCATTTTGTTTTATTCTTTGTGGCAATGATGACCACCTTGAATGCTTGTGCGGACAACGAAAGAATAATTGCCTTTGAGCAATTACCGGCTGCCGCTCAAACCAAATTAACCGAAAACTTCCAACGGACCGACATCTCGTATGTTACCGAAGAAAAAGACTTCTTTGGCAACGAGTATAATGTACGGCTCAACAATGGATGGGAGATTGAATTTGACAAAGACGGTGAACTCATTAAAGCGGATGCACAGAAGCAATCATTACCCGCTGGACTTGTTCCCGAGCAAATTCAAAAGTATGTAAACACAACCTTCCCGGGCGTTTTTGTTACGGAGTGGAAGAAAGACGGAAGAAACTTTGATGTCGAACTATCGAATGGCCTTGAGCTCGTTTTCGACCTCAACTACAACTTCTTACGCATTGACAGCTGATTAAATCACGATTGTCATTTAAAAAAGCGGCAGCAAATGCCGCTTTTTCATCAATCCATCATTTAGTGCCGCAGGCACGGCTCAATACATCATTTTAAAAGCGGCGTTTGCCGCTTTTTTAATTGATTTTCAATTCTCATTAACGCTTTAACACTTTAACGCTTTAACACTACTAAAAAGTTGGAGCGTCCTTTGTTCTTTGCGGCTTTGTATTAGTTGTTATTAGGTTATTATTAGGTTATTATTAGGTGATTATTAGGTTATTAGCCCGACAGAACCCTGATAAAAAGCCAAAGATAACCCTATCTTGCACCTTTTTGCATATACCTCTTTTCCTTCGTACATCGTACATCTGTAAATCGTAAATCACTTTAATCCATAATCCATAATTCTATAATCTTTTTTCAAAAAAAATTTGCATATGTCAAAAAAAAGCACTACCTTTGCACCCGCAATTACGAAAGAGCCTTACTCGATAACTCAATAATCAATAATCAATTCTCAATTGTCAATTATCAATTCTCAATTATCAATATGGCTTTTCTGTGTGCTGCTGACCTTCATCGGCTGCAAGCCTGCAGTTATTAAGGAAGCCGAGCAAACGCTTGCTGTGGCTGATTCTCTGCGTGTGCGTGGCATAGCTCCTACGGATAGCACCTTATGGGCTGAAACCGTCGCCTCCTTAACCCCGTGGCGCTATTTCTATCCCACCGACTACGCTAAAGCCAATTTCTACTATGGCTATTTTCTCAGTGTCAAAGGCGATTTTCCGGAGTCAATGGAGTGCTTTATCAATGCGTCACAGGCTCGAACCAATGACTATAATTTACTTGGTAGAGTATGGTCGAACATTGGTTTAATGTGCAGACTGGAAGGAAATTTCGAATTGGCATACGAGGTTTATGAAAAGACTGTAGATTACTTTT
>Ga0247611_10000631_pt1 | contig 69647 bp, 46 predicted proteins | sample 177DNAGHGhighgp2_FD_192422 | JGI IMG/M metagenome (GOLD analysis project Ga0247611, IMG submission 192422) | Sheep rumen microbial communities from Palmerston North, Manawatu-Wanganui, New Zealand - 1770 DNA GHGhigh gp2 | ecosystem: Host-associated > Mammals > Digestive system > Stomach > Rumen...
TGCTGGCTCAGAGCACAGGCGACTTCACTCGCGAAGAGTTGAAGAAGGATGTGAAGCTGGGTTGGACAGACAAGGCGAAGGAGCAGATCGCCATTGCGAAGGGTGAGAACCCATCGAACGCATCTGGCTCAGGCACTTCGACCGGTGGCAACCAGAACCAGGGCGGAAGTCAGAACCAAGGTGGCAACACCAACCCATCGGGTGGTGACGAAGGAGGTGACGAACCATTTGATGGTGGGAACTAACAGACCCACCCCCTTACCCCTCCCTCTATGGAGGGGAGTAGGAACTAAGAGCTAAGAGCTGTAGAACTAAGACAGACTCCTTCTGTTAGAGCTAAGAACCTGAATCAAAAGAAAGGAGGGCCAAAAGCTCTCCTTTCTTCTGTTTCACCGTGTTTTCGGGTTATTTCTTCACGTTGTAGGCAATGAGGGCGGGACCGCGCCTTACATAGAGGGTGCCATTGAAGATGGTGGGATGGGAGAAGCATTAAATTTCAGTATTTACTGTAAAAATGAAAAATCAAGATGTCCAAAGTTATAAGTTATAAGTTATAAATTCATGGAAAGTATTTTTGAATTGTTTGGCAGGATAAAAGATTTTCCGTATTTTTGACTGTTATTATGCACTTTTTTCGGCAAAACGAACAAAAATAAGGGTATTCATTATTGTTTTTCTGTTAAGTATTATTATCTTTGCAGTGTCATTTTCTATAGAAAACATATAATAATCAACCAATATGAGAAAACAATCTATTTATGACTCTATTATTTCAGTTGTCAACTTCCGATTGACTTTCACAATTGTCATGGTGATAGGCTTGCTGACTTGGTTCGTGCCTCAGCAGGCGTCTGCTACGTATGTGGACGAGACGTACAATTACTCTGTGTCGCTCAACGGTTCGAACAAAATTCGAATTCAGGTGCCTGTGTATGACGAACGTGGTGCCGACTGTTGGGTAAAGAACGGTAGGTTGTACTATCAGGTGAAGAACCCAGATGGCAGCTACGGCAGTGAGGTGCTGGTGTTTCGGTGGTATCAGGACGAAAAAAGTCATGACAACGACAACCATGATCTGTGGTGTAAGCACTCGACGAATGCGGGTGGTAGCTTCGATGTGACGCAAGGTAACTCAGGCAATCACTTCACGTTGACCAGCTCGAGCGGCGAAATGCGACGACTCATTTACGAGAGTGCCGAGACCTACACCATCTATGCGGTGTGGACTGTGCCTTACAATCTTCTGGGCGAGACGTTGAGGTTCAAATGGGATGTGCTCCGTGATGGTACTGCTAGGTCGGAAGAAAATGTTTCGGGACTGAATGATGTGACCATTACGCTTCCTGCGGCTGAGAACATAAACTATCCTCAGCTGACGATGGCTACCATCTCGTTCAGCGAGCAGGGTAAGTTGGAGATTCCATGGTTCATCGCTACAAACAAATTGGTGAAAGCTCAGTATCAATATAGGTCTGACGACGGACGGTACGTCACTCATTCGCTGTCGGCTGACCAAAGTGGCGGAACGATCTATCTGGATGCTACGGTGCCTCACAATGACTTCAATGTAATCGTGGACTACAAGGACAAGGATGACTATCTGGTTCCGAACGTACCGTCGGCTGTGCAGAACCTTGAAATGGTTCATGCGCCCATCAACTTCCGGGCTGTGCCGATCGGTGGCAACAAGGCGGCTGTGAAGTTGGTTTGGCAGACGGAGTATCCAACATGTAAAGACATATCCAGTTCGGATGTTTTCGAGATACAGCGCTCGCTGACTGGCGAGGAAGCTGACTTCGTGTCAATCGGTGCTGAACCGTTTAATGCGGGAAGTCTGAATTATGAATATATCGACAGTCTCCTTATCCCGGCAATCAATCAGGCGCACCTGAAGGACGGCAATTCGCTCGATAAGCTGACCTATCGCATTCGTCGTGCTGTGACTCAGACGTGGGGATGGGAAGGAAACAGCACGGCTGCCACATCTACTTGTATGGTGGATAACCTGCACCTGATACGTATCGCCAACTACACGGCGAAGTGGGAGGATGAGCGGGCCTTCACGGTTCGTGTGTCGTGGAACTATGCTGATGAGCATGGTGCTGTGTTGGACGACCGGTCGGAGATGAAGCTGCGTGTCACATCGACCAACAGTGCCGGTGCACCTGTCGATACGACCCTATATACACTCACTCAGGAAGAGCAACAAGCTCGGTTTAAGATTGTGACCCTTTCACGTCCTTGTGTGGACTACAAAATCGAGATGTTCGTGGAACAGGGAACGTCTCCGATTGGAACTCTGGACTATATGGACTTTTTCAGAATCAGTTCGAATGCCGATTGGGTTACATTTAAAAATATGGTAACAGCTGCCAATGGGAAGGAAGTGAATGCTATGCTGACGGCTGATATTACAATCAGCGAAATGGTCGGAACGGATGATTCGCCTTATGTTGGTACGTTCGACGGTAATGGTCACACACTCGAGTGCAAAATCAACGATGGTACCTTCTTCGCCGCTCCATTCCGAAGGGTTGGGAATGCTACGTTCCGTAACCTGCATATAGCAGGCAGTGTTACGTCGAGATCAAAGTATTGTTCGGGACTGATAGGCTTTGTGCTTGCAAACTCTACCGTGAACATCAATGGGTGTCGGTCTTCGGCAGCTATCAATTGCGCATACAACGGTGAAGCTTCCATAGGTGGCTTTGTGGCTCAAACGAGCAACAACGTCAACATACTCATACGCAACAGCCTGTTCGACGGAAGTTTAGAAGGAGAGTCGTGTTCTAACAATGGTGGTTTTGTCGGTTTTTTGAATCCCAATAACACACTGACGATTGAGGGCTGTATGTTCAATCCTCGAAAAATCACTACGAAATACGACGGTTGTGAAACTTGGGCACGCATGAGTCCAAGTACCACGACGTTGAAAGTAATCAACAGCTATTACACCACAGATTATCGGTCAGAACACAAAGGCTTTTTCGTCATCAATTCGGCTGACGACTGGAATACATTCATCAAGAAAGTGACGGATGCAAACGCTAACTCAAACGTGGATGCCATCTTAGGAACTGACATCTCGGTCGAAAAGGGAACTCCTACAAACATCAAATACCGAGGAACCTTCGATGGTGGCGGTCATACGCTCTATGTGGACCTCGATGGAGGAGCGAATACTTATACTGCTCCGTTTGGCCGTGTGACAAATGTTACAATCAGGAACCTGCATGTGACGGGAACCGTTGATGGCGGCCAACACGCTTCCGGTTTGATTGGATTGGTTGACGGCAACCCTACAGTGAAAATAGAGAATGTGCGCGTGTCGGTCAGCGTTACTTCAACCGCGGACCATGTGGGCGGATTCATCGGGCATACGAACGATGTGCAGCTGACCGTGACGGACTGTCTGTTCGATGGTACCCTCAAAGCAACAGGCGAATCGTATGGAGGTGCTATCTGCGGATGGGGACACAATGGAAGTTGGACCATGAATCGTGTGTATGAATGCGGTACCTATATCGACATCAAACACGCAAGCCTCGGCTATTGGTATGATAATGCAGGTGATAAAATGACACACAACTGGGGTTATAACGGCAGGAGTACAAACTGTATCTCTGCTCAGAACTGGGGCGAGATGGCATCTGCCGACCACAGAAACGTGCAAGACCCGAACAAGGTGCTGAAGATGATGAACACAGAAAAGGATGGCAGTTGGGTGCTGCTGCATGATGAGGCTGTGCCTGTGTTGACATCGAACGACCTGATTGGCCTGAAGAGCAAAGCAGAAGTGGGTTACGCACATTACTTGCTCGATGGTACCTGGAAGATTGTAGGCGACAGCGTAACGATTGTTCCTCAATGTGAGGTTTGGCAGCCGCTCGATATGGACGTGAATCCGGATCTTCCTAATTTCCATCACGAGAGCATCGGTAAGATTGAAAAGACCCTGAAGGTGGAGCCACGCCAGAGCAGCGTAGTGCTGACATGGAGAACCGATGATAATCCGATAGACTTCTTCACGGTGCTTCGTCGCGTGAAAGATGATAAAGGAGACTGGGAAATAGTCGCTTCCGATCTCGATCAGCTGGGCTATGAGGACAAGACGGTTTCGCCTTTGTTGGACTATGAATATAAGGTGCGTGCTACGAACGACTGCGAAGGTGTGAGCTACACAGAGACCGAAATCAAAGAGGGTGCCTGCAAGCACTCAGGTATGGTGGAGGGCTATGTGCGCTTCAACGACGGTACGGGTGCTCCGGGCATCCAGGTGGAAATCGTGTCGGAGAACAAAAAGAACAAGACGGTTGTCACGACCGACAGTACCGGCTACTTCATGGCTGACGAACTGTCGTATCAGGGTGAACCGAGTGTCACCTACATCCTGACTCCTGTCAGCAAGGGTAGCATGAAGCTGGAAAGTGGTAGCTATTCCGTTGAATTCAACGATCAATCGAACTTCGAGAAGGTGAAGGAATTCATCATCACAAACGGTATAAGTTTCAGCGCCTATGTGATGTACGAAGGTACGAGCATCCCTGTGAAGGGTGCACACTTCAAGGTGAACGGCAACCTGATGCATAACGCACAGAACGGCTTGTTGGAGACCGACTTCGAAGGCCGTGTACAATTCACGGTATTGGGCGACATCTCGAACACCATTCAGGTGGTGATGGACGACCACAAGTTTACGAACGACGGCTACTATAAGAGTAAGGACGGTGTGGTGCTTACCGATAAGGTGTCACAGGTCTACTTCTATGATGACACGAAGGTGAAGCTGACGGGTCGTATCGTGGGAGGTAAGGACCAAGGCGACCTGCCGTTAGACAACAACCTGTCGAAGAACAACCTGGGAGATGACCTGACGATGGTGATGACCCTCGAGGGCGACAATACCTCATGGTTGGTATATGACAACCAGAACCCGCAGCTGTCGAAGCGCAATCTCACCTTCGATCATCCTGCAGGTGACGGTCACAAGACTACAGTGGAGCTTCAGCGCAAGCGTATGATTGTGAAGCCCGACTCAGTGACGGGTGAGTATGTGCTGATGCTGCCTCCTGTACGCTGGAAGGTGATGCAGATTTATTGCGAGGGTTATCCAACCCTGTTCCAGGACGGAATGGTGAGCGAGGTGATTGACCTGACCGAATGTCTGAAACCCAGAACAGAGACCTACAAGGGTACCTTCGTCAATCCGGATGGACGTACTGTCTATCAACCTCAGGAAACCTATAACGCACGGTATAGCCGTATCTATCATGCCCCTGTGGAGATTACCTACGAGCAGGTGGGTTATGACAGCATCTCATACTTCGGCGACCGCTTCTATCAGTGTCAGACAGCTGGAGGCGCAAACGTACAAGTACCGTTGGTATATCCCGACAGCTTAGGTAAGGGATATCCTGCACACTACACGTTCGGACATCCTGTGTTCAGTGTTGAGCACAAGTATCCGGTGAAGCTAGCAGTTGTGGAGCGCTATCCATGGAACAACGATCCTTACAGTAAGATAGTGGATTTGGTGAAGATCGGAGGCGGAAAGGTGACCATCCATAACGGCATGAAGAGTGGATTGCACCAAGAGGAAGTAGAGTTGGATAGCCTGGGAGAGGGTTACTTCAACCTCGAGGCCGACCAGACGACCCGTCTGCTGACAGGCGAGAATGCCCTGCATACGGTGACCATGACCTTGGAGCAGGATGGTACGACCTATGAAGCCACTCCTTTGAAAGGTTATATCCTCAATATGTTTGCTACAGGAAATACAAGGGATATCATCTCGAAGAACAGACCGCTGCTGATCGATATCTTGCGTGACCCACCAGGCAGCGGCAGTAGTGCTACTCTGTCGAAAGGCTCAAAGCTGAAGTACAATTACACGCTCGACATGAAATTTTCGGCAGGACTCTCGTTGTCTTGGATTACGGGAACCACGGTCGACAACTACTCGGGAGTCGTGGCTGGTCCCGCAGAATACGGAATCATCAATTCTGCCGACACTCATCATAAGTTCGACTTCGCATACATCGTGAACGGTGAGGGCAAAAAAGCCTACAGTTACACCATGAGTATCGGTCAGGACATCACCACGAGCGGATCATCAACGATGGTGGGAGCAGAAGCCGACCTGTATATCGGTACGGTACAGAATATCGTGGTGACTCCGATGAGCACCATCCGTGCCATCCCCGACAGCATCTATCAGCACATGCTGGGTCGCACAAGCGGAGGCACAATGCCAACAGGTGGTAATGTAAAATACGGAACGCTGGTTCACATTGCTAAGGGAACGGACGGAAACGGCAAACTGTTCCATCTCATACGCGACGAGTCGCTGGGTTATGGTCCGCAAGTTAGCTCTCAGTTCATCCATTCCCAGAAGCATATCGTCAGCGAGTTGATTCCGAAACTGATTAACGAATGTCGGAGTATGATATTTACAGGCTCAGCTGATGAGGCTCAGGCTCAGGCGAATGCTACCAACAAACCTGTCTACCGCTCGCTTGTAAGCGAAAATGACGAGCGATTCGCTGTGGCTAACATGAAGGACGGCAAGCCGTACTACTACACCTCTACGATGGCAACTGAGAAAGGTATGAACTATGTCATCCACCTGCCAAATGGCAGTACGACGAAATTCGCCGACGAGGTAGCCGAGAAGAGCGAAATCGTCATGGCTTGGGTACAGATGATCGGTGAGAACGAATACGAGAAGCTGAACGCTGTGGAATACGTCACCAACTACGATGTCGACGGAGCCATGAAACTGAACTACAGCGAGACGTTCGAGAGCGAATACAGCCAGTCGAACTATATGCACATACCGTTCGTTGTAGAAAGCGATTACTGGGACACCAATGGTCTTGGCGATCGCGCCTTCGAGGGGGCATCGATGATACTTTCGAACACCCTCACGAAAAACTTCATCAAGAGTTTGTGGGACAAGCTCAAAAAGAAGCCCGAAGCAGTCGGCAGTGAGGGAACCGACCAAGGTGGACTTGTTGCAAAGGTGGCGTTTATGGGAACAACCTTCCAGTTCAGCATCATGCCTTCGCTTGATTACAGCTGTAAGAACACGGATACCGAGACGAAGAATTTCAGCCGTAAGGAGAGTTTCAGCATCTCAATGGATGCGAAGAGCCACTTGAACTTCGACGTGTATCGCACCGTGACCCTTTCCGAAGCCGTAAAAGCCAAAGGTACGTTCGATGTGTTCACCAATGCTAACTACGATGATGCACTGAAAAACGTGATGAGTCGTCTGCGTGATGACTTCAACCTCACTAAGGCACGCTATCCACGTGGCTTCGTCTATCGCACCCGTGGTGGTGCTACCTGCAACACGTGGGAGGATGCTCGCTACACACAAGTATATAAACCAGGTACGCTGCTCGACGAACGTACGAAGAAAATCGCCAATCCGAAGATCACCCTCGACCGGCAGAGTGTGAGCGGAGTAGCCATAGGCGACCCAGCCCGCTTCAAGGTATATCTCACTAACGAGAGCGAACAGCCCGAGGTAGCAACGGGAGGCCTGACGGTATTCACCCTCTTCGTGGACGAAGCCACCAATCCAAACGGAGCCAAGATCTATGTGGACGGCTCAGCATTGAACGGGAACGGCGTAAGCGTAATACTCAACCCAGGTAAGATTGTCGAGAAAACCGTGGAAGTGTATGCAGGCAGCGAGTTCGACTATGAGGGTCTCACAATCGGTATTGCTTCCAGCTCAGACTTTGCGCTTACTCAGGATAAGGTGAAGCTTGACGTACATTACCTGCGACAAGCAGGACCTGTCAACATCTCAACGCCAGGCGACAAGTGGGTGATGAATACCGATGCCGAATATAACGAGAAACGAGGCTGGTTCCTGCCTGTCACCATTGATGGCTTCGACAAATACCAGCACAACTTCGACCATATAGAGTTCCAGTACAAGGAATCGCAGCGTGGCGACGAATACTGGACGAACCTCTGTTCTTATTATGCCGACTCGACCTTGATGGCTCAGGCTAACGGTGTGTGCGAGATGATACCTGAGAACGGTAACATCCACACGGAGTTCTACGGAGAAGGTACGGTGATGGAGAAAGCGTACGACCTGCGTGCCGTGCTCTACTGCCGCGATGGAAATAGTTTCCTGACTACACCTTCGAAGGTGATGAGCGGTGTGAAAGACACACGTCGTCCGCAGTTGTTCGGAACACCTGAACCAAAGGATGGAATACTGACAATCGGTGATAATATCATCTTCAACTTCTCAGAGGATATCGAATACAACTACCTGAACGACATCACGAATTTCGAGGTGAAGGGTGAAGTAAACAATGATAGAGTATCAGATAAAGTAAGCATTCAGTTCACAGGTCAAAGCAGTGTGGAGAGTGATGCTCAACGCAACTTCAGCGGAAAGGACGTCACCATCGATGTGATGATTCAGCCAGACTCCACGGGTCGCGATATGCCAATCTTCTCACACGGTACAAACAACAAGACCTTGCAACTATGGCTGACCAAGGACTATCACCTGAAGGCAGTAGTAGACGAACAGACATTTACAACAGACAGTGTTATCGACCCTGCTGCATTCACACAGATAGCGATGGTATTGAGTCATCCAAAAGATACGACAGAATGTGACTCGCTTACGTTCTATAATGGTGGAGTACAGATAGGACGGTACGTTCTGAAGACCCCATACGTCGGAGCAGGGCCGCTCATCTTCGGTCGTACCAACGAGACGAACCGCAATAAGAGCCAGTTCTATCAAGGCCGTATGATGGAAGCACGTCTGTGGTATCGTGCAATGACGGGCGGTCAGATTGGCACCACTTATGGCAACAAACGACTGACTGGCTACGAAATGGGACTTGTGGACTACTATCCGATGAACGAAGGATCGGGCGAATACGCACTCGACAAAACACAGGGAGCAAATGCCAAACTGATCAATGCGAATTGGGCTATGCCACGAGGATTCTCGCTACATCTCGAGAAAGAAGATAAGGGTTTGACTCTGAGCCAGAATGCCCTGAACCGCACACCGGAACAAGACTATACACTGATGTTCTGGTTTAAGACCGACTCGGAAGGTCGAGGTGTGCTCATTTCAAACGGCGCAGGTAGAAAAGAAGAAATCGGTGCAAAGAATCATTTCTGTCTGGGTTTCGAATCGGAGAAACTGATGTACCGCACAAATGGAATGGCATTTGAGGTACCAGGCAACTGGAGTGACAATCAATGGCATCACTATGTGATGACCGTAAACCGCTCACGAGGACAGGTCAACATCTATGTCGACCAGACACTGCGAACGACCTTCTCGGCAGATAGTCTGGGCGGGATCAGTGGCGGTCATCCCCTTATCGGAGCAGCCCTCTATAGTGAGAAGCAGGAAGACGGTAAGGTGGCTACCATCGACACACGCAAATGGCTGCGTGGTAACATCGACGAGTTGTGTCTATTTGCTCAAGCCCTGCCTTTAACGCTCATCAAGAGCTACTCGACAAAGAGCCCTAACGGTGACGAGGCTGGTCTGCTGACTTACCTGAGCTTCGACCGACAAGAGCGGCTGAAGGATAATAACATCGAACTGGTACCTTATGTTTACAGCAAGAAGATTTATCTTGATGACAAGGGTAACGTTACATACGAGTTAGATCCTATCTCAAAAGAATATACATCAACACCTGTACGCGATTATTTATTCGACGATTCTATAAATGTAATCATGAACCATATCGACGGTTCAATGGCCGCACCAGTTGTGCCATACGAAGAACTGAAGAACCTAAGCTTCAGCTTCGTAGGTAAAGACAACCAAGTGTTGGTTGGTATTGACGAACTGACTTCTCGTATCAACCGTCGTAACATCTACGTAACTGTCCGCGGTATTGAGGACAAGAATGGTAACGCAATGGCTTCGCCTGCTACAGCTGCTACTATGTTACAAATAGCACGCTACAATGGCTCGTCAATCGTTCGACAGAGACTGTAATGTATGGTCAAGGCGAGGAGTTATTCATGTCAATCGTGAACGTTAGTTCTCAAACCCATACTTACACAATCGAGAACTGTCCGAAGTGGCTATTGTTAAATAAAACTACCGATGTAATTGGCCCGCTAGATCTTGCAATCATCCCATGTGTGGTGAACAAAGATTTGAACGTAGGTACCTATGATGAAATCATCTACTTGACTGACGAAAATGGAGTATCCGAACCGTTCTACTTAAACTTGAGAGTAGAGGGTAAAACCCCAGAATGGGCTGAGAGCGTTAACCGCGAGTTGCTCCAGTATTCGATGAACATCGTTGGACAGGTAGTTATTAACAACGAAATTGATATCGATTCGCATGACATCGTAGGTGTATTCGACGCCGACAATATTTGTCATGGATATGCCAACATCGTCCACTCGGAACAAACGGGTGAGAGCAACCTCTACCTGACAGTTTACGACAACATGAAGAGCGGACGCGAATTGTTCTTCAAGTTATGGCAATACTCTACAGGACGTGAGTTGGAGCTAACTACTACACCAACTATCAAGTTCGAGAAATCGGCTGTCTTGGGAACAGAGAAGCCAATACGTCTTGTGGGTGGAGAGAACTACTACCAGACCTTCGACCTTAAGAAGGGTTGGAACTGGGTTTCATTCAACGTAGCAAGTGAGGATCTCCTCGATCCGAACAAACTGCTTGACCGCATGCCGTGGAAAGAGAACGATGTGCTGACCGACATGAACAGCGATGTGACACTGATGTATCTCAATGGTCATTGGCTAGCATCTGAGAATCTGTCTAAGGTTCGGATTTCACCAAAGAAGGCATACGCCATCATGGTGCAGGAAGATGTCAAGTTCCCAATTTATGGAGCAATCATCAAGCAGGAGAACGAGCGCACCATAGATTTGAAGCAAGGTTGGAACGGTATCGGATATACACCGATGATGAACCTCACAGTTGAAACGGCTCTGAGCGACTATTATGATAAAGCTCAGCCAGGCGATGTGATAAAGAGTCAAGAAGAGTTTGCATATTTCATCGTTACAGGTGGTGTAGGACGTTGGCGTGGAAACCTAGCATACATGAAACCAGGCGAAGGCTACATGCTATTGCGCAAGAGCTCGAGTGATGCATCATTCGTCTATCCTTTCTACGAACCAAACAGCACCTTCATCGATGAGTGGTCGTATGTGTCGAACCGTACTCCACTGCGCCGTTCAGCTAAGAGCACCATGACGGTATCGGCTACAGTCGAAGGTGTAGAACTGGAGGAAGGCGACCATCTAGTGGCATATTCAGAAGGCGAATGTTGCGGAGATGCTTACCTCACCTCAGACCTCTCCCCTCTGTTCTATCTAAGCATTGGCGGCGAAACCCACAAGAAAATCTGGTTTGCGATCGAGCGGAATGGTGAGATAATCGCCTCAACAAGCGAATTGATGACCTTCAGTACTAATGCTGTTGTGGGTAGTCCAGACGAACCTACCATCATCAGTTTCGTACATACAGACAATGAAGACGGTAAGTGGTACACAGTAAGTGGTGTGCAACTTCCTAGCAAACCTACGAACAAAGGTATTTATATCTATAATGGCAAAAAGATAATCATAAAATAATCATGAAACATAGCTTTTTATTATCAACTGCCATCCTGTTGACAAGCCTCACATTTGGGGCTTGCAGCAGCGATGATGACGAAGAAAAAACAGCGGCCTACACATTAACCACTGTGAGTAACGCCCCGTTGTGGCAGATAAACTGGGAAGGTAACGATGCCTGTCCGAATTGGGAGGATCCCGATCCCAGTATCTACGAGAACTGGGCTGTGATACTAGTGCAACTAGAGGATGAATTGAAGCCCTATGTATCAGAGGATGACATGTTAGCTGTCTTTATAGGTAACGAATTGCGTGGATTGTCACAGCCAGCCATTTTTATTGGTGATAATGAGGATGAAATATCTGCATTCTTTTTAATTAAAGCATATGGTAACGAAACAGACGCAAAAGCGATCGATGTAACGATACGTTATTATAATAGTCGTCTGAAGCAGATATTCACATGTTCCTCACAGTTTCAGCTAAAGGCTGGTGCCGTGTTTGGTATAGATGAGGATGTTATTCCGCAATTCACACTCGGCTCTTCGAAGTATCCAGTGGTCTTCAACTTTGGTCTCGCACCTCTATATCAGCAACTTACAACCATCTCCCCAAGTTTTGCACCTCAAACAGGTGACTTGGTGGCAGCTTTCGTGGGCGAAGAATGCCGAGGCTGCTATACATACAACAGCCAATTACCCCTTTCTTCATCAATAATGACCATCTATGCACGGAATCGTTCTGAAACCTTTACGCTGAAATACTACCAGTATTCAACCAACACGGTGTATTCATTCACAAACCCTATGAAGATTGAGAATTAAAAAGAATGACTTTGTATAACAAGTAATCCTATATCTTCTCTATAAAAAAATTGGTGCAATATACCGTCTGCTTTAATATAAATAAATAAGACGAACAATCATCAAGAGTTTCTATATCAATTACTCAAACTCTAATCTTTTATAAAATAATGTATGTTTACGACAAGATTCATTTCTGTTATTGCATTTTGTGCTTTCACAATTACCCCTTCCCTATCGGCTAATCCTCGTGTCGCTATTGACAACGATCATAAACCCGTGAAGAGAGTTGTGACGAACAAAAGTATTTTCGTCACAGGTGAAGTGAACGAAATCCATCCGAAAGGTTGGTTACAAACCATGCTGCAACGTCAACATGATGGGCTTACCGGACATCCCGAAGCACTATCATACCCCTATAATTCGTGTCTTTGGGCTGGTGAGATATCCCGTCCAGACGAGAGTTATGGAGACAATTGGTGGCGCTATGAACAAACAGCCTATTATACTGAAGGGCTACTGAAACTGGGCTACGAACTTAACGACGAAGCCATGGTAAATAAAGCAATGGAAGGTATTGAATATACACTGGCTCATCCTGACGAAAATGGAGTATTGGGAAATAAAACACTTGTGGGTATTACATGGCCAATGTCCGTATTCTTCCGTGTGTTACAAGCGAAATATGAGCATGACGGTGATGAGCGTATACCCAAAGCGTTAGAGAAGCACTACCTTAATTTCACCCCAGTAGATCTAGCTGGCGGCATTGTGGGTGGACGCAATATAATGTCTATCGAAGGTATTCTTTGGACATACGGAAAGACTGGTAATGAAAAGTTACTACAATTGGCAGAAGAAGCATGGGCCATACAGAATAAGTTTGCTGTTGATGAGACAGCTATAACAAGTGACGAACCTTTTTATATGCATGCTGTGACCTTTTCGGAAATGTTGAAGCTCCCCCTGCTGCTCTATTCCTATACAGGCAAGCAACGCTACTTAGACTTGGCCATGACTGCAATCCGAAAAGTAGAACACGAATCAATGCTGCCTGACGGAGTGCCATCAAGTGCCGAATTCCTCTTTGGTAACAATATCATGACAAGCCACGAAACTTGTGTGATTGTTGACTACACTTGGACATTAAGCCACTTCCTGCAAGTTACAGGCCAAGTTGAGTGGGCAGACAAAATTGAACAGGCCATCTACAACGCAGGTATGGGAGCTATCACAAAGGACTTCCGCTCATTACAATACTTCTCATCAGTTAATCAGTTCATAGCAACAGGGAACTCCAATCACAATCTCTACAAACATGGTTCAACATGGATGGCTTACCGTCCTACACATGAGACAGAATGCTGTTCTGGTAATGTAAACCGAATGTTACCCAACTTCGTAGGCCGCATGTGGATGACAGATAGCGAAGGGGGAGCTGTAGCAGCCATCTATGGTCCAAACCAGGCTACATTCACTACAGACAAGGGCAATGTAACCATCAAATGCGAAACAGATTATCCGTTCTCCGAGACATTGACCTTCTATGTTAGTGGTGCCGAAGAAGCAAGTCTGCCCCTAACACTTCGTATCCCAACATGGAGCAATGACGCTATTATCACGATTAACGGAACAAACGAAAGTTTAAGCCCTAAACCCGGTACATTCTACAAACTGCCAACTATGGTGAAGAATGGTGATGTCATTTCACTGACCCTGTCGATGGAAGTTGAGAAGAAGATACTCGAAGGACAAGGTGTCTATTTCCAACGTGGACCGCTGCTATATTCCTACGCAATTCCTCAGCTAATGAGTGAAGACACCGAGGAACATGCCAACATGCACGGAAAGAAACCAGAGAACCCTGATTTCAAATGCTGGAACATCACTCCTATAGGCAGCTTTAACTATGCATACTGCGATGATGGTCAAGACGTGAGCGTGAACTACCCTACTATTGAGGAGATTGACGGCACCATTCCATTCGATCGCAACTACACGTTAGTCAACCTACGCGTTCCTGTAAAGCAGATTGAATGGGACATGAAGGATGGTCGCTTTACCCCAGCTCTGCCTGAACAAGGGAAATTAACGTTGTTGACGAATAACATTCAGTATATTGACCTAGTACCTTATGGTTGTACTGAATTGCGACTGACAGTCTTCCCCGATGTTGATGCAAAACCTCTGCCCAATCCAACGACTCCCGACTATACACGCCCAACAGATGCCCCCCAATGTGTACAAGAACTTGATGGTGTCTATTACGCATACTTTGAAGAGCCACGCTTTTGTTGGGACGATCCTATTTATTGCAAAGTTCGCACCTCCGATGACACTACGACCGATCTGTTTAATCCGAAGGATGGAGACTTATGTGAATTGGTAGGAACTACGGCTAACGGTCGTAAAATATGGAAATGGACAGGAAGTTCTGTAAGCGAGAAGGCTCCTGTGGAAATTATCTTCACCAACAACGACATGCTCACAGAATCTTTACCGTTCGAAAATGGTGGCTATTACGTTTTCAACCGCTTGCTTTACAAGGCTGGATCAGAGACCACAAGTGTTCGAACAGTGAAAGAACAGAATTCGCATACTGGTGTTTGGTTCGACTCACAGGGACGAATTGTCAATAACACCCTAATGAAAAAAGGACTCTACATCATATCAGGGGAAAAGATATTGGTAAAGTAAAACTGTTGAACTGTTGAATAAGGGATCCTTAATCACGAATAAGGAACCATTAATCACGAATAAGGAACCATTAATCATGAATAAGGAACCATTAATCATGAATTCTGCCTGATTCACTCTACAAAACGGTGAATCGGGCAAATTTTAATAGGAGTTGTTTGGTGCCTGCATTAACAAAACGGACGGTCGCTTTCTGATTGTCTCCTACCCCTTCAACGCTCAACACGACACCCTCACCAAATCGTTCGTGCTGTATGTGCTGACCTGGTTGTAGGCCATTTGGACGAGGGGCAGATAGAGATGTTGGACGAGAAGTAGATGATTGTGTCGTTGTGACTCGACGGAAGCGACCTTCGGGGATAGCCGGCTTGATTGTAGGTGGTTTTTGGGGTTGATAGGTGTGTTGTTCTGTAAAGAGTGGTGCGGGTGACTTATGACGATTCCAAGGCAACTCGACCTCGTTCGACCTATTCCGTCCAAAACGCTGCGATGTGTGATAAACGACAAATGCATCATCAATGTCGTGCAAGAACCTGCTTGGATTAGCATACTCCATCTTTCCAAAACGGAACCTACTTTTTGCATAAGTGATAAAACAATGTATCTTCGCACGAGTGATGGCGACATAGAACAGACGTCGCTCTTCTTCAATCTCACGAGGATTGGACAATGACATCTGATTGGGGAAGAGGTTTTCTTCGAGTCCCACTACGAAAACTGTAGGAAACTCCAATCCTTTGGCAGAGTGAATCGTCATCAAGGTTACTTTAGAGTCGTCGGCAGACTTGTCAGTATCTACATCGCTAAGAAGTGACACTTCTGCCAGATAGTCGCTAATTCCCACACGTTCATTACCTTCCTCAAGGCGCGAAGTACAGAAATCGTGAAGACCATTGATTAGTTCCTCTACATTCTCCTGACGAGATAGGTTCTCGGGCGTTGCATCTTGATAGATATCACTCAGAATACCACATTCCTTAATGATATATTCACCTGCCTCATCCGCATTTGCCTCTTCTGCTTTTGCGATAAATGATTGAATGAGTTGGGCAAAGCCTGCAAGTTTGGTAAACGTAGCATTCGATACGTTGAGTTGATAAAGGCCAGGCTGAAGGAGTACGTTCCATAAACTGACGCTATTCGACGTTGCTGCTGTAATCACCTTACTAATAGTCGTATCGCCAATTCCACGAGCAGGATAGTTGATAACACGTTTCAATGCTTCCTCATCATTCGGATTGACTGCCAAACGGAAATAAGCGATGATGTCCTTTATCTCCTTACGTTGGTAGAACGAAAGGCCGCCATAGATGCGGTATGGCATCCCATTCTTACGCAGGTGTTCCTCGAACAAACGACTTTGAGCATTCGTTCGATAAAGCACGGCAAAATCGGCATACTCCAACTGTTCACGACTGCGCAACTCTTGAATCTTTCGCACGATAATCTGTGCCTCTTCTACATCTGAATAGGCTTCAATGATGGGTAGCCGCTCCCCTACCTCTTTCTTCGAGAAAACATTTTTATGAATCTGGTCATGATTCTTATGGATCAAGCTGTTTGCTGCATTAACAATCGTCTGGGTAGAACGGTAATTCTGTTCTAGTTTGAAGAGACGGGTATTGGGATAGATGTCGCGAAACGATAGGATATTATCGATGTTGGCTCCTCGAAACGAATAGATGCTTTGAGCATCGTCACCAACCACACAAACATGCTGATTGCGACGTGTGAGTTGTAAAACAATCTGATGTTGAGCATAGTTAGTATCCTGATACTCATCAACCAAGACGTAACGGAAACGCTCCTCGTACTTACTCAACACATCGGGGTGATTCTCAAACAACTGGTAGGTAAACAACAGAATATCATCGAAATCCATCGCCTCCGCCTGACGGCAACGTTGAACATAGCGTTTGTAGATGTCACGAACTGCAGGTATGCGTGCATTTAGGTCGCGCTGATAACAATAGGAATCACGAGCATAGTCGTCTGGCCCTTTCAATACGTTCTTCGCATCACTAATACGCCCTAACACAGTAGAAGGTTTATAAATATTGTCGTCAAGTTGCATCTCCTTAATAATGGCCTTCACTAAACTCTTGCTATCTGCAACATCATAAATCGTAAAGTTTGGAGATGGGAATCCGATCTTATCGTGCTCCACACGCAAAATACGCAAAAAGACACTATGAAACGTTCCCATCCAGAGATAGCGTGCACGTTCCTCACCAACGATTTGTGCAATACGCGTCTTCATCTCGTTAGCTGCCTTGTTAGTGAAGGTAAGCGCAAGAAGACTCCAAGGCTCATATCCTTGTTCCAACAGATACGCAATCTTATAGGTGAGGACACGAGTCTTACCCGATCCAGCACCAGCAACCACTAGTGACGCACCATCACAATACTCAATTGCGGCACGTTGTGGCTCATTGAAAGATTGCATCAATTCAACGTCCATACTTATTGATGGAATTCTACCGTCTTCGGCAGTTTTACATACTTTTTATTTAAAATGGTCTTGATATAAGCATCTTTAAGTTGACGCATCACCAACTTACCGTCCTCACCAATCGTCAGCTCTACATTCTGTGAATCGCTACCGTTATCGCACGAAGCACGGAATACCGCCTTGTTTTTTTCTACCGAGATTACCTTCAAGATGACCCACATTCCATTAGTATTACCACGCAAATATCCATAGCATTTCTCGTCATCTATACCTGGAACGGGAATAGAATCATTGTACAAATTCAATTCCATCTGAATCTTATACTCATCGTTCAAGAAGTGCCCCTTGAATGTCTGAGCCTTGGCCGTTGTACAGAGGGCCAACAGCAGAAGCATATAAAAAAAAGAACGTTTCATAATAGTTTATAGTTATTTGTGTTACTTGCTATGTTATGAGTTATTATTGCTTTAGTCTATACATCTTTACCCAATCTACGTCCATATAAGCCGGGAATGTTTTAGGGTCAACTGTTTTAACCCAATCGCCTCCGACTTGCATATCAATCATCAAATATGATTCTATACCAAACGGGAATTGACCTTCCTCACCCTCACGTCGGGGATATCGGAATGTTTCAATCCCATTAACACTAAGTATCACTTCATTCGGACGAATTTCTGCAGCATAGGTATTCCATTTCTCAAAATGGATTTTTGCCGTTGTCGAATGCTTGGTATTGCGGTTACGATGTAGTGTATATGAAGAGTGTACTGTTTGATAAACAAAATCATCTCGGTTGAGATATTCAATAATATCAATTTCCGAATATCGTAGATCTTCCGTACTACATGGTTGATTTACCAACAACCAAATGGCAGGCCATGTGCCTTGCGCTCCCTTGATGCGGGCACGCACCTCCACCTTGCCAAAATTGATATGACGTTTGCCCTGACTACTGACTCCTCCTGTGATATACTTCGCGGTATCTGCAGGCTCAAGTCTATTATTTCTACGGGCATAAAGTCGAAGATAACCACTCTTTACGCGATAAAGACTAGAATTTGCAGACATGTGTCGTCCCCACGGGTATGGCACTCTTGCGATTTTACTCCATGAAGCGGTATCAATTTCCCTACCGTTAAAATCGTCCAACCACACTAATTCGTACTGACCATCCCGTTGAGAGATCTTTTGTGTACAAGCGGTCAGGCTACATAATAATAATGTGAGGGAAAACAAGAATCGCATCATATCATATTCTTAAAAAAAGCATTGTACGCATAAGTAATATAAAAGCCAATAGCACGAAAAAAACTAATATGCTCCACATTACGCAGTATATTCCACTGCCAAGAAAGCAGGTGTAATTTATTTGCAGAAAGAGAAGACGAGCGCACACGATAAAGCGCAGTAATTGTCTGTGTTGAACGAGCGATATACCCGCTCTTCAATACAGAAAGCCAAAACGCGTAATCCTCATGGCGTATCTGACGGAAATAATTTTTTCCTACTTTACGAACATCAAAGATACCCGTCAAATTACCTATATAATTGGAATAAAGCATCTTATTATAGTCGACTTGTGGAGGGGCTATCACAATTCGGGCTGAGCGCTTACCTTTTTCGTCAATTTTTTCATAATTACTATAGACAACCGCTGTACGATTATCTTGAAACATCGGCAACTGTTGAGCTAATTTGGAAGGTAACCACATATCGTCACTATCCAAAAATGCAATAAAGTGTCCATGAGCCGCTTGAATTCCATAATTGCGAGGTTCGCTCGGCATTCCAATTGGGCAGGGATTTTGCAATAAATGAATTCGAGAATCCCATGCCATAAACTTCTCCACAATCGCACGACTATTGTCAGTACTACCATCATCAACAACAAGTAGTTCCCAGTTTTTATAAGTCTGGGCTATTACCGACTTTATAGCGTCCTTAATAAAGGCCTCGCTATTATACATTGGCATAATAATTGAGACTAGAGCCTTTTGTTTTTCCGTCATTATGTCTATTTATTTGCGCAAAGATACGAATAATTACCGAAACCACAAAGGAAAGATAGCAAAAATGAACTGATTCGTGCAATTATACAAACCGTTTACTCGTAAATTTCAAATGGTGACTGACAAGCTCTATAGGCACACTCTACACAAACTGATCGGTTTTGCTCGTTAATAGGTTGTGACGAATCTTTGATAAACCCGTTTTGGGTTTGGTTTTCATCCTTTTCATAATCTTTTAGCGGATGCAGCTGTTTACACCTTCGAATATCGGTGCCAAATACACGAGCCAATAATGTCTGCACCCATGTACAAGCAGCAATATACCTAGCCACACCATATCCAAGATGCGTTCCGTCACGTGTCAGTTCTGACGGATTATTTAATGCTGTATTACGAGCATTCTGAATAGCTGTTCCCGTAGGTATGATAATATCTATTCCATCATACACCATCATCTGGGCCGTTGCAAAGGCTAACATCCTCCAACGCTTCATAGAATCAGAATATAAAGCTGCAAAACCACTTTTATACGAATGAACCATCTGCCAAGCAAGCGCTACTTGAGGATTCGAACAATAATGCCGAACAAACTCTATAATTTGTCGCAGATAGGGATTGAACGAATCATAGTAAATGGCGTCTCCACTATATTGCTGCACAACTATCACATCCCAAGGTTGATAGTAACAGAACATAATGTACTATCACCCAAATCCATTTTGATATTGCCAGCCACTCTGTTGGGTATACAAAATGCATTACCCTCCATTTCTGCCCACCAATACTTCAAAGTGGCAGCATTATGAACTAAGGAATAAACACAATACTTATTAGGATTCACATCCAAACCGTCCATTATCTCTTGAATATAAGCTGTGCCATCCTCTGTATAGCTGTTACCTATTGCCAAAATTCGCAGAGTATCTATGCTGTCGGGTAAAGAACAATTCTGGAAATATGGAGTTACTGACTTACGTTTTTCTATCATTGAAACGATATCATAGTCAGTTATCTCAATATCTTCCTTTTCGCAAGAAAAGAATGATATCAAGCTAATCAGTAATAGCAACTTATATGCCTTCTGAACTGTCATGTAAAAAGACTTGTCCGGAAATAATTAACGATTCGTGCACACGCCTTTCCATCACCATAAGGATTTACAGCATTAGCCATAAGGGCATATGCGCTCGGATCATCCAATAGTGCCGAAACTTCCGACATAATCTTGGAGTAGTTTGTACCAACAAGATGAACAGTTCCACTCTCTAACGCTTCTGGTCGTTCAGTTGTATCTCGCATCACCAGAACAGGTTTTCCAAGTCCAGGAGCCTCCTCTTGAATACCTCCGGAGTCTGTAAGGACGATTGTCGATTTCTCCATGAGGTGTACAAATTCTAAGTATTGCAGCGGTTCGATAAAAAACATGTTATGATTCTCACCCCACCCTATTATTGATGAGCCATAAACAGAATGGTGTACAACTTCCTCGCCAAACACCTTTGCTATCGGAATTCTAACATTTGGGTTTAAATGCATTGGATAGACAAAATCCACAGCAGGATATTTTACGGCTAAATCCTTAATTGCAGTAAGCATTTGAATGAATCCCTCACCAAAATTTTCGCGACGATGCCCTGTAATGAGAATCAAACGTCTGTTTCCGTCTATGCGGGAATCATCGTAACCTGCGCTAATCAACATCTTCTGAAGATTCTTTCTCAAAGCTGTGTCGTTTTGAAGTCTTTCCACAACAATGTGGAGTGCATCTATAACCGTATTGCCTGTAACCAGTATCTCACCATGAATTTTTTCATCCTTCAGGTGTTGGGCAGCTAAATGAGTCGGAGCAAAATGATAAGTAGCAATTCGTCCTGTCAGTTGTCGGTTCATTTCCTCTGGCCAAGGAGAAAGAATATCGTATGTTCGCAATCCTGCCTCTACATGCCCTACAGGTATTTGTTGATAAAAAGCAGCAAGTGCTGCAGCTGTTGATGTAGTGGTGTCTCCATGTACTAAAACAACATCTGGCTTACAGGCTTTCAGTACATCACGCATTCCCATCAAGACCCTCGATGTAATATCGTAGAGATCCTGTCCCTGTTGCATGATGTTAAGATCATAGTCGGGTACGATTCCAAATATCTGTAGTACTTGGTCGAGCATTTCACGATGCTGACCTGTCACACAGACAATTGGATCGAACTGATTTTTCTCTTGTTCGAATGCTTTCACCAATGGAGCCATCTTGATGGCTTCAGGACGCGTACCAAAAACCAAAAGAATCTTTTTCATAACGTTTTCAGTTTTGCAAAAAAAGCATCATTATTGTCAATGGCAGATTCCTGTGGAACCAACAGAATATCTGCATACATTTTATCTATTTTTTCACGCGTCAGTCCCTTGACAAAACTGACGACATCATCCTCACTCAAAGCATCTACGGCTGTGCCAAGCCCCAATTTCTCGCACTTTTGTTGAAGGAATGTTCCTCTTGAAACGATAATTGGTGTACGAAAAAATATAGCCTCATATATTTTATTCGGTTCCGCATAACAGACATTTTCAAAACGTGTATCATATGTCGCAAGGGTGAAATCCAGCTGAGAATAAATCTCTGGCAAATCATCTGGGCTGCGGAATCTTCCATGAAAATGACAATTTGGGAATTGTTCCAGTTCTTTTGTCAGGCTTTTCACCCGCTCCTGAATCGTTCCAAAAAAGTGGAACTCATGCATTGGGAAATTACGCACCAAAACAGACGCAAAATTCACGATATTTTCATAACGCACATCACCCGCAAATCCAAACGAAAGATGATTGGCGTCTATTGCATGTTTTTTCACTTCGGGCACGTCCCAGATAGAGGCAGGCAACTTATTGGGTATTAACGTGACATTACTTGTGTCCTTCAACTGATGATAAGTAAAGAATCCCTCCGAAGTAAAAATCGTTTGAAGTGAATGACGGATAATAAAACAGTCAATCTTTTCCATCACCTTGCAAACAATCTTGTTGCCAATATATGTATGATTCAAGTCACACTCCTCAAAGATGTAAGGTCTGCGAATCAGCGGACATGCAAACATCGCTATATCAAGACCAAGATAGTAAAACACCACATCCTTACATCCTTTATATTGCTTCGAGACCAAGCGGATGCCTTGAATAATCTTTTGAATACGTTTATGATAAGGCAAGGCATTCGGAAACTCGCCAATCACGTTTACCTTCCAATCCGTCTGAATGGTCTGTTTAGCATTCACACGGACAAACGTATTGACTTGCACATCAAATCCGTGAGCAACAAAGTCGTTCACCCTATGCACAGCATGTGCGTCCAATGTTGTCAATATAAATGCAATCTTTTTCATTCGTATGATTGATACACCTACTAGCAGTCATCTTTAGATGCCCATATGACATTATCACAGACAAGCTGTAGCAGCATGAGCACATAACGATTACAAAGGTACGAATATTAAATGACATCGCAAAGGAAAGACACTAAAAAAGGATGAATACTTACAATTTTCCAAATTGTTTACTCCCAATTTTCAAAAGAAGAGCAAGGAAGACGAAAAGCAACATCAAAAACAGGTGTGGATGAAAGACTATTTTTGTATTAAAAGCATCACCACTGATCTTGAAGTTTAAGACGTTCAAAATTATCGTCTTTTTTTGTTTCCCTTAAGGGGAATTTTTGCAGCCCCTAGGGGTAACAAATTCTCCCCTTAATTGTAATCTTTATTCCTTGACTGAATATGAACACAAATCTATGCTATTTTTCACACTCCCTAAGAGCCTTATTAATAGCATCTAGCCAACCATGTCCGAATTGTTGATCGGGTTCAACGTAATTACCTTCTCCCCATTCGTTCCACGATTTCAGCATGATAATCTGATGTTCAGGTGTTTTGTCTTTAATTAACTCTAATGCATCCTTTATATGCTTTTCAAATGCCTGTGGACTTGCCCCAGTATAAATACCATCGTAACTCGCTGCACGCGGACTTCTATCCCATTGTGAGAGAATCGTGGGGAACACATTCTCCCATTTGTCCTCAGGCGCAAAGAACCCTTTAACCGTTTTAGCATAGTCATAATAGGTACCGATAGGTAATCCCATCTTTCTCAATACGGTATTAGCCAAGTCAGTGTACTTTCCCTTACTCAGCAATTCTCCCCTTCGTCTTCCAAACGAATTTACGGCATCAAATCCCATATCCAACACCGACTTGAAAATATCTGCGCTACTCTTTAGGTTGGGCATTGTAACAGAACGAGTACCATCTGCATTTAATCTAAATGTCAAGACAGAGTCACACATGCCAACTAGATATAACCCCTTCAAGCCATGTTCCTTCGCCAATTGCCTCCAGTTTGCAATCCATTCTTTCAGACGAGAATGAGTCCAAGGACTATACAAGAAAAAGACAGGCTTCCCATCAATCGTTATGTATCTTGGATCGTTGAAGGCTGGCAACAAAGCAAGGAAATGCTCCCTGTCATCTTGGTCACCCGGATAGGTCTGTTCAATCAGCATAGAGTTTTTCTGCATATTGGACTTACGATTCCAGGTTTTATTACTCCATGAATGGTTCGCCCAGCATATACAAAAGGGATAGTCGGGTTTTCCACTTGCAAGCACTTCGTTGAATGGACGTTCCAGCAATTGCTTGCCTCCAAACCAATAATGATAATAACAGAACCCCTCAATCCCTGCCTCTCGCGCCAATTGTGCCTGCTGTTCCCTCGTTTCTGGCAAGCGAAGGTCATAAAAGCCCAAATCAGCAGGAATCTTTGGCTGAACATGCCCACGAAAAGACGGCTTTGCTTTTACAACATTTGTCCATTCTGTAAAACCTGGTCCCCACCATGCATCATTCTCGGGTATAGGATGGAATTGAGGAAGATATAATGCTAAAATACGTGGTTTCATATGTAACTTAAATAATTTCTTTAATAATCTTAGCAGGTACTCCTGCAACTATGCAATTGGCTGGAACATCATGTGTAACCACACTATTAGCACCAATAATAGCAGAATCTCCAATAGTTATTCCACCGAGTATACAGCAATTCTGTCCCAACCACACATTATCTCCAATTTTGATTGGGCCTTTTGAATACAAAGGACGTAATATGGGAGCAATTGCCAACTGATCCTTAACGCTTTGCCCATGTGAGTTGTCAGAAAAAAGAACATTAGAACCTGTCAACAAATTATTTCCTATTGTAATACCATTACTGGCTGTTATCTGATTATTATCACCAAAATGGCAATTGTCACCAATTATAACAAATCCATCACCCCATACTGTCAAGATCAAATTAGAGCCAAATTCGCATTTTGATCCAATAGCCACTTTTTGTAATCCCATGAAACATTTTGCAACGGCATGAATATGCGTTCCTTTTCCCATCCTTTTGAACCGATGTGCTATTAAGGATGAATACGTATGCGTCAATAAACGCTCTATGTAATATGATATCCTCATTACTAACTCTGGTTATTTAAAATGTTTTCGTAAAAACTTAACACAGATTCAACACTTTTTTCTATAGAGTAAAGTGTATTAACTACGTTAAATGCATTTTGTTTCATCTCATAATAGTATTCTGGACAATGTGTCGTCACATCCCTTAATAGGGAAGCCAATTCATCTACATTTTTAAAACGCAATCCAATCTCTCGGCCACACAGCCTTACACCATTTTCAAACTGTTCATGAGTACCTCCTGTATCACGACCTATTACCAAACAACCCTGGAACTCAGCTTCGGCCATCACTCGACCAAAGGCCTCAAAAAAAGAAGGGACAACAACTGCTGTTGTGTTACGCATCAATGTGGCAACATCATTCCTTGGACCGAGGAAAATAATTCTCTCGTCAAGACAATGCTTATGAATGGTCGATTTTAGCGAATTAATATAAGAGTGCATTTCCTTTGGAGCTGAACCTGCGATCCATAATGGTGTCTGTATGCCAGACCTTTCGTATGCTTCAATAAGTTGGTCCAATCCTTTAGCTGGTTCAATCCTACCTGCAAATAAAAGATATTCAAACTTTTTTTCGTCTGGTACTGGAATCATATCAGATCGATGATTAATTCCGTTGTAGATGACTATAGAACCAAAAGAATCAAACTGTTTATGGTATAACTGTATCCCTTTTGTTATGCAAATAGAATAAGTGACAGATTTCAAGAACACAGCCTTCGACGGAAAATACCTATAGGAGAAATCCAAATCTCCATATTCCCGGAAATGATAGACGTGAGGAATACCGCAATAAGCAGCCGCACGAGCGCCAATATCAATTACACTCACATTGGTATGTACGATATCAACATCACAAATCAACTCCGTTAGTTTTCTATATGCTCGATAATTTACATAACGCCTAGCAATTAGTCTAGGGAGCCATAAAAAATAATCCTTAATTGTTGTTTCGTACGGATAGGTATTCGGTCGATAGTTTAACACAACGGAATTAACCCCTAGCGCATCTATTTTCTCTTTAAGTGCCCCACAGTCTGGCAACACAACAATGGCCTGATGCCCTTGCGCTACCACTCCCTGCAGAAGAGCCATAAATGATTTCGATGCTCCTCCATATGGGTCTGACGAATTTAAAACATAAGCGATCTTCATAACCAAGTTGGGCCAACCCTACGTTCTATGTTTCTAGACTTAATTACACGATTATAGTGTGATGCAACATACAAGAAATTGGATAATACAGCTTTTGGCCTTTGCATAACGAGCAATACGTATTTACGAATACGTTTCATGGACGTCAGCCCAGGGTCACATGCGATAACCATAAGTCGAATCCATATTTCTTTCGTTAAAAATAGTTTCTGATTTCCATGTACCGCCCTATCGTGCCACACTTTAGCTTTGGGAACAATCAACACTTGTCGTTGATGATACACAAGTCGCGTGTAATAATTATTATCTTCGCCATACTGATGAAATATTGGATTAAATCCACCGACTTTCTTTATCAAGTCAATGGGCATAAACCAACATGCGGCACAGACTTCACCCACTTGATAGGCAGGTTGAGTCGCGCCCTTTATTAACAAATCATCGAATAGTTGATTATCTACACTCTTCAGTGATTCTCTAAACATCTTATCGATTCTTGTTCCATCACCATTCAAGTGCAATGGACTCACCAAGTTTCTTCCATCAGAAACTTTCAGCATTTCTTCCACCGCTGTTGGCTGAAGAAAAGCATCTTGATTCAACAGCAATACATAATCAGCACGATGATCCAATGCATACCGGATCCCAACATTATTTCCTTGTCCAAAGCCTAGGTTTTTTTCTTGCGGCATCCAAATAACTTCGGGGAAATTGGCTGGAACATATTCTCGCGTACCGTCTATCGAATCATTATCAACGATTATGATTTCAACAGGAACGGTACTAACGCGTAAGCTACTAATACACCGATCTATCCATGAGTTACGCATTGCATTAAATGTGACAATTATAACATATATTTTCATTCCTCTATCTGTTTTTCTTCATCATTGGTCTCTCTTCTTGATATAACGATATTGAATTTGTCCGTTATATAGAGTAAAACTGCTATTAGTATCATATAAGTATATGGGAAAGCCATGTACCGGTAATAGAATATTCCAAATATAGGAATGACAGATATCACAAAACACATCAGATACTCACCAACGCTTAATTCCTCTCGATGAGAATGCTTCACGACAACTAATGAAATAATCAACATTACCAACGCCCATACTATTAGCCCAATTGGCGACAAATCGAGCATTATATCCCCTGCATATGAAGGAAAAACACTAATGAAAAACTTCTGTTGACCAGATCTTATTGCACGTCTTTCTTCTCCGTTATCAATATGTAAAAGGTAATGACTTGCCAAAGGGAACACGCGTTCCGTTGCTAACTCGTCATAATTTGCATATTCCCAGAAATAGCAAAAGTTCAAATAATTTTGTCCTGCATACTGCACAGCACCTGTTTCTGCTCCTCCCTCGGTTTTTGAGAAACGAGCATCTGAAACTGCAACTATATACACTAAAGCAAGAAGAGCCATTGGTATGGATGCTATTTTCATTATCCTTTTTACTATAGTAGAGAGATGGTTGCGGAAAAGTATAATGCATGAAATAAACATCATGGAATAAAACATTATCTCTGTACGGTCTACAGTTTGTATTCCTGCAATTGGTACGGATAATGAGGCAAAAAACAAGAGGAGTTTGAACCACCATGCCCTTTCTTTCTCGAAACAAACATAATAGAAAAAAAGAGGAAGAGCAAGCAATGTAGAGATGTTGAAATAATACAAGAAACGGAAAATGAAAGGCATTGACATTGCCTTTATTTCCGCAGGGGACTCCAAACCGCTATAATGGTCATAGCGTACAGACGCCAAATCACCTGATAATATTTCTGCCGTTGAATCTGCAACAAGATATAAATTAATGACCGACACACCAATTAAAAACCAACTTACAACATACGTGATCAATGGATTTGGTGTGCTAATCGTTTTCAATTCTTTACGATATATCAAAGAGAAGGGAAATAAACCGATTGTAATAACTGCACAATACAATAAGGTTGGGACAATAGACAATTGTAAATTAAAGTTGTCAAACAAAATTCCTCCATCATCCATCGTTCTACCTATCATATTTCCCTCAACCACAATAATTCCAAACAAAGAGGTAAGCGCATACAGACCAGCCATATAAACGCATAAGTCCAACCCTTGATGGGTCTTCCACCAATAGATGGTAAGCAATGTAAAATATATGAATGGTACGAAAATCATCTTTGAATGGACTGTTTTAGATTAAACACTTCACGCCACCCCAATAGCAAAGTCTTTGTCTGGCGCACAAATATATGTCGATACGCTGGAATTAGCGCATCGGCCAAGTATCCTGCTGCCACATTACTTAAAATTGCGACAACAGCAGCAGCCATAATTCCATAACGAGGTAACAGCAAATAGTTGAGAGCCACACAGACAATACAACCCAGACCATCGCGGAAAATAGCATAACGTTGTAATCCCTCCGTCACCAACATTGCGCCTGCAGTATTCGATAACGCAACACCTGCTGCCTTAAATGCCATAACCTGAAGAACGCTTACTGCTGCAACATACGCCCTACCAAATGTCAATACAACAATCCAATATGCCAATAAAGAGGTTGCCAAAGACACAATTAATGTACACCAGAATGAAAGGTTCATAAACTGTTGAGCTTTACGTATATATGCTTCCTGGTCATGCTCACGTATTGACACAAGCACAGGAGTAATTGTTTGTGCCAACATCATCGGAATGTATATTAAAACCTCAACGAATCGAGCAGCGACGGAATAATATCCTACAGACTCCTTATCTATCATCTGGCCAATCATCACATGGTCAATACGCTGATAGACAATTACTGCCGCACTGGTCAGTAACAAAGGGAAAGATTCACGCAACAGGTATTTACTATATGAATAATCAAACTTCCACTCACGCAGATGTCCCACCTTCTGATGATAGGCCACGTAGTATCCACTTGACACCAATACAAAGTCGAACATATAGGACACTATAAACCATGTCAATGAGGCATCTAGCAGAAGCAACAACACCTTAATGCCAACTCCTATTAATGTTCGTGCAATCTCTGCCTTTACCACATACTCGTTTTGGACAATTGCAGTAAAATAGTTGCGTATAACACCAAAGGAATTGAGGATAATAACTAATGAATAGATTGCAACCAGCAATGTTGTGTATGCATCGGCATCCATAAACCATGATGTTAGAACTGATGCAGCTATGCAAATAACACCTAAAAACACCTTCAAAGTAAAGGCTGTTCCAATGATTTTCTGATATGGTTCAAGTCCACGAGCTTCCTCGCGTATCTCTATTGAATCTAACCCAAATATGGCAAAGGTTTGAAATAGGAACACATAACTTATGACATAATCCATCAAGCCATATTGTTCTGGCCCTAAATGACGTGCGACAACAATACCCACAAACAAACTGCTGAGAAGAGCGACAATCTTTCCAAGAACAGACCAAAATAGGTTTTGGACAATTGTCTCTTTCGTTTTGCTTAAATGCAACCATGAAGATATTTTCAGCAGGAATGAATTCATGAGCAACACCTATGACATGATATGTATTTCTTTTCTTGCTAAGTATAAAGAAGTGATAAAAGTAGCCAATAATAACATTCCAAATACAAAAATCATACGCTTTGGCCCAGATGGCTTGATAGGGACCGTCGCACTCTTCAAGGTAGTAAATGCTGGAGTATGCTCCTGAACCTTAGCTCGCATCGCTTGGAGTTGCGTATTCATGGCATTATATGTATTGAACTTCATTGACATGTCGTTCTCCAGTTTGTCACGTTCAGATATATATGCCTGCAGTATTACGTCTTTATGAGAATCTGAGTATGCTGTATAAACCGCTAACGCCTCCTCGTATTCTAACTTGGCGCTATCTGTCAAATGTTGATAGTAGGCACAATCCTGACGTGCTTTGCTAGTACGATACCTGATAATAAAATCCTGAAGGTGTGCTTTAACAGAATCTGCTATCGTTGCACAAACCAATGGATCCTGATCCCTCACAATAATTGTAACTACATTCGTTCGTTTATCTGCAGAACACGTTATATTATCCATTATTTTGTTTGCAAGGTCAAATTCGTCTTTGGACATATAAAATGAATTGACCTTAGAACTACCATCTCCCTGTTTTTGATCGTCATCACTTTCGAAATGCTTTTTTATCGAATTCATCAAAGAGACAAATGGATATGTAAGTACATTCTTTTTCTGATGATCTTTCAAGTAGGTATAGTAATCTGTTTTCACATCTCCTTCCTTCGTTTGTATCTGAATATCAAACAAACCGACAATAAATTCAGGAGACTTAAACAAATCTGGATACAACAATGGGTAAATGGCATCATTATTTCCCAAATCACCGATATTTATACCAAAAGACGAAGCAATAGATGAGAGTCCACCTGTAACGGTTTCACCGCCTGCCTCTGGCGCTAGAGCCACCGTACAATCATAATAACGTGGCTGAGGAAATATCCATACACAGGACAAGACAAACACAATCGGAAGTATATAGAGATAGTATTTCCTTTTTTGCCACAAGACCTTAAATACTGCACTCAAATTGATTATTTCTCGCGAATTGCTATTTTTCATACCTTGTTATTTTAAAATATTAGCAATTGTTGCCACAACAGCAGCTATTGAAGCTGATGAAGAACCTATACTGAGAATTTCTGCTGTTGACATCTTATTTTTGTTCTTCTTTGAAGGAACAACGATCTGGCAACCAGGCTGAATAGCTGACTTAGAATGGTGGCTAAGCAGTTTTGCTGACCCATTCATGTAAATAGCATATACTCGTTTCTTTCGAGCGTTATCACCATACCCACCAGCTCGTTTTATATAGTAATCCAGCGATTCACCTTTTTTATAGCTTATGGTAACAGGGAACATCACATCACCAATTATCTTCACAGAAGCAGAGTACTCAGGAACTATTAACTTATCACCTGGTCGTAACATGATATCCTCATCACATCCAGGGGATTTAATGGCGGCTTCCAAATCAACAGGAATAGAACCAATTCCTTTCAAGTTCATCTTCATATCAATCAATGCCTCCCCTTGTTCAATACTTATGTTCTGCTTATTGTCTTTCATAGATTCTTCATACAGCTCTATTTGAGATGCGCGAAGAGATGCTTCTTGCTGCTTACGCTCTTCCTCTGTCAAAGCGCGTTCGATATGGGCACCTTTTGCGTAAGCAATTTTTGATAGACCTCCTGCAGCACGAATCAAATCGCTAAGTTTATAATCTCTATTTGTAATTAAATAATTACCTTCAAAGTTCACACATCCAGTTACGGTTACCGTCTCCATTGGTGAATAAGTTGGACTTTTACGAACCACTACGACATCGAATGGTTGAAGGACAAATCCCTGTTCTCCGTCTACAACAAAACCCTCACGCAATGCAAAAGAAAAAGTCTCTGATGTTTCATCAATATATTCCAAAGACGTAGGATCAAAGTGACGGCGGAAAACGTCAACCTTTGACAACGAAGCGGCATCTGTCAGACCTCCCGCTTGTAGAACGATATCCTCAAGTGTTGTGTTATCAGCATACTGATAGGTTCCTGGATACAACACCTCACCAGAAATGGTAATAGTCTTGCTCGTTATATCATCCTTGCGGCTATGAATGTATAGAACATCATTTTTTTTCAAAGGGATATCTGGCACATTACCAGCTAAAAGGCCTTTCACATCAACAGGAATCACCTCAAGAGACATATCTTCACGCTGACGGTGCATGACTGCTCTATTTAGGAAAGCATCCTCCCTTATTCCCTCTGCTGCTCTAATCAAATCACGTACTCCACTGATGCTACCACCAATCTGGTACATTCCTGGATGATAGACGGCACCACGAATCTCCACCATGTTTGAATATCGTGCAACAACTGAATCCACAAAAATAGAATCTCCGTCATTCAGGTTGAAACCATTCATATCAAATTCACCAATAGTATGAATAGAGTATTCAGCCCCACTCTTTCGAATCAGTCGCACATTCTTCTTATATGCATCACCTGTGAATCCTCCCGCATAGCTGAGAATGGTAGAAACACTCTCCGAACTTTTCATTTCATAATACATCGGACGCTTCACTTTTCCTTTTATCCTAACCAGACAATCGTATGACCCAACCACGATGATGTCATTATCTTGCAAACGAATGTCACCACTTGAATTGCCATTCAAGATATAGTCATAAACATCAATTGAAGCAATCTGTCTACCAGTACGATATACTTTTATGTCACGCAATGTTCCAATATCACTGATACCACCTGCAGCATAAAGAGCATTAAACGCTGTAGAGAGAGAACTTAAAGTATAAGTACCAGGCAACTTCACTTCACCCATCACCTGAACAATAATAGAACGGGTATCTCCTACAGTCAGATTGATAGAGGATCCTTGATAGAATTTTCCCATTCGAGATTTAAGTGTCCCATTTGCCTGAGCGACTGTTAGACCAGCCAACTTAATTGGACCGATACCCTCTATCGTCACTGTTCCGTCAGGAGAAATAGTACCTTCAAATGTTTCCTGAGAAGCTCCCCAAACATCAATAATGACAGCATCACCTGCACCTAACCGATAGTTTGCAGGAGTAGCGATATTCATATTAGGTTGGAAGGACAACTGAGCATTGTTGAACAAGTTTCGTCCAAACACCTGATCTTCCGTTTTTTCCTCCAAACCGCGATAATATGCTAATGAATCAAGATCAAAGAACTCTACTGCATCGTTCATCAAACGTTCTTCCTCCTCCTTGGTGTAATTATCTCTACCATTAACTCCACGTGCTTGACTACGTACCATGTAATTATTTTGCTTTTGGTATGATTCTCCCTCCAATTGCTTGTCTGTACGCATACGACTATCAGAAACCTTCACACTTGTACCATCGATTGATACAGCACCCAATTGTTCCTTCTGGGCAGTTATTTTCTTCCTCAACTTTTGAAGTTGCTCCAAAGTTACCCCTCTCTTTAACAGATTCTGAACAATCTCTGCTTGGTTTTTCCCTGCTTGCTGCTGCTCAAGTACATATTGTATTACTTGATTGTCAGACATTGACTGAGCATTAAGAGTAGTGTTGCCGATGACTATCAGCACGACCCAAAGCAATAGTTTCTTTATCATTGAATTCTTCATTATTATTTCGTTTATCTATAGCTTAATGATATCATTTAAAGGTACTCTACAAAACACAAATTCCTCACAAAGGAGGATTAAATATATTTCTTTAGAACTTCTTGCCACCAGCAACCGATAGCAATGTTTCGCCGATAATCTTAGCATCACCCCACAGACTACGGTGCTTCAAGTACTCCAAATCCATGTCCAATCGGATAATCATCTTATCCATTGTGTCGGTATAACCATTATGTAGCGTTGCGTTCGATGTAACACCAGGACGGCTCATATACAAGTTCACATAATCGGGACGAATTTCAATTATCTGGTTAATGAAATATTCACGCTCAGGGCGGTAGCCTACGAACGACATTTCGCCTTTCAGCACATTCACCAACTGCGGCAGTTCATCCAAATGATGCAATCTAAGGAACTTTCCTACTTTTGTTAATCGTTCATCTTGTTCATGAGCCAATTGGGGTCCTTCCTCCTCCGCAGTTGTCTTCATTGTTCTAAACTTCACTATTTCAAAGGTCTTCCCATCGCGCCCTATTCTTTCCTGCTTATAAAAAACAGGACCTTCACCTTCAATCTTCTGGGCAATAATAATCGCTAAAAAAATTGGTAAAGTGACAATCAGTCCACAAACAGAGCCAACAAAATCAAAGACTCGCTTCAACGTTTTTTCCAACGAACTCATGCCATCTTTTATAGTATATTCCGATTCTCTTGTCATTTTTTACTGATGCATTTTGTTAGTGCATGCTTTTTTCTTCGCAATTCATACTAATAAACGTATGATTCCGATTTTTATTGTGGATGGCATTAAAAAAACTTAAAAAAATTCAATATTATTGAACTGTCCTCAATTGCACATTCACAAAAACCGCGCAAAGTTACAAAAAAAATATCATTTATTCATTAAATAATGGTAATTAGTAAAGAGTAAATGATTATTATTTTGTATTTTTGCACCAAGAAAGAACAAATTAAAACAAAAATAATGAAGAACTATATTTTTTCATCTGCTTTCATCAGTTTGTTGATGATGTTTTATCTACCTTTTACACATGCCCAGAACCTGAATAAAACAACAGCGGAAAAGGTACGGAATGAAACAATCGATCAATGGAAAAAAGGACTTTCCGACAAATTAAGAACTACAAATGAGAATAGTTGTATTATACAGGGAAATCTGAAAATGAAATACACCGCTCAAATATTTGGAGAGAAACCGGCCGATGGTCGGAGTCTGTGGATTTCGATGCATGGAGGTGGTAATGCACCCACGGCACTCAACGATAGCCAATGGGAGAATCAAAAACAACTATACCAGCCAGCCGAGGGAGTCTATGTGTGCCCACGTGCTCCTTGGGACGATTGGGACATGTGGTTCAAGAATCCTATTGACAAGATGTTTGAAGAGTTGATACAGACTATGATGCTCTACTACGACGTCAACCCCGACAAGGTTTACCTCATGGGTTATTCGGCAGGTGGCGATGGTGTGTGGCGGATGGCTCCGCGTATGGCGGATCATTGGGCTGCGGCTTCGATGATGGCAGGACATCCTGGTGATGTTAGCCTGTTGGGAGTCCGTAATCTTCCATTCATGCTTTGGTGTGGCAGCGAGGATGCTGCTTATAATCGCAATAAAGAAGTAGCATTGAGAGGTGTAGAGTTGGACTCACTGCAGCATGCCGACCCCAATGGATATATTCACGAAACTCACATCGTTGCCGGGAAGCCTCACTGGATGGATCTTGAGGATAAGGCCGCACTACCATGGATGGCACAGTATAAGCGGAATCCCTACCCTACAACAGTGGTGTGGTGTCAAGGCGATAACGGTCGGACGCAGTTCTACTGGCTTGGTGTCCCCACATCAGAGACAAAGAAAGGTAATGAATTAAGGGTTACTATAAAAGATAATGTGGTGAACATCACGAAATGCGATTATTCGCAAGTGACGATATACCTGAATGACCAACTCGCGAATCTTGACAAAGCTGTGAAGGTGGTTTACAACAAAAAGACTCTCTTCAAAGGGAAACTCACTAGAACTGCCGACAATCTACGGAAATCACTCGATGAACGTGGCGATCCAAGTTACTGCTTCCCTGCCATTTTGAAAGTAAACATTCCTCAATAGCACGTCATTTCGTCACATCGAAGTGTCTTTTTGTCTTCTTTCTTCTTTTGGAACGTTGTTTGTGTCAGCCAAGGTGAAGAAAGGAGACAAAGATTATGAATACAAATGAAACTAACATGAAAGAGCAGAATCTTGAGGCACTCAAGAGGTATGCAACAAACTTAATTGAGCAGGCGCGAGCTGGACGGCTCGACCCTGTCATTGGGCGCGATGAGGAGATTCGTCGTGTTTTACAAATACTCAGTCGTCGTACGAAGAACAATCCTATCCTCGTGGGTGAACCAGGTACTGGTAAGACAGCCATTGTCGAGGGACTTGCCCACCGTATCTTACGTGGTGACGTACCTGAGAACTTGAAGGACAAGCAGCTTTATTCACTCGATATGGGTGCGCTGATAGCAGGCGCAAAGTACCAAGGCGAGTTCGAGGAACGACTGAAAGCGGTCATAAACGCTGTGGTACAGAGCGAGGGGAATATCATCCTTTTCATCGATGAAATCCACACGCTTGTCGGGGCAGGACAGACCCAAGGAGCTATGGATGCGGCGAACATACTGAAACCTGCACTGGCTCGTGGAGAATTGCGTAGCATCGGTGCAACTACTCTGGATGAATATCAGAAATACTTCGAGAAGGACAAGGCGCTGGAACGTCGATTCCAAACGGTTATGGTGGACGAACCTGACGTACTCAACAGCATCAGCATCTTGCGTGGACTAAAGGAGCGCTACGAGAACCACCATAAAGTGCGTATCAAGGACGATGCCATCATTGCTGCTGTTGAACTATCGAATCGATACATCACCGAGCGTTTCCTGCCAGACAAGGCCATAGACCTTATGGACGAGGCGGCTGCGAAACTTAGGATGGAGCGTGACTCGGTACCTGAGGAACTTGACGAGATTAGCCGCAAGCTGAAACAATTGGAGATTGAACGTGCGGCCATTAAGCGCGAGGGTGACAAACCGAAACTCCAGCAATTGAATGCAGATATCGATGCCCTTAATAATAAATATAAGGTGTTGCATGAGAAATGGCAAGCCGAGCGTCAGTTGGTCAACAAGATTCAGCAGGACAAGGTGCAGATAGAACAACTTAAGTTCGAAGCCGATCGAGCCGAACGTGAAGGCGACTATGGCCGTGTGGCAGAGATTCGCTACGGAAAAATCAAGCAGTTGCAGGACGACATAGCCGACGTACAAACTCAGTTGGAAACAACTCAGGACGGTAAAGCCATGATTAAGGAAGAGGTAACGAGCGAAGACATCGCTGATGTCGTAAGTCGCTGGACAGGCATTCCTGTGAACAAGATGCTGCAAAGCGAGAAGGACAAACTGCTCCATCTCGAAGAAGAGCTCCACCGCCGCGTTGTGGGACAGGACGAGGCCATTCAGGCAGTGAGCGATGCTGTACGACGTAGCCGTGCTGGTCTGCAGGATCCGCGTCGACCCATCGGTTCGTTCATCTTCCTCGGTCCAACAGGTGTGGGTAAAACAGAACTTGCCAAAGCACTTGCCAGCTATCTGTTCAACGACGAAGGGCTCATCACCCGAATCGACATGAGCGAATACCAAGAGAAGTACAGCGTGTCGCGTCTCATCGGCGCTCCTCCAGGCTATATCGGCTATGAAGAAGGTGGTCAACTCACCGAAGCTGTACGACGCAAACCATACAGCGTGGTACTTTTCGACGAGATTGAAAAGGCACATCCCGATGTGTTCAACACCCTGCTGCAAGTGCTCGACGACGGCCGTCTGACCGACAACAAAGGGCGAACGGTCAACTTCAAGAACACTATCATCATCATGACGTCGAACTGCAGTGAGGAACAACTCCACCAGTTGATGCGGCCCGAGTTCATCAACCGAATCGATGAGATTATTACCTTCAAGGCATTAACCGAGCAGGAGATTCTCCACATCGTAGAGTTGCAGATACAGGGAATAACCAACATGCTTGCCAACGAGGGTATCACGATAAATCTCACTCCTAACGCTCTGCAGTTCATAGCTCGCCAAGGCTTCGATCCACAGTATGGAGCCCGTCCTGTAAAACGAGCAATCCAGCATTACTTACTCAACGATCTCTCAAAGCAGATGCTCGCAGGTACTGTAAGCCGCGACAGCCGCATCGAAGTCGACGAAAACGAAGGTAGGCTGACGTTCAGTAACCTCTAATCAATCGAGTGCACTCAGTTATTCAATCGAGTGCACTCAGTTATTCAATCGAGTGCACTCAGTTATTCAATCGAGTGCACTCAGTTATTCAATCGAGTGCACTCAGTTATTCAATCGGGTGCACTCAGTTGTTCAATCGGGCGCGTCCAGTTGTTCAATCGGGTGCACTCAGTTGTTCAATCGGGTGCACTCAGTTGTTCAATCGGGTGCACTCAGTTGTTCAATCGGGTGCACTCAGTTGTTCAATCGGGTGAGTAGACATAAAAAAAAGAGCATAACAATGCTCTTAACAAACAAATCCACAAGCAATAAAGCTAAGGTTCAATACTTATCAGCTATTCCATATCTCCCAAGCCGCTTCAGCTTGACGGACGAGCATCTCGTAACCATTCTTCGTGGTTGCTCCGTGCTCTCGGCCCATTCGAAGGAAGCGGGTCTCAGCGGGATTGTACACCAAGTCGAAAAGCAGGTGGTCGGGAGTGAGCAGTTCGTATGGGATATCTGCACACTCATCGACGTTGGGGAACGTGCCCAAGGGGGTACAATTAACGATGACACGGTATTCGCTGAGCAAAGTCTCATTGAGGTTAGTATAGGTAATCATACCCTCACGAGGGCTGCGCGATACAGAGAGCGGCTCGATGCCTAACTGACGCAAACCGTACTTCACCGCCAGCGATGCTCCACCCGTGCCGAGCACCAGCGCCTTCGTGTGGTTGGGCTGCAACAAGGGACGGATGGACTCGCGGAACCCGATGACATCAGTATTGAACCCACGCATGTCGCGAATGCGGATGACATTAACGGCTTTTATCTCCTTCGCTCCTTCATCGAGGCTGCGGAGCAATGGAATCACATCCTGCTTGTAGGGTATCGTAACATTCAGCCCAACGAGATCGGGACTCGCCTCAATCAGCGGAACCACTTCGTCTGCTGTGGGCATCTCGTAATTGTCGTAGCGGGCATCAATTCCCTCCTTCGCAAACTTCTCTGTGAAATACTGACGTGAAAACGAGTGTCCCAGCGTCTTGCCTATTAGTCCGTATCGTTTCATTACCTTCTTGTGTTCATTTTACATCTTTAACTCCTTTAACTACTTAGCTGTTTTCCCCCAATACATACAGCACATACCGAATGCCAAATAGCGGAAACCTACATCTGTGAAGCCTGCCTCACGAAACCGCTTGGCCATTTCCTCGCCTTGCATGATTGCCTCCATCGTTTCTGGCAAATAAGTATAGGCACTTTTATCGTTCGACAGCAACTTACCCAATACGGGCATGACTACGTGACGATAGAGTTGAAATAACTGACGCATCGGGAATGACTGAGGTGCACAGAGGTCAATCACCACAACACATCCATCCTTCTTTGTCACTCGACACATCTCCTGCAGGCATACATCGATATGCTCGAAGTTGCGCAAAGCGAATGCAGACATCACCACATCGAACTCCCCCTCTGCAAATGACAGTCGCTCACAATCTTCATGCACAAACTTAATATGTTCAGTCAGTCCCGCCTCAGCCACTTTAGCGCGGCCTATCTGCATCATCCCTTCGGAGATATCGCAGCCGACGATCGTATCGGGATGCAGTTCTCGAAACGCCTTAATGGCCAAGTCGCCCGTACCAGTTGCCACATCGAGTATCCGCTCCCGACCCTCATGGGAAGGGCGAGCAGCAAGCAAACTTTTTATCTTCTTGATAGCACTTCGTCGCCACAGACGATCGACTCCAAGCGAAAGCGTATGGTTCAGCCCATCATAAGTGGGGGCAATGTTATCAAACATCGCCTCCACCTGTTCATGCTTCGAACCATTCTGCCCGTATGGCTTTATCTCTTCGACAGCCATTCAGTTACATTCTTTTCAATGCGTGCAGCAATATCCTCGCAAGATTCTTCCTTTTTGAACTTCTCGCCTGTGATATGCTCATAGAGTTCGATGTAACGGTCAGAGACCGATTGTGCATACTCGTCTGTAATCTCGGGCATCACCTGGCCTGGCTGGTTCATGAAGTTATGCTCAATGAGCCACTTACGAACAAACTCCTTCGAGAGTTGACGCTGAGGCTCGCCCTTTGCAAACTTTTCCTCGTAACCCTCTGCGTAGAAGTAGCGTGAAGAGTCGGGAGTGTGAACCTCGTCAATGAGGTAGACTTTACCGTCGCGCTTGCCGAATTCGTACTTTGTGTCCACCAGAATCAAACCCTTCTCAGCAGCAATCTTCGTTCCGATTTCGAACAGCTTATAGGTATACTGCTCCATAAGTTCGTAGTCCTCCTTGCTCACAAGACCCTGAGCGATGATTTCTTCCTTAGAAATATTCTCGTCGTGACCTTCATCCGCCTTGGTTGTTGGGGTAATAATAGGTGTAGGGAACTTCTGGTTTTCCTTCATTCCTTCTGGCAAAGCCACACCACACAACGTACGTTCGCCAGCCTCGTATGCTCTCCAAGCAGAACCTGTAAGATAGCCGCGGATAATCATCTCGACGCGGAAGCCCTCGCACTTCAATCCCACTGTCACCATCGGGTCGGGAGTAGCAAGCTTCCAGTTCGGAACCACATCAGCAGAAGCGTCCAAGAACTTTGCAGCAATCTGATTGAGCACTTGTCCCTTAAATGGGATTCCCTTAGGAAGAACTACATCGAACGCACTGATGCGGTCTGTAGCTACCATCACCATGATGTCATTGTTGATGTCGTAAACATCACGAACCTTTCCGTGGTAAACGCTACGCTGTCCAGGAAAGTTAAAGTTTGTCTGAGTTAATGTCTTCATCTTTGTTGTCATTTATTTGTTTAAGAGATTTAGAATCTTCATATTCTTTGTATGCATTCACAATGCGTGTTACCAACTTATGTCGTACAATATCCTTGTCGGTCATTTCGATGAAACTGATGCCCTGCACGTCTTTCAGAACAGACATCGCCTCGACCAGTCCTGATCGAACCGAACGTGGCAGGTCAATCTGAGTGATATCGCCTGTGATAATCATTTTCGTGTTGTGTCCCATTCGGGTCAGGAACATCTTGATTTGTTGCGACGTTGTGTTCTGAGCCTCATCGAGAATCACCACAGCATCGTTCAGCGTTCTGCCTCGCATAAAGGCCAATGGGGCAATCTGGATGGTTTGTACCTCCATATACTCTTGGAGTTTCTGGGCAGGAATCATATCCTGCAGAGCATCGTAGAGCGGTTGCAGATATGGGTCGATTTTGTCTTTCATATCACCAGGAAGGAATCCAAGTTTCTCGCCAGCCTCTACCGCCGGACGGCTGAGGATGATGCGTCGCACCTCTTTATTCTTTAACGCGCGAACAGCGAGTGCTATGCTGGTATACGTCTTTCCAGAACCAGCTGGCCCCACAGCAAACAGCATATCGTTGGTGCGGTATTCATCGACCAAACGTCGTTGGTTCTCACTACGAGGAATGATGGCTCGCCCACTGATGCTGTAGCAGATGGCTGCAGAATCACCGCCATCAGGAGCGCCCTTACGACCTTCCCCTTTAATGATGCTGAGAATCGTCTCCTCGTTCAGTGAGTTATACTTCGAACAATAATCCTGAAGGGCCTGAATGTGCTCCTCAAACTGACACATCTCTTCCTCATCGCCCAACACCTTCATCACATTGCCTCGTGCCACGATGCGGAGTTTAGGATACAATGCCTTCACCATCTGCAGGTTGCAGTTGTTGACACCATAAAATGTTACCAGGTCGATATCTTCAAGAACTATATGTTTTTCTATCATCTGTCTTTCTTTTTGGCTTTGTTAGTTGTATTTAAAATGGCCCTGGAGTAGGCTCGATATCAAGCAGCCCCTCAGGAAAGTCTCCATCTTTTATCTTTTCCTTTATTCCGAAATCCTTGTACAAGTTTTTCAGCACTTGGTAGTAGTTCTCTGGCTCAATGCCCATGAGGTCGTCTTTCCAGAATTCTCCCACCATCTGAGGTGTGTATTTGCAGGCCTTCTCGAGACTCTCGTAAAAGAATTTTGGCATCTTAAGCAGGAAATAACAATGAGCGAGATAGGGATATGCTCTCACATGATCAGGATCGTCAGTTTCACGAGTCACCATCTTAAGGAACATCATCGCTGGCATGAGGTTTCCGTGTTCGAGCAACTCTGCTGCAGCGCCAAGCATCACCTTCACAGGATTGTCGGCGTTCGCTGTTGCGTCCAAGAAACACATCACAGCCTTTCCCATCTGTTTTTGGCCAAGATAGATTGAACCTTTCATCATCTTGTAACCTGTTGCTCCTGGATACATACGCAAAGCATTGTTGATGGATCGCATCGCTTCTGTACAATACCCTCCCGTCAGATATATGTCAGCAATGTATGCCCACATATCTGCCTTAGCGGAGCGGTCCTTCACTTTGCGAATCACAGGCAGACGATATTCCTCAAGCAGTTGGTATGCAGCATCTTTCTTTTCTGTCTGCATCAAACAATTGGCCAACGCTATATTGTAATAATCGTCGTGCGTTAATTCGATATATTTCCTCAATGACTTTTCTGCCACCGTATAGTTGGCACGCATCAGAAAACCCTGCCCTTTCACCAACAGCGCCTGCGTATCATCAGGATCTATGGCTAAAGCAAAATCTACAGAATTGAGTGCTCCATCTACATCGCCAGTCACCATCTGCAACGATGCCAGATAGGTCCATCCTTGCGGCATATAAGGATTGGAATCGAGAATATGGTTATATAGTTCGATTTCCTTCGAGTAGAGATGATTGATGTTGCATATTCTTGCGATGTCCACATCGATATCGTCTCCTGGGATGGGCGCACAACGCTGGATATACTTGTCTATCCACTGAGGCAGCAACCTCTGCGCATCGTCTTCTTCAGCAAGGTCGGACAAAGACATGATGATATGCATGTATGCTTCGCGCTTGCGAGTGGCAGCCTCCTCTTTGTCTGACATATCCTTACATTGTCCGACTTCAATCTTCAGCCACTTTCTGAACAGCTTTTCTGCTGTTTCATAATCGTGGTTCTGAGCGCAAGCCAACTGCCCACTGTAATAGTAGGTATCATGGTCGTCATCAGGATTGAGCATCGCTACAGCTTCCTCTGCCTCGTCAAAACGATTCATTCCGATGAGCGTATTTGCCCTAAGCGACAGCAAATCCTTGTTGTCGCTATGATACGACAGTCCTTCTTCGACTACCTCATAAGCCTCTTGTAGGCTTTCGTGCGCAATATAGTATTCTGCAATATCGATATAGTCGTCCGAATCTATATAGTATGGCAATCCTTTCGCCTTCGCTTTCCGATAGTGCGACAGGAGTTCCTGAAATTCTAAAGATTCGTCTAAGTCCATCATGCTATATGCGCTCGTTTCCGGGGTTGATAATTATCCTCTTTTCCAATAATGCGAAAGTGTCGTCTTATTTCTTCCAATTGTCTCTCAGACCTACTGTGCGGTTGAATATCAAGTGCTCAGGGGTTGAATCAGGATCTACGTTGTAGTAGCCGATACGCTGGAACTGGAGGTAGTCGAGCGGCTTGCGGGTGGTGAGCCACTTCTCCACATACGCCTTACGTACCTCAAGACTATCGGGGTTGAGGAATGGACGCATTGCTTCGATGCCCTTCACGCCTCCGTGCTCATCAGAGTACTTGGCAATTTCGTCGCGTGGATTCTCCACCATCCACAGGCGGTCGTAGTTTCTCACTTCGGCCTCGATACAATGACGGCAGCTCACCCAGTGGATGGTCTTGCCCTTGATCTTCATATTTGCATTCGCCTCGCCTGTCTTGGTTTCTGGGATGAATTCGGCATATATCTCTGTAATGTTTCCGTCTGCATCTTTTTTGCAGCAGTTCTCTTCTGGGCAGCGAATGATGTATGAGTTCTTCAAGCGAACTTCCTTGCCTGGTCCCAGGCGGAAGAACTTAGCAGGAGCATCCTCCATGAAGTCCTCGCGCTCAATCCACAATTCGCGGCTGAATTCTATCTCGTGTGTACCATCGGCTTCGTTCTCTGGGTTGTTCACCGCCTGATAGGTTTCCACCTTATCTTCTGGGAAGTTGGTGATGATGAGCTTCACAGGATCGACCACAGCACTTACTCGCTGTGCCCGTTTGTTGAGGTCGTCACGCACTGCACTTTCGAACAAGGACATCTGATTCAACGCATCGAACTTTGTATAACCGATCTTGTCGATAAAGCTTAAGATGCCTTCAGGGCTGTAACCTCTACGACGGAATCCACAGATGGTCGGCATACGGGGATCGTCCCAGCCGTTCACAACGCCTTCTTTCACCAACACGAGTAGGTTACGTTTCGAAAGGAGAATGTGTGTGAGGTTCAGTTTGTTGAACTCAATCTGACGCGGACGGTTGTCGTCGAGAGGCTGATCGTCGCCTCCTACCTGCTTTGCCCAATCCACGAAAAGGTCGTAAAGCGGACGATGGCTCACAAACTCAAGTGTACAGATACTATGAGTCACACCCTCCCAGTAGTCACACTGTCCGTGGGTGTAGTCATACATCGGATAAGCATTCCACTTATGCCCAGTGCGCCAATGAGGCAGATTGAGCACGCGATACATGATCGGGTCGCGGAAATGCATGTTTGGGTTCGCCATATCGATCTTGGCACGAAGCACCATACGTCCTGGTTCCATCTGTCCTGAATTCATCTCTTCGAACAGACGCAGACTTTCCTCCACAGGACGGTCACGATAGGGCGAGTTCACGCCTGGCTGAGTTGGTGTACCCTTCTGCTCGGCAATCTGCTCCGATGTCTGCTCGTCAACATAGGCCTTGCCTTGCTTGATGAGTTCGACAGCCAAATCCCATAGCTGCTGGAAATAATCAGAGGCATACAACACATCACCCCACTTGAATCCCAGCCACTCTATGTCGCGCTTGATGGCTTCTACATATTCCGTATCTTCTTTCTGAGGGTTCGTGTCGTCCATACGCAGGTTGCACACTCCACCATACTTCTTCGCCAATCCGAAGTCGATTGCGATAGCTTTTGCATGACCTATATGCAGGTAGCCATTCGGCTCAGGTGGGAAACGCGTCTGCATACGTCCACCGTTCTTACCCTCTGCAAGGTCACTTTTCACTATTTCCTCCACGAAGCTGATGGGTTCTACCCTCACCTCATCGTCTTTAGTTTCCAACATATCTTATTCGTTTACAAATTTTGACTACACATTATTTATTATTAGGATGCAAAGTTACAAAGAAAAGCTGATATGACAATACGAATTTGAAAGTTTAACGTTGTTCTGTCATAAAAACACACAAAACTTGCATCTCCTCTGCTTGTCCGAATAAAATACGAAGCAATTCCGTCAGCAATTCAGAGAGAAATTGCGGACAACTCACAAAAGATTCCGCAGCCAGATCAAAATCATCATCTCTAGGAGAGAAAAGTTAAGCCCCCTAGGGAAAAATGTTCCTTCCCTTAAGGGAAAGTTATATTTCATACTACGAAACGTACATTTCATACTACGAAACGTATGTTTCATACTTTGAAACGTACGTTTCGTACTTTGAAACATAAAATTCACCTAGGGGTAAGGAAAAATCTATCAAGGCATCAGAACTTTTTCTCCTAAGAGACTTCCCAATTCTACTAGAATAGATGGGAGAGCCAACAGAGGAATCGGCAAGTTGCGAATTTCGTAAGTAAACACAGCAAAACAGCAGCCAGTCTGTTAAATATGTTTAATTCCTGCTCGATTTATAGTACTATGTTATGCAAGGTATTTATATTTTGCCTAGATTTGCAGCGTAAAACAGTACTGGCTAAAACAAAATGTATTAAAAACAAAGGAAAACTATGAATGTAGACAATGCAAAATCACAGATGAGGAAGGGAATGCTCGACTATTGCATCATGCTTCTTCTCAGCGAAAAGCCTTACTACACCTCCGACATCATCCAAAGGCTGAAAGAGGCCAACCTGCTGGTCGTAGAAGGCACGCTCTACCCTCTCCTAACTCGACTGAAGAACGACGGAGTTCTCTCGTACGAATGGCAGGAAAGCACACAAGGTCCGCCACGAAAGTATTACGTATTGACAGACGAAGGTCATGAGGCGCTGAAACAGATGGACCTCGCCTGGAACGAACTAGAAAACACGGTACACAATATCAAAAGTACCTCAGAAACAGCAAATCAACAGTACTAACAATTAATGATTATCGAAAACAATGGATGCAGAAAAAATCAACTTGTTCATCGCAACAAAAGGGGAAAACTTCCCAACAGAATCATACGGTTACATTCGTGAACGCCTGGAACAGGCTTCGCCAACCAACGAAATGGCCATCATGGCAACAAGCTACACAAATCCCATTTTAGCAATCGTACTTTCAGTACTCGTAGGAGAGTTCGGAGTCGATCGCTTCATCATTGGAGATATAGGGCTGGGGATCGGCAAGCTACTCACAGGAGGCGGCTGCGGAATATGGTGGCTGATTGACCTCTTCCTAATCATGGACGCAACCAAGAAAAAGAATCTTGAGAAATTCATGACAATAGCAGGATAAGAAGTTCACCAATTCCGACCAAACCTGCAAGCAATATTAATACAATAATTCTATAGAAAAATGAAAAAGAACATACAAATCAACCTGTGCGGACGGCTTTATCAAATTGATGAAGACGCATACCAACTCCTGAGCCACTATACGGAGACGCTCCGCAACTATTTCATGAAACAGGAAGGAGGAAGCGAGATTGCTGACGATATCGAGCAGCGTATCGCAGAACTCTTCGACGAACTGGTGGCAAGCGGCACTCAGGCCATCACGATCGAGAATGTACAGAACATCATCAATCAGATAGGCGACCTGAAGGACATTACAGAAAACGACGAGCAGACCTCTAAGGAGAAAAACTCAACCTATCAGCAGACACAAAAGGCAACCCATCTGCACGAAATGCTCAACAAGAAGAAGTTCTATCGTGACACAACCAACAACGTACTATTTGGTGTACTAGCTGGTGCATCCCACTATATGGGTACAGGACGCAACACCCTTCGCTGGCTGTTTGTCCTGCTATGTATCGGATGGGGATTTCTTGCAACAGTATTCCCAACCATACTGACGACCTTCTTCTTAGGTCCCATCTCGCTTGTATTCATCCCCTTGGCAATCGTTCCTGAAATCATCTACTTCGTACTGGGACTCTGTATTCCACCAGCTAACACACCCGAGGAAAGCCTGAAGATGAGAGGTGTGCCTGTCACACCACAGAACCTGACAAGCGAGGTGAAGCAGCAAAGCGTACAATACACAAAGAAGAGCAACATAAGTGGATGGAACATCTTCACGGGTACCATGTCAATCATCATCGCAATCTGTTCATCTATCAATTTGATAGGTTGTATCATCACAGCTTCCGTCCTATTCACTGTCTTATCTCGTGAAATCCCAGAATTCTTAGACGGCGATGTCATCCTAAGTTGGACATCAGAACGTACAACTTTCTTCTTCTACCTACTCATCGCCTGCGTCACCATGATTATCTCGGTCGGTATTGTGCTCTACTGTAGCATCCATTCGTCGCTGAGTTCGTTCAAGAAAGCCAAGCCGATGAGCAATTTGCAGCGAATCCTATGGGCAATCGGATGGGTCGCTACCCTCACCCTCAGCATCGTATTTATCATCCTCTCCACAACACAATACGAACGTTTGGAAGACATGAGAAGCGACGCACATCGAGCAAGAAACGAGGTTTGGCAGAAAGAGCACACACGCGAGGACGGCTTCTACCACTCAGACGAAGAATGGGAATTCCTCCAAGCTGGCAGATGGAACGTACTCATTGCCGATGATGTGGATGATAATCGCGTCACTTATACAGGCGACTACTATATCAATAATGATTACAATACACGCTATCTCGATGTTTATTGTGAAGGAACGCCAGCAAGAGTACTCATCCAGCGTGCCGACTCGCTTGAACCTGGCACCTATCGGCTCACAGCTGCCGTGAAAGCCAATAACGACCATAAGTTTGTGTTTGCACTTGGAGAGGACGGTCAATATCGTCTGGCAGAGATACCTGTATATGATGATGAAGGCGGCCTTATCCACGAAGTCGCTTGCAAAATGCAGTGCGATACTATCGACATCGACATCACAAGACCTGAAGAAGCACTTGCCTTTGAACTGCTAAAATCCAAGTCTCCACATACTTTGAAGAAAATTGCAGAAGCTAACTACGATCAAGGTAACGGATGGAGCTATGTAGCCATCAACGACATCGTAGTCACGAAACCAACCTATATCACCTATGGTATAACCACAGATCGAGCTATCACAGGCGTAGAGCCCACAACAGGTTGGTTCTCAGCTACCGACTTCAAGATTGAGAAAATGAAATAGGCCCCATAAGGCCCATCATCAAATAAGCAAGGGCATCCGTCCTTGCTTATTTCTTTATCTTCTTCAAAAGCTTTTTGGTTTCTTCGCGAAGCTTCTTTGTGTTTCGCTGCGTCTGCTCGCGTATGAGCCTATTGTTGCGGCGATTGAGCTTGATAAGTTCCTCCGATCGCATCTGAGCCAAGCGCAACTGCTCCACGATGGCATTCTGGACTGTTTCTGCCACATCAAGCATTCCTTCATCCTTGGGACACACACACAGAAGGCCCTTAGGCACAATCGCAATCTCTATTTCGCTAGCTGCCTCAGCAGGGTCTCCGTCATAGTGAATAACTCCAGGTTGCTGACGATAAATCGAAAGACTCTTACAGCGATAAGTACTCATGTGGCTATCATCATCAAGCGTTCCGCCCATCATGTGGATAGCCATCTGCGGAACATCAATGAGCGTAAAAGGACGGATGATTGTCACATCGAGCAACCCATCACGCACAGAAGCCTGTGGAGTAATATAGAAGTTATTTCCGTATTGCGAAGCATTACCGCAAGCTATCAGGAATGCTTTCTGAACAATATGCTCCTCAGTCTCACTCACCATATCGATATCGTAAGTCTCAGGATTGTAATTCAACCCATTACGCAACACATTTTCTATATAGGTAATAGGTCCTCGCACCTTCGACTTTGCAAATTTTTCAGAAATGAACGCATCGAAACCAACTCCACAAGTACAGAAAAACGGATGGAGATTGATGATTCCATAATCCATCTTCCGAATGGTACATTCATTAATCAGTTCGATAGCACTAATCGGGTCAAGGGGAATGTGAAGATGACGAGCCAAACCATTTCCAGAACCCGAAGGAATGATAGCCAGAGCGGTTTTTGTGTTGATAAGTGCACGCCCCACCTCATTCACAGTTCCATCTCCTCCAATCGCGCATACCACATCAACCCCCTCGTCAACAGCCTCTTGTGCCAATACAGTAGCATGACCTGCATATTCTGTTTTTCTTATAATATAAGAAAACAAATTTTTGTCAAGCCTACTCTCAATTTGACTGACAATCATCTTCTTGCCAGAGATTCCTGAGATTGGATTATAGATGAAAACAATTTTTTTCAATTTCCTTAGTTTATCAATTCGTTGTGCAAAAGTAGAAAAAAAGAGCGAGTTATTCGTCCTTTTGGCAACGTTTTTTAACGGAAAAAGCATTTTTTTCAAAAAAAAGTGCTGAGTATGATACTTTTTTCGTAACTTTGCAACCCGTATGACGAAATGCGAAATTAATAACGAATAAATAAATATAATCAGAAAAAGAGTGTTGCCATGTGAAGGTGATGATCACACCTTATTTATTATATTGTAGAAATATTGTAACGCAGGGCTTCACACTCAATTGAAATTATGGGTTTGTTACAAGACAGATTTAAGGAATATAGAGAGCCTCAGAAATACATGGAGGCAGGTATATATCCTTATTTTAGAGAAATCGACAGCCACCAGGACACAGAAGTGATCATGGATGGCAAGAAGGTTCTAATGTTTGGTTCTAACTCTTACATGGGACTCACCTACGACAAGCGTATTGTTGACGCAGCCGTAGCAGCCCTCAAGAAATACGGAACAGGATGTGCTGGGTCACGTTTCCTTAATGGTACACTTGACCTCCATATACAACTAGAACACGAATTGGCTGACTTCGTCGGCAAAGATGAAGCGCTAGTCTATTCCACTGGTTTCACCGTAAACTCAGGAGTAGTATCTGCATTGACTGGTCGTAACGACTACATTTTGGGCGATGACCGCGATCACGCATCCATCGTAGACGGTCGTCGACTCGCATTTTCAACCTTCTATCATTACAAGCACAACGATATGGCCGACCTTGAAGCGCAACTGAAGCGCTGTCGTCCGGAGGCCATTAAGCTAATTGTTACGGATGGTCTCTTCTCAATGGAAGGTGACTTAGCAAAGCTTCCAGAAATCGTTGAACTGAAGAAGAAGTACAACGCAAGTATTATGGTGGATGAAGCTCATGGTCTTGGCGTATTCGGAAAGAACGGCCGAGGTACGTGCAACCATTTCGGAGTAACTGACGATGTAGACCTCATCATGGGAACATTCTCTAAGTCACTTGCATCAATCGGAGGATTCATTGCTGCTGATAGCGATACCATTAACTGGTTGCGTCATAATTCACGCACATACATCTTCAGTGCAAGCAACACTCCTGCAGCTACTGCTGCGGCAAGGGAAGCTCTTCACATCCTGAAGACTGAGCCAGAGCGTATAGAGAATCTTTGGAAGATTACCAACTACGCACTGAAGCAGTTCCGCGATGCAGGATTCGAGATTGGAGACACAGAAAGTCCTATCATCCCATTGTACGTACGTAACGTTGAAAAGACCTTCGAGGTAACCAAGAAAGCGTTTGAAAAGGGTGTATTCATCAACCCTGTGATTCCTCCAGCGTGTGCACCTCAAGACACTCTTGTACGTGTTGCGCTGATGGCAACTCATACGAGAGAACAAGTTGACCGTTGTGTTTCTGCCCTCGTAGATTCATTCAAAGAATTGGATTTGCTATAACAAAAGCAAAAGTTAATTCAAAACAGACAAAAAAAAGACTCTGCCATTCGAAACATAACGTTTTGATACAGAGTCTTTAACTTTTTAGGAACTCATACAAACATAAAATAAAATACGACTACTATGTGTGGAATTGTTGGATATCTAGGCACAAGAAGTGCATATCCGGTACTTATCAAAGGACTAAAACGATTAGAGTATAGAGGCTACGATAGTGCCGGCGTGGCCCTCATCACTAGCAAGGGAGACTTGCAGGTCTATAAGACCAAAGGTAAGGTAGCAGATCTCGAAGCTTATGCTGCCGATAAGGATGTTACAGGCTGTGTCGGTATTGCCCACACTCGCTGGGCAACTCATGGTGAGCCTAACTCCACGAATGCACACCCTCACTACTCTGAGTCGAATAACTTGGCGCTGATTCACAACGGAATTATCGAAAATTACATCACTTTGAAAAGCCAACTTGAGAGTAATGGAGTGAAGTTCCGCAGCACGACCGACACAGAAGTGCTGGTGCAACTGATTGAATACATTCAGAAGTCGAAGGAGGTTGACTTGCTGACGGCTGTCCGCCTGTCACTTCAGCGGGTAATCGGGGCATACGCCATCGCAATACTCGACAAAAGCAATCCTGGACAGATAATTGCTGCACGCAAAAGCAGTCCACTTGTTGTAGGCATCGGCGACGGAGAGTTCTTTCTGGGTTCCGACGCTTCGCCAATCATCGAATATACAGATAAAGTAATATACCTCAACGATGGCGACATTGCCGTCATCCGCAAAGATAAGGAACTGGAGATTGTCGACTTCAACAACATACCATTGGAGCACGAAATCAAGACCGTTGACCTGAAACTCGGCCAAATAGAGAAAGGCGGTTTCCCCCACTTCATGCTAAAGGAGATTTTCGAACAGCCTGAATGCCTGAAGGACTGCATGCGCGGACGCATCAACACCGAATTCAAAAAGGTGAAGCTATCAGCCATTATCGACCATAAAGACCAACTGCTCTCTGCACGACGTTTCATTATCGTGGCATGTGGTACGAGTTGGCATGCAGGTCTTATCGGCAAACAACTCATCGAAAGCATCTGCGGTATACCTGTAGAGGTAGAATATGCCTCCGAGTTCCGCTATAGCAACCCTGTCATCACTTCTGAAGATGTGGTTATAGCAATTTCTCAATCGGGCGAAACAGCCGATACGTTGGCTGCCATCCAACTGGCAAAACAGAAGGGAGCCTTTATTTACGGCATCTGCAATGCTGTCGGTTCATCTATCGCACGTGCAACCGATACAGGTTCCTACATCCATGTAGGTCCCGAAATCGGTGTAGCATCCACCAAAGCCTTTACAGGTCAGGTCACTGTTCTCACCATGTTAGCATTGGCTCTAGCTAAAGAAAAGGGTGTGATTGACAGCGAGAAATACAAAGAGCTAGTCAACGAACTGAACCAAATTCCAGATAAGATGGAAGAAGTGCTGAAGGCGAACGATCACATTCGCGACATCAGCCGCGTATTCACATACGCCCGCAACTTCTTGTATCTTGGTCGCGGATTCAACTACCCTGTTGCCCTCGAAGGAGCACTGAAACTCAAGGAAATCAGCTACATCCATGCCGAAGGCTATCCTGCAGCAGAAATGAAGCATGGTCCGATTGCTCTCATCGACGAGGAGATGCCTGTGGTAGTCATAGCCACACAGAACGTGCTCTACGACAAGCTCATGAGCAACATTCAGGAAATCAAGGCACGCAAGGGTCGCGTCATCGCAATCGTCACAGAGGGAGACACAAGCGTAAAGGCTCTGGCCGACGAATACATCGAACTGCCACGCACCCTCGAATGCTTAGAACCGCTGCTAGCAACCATCCCTCTTCAGATACTGGCCTACCACATCGCTATCTGTAAGGGAAAGGATGTAGATCAGCCACGTAACTTAGCGAAATCAGTAACAGTAGAATAAGCCTGTGTGACCTATGAGGCATCCACAAGCCTCAGCCACAAATGGCCTTATAAGCCCTATAAGCCAATGATTAGAATAGACATCCTCACCGCCGTCCCAGAACTCCTCGAAGGTTTCTTCGACAAATCCATCTTAGGTCGTGCTCAACAGAAAGGTCTGGCTGAGATACACGTGCACAACCTTCGCGACTATACCGAAGACAAGCACCGGCGGTTGGACGACTATCCTTTCGGCGGATTCCCAGGCATGGTAATGCAATGCCAACCCATCGACGCATGCATCTCTGCCCTGAAAGCAGAACGCGACTACGACGAGGTAATCTTTGTAACCCCTGACGGTCAGCAGTTCGACCAGACTATGGCCAACGAACTCTCGCTCAAGGGCAACATTATCATCCTTTGCGGACACTACAAGGGTATCGACTATCGCATCCGCGAGCATCTGATAACAAAAGAAGTCAGCCTCGGTGATTTTGTGCTCACGGGTGGCGAACTTGTAGCTGCTTGTATGGCAGACGCTATCGTACGCGTCATCCCTGGAGCCATAGGTGACGAACAAAGCGCCCTTTCCGACTCATTTCAAGACAATCTACTTGCTGCCCCAATCTACACACGTCCTGCTGACTACAAGGGGTGGAAGGTGCCCGAGATTCTGCTTTCGGGCAATCAAGCCAAGATTGAGGAGTGGGAACTCCAGCAGTCAATCGAACGTACCAAGCGCCTAAGACCTGACTTGCTGAAAGACAAGTAACACCCCCTACCCCAAACGAGTAAGACACAAAGCAGTCAAAAGCTGAATCATGACAGATGACAGATGACAGTTTCAAATAAAGGGGGTATGCTTCACATAGAGTAAGTATAAGCAATAATAGTAAATAGTATAGTAAAGTATATTATATAATAGATAATAAATAAATTAATAATAATTATTAAATAAATAATAAATAAATATTTTATATATTTATTATATATATATTATATATTATATATTATTATAACTATATATACTTATACATACACATACCTAACGATGTATGCATAAAAGCCTGCCCCCACCCCCTTTATCTAAAACTGTCATCTGTCATCTGTCATAACTGTCAATGTTCGGAGCATAACCAAACATTAACAGGAACAAACCAAACATTAATAGTGAAGAACCAAACATTATTAGGGACAAACCCGCCATTATTAGGAGCAAACCAAACATCTACATCTTGTACAACCCCTAACACAAAAGCGGACAAAGCAATTGAAGCCATGTCCGCCTTAGTGATACCTTATATATAATTACTTCACCGCGAAACGGTATATGCATGTATGGTGATAGGTCTCACCTGGATTGAGACGAGTGGACGGGAACTCAGGATGGTTGGGCGAGTCGGGATATTTCTGCGACTCCAGAGCGATAGCTGTACGAGCACCTGTATAGACCTGAAGACCTGGTTGGTCGTTCCACACTTCCATTACGCGTCCTGACTCAGGAGAATATAGCTCAGCAACCTTTTCCACCTTCTTTGCATCCTTATGGGTGAGGCAGAAGTTATTGTCGTAGTTGCGAACTTTTCCTTCTGGGATCTCAACACGCTGACCGAAACCGAAGCCGAAACCTCCCTGAACAGCCACCTGACGGTCGCCAATCTTAACAGGTTTGTTGAAATCATATGCCGTTCCTGCTACGGGAGTCAACTTGCCAGTAGGGATTCCCATACGATCGGTCTCCGTAATGTTGGCAGCACTAACGGTAAGCATATGGTCGAGGATGTCACCATTGCCTACACCCTTGAGGTTGAAATAGGAGTGGTTTGAGAGGTTCACCACAGTAGCCTTATCAGTCGTAGCCTCGTATGCAATAGACAGTCCGTTATCCTTAGTGATGGAATAGGTGAGCGTAGTATTCAGCGTACCTGGGAACCCATCGAGTCCGTCAGCAAGGACGCACTTCATCACGAGTTCTTTCTCATCGGCCTTAACGACATCCCACACCGTGTGGTCGAATCCCTGAGTGCCTCCATGCAGGATATGCTGTCCACTGTTTCGAGTCACCTGATACTCTTTACCATCGAGGGCAAAGGTAGCGTTAGCAATACGGTTGGCAAAGCGTCCAAGAGCAGGTCCCACCATTCCGAGATTGTAGCGCGGATACTGGTGGATGTTTGGGTAATTAGTGACCAGATTGGCATATTCTCCCGATTTGTCTGGAGCAAAAAGGCCAACGATAAAACCACCGTAGTTGGTAATCTGAGCAGCCACTGTGCCATTGGAGATTGTGTAAAGTGCCACCTTCTTACCGTCCATAATCGTGTCGTATGGAGCAGCATCGAGAAGTGGAATCTGTTTTTGAGCCGAAACCATCATGGTGACAGCTACAAGCATCATTGATAATGTGAAACGTTTCATGATAATTAATTATTTACTGTTCGAATATTAACTACTTCGTAGAGCTACATGGGTGCAAAAAGGTCACTTATTACTCCTCTATCTGGCGTATCAAATCGTCGCACGCCCTCAGCACCTTGCGGTTCATCATGTGTCCCCAAATGCCTCCGATGACACCACCCACGGTGCTTGCTATGAGCAATCCCCACAGATACTCCTTGTCTGCGTTGAGCGACATCACTTCGTAGGCAAACCACGCAAGCCATAGCACAATGAGCGGATAGCCGATGCGCTGCCAAGTGATGTATTGCATCTTCAGTTTCTTTGCATTCTTCGCCACCTCAAGCATGTTACCGTCCATAATGTCACGCTCGTCCATCTTGGCGTGGATAATCCACATGACCACCACGGCCACCACCATCAACACAGAGGTTCCGATGAGGAAACGTAGAGGCAAGCCTATCTGATACCAACTCATGTTTCCGAATGTAAGCGCAAAGATACTCGCAATCAACACGACCCATTTGTAGCGGTTGATGGTCGACATCTTGCCCGTCATCGCCTGTTTCAGCAGGTTATCCGTCAAGATCTCCTCCTTATTGAGTTTTTCTTTCAGCAATGCCATTTGGGCACGCATCTCTTCCAATTCGTTTGTTTCGTTCATACGTTCCATATCAATGTAGTTAATCTTCTGTTTACTTCATCGCCTTGAGTTGCTCGCGGATTCTAACGAGTTTCACCGACACATTCTTGGTGGAGATTCCCACAATCTCACCAATCTCGTCATAGCTAAGATTGTCGAGCCACAGCAGAACGATTGCACGATCGATAACACCCAGTTTACTGATGCGGTTGTAGAGCTGACGTATCTGCTTTGTGTCCTGATCGTTGTCCTCATAGAGATTCGAGCCGACTGACAGATCAACCTTCTTACCCATCTTCTTCTTTTTACGGTCGGCAGAGATGCAAGTATTCAAGCTCACCTTATAAATCCATGAGTTCAAGCTGCTGTCTCCACGAAACTTCTCATACCCCTTCCATAGGTTGATAAGAATCTCTTGGAAGAGATCGCTGACCTCATCCTCATCCTTCGAAAACATATAGCACACCGTGTAGATGGTGTTCTTATGTTGCCGCACTATGTTTGCAAATTCTCTCTCGTTAGCTTCCATGCTGACTGTCCGTATTAGCTATTACACCCATAAGACGCAAGAACCAACAAATAACTACATTTTCCTGTACTTTTTTTGAATTGATAATCAATTACACGTGCAAAGTTAGTGAAAAAATGAAGAAAATAATGGATAGTAAATGGTCAAATGGTAAATAATGCTTAACTTTGCGTATTATTTTAAGCAATTTTACTCAATCATGAAGCATTTTATCATATCAGCAACTTTAGCAATTTGTTCGATGAGCCTCTCTGCTCAGACAAAGCAACTCACTCTTGAAGCAGCGATGAGTGGAGGTAACCTCCGTATCAACTATCCAAACATCAATCTTGAAGCACTCGATCAGGACACATCGATGCCTTACGAAGACAAGGCGAATGCAGCGTCTGAAACTCTATCGGGAAAGGACGAAGACCATTTCGTGCTAACGATGACCAACAGACAACGTGTTTGGCGCTATGCCACACGAGGCGATTACTATCTGGTTGACCGCAAATCAAACACAACTCGACAATTGGGTGCCGATCTGCCCAAGTCCTCGCTGATGTTCGCCAAGATATCGCCTGACGGCAAGAAAGTGGCTTACGTATCGAAGAACAACATCTATCTGGAGGATTGCAACCTTCAGACACCCAATCGACGTCAGCTGACTCCTGACGGGAACGACACAATCGTCAATGGAACATTCGACTGGGTGTACGAGGAAGAGTTCGACTGCCGAGACGGATTCCGCTGGAGTGCAGATAGCCGTTACATCGCCTTCTGGCGTAGCAACACATCAGGCACAGGATGGTTTGACATCATCAACAACGTTGATAGCATCTACCCTACCATCCAACATTTCCCCTACCCCAAGGCAGGAACCACCAACTCTGCTGTCAAGATTGGCTTCATCGACTTGCAGACAGGTAAGACCTCTTGGCTACCTATTCCTGGGGACGAACGCGAGAACTATCTGCCTCGCATGGAGTTCGTTCCAGGCACCAATACCCTGATGATTCAGCAGATGAATCGTCCTCAGAATCATAATAAGGTGTGGACTTGTACACTTCAAGACGGTAAGGCACAATATCTGAAAGTGCTGTGCGAAGATACAGACGAAGCATGGGTAGAAACGAACGACAACATTCATTGGCTGCCTGGCAACAAGTACTTCATCTTCACTTCCGAACGCGACGGATGGCGTCACCTCTATCGCGTAAGTGCTGACGGGAAGAAGTGGACCTGCATCACGAATGGCAATTTCGATGTCATTCGCGAAGTGGAATACGACGAAAAACGAGGCTATATCTACTTCACCTCAGCCGACCCAGAGAAGGCTGCCGACCGCATTCTGATGCGTACCAGCGTGATGGGAAACGGTAAGGTGGAAAACATCACAGCTATGTGTCATCCTAACCAAGAGTCAGGACAATACTCCTATTCGTTCTCTCCTAACCTCGACTATGCTCTCGAAACGTATTCAAACGCTAATCATGTTCCGGTTTACTCACTTGTTCGTATGGACAAGAAGGGACGTTGGAGCTTTGACAAAGTGTTGGAAGACAATTCCCGTGCTCAACAGGAATGGGAATCCTACGGATTGAAGAAAGAGATGGTGAAGTGTAAAAGCGGCGACTTAGAACTCGATGCATGGATCATCAAGCCTGCCAACTTCGACCCCACGAAGAAATATCCCGTTATCGACTACGTCTATGGCGAACCTGCCTCAGCAACCGTTCAGAACCATTGGGAGTCGAGCCTCTTCTGGCACCATCTGGCAAGCTTGGGATATGTAGTAGTCAGCATTGAGAATCGTGGAGCAGCAGCACCTCGTGGTCGTGAGTGGCGCAAATGTATCTATGGCGAAGTAGGTGTGGCAGCCAGTCAAGATCAGGCACAAGGCATCATGGACCTCTGCCGTCAGTTCCCTTGGATGGATTCCACCCGATTGGGCATCACAGGTTGGAGCGGAGGAGGAGCACAGACGCTCAACAGCATGTTCCGCTATCCCGATGTGTTCAAGACAGGTGTAGCAATCGCATTCGTCAGCGATCAACGACTCTACGATACCATCTATCAGGAACGCTACATGAATACCCCTCAGAACAACCCTGACGGCTATTTCCGCGGAAGCCCTATCAGCTATGCAGAGGGGTTGAAAGGCAACTTGCTCCTCTTGCACGGAACAGGCGACGATAATGTACACTATCAGAACACAGAAGTGTTGGTCAACCGTCTGGTTTCGCTTGGTAAAACATTCTATCAAGTGAGCTACCCGATGCGCACACACGGAATCAGCGAAGGAAGAGGTACCAGTCAGCATGTTCGTCGAACCCTCATCGATTTCTTCCAGAAGAATCTATAATAACCTGCCGCAAATAGATAGATTATGAAAAGAATAGTATTAGTCATTATCTCCATGCTTTCTTGTATCGGAAATGTATTTGGAGGGAATAAGCCATCAGAAGCCCAAATACAGGAATGGCTTCAGACGGGAGACCAATATGGTAATATGCAATCCTATACTGCTGCATTCAAATGGTATAAGAAAGCGGCCAAAGCAGGTTCTGCAGTCGGTCAACGTCGTGTGGGTATGATGTTAGGAGAAGGTCTTGGCGTAAAGCAAAACTACAAAAAGGCATTCAAGTGGTTGATGAAAGCCGCAGAACAGGATGATGCGGATGCCCAAACGCTTGTTGGGCACTCATACCAGGATGGCTATGGAGTGAAACGCGACGACGCTAAGGCATTAGTATGGTTGAAGAAAGCCGCATTGCTTGGAAGCGCTGATGCCCAAGAAGCATTGGGTCAGATGTATTTCGTAGGTTATAGCATGGATGTGAACTACGCAGAGGCCTTGAAGTGGTGGCAAAAGGCAGCCGATCAGGGACATGCCGAGGCACAGTATAATTTAGGTGTCATGTACAACAATGGCGAGGGAGTCAGTAAGAACCTTGAGGAAGCATTCAAGTGGCACATGAAAGCAGCCGAACAAGGCGTTGTAGACGCCCAACTACATATTGCATCAGCGTATGCCGATGGAATAGGTGTTGAAGCCAGCGATGAAATGGCATTCAAGTGGTATTTGGAAGCCGCAAAACTTTATTCAGCGGAAGGGCAGGCAAAGGTTGCCAATATGTATGAGAACGGCAAGGGAGTGGAAAAAGACCACGATGCCGCCATCTATTGGATAAAACAATGGGACAAGAACCCCAAGAAGTAAGGGAAAGTCAATCGATAACTACACATCAATTTCGTCGGGCTCACTGCCCGACTTTTTTGTCCATTGCAGTCGAGCCGTGCGGATGGCTGTAGCCACTTCGTTACTGGCACGGTAGTAGAGTGAAGGGCGGACATCGCTGAGCAGCAGGTCGTCTACGTTCTCCACACAAGGGGATGTGCAACTTAGATAGAGTTTGCCCACTGGACCAAGGTCGACGATATAGCCCTGTCGAAGCATTTTCGCTACTGAGTCCATACAGAGTTCAAGAGCAAGGCGCAGTTCGGCCCTGTGCATTGTCGTATTTTCGCTTGCATCGGCAGCGATTTCATCGAAAAAAGCCTTTCCATTGGTCGTGACACGTGCCACATAGCCCAGTATCCGAGTTTGAAGGTTTAGGTGCTTGGCACGCGACACCTTCAGTTTCAGTTTTGACATAGTTAGAAAAACCTGTAAATGATGTGCACATTTCACTACACAAAAAACGTGAAAACCAAAAGGGGAATAAACTGTTACCCTTAAGGGAAAAAATTGTTTCCCCTAGGGGCTGCAAAAATTCCCCTTAAGGGAAACAAAAAAAGGCTCCGAAAAACAAGGAACACATTCGTCAAAAAAAAGGGTAAAGAAAACGTAAAAGTATACACAAGCAATCATCACTTCTTTCCTATATATATTAATAAGGTGTTGTGCACTCATTGGATTATTTTGGGCAAGAATTTAGAGATATTGACAACAGGAAGGAAATAATTAGCATTATTTTGCAAACTTCACTTTGCAAATCAAACTTTTTGTTGTACCTTTGCAGAAGAATCTTGATAATTATCACGAAATCAAAATAATTCATTCAGAAAAAAAGAAATTAATATGGAGTCGTTTTTCCGCACGCACAAGTACTTAGTAGAGCACCTTGATGCTCCTGTTCGCCGTGATTTAATGGATGAGATTGACTGGAAGAAGAGGATGATTGGCATAAAGGGAGCCAGAGGTGTTGGTAAAACCACATTCTTGCTTCAGTTTGCGAAAGAGCATTATTCACCCGACGACCACCAGTGTCTGTACATCAACACGAACAACTTCTACGTGCAGAACATTGGCATTTCAGCTTTTGCAGGTGAATTCTACCATAATGGTGGCAAAGTGTTGCTCATTGACCAAGTGTTTAAACAGCCTGATTGGAGCAGTCAGCTGAGAGAGTGTTATGACCGCTATCCAGGTTTGAGAATCATCTTCACGGGTTCGTCAGTAATGCGCCTGAAGGAAGAAAACCCAGAACTGAACGGCATCGTTGACTCATACAACCTGAGAGGATTCTCGTTCCGCGAGTTCTACAACTTGCGTACAGGCAACTACTTCCCTGCATACACTTTGGAGGACATCGTCAAGCACCACAAAGAGATTGCCCAGAAGATCATTGCACACGGAAGTCCTCGCGAATACTTCTCTGAGTACTTGCATCATGGATTCTACCCATTCTTCCTAGAGAAGACCAACTACTCTGAGAACTTGTTGAAGACGATGAACATGATGATCGAAATCGACGTACTCCAGATTAAGCAGATAGAGTTGAAGTATCTGGCCAAAATCAAGCAGATGTTCTACTTGCTGACCAACAGCGGCAGCAGTGTGCCCAACATCAGCCAGTTGGCTCAGGAATTGGGTATGTCGAGAGCAACCGTCATGAACTACATCAAGTACCTGATGGAAGCTCGACTGGTAAACATGATTTACTCAAAAGGCGACGAGTTCCCAAAGAAACCAGCACGCGTGTTGCTGCACAACTCCAACCTGATGTACAGCTTCTACCCACAGCGCTTTGATGAGCACGATGTGCTTGAGACCTTCTTCTGCAACACAGTATGGAAAGACCACAAGGTGAACAAGGCAGGCAACATCTGTTCGTTCCTCATCGACGGTCAGCAGGAGTTCCGCGTCATAGAACACGGCACGAAGCTGAAGAGCAAGTCAAAAGTGATCTTCGCTGTCAACCAAATGGAATGTGGCGAAGGCAATCAAATACCACTCTGGCTGTTCGGGTTCCTGTATTAATGGCCCCATAAGGCCCATAGGCCCCATAAGAGAAAGAAAAAAAATTATTAGATATATTTAGTAACATCACAAAAGAAAAATGGCAAAAGCAAAGAAATTCATTACCTGCGATGGTAATCAGGCAGCTGCACACATAGCTTATATGTTCTCAGAAGTAGCTGCAATCTACCCTATCACCCCATCGTCACCTATGGCTGAACATGTTGACGAATGGGCTGTAGCCGGTCGTAAGAACTTATTTGGCGACACAGTGTTGGTTCAGGAAATGCAATCAGAGGCAGGAGCCGCTGGTGCAGTTCACGGTTCACTTCAGGCCGGCGCTCTGACAACAACATTCACAGCATCACAAGGATTGCTCCTTATGATCCCTAATATGTACAAGATTGCCGGTGAGCTTCTTCCATCTGTATTCCACGTATCTGCACGTACGGTTGCAAGCCACTCACTCTGTATCTTCGGCGATCACAGCGACGTGATGGCTTGTCGTCAGACAGGATTTGCAATGCTGTGCGAAGGCAGCGTTCAGGAAGTAATGGACCTAAGTGCCGTTGCTCACCTCGCAGCATTAAAGACACGTGTACCATTCATCAACTTCTTCGACGGATTCCGTACATCACACGAGTACCACAAGATCGAAGAGATGGACATGGAAGACATCCGTCCACTTGTTCCTATGGACAAGGTAACTGAGTTCCGTGCACGCGCTCTAAGTCCAGAGCATCCTGAGGCAAAGGGTATGGCTGAGAACCCAGAGACATTCTTCGCTCATCGCGAGTCATGCAATCCTTTCTACGAGGAAGTACTTCCTGCAGTTGAAGAATACATGGCAGCTATCTCAAAGATTACCGGCCGCGAGTATAAGCCATTCACATACTACGGAGCAGCTGATGCAACAGACGTCATCATCCTGATGGGTTCTGCTACTGAGGCAGCACGTGAAGCAATCGACTATGCAAACGCAAACGGCAAGAAGTATGGTATGGTAAGCGTACACCTCTATCGTCCATTCTCTGCAGAGCGTCTGCTCGAAGCTGTTCCTGCAACTACCAAACACATCGCTGTGCTGGACCGCACAAAGGAACCAGGAGCAAGCGGCGAACCTCTCTACCTTGACGTGAAAGACGCATTCTACGGAAAGAAGGATGCCCCAACAATCGTAGGTGGTCGTTACGGACTTGGTTCTGCTGACGTAACTCCAACCATGATTCTGACAGTTTACAAGAACCTCGAACTTCCTGAGCCAAAGAATCACTTCACTATTGGTGTTATAGATGATGTTACCTACCGCTCACTTCCTATGGAAGAGGAAATGGCACTTGGTGGCGAAGGCATCTTCGAAGCTAAGTTCTTCGGACTTGGTGCAGATGGTACTGTTGGTGCAAACAAGAACTCTGTGAAGATTATCGGTGATAACACAGACAAGTACTGCCAGGCTTACTTCTCATACGATTCAAAGAAGTCTGGAGGTTTCACTTGCTCACACCTCCGCTTTGGCGACACTCCAATCCGTTCAACTTATCAGATCAAGACCCCTAACTTCGTAGCATGTCACGTACAGGCTTATCTCCGCATGTATGATGTGCTTCGTGGTTTACGTCAGAATGGTCAGTTCCTCCTCAACACCATCTGGGATGGCGATGAGTTGGTAAAGAACCTGCCAAACCACGTGAAGAAGTACTTCGCAGAGAAGAATATCACAGTTTACTATATCAACGCAACTAAGATTGCACAGGAGATTGGTCTTGGCAACCGTACCAACACCATCCTCCAGTCAGCATTCTTCCGCATCACAGAGGTAATCCCTGTTGACCTGGCTATTGAGCAGATGAAGAAATTCATCGTGAAGTCATACGGAAACAAGGGTGAAGACGTAGTCAACATGAACTACGCAGCAGTTGACCGCGGAGGTGAATACAAGCAGTTGACAGTTGACCCAACTTGGGCTAAACTCCCTGATGATCCTGCAGTAGAGAACGACGACCCTGAATTCATCAACAAACTCGTACGTCCTATCAATGCACAGAATGGTGACCTTCTCCCTGTATCTGCATACAAAGGCTATGAAGACGGTATGTGGGAACAAGGTACAGCTGCATACGAAAAGCGTGGTGTTGCTGCATTCGTTCCTGAATGGGATTCTGAGAATTGTATCCAGTGTAACAAGTGTGCATTCGTTTGTCCTCATGCTTGTATCCGTCCATTCGTAATGACTGACGAAGAGGCAGCAGGACTTGACGCAGCTAAACTCGATATGATTGCACCACCTGCTCTCAAGGGCATGAAGTTCCGTATGCAGGTAGGCGTTATGGACTGTCTCGGATGCGGTAACTGTGTCGATGTATGTCCTGGCAAGAAGGGCAACAAAGCCCTCAAGATGGTTGGTCTCGAGAGCCAGCTTAGCGAGGCAAAGAACTGGGACTACTGCGTAAAGAACGTAACTTCAAAGCAAGACTTGGTAGACGTGAAGTCAAATCCACGTGTCAGCCAGTTCGCTACCCCACTCTTCGAGTTCTCAGGAGCATGTTCTGGTTGTGGTGAAACTCCTTACGTTAAACTCATCTCTCAGCTCTTCGGAGATCGTCAGATGGTAGCAAACGCAACAGGTTGTTCTTCTATCTACTCTGGTTCAATCCCATCTACACCTTATACTAAGAATGCAAAGGGACAAGGTCCTGCATGGTCTAACTCTCTCTTTGAGGACTTCTGCGAATACGGACTTGGTATGGCACTTGCTAATAAGAAGATGCGTGCTCGCATCGTAACACTCCTCAACGAGCTCCTCGCTAAGGATGACACTCCTGCAGAATTCAAGGCAGCAGCTGAGGAATGGATTGCAGGCAAAGACAATGCTGATGCATCAAAAGCAGCAGCAGCTAAGTTGGCTCCTGCTATCGAAGCAGGTCGCAACGCTGGATGCCCAATTTGCAAGCAACTCAGCGAGCTTTCACACTACCTCGTTAAGCGTAGTCAGTGGATCATTGGTGGTGATGGTGCTTCATACGATATCGGTTATGGTGGTCTCGACCACGCTTTGGCATCAGGTGAAGACATCAACATCTTCGTCATCGATACTGAAGTTTACTCTAACACGGGAGGTCAGTCTTCAAAGGCTACCCCAATCGGAGCTATCGCTCAGTTCGCTGCTGGTGGTAAGCGCATCACTAAGAAGGATCTTGGTTTGATGCAGGCTACTTACGGATATGTATATGTTGCTCAAATTGCAATGGGTGCAGACAACGCTCAGTGTCTGAAAGCAATCCGTGAAGCTGAGGAATATCCTGGACCATCTCTCGTTATCGGCTATGCTCCATGTATCAACCACGGTCTGAAGGCTAAAGGTGGTATGGGTAAGAGCCAGGCAGAGGAAGCAAAGGCAGTAGAATGTGGTTACTGGCACCTCTGGCGCTACGACCCACGTTTGGCTGAACAAGGAAAGAATCCATTCCAGCTCGACTCAAAAGAGCCTAACTGGGATAACTTCCAGGCATTCCTTGACGGCGAGGTTCGTTACCTCTCACTCAAGAAGGCAAAACCAGAAGAAGCTCAGGAACTCTTCGACGCAGCTAAGAAGGCAGCTCAGCATCGTTATGCAACTTATGTTCGCATGAGCAAGATTGATTATTCGGTAGAATAATATCAAGAAATGTCATTCAAAACATATTGTTAGATATATAACGGTATGTTATATAAGAAAAAGGAGGGAATTATTGTAAATTTTCTCCTTTTTTCTTTGTCATTTAAATGAATATTTGTAACTTTGCATTGAAAATGGACTTTACCCTGAACACATAAAAGAAAAAACAAAACAAACAAAAAAACCAGATATAGAAAAATTATGAAAAAAGTATTCTTTTTTTTAGCTTTGCTTCCTTTGTTTGTAGCATGTACAAACGAGGAAAATGATGACAACATCGTCATCCCACGTGACAACAATCAGTCAAACACTGTAGTATCTAAAGTACCATCAACAAATGTATTTGTTCAGGGTTCTCTCATTAATTATGCTTTCACAAAAGCTGATTTAGTAAATGGAGATTACGGCTATGGTAAAGGTGTTTGGCCTAAGATCGACACAGAAGCAGGATGGGAAACAGCTAAGTTCTCTATCCGTATCGATGCAAGTTTCCCTGGTGTTATTGACCAAAAGGTAGCTAAGTATTGGAGCAAAAAGACCAAGACTAATCCATTGAACTTGGGTAAGGTTTATACTAATTTCCCTTGGGGTAAGTATAATGACCGTGACCTTGACTACTACAAGGTTGACAAATCTACTGGTAACAACGTCGGCATGTTCAGATATGTGCTCGATCCATTTGGCACGCAGGTTAACAATGCACTCATGGAAGTTCCTGACATGAAGGCATACTTAACGTGGATGTATGGATTAAACGACACAGAGTACAAGGATCTGCTTAAACAAATCTTGGACAACTGGGATGATTATGAACTCATCTGGTATGTTGCAAAGGAAGTTGGTAGCCAGTATCTATGGCACGTAAATGGCTATTTTAAGAAGAAGTCATATACTCCTGAAGAGATTTGGGATATCATCGAAGATGAGACTGACGACATGGTAATCAAGGACAACGATACTGCCGACAACGTTGAAATTGATATTCATAAGCAGGAGCACAAGGATTGGAACGAAATCAAGACTTCAATCCACGTACGCACTGATGCTGAGAGCGTTAAGATCAATATCCCTATCGAGTATGACAATATCGTAGAGGCTGATGACTTTGCAGTACGTATTTACAATTACTACATCTCAGGAATCGAGATCAAGAACATGATTACTCACGATGAGAATGGTATCACGATTAACATCACCAACATCGATCCTACAGTAATCGAAAAACTGAAGTCTCAATTCGGTGATGGTTTGACCATTGAAATCCACAGCTACTGCAAGAAGGAAGAAGGCGTATGGGAAGCAATGAAGCAGACTACCATTACCACAGGTAAAGAGTGTAACTTGAAGTATCAGATTACAAGTGCAGATGCCACAGAAAATGAAACGAAGATAGTCGTTGAGAAGACGGTACCTGTTCCAACAGAATAGAATCGCATACATACGAATATGTAATAAAGTGGAAGCAAAATGTTTCCACTTTATTCATTTTATAATACTACAGACAAAAACGATGGTGATTTTGTTAAAACATGACAAAACTTAAGCGACTTCAAAGAATTTATTTGTAACTTTGTATGCAAATACAGTTTTTTTACAATAACAGATATGATTGCATTCAATAAAACCACTTACATCAACCGTCGTGCCGAACTTAAGCAGCGTATCGGCAACGGATTGATTCTCATCTTCGGGCACAACCAAGCCCCTGCGAACTATCCCGCCAATGCCTACACATTCCGTCAGGACAGCTCGTTCCTCTACTACTTCGGACAGAACCAAGAGGGACTCGTAGGTGTTATCGATGTAGATGCCGATAAGGAATATCTGATTGGTGACGATATCGACATTGAGGACATCATCTGGACAGGATTTGTACCATCCATTAAAGATCTCGCAGACGAAGTGGGAGTTAGTAATGCCGCCCCTATTGCACAACTCGAGCCGATGGTGAAGGCAGCACAAGCCAAAGGTCAGGAGATTTTATTCCTTCCACCTTGCCGTCATGACATCATGATTCAGATTGGTGACCTCTTAGGCATACATCCACTAAAAGTTCGAGAGGCTGCATCTGTACGACTTATCAAAGCTGTGGTTGATATGCGTGCCGTTAAGTCTGAAGAAGAAATTGCTGAGATTCAGCGAGCAATGGCTATAGGATACGAGATGCATACAGCCGCCATGAAGGCATGCCGTCCAGGAGTAACAGAGAAAGAGATTGCTGGCATCATGGAAGGAATCGCATGCAGTAAAGGAAGCAAAGTTTCATTCCTTTCCATCCTTACCATGCATGGAGAAATCTTCCATGGCGACCCTTCCCTTCGTCCACTCGAAGCAGGCAGACTGATGTTGTGCGACGCGGGTGCTGAAACCATTAACAACTACTGCTCAGATAATACACGTGTAACACCTATCTCTGGCAAGTTCACACAGAAACAACGCGAGATCTACAGCATTGTAGAAGCATGTCATGATCTCGTCATAGAGAAAGCACGTCCAGGTATCAAATGGATGGATATGCACCTCGACGTATGCCGACTGATGACAGAACGCCTCAAAGAACTCGGATTGATGAAAGGCAACACAGAAGATGCTGTTCAGGCAGGTGCACATGCGATGTTCCTCCAACACGGACTTGGACACATGATGGGCATGGATGTTCACGATATGGAAGGACTCGGACAAGTTTACGTAGGTTTCGATGACGAAGTACGCCCTTCAACACAGTTTGGTACCAACTGCCTACGCTGTGGAAGACGTATTCAACCAGGATGGGTACTGACCGACGAACCAGGTATCTACTTTATCCCTGCTCTCATCGATAAATGGAAGTCAGAAGGCCTACACCGCGACTTCATCAACTACGACCTCTTGGAAACCTACCGCGACTTCGGAGGAATTCGAATTGAAGATGACATACTCATCACAGAAACAGGTTGCAAGGTTCTTGGGGAAAAAACAATTCCATATCACATTGATGACTTAGAGTCCTTCATTCAAAGATAGATACATAACCAATAATAAAAATAAACAATGAGAAAAATCATTCTTTTCGGAGCATTCGTTGCTCTCAGCTCATCGCTCTTCGCACAGATTGTAGAGCGTCAAGCACCCAAGAAACCCGAGTTCACCGTCATCAAGGAGATTCCAATCACAAGCGTGAAGAACCAAGCACGTTCTGGCACTTGTTGGAACTACTCCACCCTCTCGTTCTTCGAATCAGAAATCCTGAAGAAATCAGGCAAGACTTACGACCTTTGCGAGATGTTTGTCTGCAACAAGAACTACATGGATCGTGCCATCTGTAAGGTTCGTATGCATGGTGATGCACAGTTCTCACAAGGCGGTTCAGCCTACGACGTACTCTATGTTCTCAAATACTACGGCATCTGTCCAGAAGAAGCTATGCCTCTTCCAGGCACCCTCTATGGAGATACACTTAACAACTTCAATGAGTTTTTCGAAGTGATGGAACCATACGTTGATGCTGTAGCAAAATCAAAAGCTAAAACGATTGGCACCACATGGAGGAACGGTCTGCAAGGTATCCTTGATGCCTATCTTGGCAAGTGTCCAGAGGAGTTCACCTACGAAGGAAAGAAGTACACACCAAAAACATTCGCAGCAAGCCTCGGACTGAATTGGGACGACTACGTATCCATCACCTCATATACTCATCATCCATTCTATGAGGAATTCCCTGTAGAAGTACAGGACAACTGGCGCCAGCCAGGTTCATGGAACCTTCCTATCGACGAAATGGCTCGTGTCATTGAGAATGCTATTATGAACGGCTACACAGTAGCTTGGGGTGGAGATGTCTCTGAAGATGGATTTACTCGCAACGGCCTTGCAATCCTCTACGACGAAAACCCAGAGCAGGGTCTCGAAGGTTCTGATATGGCACGTTGGTTAGGACTCTCAACTGCTCAGCGCCGTAGCGAAGTAATCGGAAAAGGCTTTGAAGCACCCGAGATGACCCCAACACAGGAACAGCGTCAGAAAGAGTTCGACAACTGGGAACTCACAGATGACCACGGAATGCTCATCTATGGAATCGCAAAAGATCAGAACGGACGCAAGTGGTATATGGTAAAGAACTCATGGGGTGTAACTGGCGAATACAAAGGAACATGGTACATGACCGAAAACTTCATCGTTGCAAAATGTATGGACTTCCTCGTTAACAAAAATGCAATTCCAAAGGACATTCAGAAGAAAATAGGTATAAAGTAAAAACAAATTATCATCTTGTATAAAGGCTGGCTTCACGCTAGCCTTTATTTATATCTACTCATAATAATACAAACTCGTTAGCCTCAATAATCATAAACACAAAAGAGTCTTCACTTAAACAAAAGCATATCATGAGATAAATACGCTCATTTCGTAATCAATACCATACAATCAATATCGATTTGACCTGATAATATAACAAAAAAAGCAGTCTCGCAGGAGATTTCCTGAAAGACTGCTGTTTCAAAAAGGCGGCGACCTACTCTCCCACATTGCGGTGCAGTACCATCGGCGCGCCTGGGCTTAACTTCTCTGTTCGGGATGGGAA